>Ga0316228_1000892_pt1 | contig 35246 bp, 34 predicted proteins | sample TBH18021metaG_FD_206005 | JGI IMG/M metagenome (GOLD analysis project Ga0316228, IMG submission 206005) | Freshwater microbial communities from Trout Bog Lake, Wisconsin, USA - TBH18021 | ecosystem: Environmental > Aquatic > Freshwater > Lake > Hypolimnion/Profundal zone | place: USA: Wisconsin... | reverse complement strand
GACCCGGGCCTCGCAGGGCGCACGCCTGATGACCAAAGAGGCACTGATCGCGATGCCGGGTGACGAGCTCTTGGTGTTTCCCAATAGCGGCGGCCACACGCGCCATCCATTGCGCCTGAAGAAGACGGTCGCACATACCGACCCGCGCTTCCGCAGGCTGATCACCGCAGTGCCGCCGGTCGGTCGGACGCGGTGAGCCGGGGATGCCCGACGTGGGGGCGGCCGCCATTTGGACGCGCCTCAGCTGACGGTGAAAACGCGACTGCCGCGGCAGAAGGATCAATCCGCCCAACCGAGGGCCCGATGGAACGCCGCGTGTCCGACGTGAGCCCCGACGGATCGAGAGATCCGGACCTCAGCGTGATGGGCCGGAGCGGGTCCGCAGCCAATCTGACGGCACGCGGGTTGCGGCATAGCCCTCACCTGAGCGCCAGTCGCGCAGCTCAGCCACACCGTCAGCGTCCCGCATCAGTGCGTAGGCGCGCCCCGCCACGAGGCGGTCCCCGGCGGATCGCCCATCCGGCATGACCCAGGCGGCGGTCACATCCCGGTCGCCCCGCACCTCGACCCAGGAGATCGGCGTGCGGCGGTAGGCCAGGACCAGCGCAGACATCAGACAGAGCGCGAGCAGGGCGTCACGGGTGAGCCGGCGCACGTGGTACGGCAGGCGCCCGCGCCAGACCGCGATGCGGCTGGCGTGGCGCGGCCCGGTCCGGGCATCCGTCCCCGCCTCGTCGGACTGGTTGCGAATGGAGAGCAGGAGCTCGCGCCGATGTTCGGGCAGGAGCTGTGCTGCGCCCCTCTCTAAGGCCGCGAACCGCTCATGGATCGGGCGCGTCTTCAGCCGGGTGAGCGCGGCGCGGCTGTCCCGCTCGAACCCGGCCGCAGCCTCGCGCGCATCACGGCCGGCCCGCGCGAGGCGGGCGTGCACGTCTTCAGGTGTTGCGGGCACGCTTGCTCCCCCCTGCTGGTGTACTAGCTCGGGCCGGGATCGGTGCCTCCTCGACCAGCCAGAGGGCCGCCGGCTTCACCGCCTCCATCACGGCGAGGCGGAACGCGGTGAGATCGCGCAGGATCCGCCCGGCCTGGGCCGGCGAGGTCTGCTTGACCAGGCTCGCCCGGTCGAGCCGGCCGATGCCGCGCAGCTGCCCGGCCGCCAGCACCCCACGCGTCTCATCCTCCAGCTCGAAGGCGCGCAGGTGCGTGACTGCCGCGTCGCCGACCACGCGCTCCAGGATCGTCAGGTCGATCGCGCCGCGCACGCCGTTGGCTACGACGAACCGGGCCCCGGTCCAGTCCCGCGCGGCCTGCAGCAACTTGCCCGCATCCGCCAGCGAGCCGGCCTCGGCGGCGACCACCACCACGAGCCCAAGTTCGATCCCAGCCTTGCGCAGCTCCGGCGCCTCGTCCTTCAGGACTCCGAGCAGGCTCGCCGAGGTGTTGGCGCCGATGTCGACGAGGGTGGGAGCCGCGACCTCGTAAAGTGCGTTGATCACGTCGTCGAGCTCGGACCGCGCGGCCTTGCCGCCGCTCGACTCGATCGCCTCGCGCGTGGCGCGCATCTCGAAGTAGCGCACGCTGCCGGGTTCGTTGGCGGCCGTCGCGGCCTTGAACTCGGTCAGGCGGTGCACCGACTCGATCTCCAGGACCGGCGCGTCCGGGACGGCCTCGGCCAAGCCGCGGGTCACGGTCGACTTGCCGACGCCGCCGGTTTCCTGGGCGACGAGGAGGACGCGGGGCATGGGTGTCAGTCCTTCTTGAACAGGTGGCTGTGCTTCTCGGCCTGCAGCCGCCGGATCTCCGCCTCGGTGAGCGGTGCATCCGAGGCTGATGGGCCTGGCGTCTCACGATCCGGGCGGAGTTCTGGTGCGAGCCGCGACGGCCGCTGAGCCGAGCCGGTGGGGATCGGCTCAGATTGTGGGGAGGCCGGCCGATCAGGGCGGGCCGCCCGCGCCGCCGTCCTGGCCTCGCGGGCGGCGGCCTGCCGGCGGACGCTGGAGATGATGCCGGTAAGATTGCGCCCGGTGATCGGTTGGCCGTCGGCGGTGGTGAAGCCCTGCGCCGTAAGGCCGGCCGCGACCGCATCCCAGGTCAAGCCGCCGGCCTGGAGAGCAATGAGGGCGTCGAGGTGGTCGCGCACGGCATCCATCAGACCCGTGGCGGGCCGACCGCCCGGGGCACCGGCCTTGCGACGGCTGCCGGGGGTCGCGGCGGCGTCGCGCGCGAGGCGGCGTAGGTCGAGGCGGGAGCGCTGGGCCATGGCGACGCCCTAGCAGAGCGGGGCTTGCCACGGCGTGCAGCCGATCGCTCGAATGCCGTGGGCGGCGGCAAGTCGACGTTAGGGTCCGGCCGCGGGCGGCAGGCTACGGCCCAGGACGGCAGCGGTACGGTAACGTGTACGGCAAGAGAAGAGGTATCACACCACACGCACTGAAGTGCTCCGGCCCCAGTTCGTTAACCCTGGATGCGCACGGCCCTCGCCGAGCCGCACCCTCCCATGCCAGGACCGTCCGCGGCAACAGAGCCGCCGGCCTCAGCTCTGCTTGAGGGCGCTGCGATCCCAGGTTGGTGCCATGCCCCAATACGTCAGCTTCAGTGTCAGCCTTCCACATGAGGTCGCCGCCGCCTTACGCCAATCCGCGGCTGAGCGGGGCTGGACGCCCGAGAGCCTGATCGGCGACTGCGTGGCGCAACACCTGGAGGTCGCCACCCGTCACCGTGTGCTGGTCGAGCGGCTGGAACAGGTCGATGCTGCAATCCTGGCAATGGCCCAGTCTGTCGGCAAGCTCGGCGCCGATGCGGACGCGTTCGAGCCGGGCAGCCTGTGCCGCTACCGGCCAGTTAAGGGCGAGGCGTTGGTGCTGTGACCGCCTCCCTGCAGCGGCTGCGACCGGGCTCGGACGCGGCAGCCTACTACCTGACCGAGAGCCAAGACGAGGTCCGGCCCGATCGGCGCGAGGCATACTACCAAGCTGAGGGCGAGGGCACCTGGTGGTCGTCGGGGGAGAGCGTGGTGCGGCAAGGAGCGGCCGTTACCGTTACCTCCTTCCGAAGCCTGTGCGCCGGACTCGATCCGAGCACGGGCAAGCCGCTGGTGCGCGGCGCCGGTGCACGGCATCAGTCCGGGACCGACTGCACCCTGACGCCGGCCAAGGCGGTAAGCGTGCTCTGGGCGGCCGGCAGCCCTGAGCAGCGCGCCGGGATTGAGGCGGCCCATCGCGCCGCGGTCGAGCAGGCCCTCGCCTTTCTAGCGCGCGAGAGCTTGGTCGAGGTGCGCACCGGAGCGGGCGGCGTCGAGCGGCACCGGCCGAGCGACCTGATCGTGGCGCGCTTTGACCACTTCACCACCCGAGAGGGAGATCCCAACCTGCACACCCACTGCGTGATCCTCAACGTTGCCGGCGCACCTCAAAGCTCCACTTCTAATAGATACAAATCGCTGTCTCACCTTACGGTTGATCCAGCCCGATTGTTCGAGCAGCAGCGCGGGCTCGGGGCCGCCTACCGAGCCGCGCTCAGCCAGGAGCTGCAGGCCCAGTTCGGCTTCAACTATCGCCCGGCCGGCCAGGGTCAGTGGGAGGTCGCCGGTGTATCGGACGCACTGCTCGCAGCCTTCTCCAAGCGCTCGGCTCAGATCCAGGAGCGGGCCGGGCCAGGCGCAACAAGCGCCCAGCGCGAGGTGGCGGCGCTGGCCACGCGGCGCGACAAGGCCGAGCTGCCGAGCGGGCCCGAGCTAGAGGCGCGCTGGCAGGCCGAACTCGGGGCTATCAGCATTGATCCCTGGCAGGAGGCTCTGCGGGCGGCACAGGAGGCCGACGCGGGCCGGGCGCACGGGGCCGATCACGCCGAGCGGGAGGTGGCAGAACCCTTCGACCCACCCGAGATCGCCGGCGACACGCCCGTAGCCCGTGCCGCCTCGGCCTTGTTTCGGCACGAGAACGTACTGAGCCGTGCGGCCCTGCTGCAGGCAGCCCTGGAGAAGGCCGCTTTGCGCGGACTCGGGATTGGAGCGGTCGAGGCCGAGCTCGCCGATCTGGAGCGCGACGGCCAGCTCATGCCTTTGAGCCCGGTAGCGCTCGATCCTGGACAGAATGCTTGCTGGACCAGCCCGGGCCTTGCCGCCTGCGAGGCAGCCCTGCTGCGCGCGGCCGAGCGGCCTGGAGAGCGGACATGGATCGTGCCCGAGGCGGTGACGACAGCGCTGGCTGCCGCCCCCCATCTCAGCCCGGAGCAGGCTGAGGCGGTGCGCCAGGTCACCGGATCAGATGGGGTATCAATCCTTGAGGCCGGGGCAGGCACGGGCAAGACCACCACGGCACAAGCCCTGGTTCTTGCCGCAACCCGCAGCAAACTGCGCGTGATTGGCCTGGCGCCCTCCTGGGTGGCCGCCGACGAGCTTGCCCGCTCCACCGGCATCCCGGCCCAGGCTATCGCCCGCTGGCGCTCCGTCTGGGCCAGGGAGCAGGCTGGGGCTAAGATAGGCGCTGCAGAAATTAGGAGTGCCTCCTTCGATCAGCATACCCTGGTGCTGGTAGACGAGGCCGGGATGGTCTCGACGCGCGATCTGGAGGCGGTCCTAAGCGCAGCCCGGCAAGCGGGCGCCAAGGTGGTGCTGATCGGCGACCGCCGCCAGCTCGCGTCGGTCGGGGGAGCGTCTGCTCTGCGGGCAGTCACCGAGGAAGTTGGGCGTGCGAGCATGCTCGGCGAGGTCCGGCGCCAGATGGTGGACTGGCAACGCGCCGCCTCGATGATCATGGCGGGCGGCGATGCCGACGCAGGTCTGCGCGCCTACGCTGCCAACGACCGGGTCGAGCTGATTTCCGGGGCCGGGGCCGCCCAGGCACGAACAATTACACTGTGGTCCGAGGCACGAGCACGTCACGGTGCGGACGCGCTGATGCTGACGCGCCGGAACGCCGATGCGGCGGCGCTGAACCTGAAAGCCCGTGCCGTATTGCGGACAGAAGGGAAACTGGGACCCGATCTCGTCAGGCTACCGGCGCGGGATCGTGCGGACAGGCCGACCGTTCTCGCCCTGGCGGTGGGCGACTCCTTACGCTTCGGCGAAAGCCTGCCGCACCTCTCGATCCGCAACGGCAATCGTGCCCGGGTCGAGAGCATCACCACTAATCCGGACGGGCAATCCCAGCTACACCTGGTGCTGGAGGATGGTCGGGTGCTCGCCGCGCCCTGGCAGCAATTGGCACGAGAGCCGCGGTTCGGCGGCAAGCCCCTCCAGCCTAAGATCGTGCATTCCTATGCCGGGACCGTGCACGCTGCACAGGGGCGAACGAGCGCCTCCGCGGTGATGCTTGTGGCGACATCGACGGATGCACGCGAGGTGTATGTCGGCCTGACCCGGCACCGGTCGGATGCCCGGGTGGTAGTCGAGCGCGACCGCCTCGACGCCCTGTGCCGGCAGCGCCAAGCCGATCCACGCCTGCCAGCGAGCGCAACCGCCGTGCTGGAGCGGCTGTTTGCCGAGGCGAGGGTCTACAGGGAGAAGGCCAACGTTGCCGATTATGCCGCCGACCGGATCGCGTTCGTGCGCGAAGGAACCTTAGGCTCGCCCGAACAAGTCCATGGCGGCATCGATGTCGCCCGCGTGGTGCGAGCGGCCCACGCTTTGCGCGTGACACTGGTCAGGCTCCGGCCAGACCGCCTCACGGTGCCGGCTTGGCGGCTATTCGATGCCGAGAGGCGCCGGCAGCTCGTCCATTTCTCGACCGCTCACACGCGGCGCCTCGTTGCGCAGGTTGCCGGCCTTCTGGGCCGATCCGGGCCGGATCGCGAACACGGTGGGATCGAACGCTGAGGAGCAGGGAGAGCCACTTCGCTGCGGCTACAGGCTTGTAAAAGAAACGGTCGTTTTTCTTACATGATAAGCAAGGAAGCGGAATGGCCGAGCAGGGCTGTTTTCGGCCATCCCGCTTCCGGACGGTGGATCCAGCGAAGCGGACAGGGTCGCTTGGACCGCGCATGACTTACTTGCCCGCCTTGGTCGGTCCGCTCTCAGGCTTCTGACTGCAGCCCGTCAACAGGTGGCCTGCGGGATCGTCGCTTCAGCGCAGCAGCGCGTGCAGGTTCCGGTCGATGTTCGACACGCCTTCCGAGGCGATCTGCATGCTCGCCGAGATCTCGCGCGTCGCCGCGGCCTGCTGCTCGACCGCCGAGGTGACGCCCGAGACCGCTTCGCGCACCGAGGTTGACGTCCCCCATCGCTTTGGTCCGGCGTGAGTGCGAGTTTTCCGGTTGTGTGAGACCCTGATGGGAGGAGCAGAGCCGTGAAGAAGGGCAGGTTCACCGAGGAGCAAATCGCCTTCGCGCTGAAGCAGGCGGAGACCGGGACACCGGTCGCGGAGGTGCTGCGCCGGATGGGCGGACGCCCCAGGAATTCGCCTTGGCGGCAGCCCTGCAGGCCGCCGAATGAGATCCGGAGGCTCACCTTTCGGCCGGACCAAGATCCGGGGGACCCTCAGGACCGGCCCGGGTTCCGGCAAGCCCTGGAGCGGTATTACGGGGGTGGGCAGGATCCGCGGACCCTCGCCCTGCTCACTCTCAGCCAACCACTCGCCGTAAACCGTAAGCGGTTTGCGGCAAACCGTAAGCCGCGCCGCACGCGCTGACTGAACGGGAAAGCCAGCCCCAAATTGGCTACCAGCCTAGGTTTTAGCGGGAACACCGGCCCCAAATTGCCCGGATTTTCGAGCCGAACGGCCGCAGCTGGCTCGGTCGCACCTCGGCCGCGGGGTGATCAAGCGTCTGGTTGAGGGCCTGAACAGCCACGGGAAAGCCAGCCCCAGATTTACCACGGTCGCGCGGCTGGCCGAGCCCTACTGACGGATCGGCACCCCCTCGCCTGCGGGATTCGCAGTCGCGAATCGACGGCATCATCACTCCACCGCGCTGAGCGCGGTGACAAAGCCTCTCAGGAGGGCTGTGAGCAGGTTTCGGAGCCTCTGACGTCACGCTGTCGGTTCTGCCGCCCCGAACGCTTCCTGAGGCCGCGCAGGTGGATTTTGCCACTCACACACTCGGAGAGCCGATCTTTGGTCGCCATCAGGCGACCACCATCTGGAATCGAGCCGCCGGAGGCGGCTTCCGTATTGGGTGGGGGAGCGGGTTTTCGCGCAGCGAAAAGGGGCGGGGTCTGTGTCTGCATAAATGGATCCGGAGGTGCACAGCCTGTCCACGGGCTTGTTCAAGGCCCAGATTCTGTGGGGTCGCTCCACAGGCCTGCGTCTCTTTAGGTCTCTTTAAGATATCTATAGAAGAAGTCTTTATAAAAATTCCTGTTTAGTGGCAATGGGTTAAACCATAAATTTGGGGCCAGGATTCCGGCAATTTGGGGCCGGACTTCCCGAATTTGGGGCCGCACTTCCACAAATTTGGGGCTGCACTTCCGGTGGCTCCCCATGTTATCCACAGCTCTAAGGCTGCGCTTAAAAGCGCGCGCCAACGGCGGATTTCTGCGGAGATTTGGGGCCGCTGTTCCCGCACGGGCGTTTGGCCTCTTCCGGCCCGCAAACACCCTGAAACAGGGCACAGGAACGCCGTTCTGAACCTGAATTTGGGGCTGGCTTTCCGATGTGAGACGAGCACTGCCAGGCACTTAGCAGACAGATCCCGTAACCGGGGCAGATTGCCGGGCGGTCAGACCGTTGCGGCGTTTCTGACGAGATCCGGTAGGGGCGGGATCGCGTCACCGTCCGGGATCCCGAGGCGGTTGCCGAGGTAGCGGAAGAACGAGACGCCGAGCTTGGCGCAGGTCTTCATCAGGCCGAGCATGACGTCGCGGGCAGTGCGGCCGGCCTCGCTCATCGTCCCGCCCGAGATCTTCCGCTTGGTCACGCAGGCGCGGATGTCGTTCTCCGAGCCGTTAGTGTGGAGCGGGATCTCGGGCCGCTCCAGCACGCGGAGCAAGGCGGCCTTGTGCCGGTGCAGGCGGGCGAGCAGCCGGTCGAGCATCACTGCGCCGGTGCGGCGCGTGAAGATCCGGTCGAAGCGGGCGCGCAGGGCGCGGGCTCGTTTGGGGCAAGGGGCGCGGGCCCAAGCCTTCAGGTCGGCATAGAACCACCAGATCAGGGTGCGGGTGAGCGCGATGGCCTTGCGCTGAGCCGCGGTCGTGGGGATCAGCGTGTGGACGAGGCGCTCGGCGTGCACCCAGCACAGCGCATGGGTGCCGATCCGGAACTGACCGGCCCCGTCGGAGACCACGACCGTGTCGGGCATCAGGCCGTGATGCCGGATCGCACCCCACAGCGCGCCTTCGGTGGCGACCTGCACCGGGTCGGGCGTGACCGCGCGCGCATCGAAGCCGAGGGCCGTCAGATGCGCCTGCCAGGCCGGGGGATCGGCAAAGACCTTGACCGGGTGGGCGGCGAGCGCCGCCAGGAAGGGCCCGGCCAGCGCGCGGGTGCGCATGTAGGCCAGCGCCGCGGCGTTGACGACGAAGTCCTCGTGGCCAGCCCGCAGCAGCGCGAGGACGTTGAGGCGGGACTTGGACGCGGTGGTGCGGAAGGCGGTGAAGCGTGCATCGCCGATCTGCGTGGTCACGCCGTCCGTCCGCGCGTGCCGCGCGGCGGTGTCGTCGACGCTGATCCAGGCCGCGCTCGCGAGACCGGCGCGCAGCACCGCCTGCTCCTCGGCGACAAAGGGATCGAGCGGGCCGCTCAGGAGGCGGACCACCTGCCGCTTGGAGATCATCAGGCCGAGCCCGGAGAGCATCGTGGTCAAGCGCTCGCTCGTGACCTGCCCCTGGACATGTGCCGCCAGGAGGAAGCGGCGCAGATGCGGCCCGAACCCGCCGACGATCCCGGGCGGCAGCGCGGCCACGACGCTCATCCCCGACGGCGTGGACCAGCGCTCGCGCCGGTAGCGGATCACGACCGCTTCCAGCACGAGGTCGCGCACCACGACATCCTCGTAGCCCTTGAAGCGTGAGCCTCCCGGAACAGCAGCCTTGAGCAACACCTCGCGCGTGATCACGCCCGGCTCGTGCACGGGCCCGCGCCGCCGCTGGCCCGGTGTGGCCTGCGCCCGCTCGCTCGCCTTCTCCATCCCGGACGGGGTTGGCCGCGTCGGCGGGCGCGGTGGTAAGCCCTTCAGCCGCGCGACCTCGTCGCGCAAAGCCCGGTTCTCGTCCGTCAAGGCGCGGACCTGACCGATCAGGTCAGCCACGAGCCCGCGAAGTTCGCTCAGTGGGAGGGCATCCAGGCCATCGGGATCCGGCAGCGCCATGCCGGGTGTTGAATCACGCCACGGCCAAACCGCAAAACGCCACCGCCCGGATATCTGCCCCGGTTACCACGCATCAGCACGTAGGTTGCCAGCGGCCGGTGCGCCGTCTGTTCGGAATTTGAGGCCGCACTTCCGGGATGCAGCCTGCAATTCCAACCTGTTAGGCGGTCAGCTGCGCGGTCGCCTGCCCGGCGGCCTTGGCCAGATCCATTTCCAGCTGGGTCGGCGCGGCATGGGTGTAGTGGTAGCGGCGCGACTTCTTCCAGCCGGAGCCGGTAATCTCCTCGCGCCACTCCTTGAGGCCACCGGCAGCGACCATGTCGTTGAAGGCCTGCCGGCAGTCCTTGCGGAACTGGGCGCGAGTCGCGCTGGTCTCCTTGTCCGACCACAGGTCCCGGCCGGCGAGCTGCGCCAAGCGCTCCTCGTCGATCCAAGCGAAGGCCGGCTGGCTGTCAATGAATGGCCAAAACGTTTTGGCGTGGTCGCCTTTGAGGCGGAACTGCACGTCGGCGTTGATGCTGACCAGGTGCGCCTTCTCGATCATCTGCAGCACGCTCGGGCCGTAGCGCACGGTGACGCTGCTATCGAGTTGGGCGCCTTCCCAGCTGACCTCGGTGATCAGCGGCGCGGCGCTGCCACGGCTGTCCGGCAGGGCGCCAATCGAACGGGTTTTCTTGATCTTGTCGAGCTCGTCGAGGGAGCGCCCCTCGTGGATCAGCACGCTGACCTGCTGGATCTCCTGGAACACGTGCACGAGGCTCAGGAGGTTATTGACGTGCTCGGTGCGGCCCATGACGCGGATCAGCTCGCGCCAGCTCGTGCGCGTCTCGTAGTAGGTCCGCATGGGCGGAATGAACGTGCCCGGCCGGTAGTCCGGGTTAGGCATGGAGACCTTTTCGCGCTTCAGGCGAAACAGGGCGTAGATCGCGTCGCGGTGCTGGCTGCCCAGCTCGCGCCCCCTCACCTCGACGACCGAGTAGCCCGGCACCTCGTAGACGCGGGTGAAATTGCTGTCGGTGATCAGGTTGACCTTGCGCGGCACGAAGGCCGAGGTCCGCGCCAGGCGGTCCGGCATCACGGCCGGGTTACGCCGGCCGCGCCGGTTCTTGAGCGTCCGCTCGCGGCGCGCGAGGCGCTGCTGTTCTTCAGGCGTGAGCGGGCGTCCGGTGGTCATGGCTGCGACTCAAGCTAGGGCATGACAGGAACAGTGGCACCAAAATTCGGGAACAGCAGCCCCAAATTTCTGCTCACTGTTGCAGCAGCCCCTATGCAGCCGGTCGGCACTGACCACAGTTTACGGCTTACGGTTTACCGCAAGCCGTTTGCCGCGCCTTACTTCTCGGAAAACTCCGCCAGTGATGGCTGACCGTACTTGGCCAGGACCATGTCGAGGCCTTCGCGCAGGTAGCTGTTCAGGTCGCGGTCGTGCTCGATGCACATCAGGCGCAGGCGCTTGCTGGCGGCCGGCGGCACGTAGACCGTGAGCTTGGCCTCCTGCGGCTTGCCAGGACGGGCAGCCGGCGCGGAGGGGTGCTGCACGACCTCGGCGGTGTCCTGGGCAGCGGGCTGGCTGTGACCGCCAAGGGCGATTTCAAGCGACGCGGGTTTCTTGGCCATGCTGTTTTCCTTCCATGCGGTTGAGCGCCCACTGCAGCAGCTCGCGCACTTCGGCGGCGGCCTTGCTGTTGGTGTCGCGTTCGGTGACCCCCTGCCCTGTCGCCAGCGCGTCCATGTGGTCGGCACGCATCGCGAGCGGTGTGTTCGCCACCGCGCCGGAGAGCTGCAGGACGCGGAAGGCATCGCTCGTGCGGATCGAGCGGCCCGGCGGACACTGGTTGAGGACGTAGGAGAACGGTTTGCCAAGGCGGGTGATGCTGCGCACGGTCGGCGCGGCCGCCTCGATGTCGGCGATGCTTGGCCGGGCCGGGATCAGGCACAGGTTGGCAACCTGGATCGCGGCGGTGGCGGCCGGGGTGTCGACGCCGGGCGTGTCGATGATCACGAGCTGGACCCCCTGCTTCTTGAGGAGCCCCATGGCAGCGTCGAGCTGACCAGCCTGGAGGGCGTTGACCTCCGGCCCGCCGGTCCCTTCCCGCCGCTCGTACCAGTTCTTGGCAGTGCCCTGCGGGTCGAGGTCGATGATCGAGGTCTTGATCCCTCGCTCTTCGGCCGCAACGGCCAGGGAGACGGCCAGACTGCTCTTTCCGGTGCCGCCCTTCTGGGTGACAAATGCGATGACGTTCATGGCGGCATCCTTTCGGGGGCGAGCCTAAACGGCAAGCGGTTAACAGCAAACTGCACGCGGTAAGCGGCAAGCGGTGTGCTTTAAGCGGCACACGGCAAGCGGCATGCCGTTTACGGCAAAGTGTGCGGTAAGGCGAGCAGGGGGCGCGCGCTAACGCGTGACATGCCGCTTACCGTATGCGGCATACCGCACGGACAAAATCTGAAGGTTTACTGCCGGTTTCTCGCCGTCAAAGCAGTACTCTGCGCGAAGCATCAACTTTGAATTTATTTCAGGATCGGACGTGCGCAGACTTGGCGGGCATTCAAAGCGATGGGAGGAACCAAATGCCAGGTGTCACCCCCTATGCGTTGCCGGGTCCACAGGTTGAACCTGAAGCCAGTTTCTGGCCCCGCTGCCCAGTGCTGCATCCGATCCGTATTGAAGATCTGCGCGCGCGCCTTGATGGCAAAATCAAGGGTTATGATACCTACAATGAAAAGAACGAACTTGATGAACTCGTCGGTCTTTACAACCGCCGTGAAACGACCTTTCCAGCCACCAAGCTCAGTCGGTTTTTAAGGGAGAGCAAGTACTTCACCTGCCCGCCGGCCGGCGCCGTCTTACCGCAGAAGGCGAAAAAGATCACCAACGGGGTCGAGCTTGCCACGCTGTTTGAGGCCGAAACCCCCGGGCTTTGGCACCGCCATGTGCTCAACGTCCTGCTCGACCCGACCATCAAGGACGGACCAGGGCAGGTGCTGGCGCCGCCACGGCAGGCGTTGATCTGGGCCGCGCTGGACCTGGCGATCATGAGTGCGCTGGCTGCGGCCTGGCACTTCAAGTGGCTGGCCACGGGGCAGGGGACGGTCGAGTACCGCAGGCGCCCCTATGAGTATGCGGTAGCGGCCAACCGCAACGACTTCCACGTGCTGTTCGATTTCAAGGTGGATCTCACCACCCAGCCCGGCAAGGTCCTCCGGACCGTGCCGAAAACCATGGGGGCGATGCCGTCGCCCGGAACGCCGCGACACCCGGCGTACCCCTCGGGCCATAGCACCTACTCGGCGGCGGCCAGCGAGGTATTGGGCTGCCTGTTCCCTGAGCACAAGAATGCCTTTCGCAAGCTGGCAGACGACATCGGCACCGCCCGTCTCTACGGCGGCGTCCACTGGCGCAGCGATCACACCCTAGGCCAGCAGGTGGGCAAGGTGGTCGGCGAGCTGGTGATCGCCCAGCTGAACCAGTCCGTCATTCCGGCGCATGCCGTGATGCATCCGGCGGCCCCACAACCCGCGCAGCTCGTCGACGAGGCCCGCGAGTTTGGCGAGCAGTGCGGCAACGGCAAAGCGAACTTCTGCAATGGCATCGTGCCACCGCACCCGCAGCCGGCGGCGCTGCAGAGCCTTCAGGTGATGTAGCACAGCCAGCCAGACACTCCGCGTTTAATGCTACGGTTTACCGCATACGGTTTGCGGTAAACAGTAGCTCATGCCTACACAAGGCGGCGCCAGGGGTTCGCCGCGCGCGTCGGAAGACTCACCTCGCGGCAAGCCGTAAACGGCATGCGGCAGGGAAAACCTGCCGCTCGCGCAGGCAGGATCAGGGACTCGCAGAGCGCCTCCGGTGTACCGAGGAGCCAGCAGCCTGTCAGAGCGGGCTTGATTGGTAACATATACGGTACTATAGTGAATGGAGATCAGGGAGTTTCTGGACGCCCGCGGAGGGAGCCCGTTCGCCAGCTGGTTCGATGATCTGGACGCCCAAGCGGCGGCCAAGGTCACGGTGGCGCTGACGCGGATGGAGCGCGGCAATCTCTCGAACGCCAAGGCGGTTGGGGGAGGGGTCCAGGAGTTCCGGATCGACTGGGGTCCCGGCTACCGGCTGTATTTCGGTCGGGACGGAGACACGCTGATCATCCTGCTGTGCGGCGGCACCAAGCGCCGGCAACAGGACGATATCGCCGAGGCGCAGGCGCACTGGGCGGAGTACAAACAACGCAAGAAGGAGGAGGGGTGATGGCCCTGACCCGCAGCTTCAAAGACACCGTGAAGGCGCGCGCTGAGCGCGACCCGGCGTTCCGTGACGCCCTGCTAACCGAGGCAGTCGACCAGTTCCTGGCCGGCGACCTCGACACCGGCAAGGCGGTCCTCCGCGATTACATCAACGCGACGATCGGCTTTGAGCGCCTGGCCGCCGAAACCGGCTCCTCGTCCAAGAGCCTGATGCGCATGCTTAGCCCGACCGGCAATCCCACAGCGAGCAACCTGTTCAGCGTTCTGAGCACGGTCCAGAAGGCCGCCGGCGTGCATCTGGGTGTTGCCGCGAGCCGTTAACGGCAAACGGTTTGCCGCAAACGATAAACGGTTTTCTTTAGCAGCTAGAAGCGACCGCACACTCCTTAACAGCGCGCTGGCAAAACGCTTGAGCTTGGAGACCCCGTCAGATCGCTGATCCACAACGTCCTGCACTCAGGCTTTGTACAAAACGGGAACGCGGGTTATCCTAAAAGGCATATTGCGGTACGTTGATGCCTGCCAGAAAACTGAGGGACTCTGATGGTTGTGAAAGTGAATTTACCTAATGGCCATTTTTTCGATGGCCGCCCGCAGGATATTCCTAGCGGTCTGAGTGGTATTCAAGGCGGCTTGACCTCAAGCTTGCTCCAACGTGGTCTCACCTCGGCTCTCCTGCAGTCTGCGCTGAGTAATCCTCCGACCTCGTCGCCGGCCGCCCCCTCCGCGCCAGCTGCCCCTGCAAACCCGCCAGCTGCTCAAGCTCCAAAAAGTAGGTTGGATACAACAAGCTGTGACTGATCAGGACTGGTCAATCGTTGCAGCGATAGGGCAGGCCGCCTCTGCTGTTATTGCTGCAATCACTCTACCTCTTATATTTTGGCAGGTTCGAGAGGCCCGTAAAGCAGCAGATTTGCAATCTTTAGAAACGTTCTTCGCTAACACTCTTGAACGCGAAAGCACCTTTCTTCGCGCCACAATCCAGGATGATAAATTTCAAGCCTTCGCCGAATACCTTAATTTTCTTGAATGTCAGGCGGCTGCTCTGAACGGTGGCATACTCCCAAAAGTAAGTCGGGAGCTCGTCCGTGATAAAGTAATTGATGCGTTAGCTCTTATTGAAGCACAGAGCGGATGGCATGCGGAACTGGAAAAAGCTATCCTTACCCCTAACACATTCACCAACCTAACAAAATTTATTCGCGGGCATCGCAAAGACATCAATAAGGCTAAGGTCGGCTCTGAAACGCAGCAGCCATCTCTTTAGGCCACGTAAGGGGCTAACTCTACCGTTTCAGCTTCGCTCTCTGCTTGATCGGCCGCTGCCATCTCAGCAGCAAATCTGACAATTGCGAGACGATCCCGATCCTGATCAAGGCAATCGAGAAGTTGCGCATCAGTCGCGGTGAGAACCACGGCAGGCTCGGCTAGCTCGGCAGCAACAAGGCGGCGATAATCACCACGAGTTAGACCAACACCAGAATACCGCCCAAGGCTAACAGCGTGGCTAGAAATTCCTAGAGTTAAGCGAAGTGTAAGCCGCTCGACCCGATCGCCGAACTGCAGACTTGGGTGCAAGAGCTCTGCCACTCGTGCTGCTGTTCCTAGGAGGTCGGCCGTTCGCCCGGCAATGCTTCGAACTGGCCCTGCAGCTCCGTCGAAACCACCTCCGTGTCGGGCTAACATTCGCTCGATGACGTTAATTTCTTCGCCAGAGACGTATGCAAGAGCTGCTACAGCACGCTTAGCACGAGCGGCCTGATCAGAAGCCTCTTTCATATCACGCCCAAGGCTTCCAAGAATGGAGTGTGGAACACCTTGCTGTGTAAGGGCCGAGAGCCAGGATTGACCTTCTTTGGGCGTTTTCTTGTTCAGCTGGATATAGACCTGATTGAGTTCTGCTGTAGACTGTACCGCAGCAATAAGTGCAGGGTCAGAAATTTGTTCTGGACGAAGGTGCCGCAGGCAATCAACCAAGCGTATGATCGAAAGAACTTCGACCCCGCTCTCGCCAGCTAGCCGTCCGAGCGGCGTGAGTTCATAACGTCCGTCCGTATGGGCCTCAATCAACCCGTGCTGAGCGAGATCAGTAACTGCAGCGATGAGTTGATCATGCTGCCAGTTCCAACGACCTAACCTCAGTTCCTGTTGGAAGGCGCCGTAGCTCGCTTCAAGAAATGTTGCGATCTGTTCGGCGGTCATACCAGCTCTGGCACCCCCAACCGCACGCCCCCCTCCCACAAGAACCCGGACGATTAGGGACCTTGGATCGGTTTCGGCATCAAGGAAGCGTGAGTGCAGATCCTCCGGCGCGGCCGTGACGTATCTGTCCCAGAAACCTTGCGCCTCGCGCAGGGTCATCGCCACAAGATAGGACGTGCCATGTTCGGTAAAGCCGAGGCGGCCGGCGCGTCCCACGAGGTTCTTATACTCTGCCACTGAGTACGGTGTATCACCTGGATGGGTAAGCCCCGCGATGACCACCGAAGACGCCGGGGTATTAACGCCCATCGCAAGCGTTGTGGTTGCTACAATCACGCGCAGCCCTGATCCAGAGCGGCGGAATTCCTCCTCGATAACACGTCTTTCCTCACGATCGAGGTGAGAATTATGGAAGGCCACGCCTCCAGCAAGAACCTCACGTAGGGCTGCAGAGGCCTGAGAGATATCGCCGCCAGGTAGCCGGGCTAAGGCATCCCGCGCAGGCGGCAAACCAAGTTCCCGTGCAAGGTAATTGGCGCAGCCACGCGTTTCCCCCCGCTGCTCGCGGAATACGATCACCTGCTGCCCTTCTCCAACGAGCTTGCGGAGAAGGGGAATGATTATGTCCTGACTGGAGTTTTTGCCTGAGTAGATCGGACGGATGATGGGTCCGTCAGTCCGCATTTCTCCAGTTGCAGCATCAAGGTACTGCCAGCGGCCATCGGCAAGGATCAACCCCTCGTCAAGCGGCACTGGACGTTCATCACGGCGCAGGAGTCGGCCGCCCAACCAGCGATCTAAGCCGTTAATGTCACCGATCACCCCCGACAAGGCGATGATCTGAGGCTCAATCCCATCCCGCCGCCGCATGCGGATCAAGGTAAGCAGAAACTCCAGATTGGCACCACGCGAGCTATCCGCCACCATTTGAGCTTCATCGACGACAATGACGGCGACTTGTTCAAGCACATGTGGATGAGTCAGGACGACTGCGGCGAATTTTTCGTAGGTAAGTAGCGCAACGTCATACTGACCTTTAATGATCGGCGAGATATCATCCGTCTCGCCTGTTGCCTCAACAGTCCGAAGACCTGCAGCTCCATAAACGGCTTCAAAATGGCGTTTCTTATCAGCAACTAGAGCTTTGAGGGGCAACAGGAATAAGGCGCGTTTGCGCTCCATCACACCTTTCATGGCGGACAGCTCGCCAATCATCGTCTTCCCAGATGATGTCGGCGCTACAACAACCAGATGCTGCCCAGCAAGGACGCCGAAGTCGTTGATTGCATCAAGTTGAAGTTGATTGAGCGCTGGGATGGTGTGAGCCCAGGCTTCGAGCACGTCAGACGGGTAACCGAATGCTGCAAGGCTAGCGACTTCCGCTGTAGCCCGCGCCCCTGCGCGATCTGGGAAAGCAGTCCGGTAGCGTTCTCCCGGCACGAAAACAGGCCAACTAATCTCACGATCCATGGTCCCGCGGAGAGCCGGATGCTGTGGATGCCCGAACTGACCAGCCGCGTCGACCACGCGGCGTGTGACGTATTCCAGAAGGCGAAAAACCGGCAGCCGCCCAGCCTCGATGATCTCTGCAGCTCCCTGCAAGGCCTCAAGAAAGAAGTGGGTGAAATAGCCGTGGCCGGTACGGGGATTTTCCCATGCAGGCTCGTTTGCAGCCGAAGCCGTGATGATCAGCCGGCCCTCACCAGACATTTGAGCAAGCTGCGCCTCAACAGAGCTGAGACGCCGCGGCACGGCTTCAACCCGAAGAACTTTTGCGCCCATCCCCCCGGAAAAGCAGCAATCAAGAAGAATGATCAGGCGCTTTGCCGGAATGCGGCTGAACCATCGTGTGAGTTCGTCAAGAGGTATGGCTGTTGCAGGGAGATTTCTTACATCGGCGTCATAGGTAATCAGCTCATGGCTTTCTGATCCGTGCCCAGAAAAGCTAATGACGACAGTGTCATTTGGGTCGCAATTCTCAAGTTCTTGAAACGCAGTTTCAATGCGCGCGCGTGTTGCATCCTCGTCGGCGAGGAGCGTGGTGGTACCACCAAGTGTGTCCGCAAAGAGAGTTTCCAAAGCGATGGCGTCACGGCGCGCGCAGCTCAGCCAATTGATGTGCGGCGATGCGTAACGATCAACACCAATGAACAACCCGCGAAAACCCATTCCCCTATAAAACCCCCATATGTTGGTGCTGATGATCTAGCACCACACCACATATTGATCAATCAGACGGGTCTACCGACGTCAGTAGCGAAACGGGTAGGAGCCGAGGAACAGGTCGCCCAGCGCCTTGCGCACCCGGTAGGTGAACCAGCGCTGGCGCCGGTGCTCCTCCCGGTCATGCAGGATGTGGCACCGCTGGCAGAGCGCCTTGAGGTTCGTCGGTTCGTTGTAGCCCGGGTCGTGGTCTAGGTGTGCGCAGGCCAGATAGACCCGGGTCGTGTAGCGCGGGGTACCAGCCGGCAGCCCCTCTGGTGGTGCCAGCTTCAGCTTGCGGCCCTTGCCACTCTGAGGGTCCCCCGGATTTTGGTCCGGCCGGAATGTGAGCTTCCGGATCTCATTCGGCGGCCTGCAGGGCCGCCGCCAGGGCGAATTCCTGGGGCGTTCGCCACCCCAGGGCGGTGTGAGGACGGCTCTCGTTGTAGTGCCGCCGCCACGTCTCGATCTTGCTCCTCGCGTCGGCCAACGACAAGAACCAGTTCGCGTTCAGGCACTCGTCGCGCAGCCGGCCGTTGAACGACTCGACCAGCGCGTTGTCGGTCGGCTTGCCGGGCCGTGAGAAGTCCAACGTGACACCGTTCTCGTAGGCCCAGCGGTCGAGGGCTTTCGAGACGAACTCAGGCCCGTTATCGACTTGAATCGCGCACGGTGCTCCGCGCAGCAGCGTCAAGCGGCTGACGACAGCCACGACTTGCTCGCCTTTGATGCCCTGGTCGACCTCGATCGCCAGAGCCTCGCGCGTGAACGCATCGACGACCGTCAGGGCCCGCAGCCGGCGGCCGTCGAACAGCGCGTCGGAGACAAAGTCCATCGACCAGCGTTCGTTCGGCCGGAGCGCGGCAGGCTGACGCTCCCGGTGTGCCGCGCTGACGTGCCGGCGCGGCCGCTTGAGCCGCAGGCTGAGGCCCTCGTCCCGGTAGAGACGGTGGACCCTCTTGTGATTCACCCGCCAACCTTCCCGGCGCAGCAGGATGTAGATCCGGAAATACCCGTAGCGCACCCGGCTCTTGGCCAGATCGCAGATGCGCATCCGCAGCGGTGCCTGATCGGGCTTGGTCGAGCGGTAGCGGACGCCCGACCGGCCGACGCCGAGCGCGGCGCAGCCGCGCCGCTCGCTCACCCCGTGCGCCTCCTGAACCTGGTGCACGAGCTCGCGTCGCCGAGCAGGCGTCAGAGCTTTTTTGCGAGCACGTCCTGCAGGATGTGCTTGTCGAGGCTCAGATCGGCCACGAGCTGCTTGAGCTTGCGGTTCTCGTCCTCAAGCTGCTTTAGCCGCCGCAACTCGCCCGTCCCCAAGCCGCCGTAGAGCTTCTTCCAGCGGTAGAATGTCTGCTCGGAGATGCCCATCCGGCGCAACACCTCCGCGACCGGTGTCCCGGTCTCGGCCTGCTTCAGCGCGAAGGCGATCTGCTCTTCGGTAAACCTGCTCTTCTTCACGGCTCTGTTCCTCCCGTCAGGGTCTCACAAAACCGGAAAACTCGCACTCACGCCGGACCAAGGCGATGGGGGGACGTCAACTCCGCCAGACCTGCGCCGCATTATCCCACCAGCGGCCGTCGCCGAGGTGGCAGACCAGCTGACCGTACGGCCGGCCGCAGCCTTCGCAGTAGCCCTTGGCGCGCTCGAAGCGGATCACCTGTGAGAGCTGCACCCAGTCGATCGGGTAGAAGAAGCGGTTTTCTGGGCGGATCGGCATCGGGTCAGCCCTTCGACGCCTGGCTGCGCGTCCGCGCCTGCGGAAAGTAGGTATAGAAGGTCATCCGGCTGACCCCGAGGCGCTTGGCGATCTCGGCAATCGAGATGTTGCCGGCAGCGAGCAGGGCACGCCCCACCTCCAGATCCCCCTCAGACAACGCCTTGCGCCGGCCGCCCTTACGGCCACGGGCGACGGCGGCCTTGAGGCCTTCCATCGTCCGCTCACGGTTAAGGTCGAGAAAATACTCCGCCATGGCGCCGTGCATCTGCAGGGCGAAGCGGCCGTGGGCGGTCGCGCTGTCAAACTGCTCGGTCAGGCTGCGGAAGTGGACCTCCTTCAGGCGCAGCCCGTCGATCGTGCGCATCATCTCGACAAGGGAGCGGCCGAGTCGGTCGAGTTTCCAGACCACCAGCTGATCGGTGGGGCGCAGGTAGGCGAGGGCGGCCTCGAACTCGGGGCGCTTGGTACCGGCCTTGCCGCTCTTCTTTTCCTCGAAAATCTTTTCGCAGCCAGCCTTCAGCAGGGCATCACGCTGCAGGTCCAGGTTCTGGTCGAGGGTGGACACACGCGCGTAGCCGACAAGCATGTTAGGATAGTCCCACAAGAACGTTTGCCTGACAATAGTTTTCCTGACATATTTTCCTTACATAAACGGTGCCGTTTCAGGGTATCGGGGAGGGGTCCGGCCAACGTGTAAGGAAAACGAACGTTTTCCGGACATTGTAGGCCGCGCCACTTGCCGTTGAGTTCCAATGGAACGTCGTAGCTGGAACTCAACCACGCTATTCGCATAAGGGCAGCTCACAGAACGGCCCAAGCATCCAGAGTTTTCCGAGATGCGCTGTGCTGCGGCAACGTCAGTGCTGTGGATCGGCGTCCGAGGCGGACCCGCACAACTTTCTCTCGTAAATACTTGAGATGATTGAGTTTTGTTCATCCGAGGTGGATACCGGTTCGCCGCCGATCGGCAGTAAACGTATGGCCCGCCCCGTCCGCAAGTGGCTCTGGTTCCGCTGGTCTGGGCAGTCTGCACAAACGTATCCGGCCTTCCGGCGAACCGTTGGCCAAGATGGAGATCCGTGCGTCCTGGGCTTCATAAAGGGGTCGGCGTCGAGCGCCATTTTCCAGCCAAAGGCTTCCAGGACACCGATCGACCGTCAGGCCATCTTCCTCGCACCACACGCGGACATCGGAAGGCCGGCGAAGGCTTCGCCGACCGAGCTGGGTTCAGGCCGCGATGACCGCCGCCTCGTAAACTCGCTCATGGCGCAGGAGCGCCCAGACAGTCCTGGCCATCTTGGCGGCCAGCGCAACCACGGCTGTGTTTGCGTGCGCCGAGCCAGAAGCCCGCGCAGCCACTGCCGGAGGCGGGTGCCCACCAGCGACATCGGAGCGAACCGTGAGCTTTCAGCCCCCGAAAGCCACAATCGGTGCGATGTGGGGGTTTCGACGGGTGAAATGCCTTGTTCGCGCTCGCCTTCCAGCGCATGAGAGAAGCCGGCTCGAACAAAATTCATGAACGCATTCCGGCACGAAGGCCGCGCGGAAGCCTCGCCTACAAAGGTGATCGACGACCACCACCAACGTCAGCTTGCTCTGGCGCGCTACGCTATTCTCGATACTGAGACCGAGGCTGAGTTCGACGCTCTCGTGGAGGCGGCAGCCGCCGCGTGCGGGGTGCCGCTGTCGCTGATTAATCTCATCGACGGCACCCGGCAGTGGGCTAAGGCAATAGTCGGTGACGGCCCCAAGGAACTGCCGCTCAGCAGCTCGATCTGCGCCCTGGCCATCGAGCAGGACGACGTCCTCGAGATCTCCGATGCGGCCAAAGATGCACGCGTAGCCGATTACCCATTGGTGACGGGAGATAGCCATCTGCGCTTCTACGCCGGCGTGCCGCTGAGGACGCCGACAGGGATCGCCATCGGCACCCTCTGCGTGGCCGACGATAAACCGGGCCGGCTTACGGACGCCCAGCGCCTCGTCCTCAAAACGTTAGCTCAGCAGGTGGTGACCACCCTAGAGCTGCGCCTGATGCTTCGGCAGCATCGCAGGAGCGATCACCGCAGCAAGGCGATCCTGGAGAGCGCGATCGACTATGCGATCATCTCCATGGACCTCACCGGCCACGTGACGAGCTGGAACGCGGGCGCCGAGCGGATCCTCGGATGGACCGAGGCCGAGATGCTCGGCCAGCACGCGCACATGTTTTTCACCGAGGAGGACACCCAGGCCGGGCAGCCTGAGAAGGAGATGGGCGCGGCCCTGCTGCATGGACGCGGCAACGACGAGCGTTGGCATCGGCGCAAGGACGGCAGCCGCTTCTATGCCCTCGGCGAGATGATGCAGCTCAAGGACGAGGATGGCGCCCCGGACGGGTTCATCAAGATCCTGCGCGACCGTACCGAACAGCGGCTCGCTGCCGAGAAGCAGCGCGCCGACGCCGAGTTCATGCGCAGCGTGCTCGCGTCCTCGGCCGACTGCATCAAGGTGCTCGACTTCGACGCGAAGCTGACCTTCATGAGCGAGGGCGGCATGAAGGTGATGGAGGTCAGCGACTTCAATGCAATCAAGGGCTGCGTATGGCCCGAGTTCTGGCAGGATCAGGGCAACGCAGACGCGCAAGCGGCCATCGAAGAAGCCAAAGCCGGACGAGTCGGCCACTTCCAGGGCGCGGCCCAGACGCTCAAGGGCACACCGAAATACTGGGACGTGCAGGTCACGCCGATCCTCGGGGCTGACGGCAAGCCGGAGAAATTGCTCGCGGTCTCGCGCGACCTCACTGAGCAGAAAGCGGCCGAGGATAAGATCGCCCTCAGCGAGGCGCGGTGGCGTCAGCTGTTCGAAGGCATGCAGGAGGGGTTCTTCAGCGGAGAGATCATCCGCGATGAAGCCGGAACGCCCACAGACTTCCGCTTCCTGGAGGTCAATCCCGCCTTTGCTGGCCTGACCGGACTGCCGGCTGACACGGTCGGTCGAACCATGCGCGAATTGGTGCCAGAAATCTCCCAGACGCTGATCGACACCTACGCGCGCGTCGTCGACAGCGGCGAGCCGGAGACGTTCGAGATTGCTGTGCCGGAGCTTGGGCGTAGCTTCGAGGCCCGCGCGCGCCGGCAGCAAGGGCAGCGGTTCGCGGTGCTGTTCTTAGAGATCTCCGCGCGCAAGAAGGCGGAGATGCGCCGCGCCGCGATGATCGATCTGGGCGACCGGCTGCGCGATGTCAGCGATAAGCCCGAGATCTCCAGGGTGGCCGCGGAGATCCTCGGTCGTACGCTCGGGCTGGCGCATGGCGGCTATGGGGCGGTCAACGCGGACGCGGAAACCATCCTGGTGACCGAGGAATGGACGGCACCGGGCGTGACCAGCATCGCCGGGCTGCACCACTTCCGGGAGTACGGCTCCTTCGTAGAGAGCCTGAAGGCAGGCGAGCCCGTCATCATCGACGATGTGGCCGCTGATCCTCGCACGGCTGATGAGACCGACGCACTGGCGGCAATTGATGTGCGCGCGCTGCTCAACCTGCCGGTGATGGAGCACGGGCGGTTCGTGGCCCTGCTCTACGCACTCAAGGCGGCTCCCTGCGCTTGGAGCCCCGAGGACATCGGGTTCGTGCGCAACGTGGCCGACCGCACCCGCGCGGCGATTGCCCGGGTCGAAGCCGAGGAGCGGCAGCAGACCCTTAATCAAGAACTTAGCCATCGCATGAAGAACATGCTGGCGATGGTACAATCGATCGCCACGCAGACGATGCGCAATGCTACCGACGTGGAGACGGCCAAGAATGTACTCGCTGGCCGACTGATCGCCCTGGGCAAGTCGCACGATCTGCTTCTTGGCGGCACGCTGAACGGGACGTCGCTACAGATTTTGATCGAAGACACGCTACAGCCTCACCTGGACAGGCCTGATCGCTTCGTCATCGAGGGGCCAACACTGACCGTAGGGGCCAAAGCGGCGATGTCGTTGGCGTTGATGCTGCATGAGCTGGCGACTAATGCAGCCAAGTATGGGGCTCTCTCGAACGCGGACGGGCGCGTGAGGATCGACTGGAAAACCGACGGTATGGCGCATGTGCGGCTGCAGTGGTCGGAAGCCGGGGGACCGTTGGTGGTACGCCCGACCCGGACGGGGTTTGGCACGCGGCTCATCGGACGCGGGTTGGCCGGGAACTTCGGAGGAGAGGTACAGCTGGAATTCCCCGCCACAGGGTTGATCTGCACGGTCACAGCCTCGCTCAAGGAACTGCAGGCCGAGAATGCTCAGCCAGCAACCCGTTAGTCGCAATCGGCGCGATCCTGCGACTCAGCCGTGGCGATGAAGCACCGCCGCCGCTGGGCGGCCTCGGGGCGGCTTCCGCCGGCCCTGGCGGCCCGGTTCACGCTGGCCGAGCAGGCGGTCCTCAGCCTCGTAACGGCCGAGGTTGCCCGGCGAGCGGACTGCCGGCTGGCAACGGAGAACATGGCGGCGGTGGCCGGAGGATGAAACCGGGACGATGGACGCCCTTCTGCGGCTCACAGTCGGGTTTGCGACAAGCCCATCCGGCTGGCTGCAGGTAGTCCCCAAGAGATACATGAACGGTCTGAGCGGCTAAACCGTTGCGGGAGGAGCCACGTTGGACGGCGACCTGCCGCTTTCAAGGGTGATAGGGTTCGTGTGATCATGAGCCGACCACCTTCGGTCCGTGCCCGCATCCTCAACGCTCTTGTCGACGTGCCCATGAGCACTCTGCAGCTTGCCGAGCGGGCTGGCATCACGGGGCGACGACGAGGTGAGGTCGTCAAATTGGCCTGTCACGTTCTGGAGGATGAAAGGCTGATCGAGCGAGTGGATGGCGGACGTCATCCGAAGTGGCGCAAGTCGACCCGTTCGACGGCTGGGATGTGCATGAACACGGCCTTTCCGCCGTCGTCGGGCTGGAGAGCGCCTGGCCCTGATGAGCGCTTAGCACACGATCTGGTCCAGGGCCTCGTACAGTCAGCCATCGCTCGAGGTGTTAACCCGGCCGCACGCCTTCGAGAGTTCCGCACGTTGCAGCAGGCCGCACTCGCGAAGTCGCGAGAGCCTACGCCTACCATGGCTGCCGAGCAGCTCGCCCGAGCAATCGATCTAACCCTGCAGGAGCTGACCTCAGTGAAGTTGTAGGAAGGTTCAACGAGAACTAGGTGTTCAAGCCGTCGCTACGCCACCAACACACAGGGTTCCTCGCGATATCGATGCTCCAGGCGCTGGTCTTGTCGGGCGTCGGGAAAGCGACCTTTTTCTCGACGGCAGGGTCCTATTCGCATGACCGCGAATTACCGAACCTTAGAACGCGTCATCTTCGATCATCGCGCGGATGCGTGCCACTAAGGTCTCCATCGGAAACGGCTTGGTGATCATCGCCATTCCGGCGTCGAGGAAGCCGGACGCGCTTGCAGCGGTCTCGGCGTAACCAGTGATGAACAGCACCTTCAGTGTGGGGCGGCCCTCCCGGGCCTGGTCCGCGAGCTGACGCCCGTTCAGCCCCGGTAGGCCGACGTCGGTGACGAGCAGATCGATCCGCCTTGATGTCCGCAGGATCCGCAGCCCAGCAGGGCCATCCACGGCCTGAAGGACGAGATAGCCGAGTTCCTGAAGCACCTCAGCGATCAGTTCGCGAACCACATGTTCGTCCTCGACCACTAGGATCGTCTCGCCAGTCCCGCGCTGCATCTCGGCGGCGACGGCCGGCCCCGCTACGCTGGCTGCGTCGCCATGGTGTCGGGGGAGGTAGATTTTGATCGCCGTCCCCTTGCCGACTTCGCTCTCGATCCGGGCATGCCCTTCCGACTGCTTCGCGAAACCGTAGATCATGCTGAGACCGAGCCCGGTGCCCTGACCGAGCGGCTTCGTCGTGAAGAATGGGTCGAACGCCCGGGCGATGACCTCTGGCGGCATGCCGGTGCCGGTGTCGCTCACGACGATGCAGACGTACTCGTCCGGCAGTTCGCCTGGTCTCAGGTCGGCGTTCGTGTCGGCGAGATGGCCGTTGCAGGTCTCGATCGTCAGCGTTCCCCCGTTCGGCATCGCATCGCGGGCGTTGATCGCCAGATTGAGGATCGCGTTCTCAAGCTGATGCGGATCGCACAGGGTCGGCCACAGTCCGACGGCGGCCTTGATGCGCAGATCGATAGCCTCGCTGATGGTTCGGCGCAGTAGGTCAGACATGCCGACGATGAGCGCGTTGGCGTCAGTGATCTTCGGATCGAGCGGCTGCCGTCGGGCGAAGGCGAGCAGCCGGTGTGTCAGCGCGGCGGCCCGGTTGGCCGAGGCCATCGCCGTGTCGAGATAGCGCAACAGGCTCTCGGTCCGGCCCTGGGTGATACGGGAGCGCATCAGATCGAGAGACCCGACGATGCCGGTGAGCAGGTTGTTGAAGTCGTGGGCGATGCCGCCGGTCAACTGCCCAACCGCCTCCATCTTCTGAGACTGACGCAGGTCCTGTTCCATCCGCTCGCGCTCGGCCGCCTCGGCGCGCAGACGGTCATTAGCCTCGGCGAGTTCTCGGGTCCGCTCTGCGACTTGGCTCTCCAGGTTGGCCCCGGCCTCGCGCAACTGCGCGGCTTGTGCCTCCAACTCGGCGTAGAGCGCCACCACGCCACGGTTGGTCTCGACGAGTTCGGCATTCAGACGCCGCGCTTCCTCCTCGCGCTCGGCCAGATCGGACAGGCTGCGCAGGAGGTCGCGGTTGTGCTCGCGCAGGGTCGCGTTGGGATCCTCTATCCGAGCGCGAGCCGCCGCATCGGCCAGGGCGGCGACCTTCGGGCCGGTGAGCGCCTCCCCGCCCGGGGGGAGCAGTTTGCCGAAGGTGACGATCGTGCCCTGGTCGAGGTCAGATGAGATCTCGAAGCGGTCCATCAGGCGGCGCGAGCCGGTGATGCCGATCCCTAAGCCGGTGCTGGAGCGGTAGCGTCCCTCCAAGATCTCACTCAGATCGGAGATCCCCGGACCGCGATCGCTAATCCTGACGACGAGGACCTGCCCCTCGCGGTCCTCATCGAGGCCGTACTCGACCTTGCCGCCGCCGGCATAACCGTAGGCGTTGCGCGCGATCTCGGAGGCGGCCGTGGCGATCCGGGTCTGGTCCTGAACCCCGAAGCCGAGCTGTTCGCTGATCCGGCGCACGCGCTGGCGCACCGCGACGATGTCGTCCTCGTGCGCGATCAGCGCGGTGAGCAGCGGCCACCTCACGAGTGTAAATTCCGAACCACGATCACGGTCGCGTCATCGCGTCCGCGGGTGAAGTCGCGGTAGAGCACGCTCGCAATCAGGCTCGGATGCGCGCCGATCAGACCCGGGTAGGCGTCGAGCGACCAAGCCGTGCCGATGCCGTCCGAGCACATCACGAACAGGCCACCCGGATCGAGCCGATACTCGAATTCCTGGATGCGGCGCGCGACATGGCCGGCGGTGCCGGGTAGCGCGACCGTACGCTTGGCCCCCCCGATGCCGACCACGGCACCGACGACGTTGCCGATGCCGGCGAAGCTCACGATCCCCTTGTCCGGGTCATAACGAGCCACCGATACGGCCCCACCGCGGGTATGCCCAAGGCCGGCATGTACGGCTGCCAGGATCGAGTTGGGCCGCTCGTCCTCATGCTTTCGAAACAACCGAACTGCCTCATCCGACGCCTTGGCGGCGAGAGGGCCATGTCCCAGACCGTCAGCGACGATCATGGTCCATCCGTCGCCGCGTCTCCGGACACAGTAGGCGTCGCCGTTGGCGGTCTCACCCTTCAGGGGCACTGTGACCGCACCGACTGTGGCCACAGCCTGAGGGGCTGCCGTTGCGGATGCGTTGATCTTCTGCAGGCGGGACACCACAGCGGTGCCCTTTCCGGGCCACGATATAATGTCAAAAGCCTGCGACTGCCGCCTCACTGCACCGAGACCGGTGCCCGCGCTCCCGCCGGTCGAGTGGCCGTCGCGCAGCGCGTCGTCGACGTTGGAGAGCCCGGTCCCGCGATCGAGAGCGAGAAGCTCGATGCCGGTGCCGGTCTCATCCTCGAACGTGCCGACCAGGATCTCACCAGCGGTTCCATACTTGACGAGGTTGGTCGCCAGTTCCGTCGCCACGATCGCGACGCGCCCGGCCGTGGTCTCGTCGAAGCCAAGGCCTTGGGCCAATGCCACGGCACGGCGGCGTGCCTCCGCCACCTGGCTGGCTTCGGTCACGGGCACGCTGAGCATGGTCACTTCCAGCGCGCGATGGTCACGCGGGTCCCAACGCCCGGCGTCGACGCAATATGGAACTCGTTCGACAGACGTTTCGCTCCACCGAGCCCTAATCCAAGACCGCCACCGGTCGTGTAGTGATCGGTCAGCGCCTTGGCGATGTCCGCGATGCCGGGACCATGATCCTCGAAGCTCAGGCGGACACCCTTGCGCGCGCCCTCCTGCAGCACATCGATGCGGACCTCACCGCCGCCGCCGTAATCCAGGGTGTTGCGCGCCAGTTCGCTCGCCGCGGTGACGATCTTAGTTTGATCCACGAGCCCCAGGCCGATCCCGACGGCGCATGTCCGCACGGCTTGGCGCACGCGCACGACGTCGTCGCTGGAGCGGATCGGCAGGACCTCAGTCTTCGTAACGGGCACGTGCACTCCCGAGGTCGTCATCCTCGGCGAGCCGATCGCGGATCATCGCCATGCCGCGCTCTACGTTCAGCGCCGTCTTGATGCCGGTCAACTCCAGGCCGAGTTCGACCAGGGTGATGGCGACGGCCGGGCGCATGCCCACGACGACGGTCTCGGCGTCGAGCACCCGCGAGATGGCGGCGATGTTATCGAGCATCCGCCCGATGAACGAGTCGACGATCTCCAGTGCGGAGATCTCGATGAGCACGCCGCGCGCGCCGGTTGCGGCGATCTTGGCAGTGAGGTCTTCCTCCAGGGCCATTGCGAGCCGATCGTGCATGTCGACCTGGATGGTGACGATGAGCACACCACCCAGCTTGAGGATCGGGATGCGGTCCATGAGTTTGGCCGTCGATCAGGAGGCGGTCGAGGAGATGGATGGCTGCTTTCGGACGACGGTACGGCCGGTCCGCTTCAGGGCTAGGGCGAAGGCATCGGCCAAGGTCGCCTTCGAGACGACGTTCAGTTCGACACCGAGATGGACCATGGTCTGGGCGATCTGCGGGCGGATGCCGGAGACGATGCAATCGGCGCCCATCAGGCGCGCGGCGGCGATGGCCTTCAGCAGGTGTTGGGCGACCAAGGTATCGACGGTCGGCACACCGGTGATGTCGATGATGGCGATCTCCGCCTCCTCGTCGACGATGGCCTGCAGGAGGTTTTCCATCACGACGCCGGTGCGAGCGCTGTCGAGGGTTCCGATCAGCGGCAGGGCCAGGATCCCGTCCCAAAGCCGTACCACCGGGGTGGAGAGTTCGGCGATCTCCTGGCCCTGGCGCCCGATCACCTCCTCGCGGCTGGCCAGGAACACCTCCATCGTGTGCAGGCCGAGCGCGTCTAGGAGATGGCTTGCCGCCCATGTGCCTTTGGCTACAGCCGCCGGATCCTTGCCACCGGCGCGGTTGAGCGCGGCAAAGATCGGCTCCTTGAGCGAGAATACGAAGTTGGCGGTGTCGGTGGGCGTAAAGCCCTGGATGGCACGTGACCGAGAGACTTCCGCGAGCGTGTCGCGCAAGGGCGCGTACGCATCGGCTCTAACCTCCGTCCCAGCGGCGGCGAGACTGACGCGCAATTGCTCGAGAACCGTACGCGCTTGGGTATCGAGTTCCGCCTCCCGGATACGTCCAGTATGGAGAGCGCCACCTGCCTTTAGGAGCGAGAACCACGCAGCAAGGATGTTCGCTTCTTCAGCGGCGACGGTCTGGGTCAACACCGCCGTTCCATCGACCGCCATGGCAAAATCCTACACCCGGGCTCAGAACCCCCGAACAGCCTCTAACTGAAGCTCGGCCATATCGATAGTCGCTGATTAAGCAGAGCCAGACACACCCTACGACAAAGCCGCCTGAGGGCTGCTCCGCCGGCTCGGGGTCGGGCGGGCAGGGGCTGCTGGCCCGTGGCTTCATCGGGTACCGTCAGTGCTAATGCGATCACGCGTAAGGACCGCCGAATAGGTCGCCCAGCGCCTTCCGCCGGAACAACGTGCGCCAGCGTCGCCGCCGATGCTCGGGCCGGTCGTGGTTCATGTGGCACCTCTGGCAGAAGGCCGCGAGGTTGGCTGCTGCGTTGTTCGAAGTATCGTGGTTCCGATGGGCCGCAGCTAGGACAACCCGCGTCCGCCGGACACGGCCGAGTATATCGGCATCCGAAGCCATGCGGATCCGGCGCCCCCATCCATCGCGCCAGCGGCCAGCGTCCGCATCCCACCAGCGCCCGTCGCCGAGATGGTAGACCATCCGCCCATGCAGTCGTCAGCGGCCCTGCGCTCGGCCGAAGCGGATCACGGCCGAGAGCTGCGGCCAGTCGATGGGGTAGAAGAAGCGGTGCTCGCGCCGGATTGGCATGGGAGCGCACTGTACCACCTGCCGTGAAGAAAGCGTAGCGTTACAATGCACCCTACCTATCGATTATGGACCTGTCCGACCTTGAATTCTGGCCTTCCTAGCAGTCGCGATCACCAGCCTGTTCCTGCCGGTCGCGATCGCGTGGTGGAAGGGCCGTGCCCTCATCCCGGTCGCGCCGTTCAGCCTCATATTCTGGCCCGCTGCACTGGTCCTGGCACTCAGGCTGAAGCGACAGCGAGATCCATAAATATCCCCATAGCGCTCACCTGAACAATATCACGCACAGTGGCGTTTGGCCGAGGACTGATCAGTCCGATCTGTCCGGAGGAAAACGCCATGTCGATAAAGATACTCGCCCTCGCCGCCGCGCTGACGTTCGCGGTCACAGGAGCGGCACTCGCTCAGATGCCGACTGGCGGCAGCGCCCAGAGCAATATGAACAACCCCGGCAGCGTGAAGAGCCCATCTCAGAAGCGGATGGGCGGTCAGCGCGGCATGATGGGTATGAGGCACATGAGCCGTCACCGGCGCCATCATATGCGTCGTTCGCGCATGTAGTTGTGGCTGCAAAAGTCCCGCAGCCACAGCTCCGCGGGGCTATTTTGCTAGCGCTGGGTCACGCCGGCGTAATCTGCTCGTCTGCTGAGAGCAGATCGCCATGCGTGTCCTTGATGGCGTCGAGCACAACCTGAGGATCGGACGGCCGCGCCATCGCTTCAGCCTCATCGTCGATCCGGTCGCTGATGTGGGGATGGTCGCGCCTCATCTCCTCTAGCAGGGCGATGATCTTGGAGTTCTTCTGCTCGGAGACGATCGCGAGTTCCAGGGTGAGCTGAGCCCGGTGCTCGGCTAGCTGCTCATCGTGCCGTTGCGTGATCAGGATCAGGCTGGTGATGTACAGGCTCAGGATACCTGCTGCGTCCTGCAAATAGGCAAAGGGCGGCGGGTCGAGGCTGGCGCGGCCGAGCGCCGGGAGGATGAGGTTCAGGCTGATCCAACTGAGGATCGCCAGGGTGAGCAGGCCGACGAAGCGCGGGCGCCCGATGGCGCTGGTCATGCGAGCGACGGTGCGCTGGACCGGCTTGGCCTTGCGGTGATGCTCCCAATGGAGACCCGCGATAGCGCGGACTGTGTCCTCGATGTGGGCGGGCAGGATAGGCGTAGCCGCTTTGTCCTCGCGGTCCGGGCTTGGATTGACCATCAGAGGCGCGGTCCGGTTATCGGAGAGGTCCGTGAAGCTGGAACAGGCATATGGCTCGACCGGTTGCCCGTAAACGTTTTCACGACACCCGAGACAATCCGATGGCCCGCTCCCCCCTTTCGCTGAGCGTGGCCTTTGCCGCGTTCGCAACCCTGGCGCTCACCCCATCCGTGCAGGCCCAGACCAAACCCGGCGAGATCAAGGGTATCGACGCGATGGGCGATAAAGACCGCAGCGCCCAGGATGGCTGGAGCCAAGCACCGGTGCCGCGGGAGGAGTCGGCGGCCAAGGATGCGCCCAATCCCGGCGGTCACTCGATCGCGGAGAACAGGGACCGGCCGGTTCCAGCTGCAAACCCAACCGGCGACTCTGCTCACGAACCCCAGGCGCCGCTGCCGAACCGCACGGCGTCACCTTCAGGCATCAACCCGGCGGAGCCTTCGAAGTAGCGCGCCTGCCTCGACACGCGCCCGGCCGCTCACCCTCTTGAGCGCATACCCGGGCAGCTCGGGTTGACCTGCGATCCATGGACCGGGGCGGTCGGCGTCGACGTGAGCCAGAGTGGGCAGCATGAGGGCCGCCCTTCCCTCGATTGAAAGAAGGCGGCCCCGTCACGATCAGATTTAGTCGTAGGGGTCGAAGGCCGGTCCGTAGCCGAAGCCGACCGGGCGTGGTCCGAACCGGTGCGGGCTGTAGAAGCCGTCACGCTCCACCACGACCTCGCGGACCACGGGACGAGGCCGATACACGACCGGCTGCTCCTCGACGATCTCGCGCACGACCCGACGGGGACGAACAATAGGTCGCTCAACCACCACTTCGCGCACGACCTCGCGTGGGGGAGCAACGACCTGGCGCTCGACGACTGTGCGGCGGGTCACCACCGTCTCAGGCGCATCGTAGACGTCGTAGCCGTAGCCGCCTGCTTGCGCGGCAGTACTGCCGAGGAGCCCCCCGGCCCCGAGTGTGGCGACCAGTGCCGCCAGTGCGATCTGTCTCATGCTCTCTTCACCTTCACAGGACATCAGCCGCGCGAAGCAGCTTTGACCGTGAAACGCTGAAGAGCGTCGTTTGGCTGACCCGGGCTAGTCCGGCCGATAGCCGCAGGAGGACGATAGCGAGTACCTCGACGACGCAGCGTTGCAACGCTTTCGGGCGTACAGGCCGCCGAACAGGTCGCCAAGCGCTTTCGGCCGAAATAGCGTTCGCCACATCAGCACGACGCGGACGCTCCAATGGATGGTTTTGTCACCGCCGTACCCATTCAGTGCTAAACGGCAGTCAGACGCTGCGTGTTTGCCGCCACATGTTCGCGGTAGCGTGCAATCACTGCGTCGCATGAGCCACCCGTCATCAGCGTCGCAGAGGCTTCGATGAGAGCGCTGACCTTCTCGCTCACCATCTGCTGGGCTTCGAGCTGAGCCTCAGTCCCGCCCCAGGCGAGTTTCACGAGCCGAAGCTCGACAACCTTCTGCGCCTCGATGGCAAGCAGGGCGATAGCAAAGGGGTTGTACATGAGCGACTCCGCGCCGCGAGGCGGAGGAGCCAACGCGATTGAGACAAGAAAAAGAGGGGCGGCCGAAGCGACCACCCCTCCACTTTACTACCGAGCCCTAAGCGGGGCGGCTAGGGTGGTGTACACCTCAGCGAACGACCGTGGGGCTCTGCTGCCTCATGCTAGAGAAGGTCTTGCTGGCCTCCTCGACGGCGCGAGCTGAGGTCTCAGTGATCGCCTTGCTGTCCTGCACCATGTGCTGCAGACCCTCACGTACTAGATCACTCTGGATGGCGGTGAACTCCTGGAGCGACTTGGCACGCACCAACTTGTTCATGCCGTCGAGATTATGCTGGAACTGCTTTTGGGCCAGATCGAACCAGCTGCGTGAGACGTCCTGGAACGCCTGTGTCAGAACCGTTCCGCAGCGTGTTACGGCTTCCATGTTCTGCTTGGACTGACGAGCCAGGCGCTCGCCGTTCTCACCGGAGAAGCCCAGCGTCTTCGTGAACCGGTCTGCGGCCTCACGAGCCTGTTGCGAAGCAGTCTCAACACTCTTCTGCATAACCTGCTTGGTGTTCTCCGTCGCTTGCTCGCGCAGATCGACCATCTTGTTCACGCCGTCGCGAGCAGCATCGATAAACTGTTTGCCCTGCTCAGTCGTCTTGTTGGTGTTGTATTTCGCAGCGTCGGCAGCCTTATCGGTCTGCTCATGCTGTTTACCTTGATTGTTGTTCTGATTGAAAGCCATTTTGGTTTCCTGCCCTTAAATTTTGTAAGTCTATCTTGCGCTTATTATTTAGATGAAAAGCGCGATCAACTCAGGTGACGCGGCCTGATATTAGCATTATCGCACTGCACCTAAGTCGTGTTGAATTTCCTCTATTCAACCCCGGAGGGAGCATTTTGAGTCATATTAATGCCTGATGAAATTCGTCAACCGTTATACTCACGCTGCATCTGCCTGAGGGCGTTGCACAATGTCGTAGCTCAGCGGGAAATCAGCTCGGTGACAGCGGACCGCATCCCTCAAGCATAGGCTAGAAGCTTGGCTAATAGCGTGGTGCAGGCCGAATGTTTCGGCTTGGCGGAGGCGTTAAAGCGAGGGAGCGTGCGCCAAAGCTTAGCTTTAGGGGACCGGCTAGGGCACGGCTCATTGGTTCCTATGCGGGCTGACCTGTTGAGAAGACCACATTGGGCCTAAGCCGACCTATGGGCCTCAAGATTTCCAGAAGTCAAGGTCAAGTATCGAGGCTCCGAAGAGGCGGGCGTGGCCTCACGCTCGAAGGCCATCACCGCATCAATGAGGCGACTCTCAGCATTGAGGGAAGCGAGGAGAAGGTCAAATCTGGCGCGGCTCTGAGGCGAGAGAAAATCTGGCGGGGTGTAGATCGTCTGGCCAGTCGCAACTTCGACAACCGCAAGGCGCCCCTGCCGCTCGACCAAGACGTAGGACTTCGCTTCCGCCTTGCTCCCTTGAGTAGGACCTAGTCCCCACGACCAAGCACGTGGTGCACCGCCTCGAGCACTGGAGCACCCAGCCTCATCCTCAGCTGCAACGGCATCCGCGTACTCCAGCATGAGGTCTTCGATTTCTGCCGGTCCAATCATGTTCGGCCCCTTGGCAGTTATGCTGCACTGCACAAGAAAACAGCTGAGGCGCTGCGGGGTTCCTCGCCTTCGTATGTCTGTCGGGAAAGCAACCGTTTTTCCGACAGAGGTCGCACAGAAATCCGATCGCTAGCCGTGACGGAAGGCAATCGCCCTGTCATGTTCCACACAGGTCTCTGACGTCTGTTCCTGAGCGTTCCAAAAATCTGCGACCACGTAGCGGAACGAGGAGACTCACGCTTCTGATCGTTCCGTTGGGGCAAGCTCTACTGGAACGACCCGCCAGCACAGTGCGTCGCGGATGGCCCGGAACCCATAACGCCACCTCGAAAATTCGAGGCCGATCTGTACGGGGCGTAAAGCAGGACGCGAGCAGGCCGGCGGCTTGCGTTCGGACTGAGCGCCCGTCCCACCGGCACACCCCAATCCAGGGGTCGTCCTTCTTCATGATACGAGGCCTCTCCGCCCCCCACGGCGATACCCACACTCGACATAATATAGGGTACTCCCCTATATGACCTAACCGGAAGGACCGTCGATGGCTCACACCGTCAAGGACAAGACCAAGCTGCTGGCGCGCGTGCGCCGGATCAAAGGACAAGCCGAAGCCGTCGAGCGAGCCCTAGAGGCCGAGATCGGCTGCACGGATGTCCTGATGCTGGTCGCCTCGATGCGCGGGGCTATCAACGGTCTCACCGCTGAACTCATGGAAGATCACATCCGCCACCACGTCGTGAACCCGGACAACGAGCCGGATGCCGCTCGCGCCCAGGGCGCGGCCGACTTGATCGAGGCGGTGCGGACCTACCTGAAATAGTGGACGCCGCCGTATG
>Ga0316228_1000891_pt1 | contig 35281 bp, 31 predicted proteins | sample TBH18021metaG_FD_206005 | JGI IMG/M metagenome (GOLD analysis project Ga0316228, IMG submission 206005) | Freshwater microbial communities from Trout Bog Lake, Wisconsin, USA - TBH18021 | ecosystem: Environmental > Aquatic > Freshwater > Lake > Hypolimnion/Profundal zone | place: USA: Wisconsin... | reverse complement strand
GATGATGTCATAGGCTCCCAGCTTGCGGATCGCCGCCGCCAGGGTATAGCTGGTGGCCAGGGTGTCGGAGCCGCCGAAAGCCCGGTCACTGATCAGGATAGCGGCGTCAGCCCCCATGGCCAGGCATTCTTTGAGAGCATCCTTGGCCTGGGGTGGTCCCATGGACAGGACGGTGACTTTGCCGCCGTAGGCTTCTTTGAGCTGCAGCGCCGCTTCTATGGCGTTTTTGTCAAACGGGTTGACAATGCTCGGCACTCCCTGGCGGATAAGGGTGTTGGTTACCGGGTCGATTTTTACTTCAGTGGTGTCAGGCACCTGCTTGACACAGACGATGATTTCCATCTTGTGAGCCTCCTATTTCATTGGTGACAAAACGCGTCCTTAGCGCAGGATTGCGCCGGAGATGACCATACGCTGCACCTGGTTGGTTCCTTCGTAAATCTGGGTGATCTTGGCGTCGCGCATCAGGCGCTCAACCGGGTATTCCCGGCTGTAGCCGTAGCCGCCGAAGATCTGCACAGCATCAGTGGTAATCGCCATCGCTGCATCTGAGGCGTACATCTTGGCCATGGCCGCTTCCTTGGAGTAGGGCAGGCCGGCCTGTTTCAGGTAGGCGGCGCGGTAGGTTAGCAGCCTGGCGGCGTCAAGCCTTGTGGCCATGTCGGCCAGCATGAAGCCAATGGCCTGGTTGGCGGCGATGGGCTTGCCGAACTGGACCCGCTCCTTGGAATACTTGATGGCGGCCTCCAGCGCTGCCCCGGCGAGACCGAGGGCCTGGGCGGCAATACCGATCCGGCCGCCGTCCAGAGTGGTCATGGCGATCTTGAAGCCTTCGCCTTCTTTGCCCAGCATGTTGGCAACAGGCACTTTGACGTCCTGGAAAACCAGTTCCATGGTCTGGGAGGAGCGAATGCCCATTTTGTGTTCTTTCTTGCCAAAGGTGAAGCCAGGCATGCCTTTTTCCATGATGAAGGCAGTGATGCCTTTCATGCCTTTGCTCTTGTCGGTCATGGCAAATACGATATAGGTTTCGGCTTCACCACCGTTGGTGATAAAGATTTTGCTGCCGGTTATGTTATAATGGTCGCCGCTGAGCACTGCTACCGTCTGCTGGGAAGCGGCATCAGTTCCGGCATTGGGCTCGGTCAGGGCGAAGGCGCCCATTTTGCTGCCTTCAACCAGGGGCACAAGGTATTTTTGTTTCTGTTCTTCGGTGCCGTAGGCGAAGAGCGGCCAGGCAGTCAGGGATACCGTTGCCGAAAGGCTGACATTGAGGCCGCTGTCGCTCTTGCCGATCTCTTCCAGCACGGCGATGTAGCTGATGTAGTCCCCGCCGGCGCCGCCGTACTGTTCAGGGAAACAGATGCCGGTGAAGCCCATGTCCACCATCTCGTTGTACAATTCCCGGGAGAATTCTTCTTTCTCGTCCCGTTCGGCAGCCCCTGGCGCCAATTTCTTTTCAGCGAAATCCTTCGCCATTTTTTGCATCATTTTCTGTTCTTCATTGAATTGAAAATCCATTTGTATTGCCTCCTTAAATAATTTTGCGGCTTCCGCCGCTCAGGGCGGTTAATCCATGGTGTAATCGATTACTTCTTGCCGTTCTTCGGCAGGATCTCTTTGAGTCCGATAGGCTGGTCCCTGAAAATGCTGGCATCCATAACCTTTAGATCTTTGGCGATAATCGGTTCAAAGTCCATCAGAGCCAAGACATCTTTTTTCAGATCGACCCCCGGGGCGATCTCGGTGAGCATCATGCCCTGGGGCGTCAGGTGGAAAACGGCCCGCTCGGTGATGTACATGACCGACTGGCTTGTGTCTTGGGCGTACTTGCCGCTGAAGGTGATCTGCTCGACATGATCAAGGAACTTTTTCGCACGGCCTTCCTTGACGATGGTCAGCCTGCCGCCTTCCACCTTGACTTCCAGCCCGCCGGCGGTAAAGGTGCCGCAGAAAATAACTCGTTTGGTGTTTTGGGTGATATTGATGAATCCGCCGCAGCCGGCAACTCGGCCCTTGAATTTGCTGACATTGATATTGCCATGCTTGTCGGTCTCCGCCAGGCCAAGGTAGGCCAGATCCAGCCCGCCGCCGTCGTAGAAGTCGAACTGATAGGGATGGTCGAGGATGGCTTCAGCGTTGCTGGCAGCCCCGAAACTCAGCCCCCCGGCCGGAACTCCGCCTACCGGACCGGCCTCGACAGTGAGGGTCATGGTATCGCCGACACCCTCTTCGTTGGCCACCATCGCCACGCCTTCCGGCATGCCGATGCCGAGATTGACCTTAGCGTTCAAAATAAGCTCCATGGCCGCCCGGCGGGAAATTACCTTGCGCTCATCCAGAATCATTGGCTTGATACCGGACAAGGGCACGCGGATTTCTCCTGAATAGGCCGGATTGTACTGCTCGCCAAAGGTCTGCATATGCTGATCCGGCTCGGCCACTACGACATAGTCGACGATAAGGCCGGGAATCTTGACACTCATCGGGCTCAAGGTGCCATTTTCAACAATCCGCTCGACCTGCACAATGACGATACCGCCAGAGTTCTTGGCCGCCTGGGCGATAGGCAGGATCTCCTGGGAAACGGCTTCGCGCTCGATGCTGATGTTGCCTTTTTCGTCGGACGACGTGCCGCGCACCAAAGCCACATCCACTGGAAAGTGCTTGTACCACAGCCACTCTTCACCGCCCAGGGTGATGACTTCCACAAGATCTTCCTTGGTAATGGCGCTGATTTTGCCGCCTTCGACCCGGGGGTCGACGAAGGTATTGAGTCCGACCTTGGTAATGATGCCAGGCTTATGGCCGGCAACGCTGCGGAACCATTGAGTCAGTGTCCCCTGGGGCAGGTTGTAGGCTTCGATTTTGCCTTCCACCGCCAGCTTGCCCAGTTTTGGCGAGAGGTTCCAGTGACCGCCGATGACTCGTTTCACCATACCCTCATGACCAAGGTGGTTTAAGCCGCGGTCCTTGCCGTCGCCTTGACCGGCGCAGTAGATGAGGCCCAGGTTGCGGGGCGCGCCTTCACTGAGAAACCGCTCTTCCAGCGCCGCGGTTACCGCTTCCGGATGACAGTTGCCGACAAAGCCACTGGTGGCAACCATGGCACCGTCTTTAATAAGTCGGGCGGCTTCTGCTTTGGTTATTATTTTCACAGCTGTTTTCCCCTTTCTGGATTTATAAGATACCGGTAAGGGTATGAAGGGCGATAATGATGAAAACCATCGAAGTTTTGATGCATGTCATCGCAAAAATATCGGGATAGGACTGGGAATGGGTCAGGCCGCACACCGCCAGCAGAGTGATAACAGCGCCGTTGTGAGGCATGGTGTCCATGCCGCCGGAAGCCATGGACGCAACACGGTGGAGGATTTCAGGGGACATGCCGATTTTATTGGCCATAGCTATCCAATCTTTGGACATGAGGTCAAGAGCTATGGACATGCCGCCAGACGCCGAACCGGTGATACCGGCCAGGACGTTTACGGTGACTGCTTCTGAAACCAGTGGAGTGCCCCCGATCTGAATACCGAGCAATGCTGCCGAAATGGATTTAAACCCAGGCAGTGAGGCGATAACATTGCCGTAACCGACTTCGGAGGCGGTGTTCATGATGGCCAGCAGCGAACCGAGGGCCCCGGCGTTAAGGGCTTTAGCCAGACCGCCTTTAGGCAGACGGGTGTAGCCGAGCACGATGCACAAAATGATTCCAAACACCAAAGCGGCGATAAGGGACCAGATGGCAACAACGTTTGCCACCGCTGGCGCCATCAGGGGCAGCTTCAAAGCCGCGAAGGGTTCCAGTAGTTTGGGGTTCCAGACATAAACCTTGGTGAAGATAAAGTTGAAAACCAGAACACAAAGTAGTGGCAGGGTCGACAACGCCCAGTGGGGAAGATTGGATTCATCCACTACCGGCGGCTCGTTGGTGTGGCCCGTTCCGTAGCCCTCGCCGTTGGCTTTGGCGGCTTTCAGCCGCCGGGTCAGCCAGGTCAGGCCGAGGGTAAGGATCAGGGCGCCGCCGATAATGCCGGAAATCGGCGCGGCGTAAAGGGTGGTGCCGAAGAAGTTGGTAGGAATAATATTTTGGATCTGGGGCGTCCCTGGGATGCAGTCCATGGTGAAGGTGAAAGCGCCCAGGGCGACCGTTCCGGGAATCAGGCGCTTGGGAATGTCGGCTTCCTTATATAACGCCGAAGCAAACGGATATACAGCGAACACGACCACAAACAGGCTGACGCCGCCGTAAGTCAGGACCGCGCAGGCCATAACCACAGATAAGATGGCCCGTTCTTTTCCCAGGCCGTTGATGATGGCATGGGCAATGGATTTGGCCAGGCCGGTGTCTTCCATAACCTTGCCGAATACGGCTCCCAGCATGAATACCGGGAAGAAGGACTTCACATAAACAACCGCTTTGGCCATAAACAGCTCGGTATAGGCCGGCATAGGCGAGAATCCCTGACTGACTGCAGCCAGCAGTGCGAAAATCGGTGCAAATAAAATGACAGAGAAACCGCGATAAGCAAAAAACATCAATAAGAACAGACTAATGACAATACCGACTACTTCCATACAACAATACACCTCATTATTTCAAAATTAACGGCGCCACTGATTTCAAGCGATGGTTGACAATAGTCTTGAACCTGGCCCGTCGGCAGATCGCCTTAAATCGCCAGACAGATATTACTTGGGAGGCATGATGACGGCTTCGCCGTCAATGACCGCTATGCCGTCCTGGTTGACACAAGTGGTCTTCAGGGTCACTCGATTGCGTTCCGGGTTCCTTTCCACCACCTCGGCCCGCGCCGTGATGGTGTCCCCGAATTTTACCGGTGCCAGAAACTTCAGGTTTTGCGAAAGATAGATCGAGCCCGGTCCCGGAAGCTGGGTACCCAGCACAGCGGATATCAGCCCGGCTCCTAGCATGCCGTGGGCGATTCTTTCCTTGAACATACCGCGGGCTGCCTCCTGGGCATTCACATGGGCGGGATTGAAATCCCCGGTAAGACCGGCATACAGATATACATCAGCTTCTGAAATTGTTTTGGCGTGCTCAGCAAAATCTCCTATTCTCAAGTTTCCGATGGTTTTTCCCCGCATAGTCTGCTGTCTCCTTTGCAATGTATTTCGAATAAACTATGTGCACAAACAATGCCAAAGGCCCTTTCCTTGCGGGATAAGGCCTGGGAGCCTCGGCAACGAAAAAAAAGTGTCTGCCCGACACTCTGGCTGTCGGAATCCGACACTTCTGACTGGGTTTTGGGATAGAATTGCTGAATGGGAAAAAATATTTCTCGCGATAAACAAGGATACTCTGCCCTATTGTCAAATTATTATCAATAAGTAAGTGAAAGTTCGCACAATATGGAGGCGATTCGGTGCTTGTTCGAGATTATATGACTCCTTATCCGAAGGTGTTACATAGCAATGATACCCTCAAGGACGCAGCCAAACTCTTTTATAAATACAAAATAAACGGCGCTCCTGTTGTCGGGGATGACAACGAAATCTGCGGCTTGATTACCAGTTCGGATTTCGCCAAAGCGGCTATGAATGATATCTCTTTCCAGCAGCCGGTTAAAACCGTCATGACCACCAACGTCATCACCATCAGTCTGGATGCCACTTTGGCTGAAGCTTATCAAATTCCGGTAAGCCGCCTGCCGGTTCTCTCCGCTGATAACAAGCTTGTCGGCATGCTTACCAAGAGCGATTTTCTCAGCGCTTTTCGCGCTGAAGCCGATCATGCCACCGATGAGATTCAGGCATTTATCCGCTCGGCGCACAACGGAATCATCGTTATTAACGCCTATGGGATTATTACAACCTTCAACGAGGCTGCGGCGCGGCTTGTGGACGTACCGGCTTCGAAAGCCATCGGAATGCCTATTGCTGAGATCATCCCTGAGTCCGGGCTGAAACAAATTTTGTTGACAGGCAAAAGTGAAACAGGCTGCCAGGTCACTGTCAGCGGTAAAACTGTATTCTCCAATCGATCCCCGATCTGCGAAGGACCAAAAATTGTGGGCGCTCTGGCTATTATCCAGGATACGTCCGAATTAGCCAGCATCGCCCAGCAACTTTTGGAAACCCAACACCATGTCGAAGCACTGGAAAATATCTTCGAAAGCGCCCGTCAGGGCATTGTGGTTGTCGATGAAAATGGAATGATTGTCCGAGCCAATAAATCCTACGAAGATATCTTCAGCACCGACCGGGAAGACCTGATTGGTCATGCCGCCAAAGACGTCATTGAAAATACAAGACTCCATATCGTTGCCAAGACCGGAATCCCTGAACTGGGAGAAATCCAGAATGTCAAAGGCCGGCAGATGATTGTCAACCGGGTCCCCATCTTTAAAGACGGAAAAATCGTCGGGGCCATCGGCGAGGCGATATTTAAAGATATCAGTGAAGTGAACTACCTTTTTGAAAGGCTGAATCTACTTGAAAAACAGGTATCCCGCTATGAGCGGGAACTGGGCAAATCCCCCGGGGAGCAAAACAAAGCCGAATTTACCTTCGCCAGTATCGTCGGCAGCTCGCGAGCGATCGTACAGGCTAAAAACCTGGCCGCCAAGGTCGCCGGAAACATCAGCAATGTCCTCATCCTGGGGGAAAGCGGCACAGGCAAGGAACTGTTCGCCCACGCGATTCATAACGCCAGTCCGCGCAACAAGATGCCTTTTGTGGCGGTGAATTGCGCCGCCATTCCTGCCGAATTGCTGGAATCGGAGTTGTTCGGCTACGACGAAGGCGCGTTTACCGGCGCTAAGAAAGGTGGTAAAAAAGGCAAGTTTGAATTAGCCGACCAGGGCACGCTATTCCTGGATGAAATCGGCGATATGCCGCTGGCGATGCAGGCAAAAATCTTGCGGGTGCTTCAGGACAAGTCCCTTGACCATCTCGGTGGTAATAAATCATTCAACTGCGATGTGCGGATTATCGCCGCAACAAATAAAAACCTGCTGAAAATGGTGCAGGAAAAAACTTTTCGCGAGGATTTATACTACCGGCTTAATGTTATCTGCTTGCAGATCCCGCCTTTGCGGGAACGCAAGGGGGATATTGGCGAACTGATTTTGCATCTGCTGCCGAATATCTGCCGTCATCTTGGAGTTCCACTGAAAGATTTCAGTCCCGAAGTCATGGGAGTGCTGCGCGAACACCAGTGGCCAGGCAATGTCCGTGAGCTGATCAACGTGTTGGAGCAGGTTGCCGCCGTAGTGGATAGTCAGCTCATTACGCCACAACATCTTATTCGGACGAGTTTTTCCGCGAAACTGGGGGCAAGCAGCCGCCTTTCTGATCAGGGAGTAAATCCTGAAATGAACGAGCGTGATCGGATTATTGAAACCCTCAAATTCGCAAAAAACAACAGAGTGATGGCCGCCAAACTACTTGGCTGGCACCGTTCAACCCTGTATGAAAAAATAAAAAAATACCAACTGTAAAAAGTGTCTCCTCCAACGACGGCAGTGTCGGGGGAGACACTTTTTTTTTGCAGTCGAATCGCCTTCTCCTCCTGTGAAATGCCTTCTACCCACAATTGGCCCCCTTTTTGCATGTTAATAATACAGTATGACTAGACTAAGGGAGGGATTGCGAATGTCGGGGCCTTTGAATCCTCTGCTACGGAAGCTGATAGAAGGAGATACTCTTCTGGGAACCTATCATCGGCGTGCGGTTGAAGAGAAATCGACAATACGGTTCGACAAGCTGATTGTCAAACCAGCCAACGGAGGTGAATATTGGACCGCAGACCCGGCGGAAAGCGAACTGTTTTTCGAACTGACGAATGTGACAGGGATGGGGGTAAACAGCGGTTACTGCCGGGAAGAAAGCTGTTACTTCTACGAAAGCCTGGGGTACTGGCAGACCGCGCCCCATAACCGGTAACAGGCTAAGCAAAAGGGGTTGAAAATGAAAAACATTTTCAACCCCTTTTGGCATTTTATAAGCCCTGACTGTTTTCCCCCTTTTACGGTTATGCCCCCAAAAACAAATGATCTAGCCCGCATTACAGGGTGTATTCCAGCGTTTTTTAAACCACAGCCATTCTTCAGGATGGGCCTTTATCATATTTTCGATAATGTTTGTCATTCTCACTGTGTTTTGATACAGGTCGCGCTCAGAATTGCCGCTATACTCGAAAACAAAGGGGGGTTCAATGACAACCCGGTGCCCGCCGTCAGGACAACGAAACGTAAATGCCGGCACGATGCTGCTCCCGTACTTGTTCGCCAGAATCGCGGGACCGATAGTTGTGGAAGCTTTTTGGCCGAAGAAATCGACGAATACTCCTTCATTTCCCCCATCCTGGTCGGCGAGAAAACCCAGAACCTTTCCTTTTTTTAAGGCCCGGACCGCCTTGAACATATCACTCGTACCCCGGTTAAAAACCTCAAGACCGACCATAGCCCGGTATTCATTTAAGATACGGGTATACTGCGCGTTGGGTTGCGGCTTGGCAATGGTTGTCATCGGAAACCCAGCGTACGACAGGGCAGCCCCCATCCACTCCCAGTTGCCCATATGGGCGGTAAGAAGCACTACACCACGCTCTAATTCCACGGCTTTTCGCAGATTATCCAGTCCTTCGATGGTGATATAGCGTTTGATTTTCTCAGCATTCAGAACCGGTGTATACAGAACTTCCATCAGCATGAGTCCCAAATTGGTGAACAGGCGGTGAATAACCCTGTCGGCGTCCTGACAGGCGAGTCCGAGGCCTTGCCTGGCTTGCGCGATTCCTCGGTTGCGTTGACGCGCCGCCGCACGGTAATATAGATAGCCCAGCCCCCGGCCGATGAGACAAACGACACTGTATGGCAATAAACATACGACTCTGCTGAAGCATTTGATAAAATGATACTGCCAGTTGCTGGACAAAGTTCATTCCCCCTGAGTCGGTGAAAGTCTTGGCCAATACCCTTCACTCTCATGACAAATGCAGACCCAAAACCCACAACATCATTATTTTAAACCCATTTGGCAATATATGTCAATCATCGCCTCGGATACTGGGGGTGAGATTTTAGGCGGCGAGCAGCAAAAAAGCCGCTTTATGCGGCTATTTCGTCTGGTCCCGTTCTCTTTTACAATTCAATCATGGCCTGCTCTATCCGTTGTATGTCGGGTTCTGCACTCAAGGATTCGATGAGCCGGAACATGGCGGCATCCTTTTGTTTTGCCTCCACCATGATATCGAAATCCCTGTTGAGATCTCTTGCCATGTGTAAAAAGGGAAGGATATCCGCTGCGGCGACATTGTCGTCATGAGCCCGGATATCTTTCTCATTTTTCGGACTCGAAACATGTATTTTGGGTGTTCCGTCGGACCAAGTCGCGGCTATTCTCGGCCAGAGGTCCGCCAGGTTCTCACCCTCGTTATTACTGCGGTGGTGGTGAACGTCAAGGACCATTGGGCAACCAATTTTCTCGCACAACGTGAGCACCTCTGCCGCAGTATAAATCTTATCGTCATTCTCCAGCATAATCCTGAGCCGGATGCGTTCAGGCAATGAAGCGAACTGCTCCGCAAAACGGTTCAACGCCAGTTGCTTTTCCTTGTATACCCCTCCAACATGCATGACTAGCGAAGGAAATGGCGCAAAGCCCATTGCCTCGAATATGCGGACATGATGGTCCAGGTCTTTCAGGGAAGCAGCTAGAACTTCAGCCTTGGGGCTATTGAGCAGGGTATAATGGTCCGGGTGAGCACTCACTCTCATGCCGTGCAGGCGGATATAATCGCCGATTTCCTGTAACAAGTCCTGACCGTCGGCAATGTAATCCCATCCTGCGGCAATGGGATGAGTGGCAAGAGGAACAAGTTTGGAAGTAAACCGATACAGGTGAATTTGATGGGCGGAATTATAGCGAAGTATGCGTAACGTTGTCGCTAGATTTCCCATCATAATGCGGCTCAGCCGGCTTGTCCGGTCGCCGGGCTGGATTTTTTCCAGGGCTTTGACGTTGGTGGTCTTGTTCGGCGATCCTTCAAGCACAGCTAAAGCTATCGCAACATAACCGAAACGTATTTGCACTTGGCGACTCTCCCTCCGTTTTGTTACCTTTTTAATCTGCCCCGGCTGACGTTCCTTATCCACAAAGAAAGGCTAGCTGATTCGGCAAATTAGATAAAGGTTCCAAGACCATAGGTCTTGAAGCTTATTAGCACCCTTAGTCTTCCCAAGACAGCTCGGCGCCGCACAAGCGGTGCCACTTTTTGTCGTTCACTGCGTCTTGAAATCATTGTCTTTTCCGGCTTCGCCTATAGCCCGAGGTAGGCTTTCTCGACTTCCGGATTGTGCAGTAGGCTGCGGCCCGACCCTGCCAGCACCACGCGACCAAGTTCAATAACAAAAGCCTGGTGGGCAATATTCAAGGCAAGCGCCGCGTTCTGCTCCACCAAGAGAATTGTCTTTCCCAAGGCGCTGATTTCTCTGATTACCCTAAAGACTTCATCGACTATGACCGGCGCTAAGCCCATGGACGGCTCATCCATGAGTATTAAATCCGGGTCGGCCATCAGCGCTCTGCCAACAGCCAGCATTTGCTGCTCGCCTCCGGACAAGGTGCCGGCAAGTTGGCCGAGCCGGGCTTTAAGTTTGGGAAAGAGCTGAAATACCCACTCAAAATCACGCCTGATTCCCGGTTTGTCCTTGCGGATATAAGCCCCCATCTCCAGATTCTCGGCTACCGTCATCTGGGGAAAAACGTGCCGCCCTTCGGGAATAAGTGAAATACCCAGCCTGATGATCTCCGGCGTGCGCAGCCCGGTAATATCGCGGCCCTGCCAGAGAATTTTACCGGCGGTGGGCCGCACTACGCCGATGATGCTGTTCAATGTCGTTGTCTTACCGGCGCCGTTGGCGCCGATAAGGCTGGTAATCTGTCCGGGCATAGCGGTAAAGGACAATTCGTGAAGCACTTCCGTGGCCCCATAGCTAGCTTTGACTGCTTGTACTTCCAGCATGGCCGTGCTCCCCTCTTCCTAAGTACGCAATGATTACATCAGGATGTTTACGGACGTGTTCCGGTGAACCCTCGGCAATCTTTTTCCCATGATCAAGCACCGTAATGCTGCTGCAGATATTCATCACCAGCTTCATGTCGTGCTCGATCAAGACAATGGTGTACCCCTTTTCCTGCAAGCCTGTCACGATGTTAATCAGGTGGGCTTTCTCGGTCGGATTCATGCCTGCAGCCGGTTCATCCAGCAGAAGCACCTTGGGTTTGGCCGCGAGGGCCCGGGCAAATTCCACCAGCCGCTGCTGACCGTAGGACAGGTTTTTGACTATTTCGCCGGCTTTGTCTTCCAGTCCGACGAACCGCAGTGCGGTCCTAGCTTCCTCTTCCGCCACTTTTTCCCAGTGTCTGGCCTTCGATCCGTTAACAATGATCGACAGGACCGGAGTGGGGGTGTGCACGTGCTGACCGACAAGAACGTTTTCCAGCACCGACAGGCTTTTAAACAGCCGTATATTCTGGAAGGTCCGGGCAATACCCAGTGGCACTAGTTTGTAAGGCTGCTCGAAAGGCACGGCAGTTCCCTGGATACAGACCTGTCCAGTGTCCGGGCCGATAAGCCCGGTGATGATATTGAACAGCGTCGTTTTGCCTGCGCCGTTGGGTCCAATTATACCATGAATGGCGCCAGGGGCAACTTTAATTGAAATACCGTCAAGAGCCTGGAGCCCGCCGAAGCTTTTGGAGATACCCTGAATATCAAGCATGCAGCTACATTCACTCATAGTTTACTTCCCCGCCCCCTTGCCAAACAGGCTTAGCTCAGCCAAGCGCTTTGCAAGCCATTTGTTGCCGCTGGCCATGATGCCGGCAAGTCCCTGCGGCATATAGATAACAGTAAAAATCAGTATCCCGCCGTAAATGACCAGCCGATAGGCTTGCAGAGCCCGGAGAATTTCCGACAGCCCTGTCAGCATGAAGGTTCCGATGATCGCTCCGGCTATGGTCCGGTTACCGCCTATGACTGACATGCAAAGAAAGGCCACCGAATCATCAAAGGTGAAATTGTCAGGACTGGCCACCCCCGAGAAAACGCCGTACAGCGCTCCGGCCATGCCGGCATAAACCGCGCTGATGACAAATGCGGCGACTTTATAGCGATTGACCGGAACCCCCATCGTCTCGGCTGCCAGTTCGTCTTCACGGATGGCGGCAAGAGTGCGTCCTATCTTGGAGTTGGCCAGACGATAAGCGATATAAGTCCCCAGCGCTACCACAACAAAAATCAGGTAATAAAAATCCCGCTCAGAAGAAATTTGCATTCCCAGAAAATTCGGCAGCGGTATTCCTGTTAACCCTGCCGCTCCCTTGGTTACCGGAGTCCAGTTGAGAATGATCAGCCTGATAATCTCGCCAAAGCCCACCGTCGCCAACACCAGGTACGGACCTGACAGCCGCATGGCCGGGATAGCAATGATCGCGCCGCAGGCTCCGGTCACGACCAGGGCCACGACAGCGGCCGCCCAAAAGGGAATTCCGGCTGAAATCGCCAGCAGCGCGGAAACATAGGTGCCAACAGCAAAAAACCCGGCATGCCCCATGGAAACCTGACCGGTATAACCTGACAGGAGGTTGAGGCCGAGGGTAATAAGGGTGTAGATACCCGCCAGGTTGATGACATGAAGATAATAGTTACTGCTTACCGCCAAGGGAATCACCGCTGCAAGAATTGCGACAATTACCATCGACCGCTTGTTGGTTTCGTTATTTGCTCCCATTTTTCACCGCCGTGTTAAACTTTTTGCCGGGATTTGCGCAAGAATAGGCCTGACGGCCTCAGCCACAAGACCAGGATCAACAGGGCAAAGGTAATGGCGTCGCGGTAGCCGGAACTAATCTGTCCGCCTGCCAGTGATTCGGTCACCCCAAGGAAAAAGCCCCCGGCAATCGCCCCCGGGATATTGCCGAGCCCCCCAATTACCGCAGCCACAAAACCTTTGAGGCCGATGCCGGCTCCCATATTAAAGGTGACAAAGAAGACCGGCGCAACCAAGATTCCGGCAGCAGCTCCAAGAGCGGCACTGGCCGCAAACGCGACCGCATCGCTTTTTTCGGTATCGACTCCCATTAATACGGCGGCATAACGGTCCTGGGCCACCGCGCGCAGAGCCTTACCCTCCTTGGTCCGTTTGAGCAGATACTGGAGGACAAGCATCAATCCGATAGCTGTAAAAACAATCAGCAAATCCTGCGGCGTTATACTCAGCACCCCGAGCGCAAAAGGATCGGCGCTAACCGGCGATGGGTAAACCTGAGCCTCAGGACCCCAGATAGCCAGTGCTATGTTGCGGGAAACTATGGCCACCCCCAGGGTGGCGATAACGACATTAATCGGCGGGGCCTGACGCTCCCGCAGCGGCCGCAGGATGCAGTACTGGACAACAACGCCGATGCCTCCTACAACCAGCATCGAAACAAGCAGCCCGGCAGTAAAACCAACATGCCAAAACTGAAATAAGGCAAAGCCGATATAGGCTCCTAGCATCACCATGTCGCCCTGGGACCAATTCAGCACGCCAGATGTGGTGTATATAAGACTATAGCTCAAGGCGACCAGTGCGTAGATGGCGCCAATCGGCAAACCATTGAGCAGATACTGCATGCTATCACTTCCCTAATCATCCGGCTATTAGAAAGCCCGGCTTACGCCGCGCCTTTTTTGCTCGCTGTCTGCGGCCAAAAACAACGCCGATTCCTTTGCGTGACAGGAACCGGCGTCAGTTGCCGCTTAGTTGGCTGTAACGGTTTTGACCAGTTCAAATTTATCGCCTTTAATAATAGTGATCAACAGATATTTGCCGATATCATCGCCTCTGTCACTGAACTTAGGCTCGCCGGTCACCAGCTTCATCCCTGCCGTCTTGCTCAGAGCCTCTTTCAGAGCATCCGGAGCTGTGCTGTTGGCCCTTTTCACCGCGTCGGCAATAATGTAGACCGTGTCATAGGCCTGCGCGGCGTGGGGAATCGGGCTCTCCTGGTACTTAGCCTTATACTTGTCAACGAATTCCTTCACCTGCGGGCTGTCGGAATCAGGCAGGAAAGTCTGAGTCAGGATAAGTCCCTGGGCGGCATCGCCGCCGAGTTCAATCAATTTCTGGGCAGCCATGCCTGAAGCTCCGAATAGCTGCGCGTTTATGCCAAGCTGCCTTGCCTGCTTGGAAATCAGCGCCGCCTCGGTGTAGAGACCCCACATAAAGATGCCTTGGGCTCCGCCGTCTTTTATGGACAGCAGTTGAGGCTTGAAATCCTTATCACCATTATTGTAAGTGGGGTTGGCTACCATTTGCAGCCCTTGTTTTTCAGCAGCCGCGGCCAGCAGTTTTGCCCCGCTCTGTCCGTAGTCGTCCGCAGCGGTAAGGGTTGCAATTTTTGTAATACCCAATACTTCTTTAGCGTATTTCACCAGGGCGGTGGCTTGAAATTCATCATTCACCGCTGTACGGAAAATCCATTTGTTGCCCTGCTCGGTGATGGAAGAGCCTGTTGAACCGGCGGTGATTTGAGGAATACCGGCCCGCCCGGTCATGACCATGTCGGCAAGAGTTGCCGAGCTATGAATAGCGCCGATAAGGACGTTGACTTGAGACTGTTGGATCAGCTTATTGGTCGCGCTGGCCGATTTGGTGGGATTACCCTCGTCGTCTTCAAAAAAGACTTCGAGTTTCCACTCTCCGGCTGCTTTCTTGGCATTTATTTCGTCGACCGCCATCTGCACCGCTTTACGCTGGCCTTGGCCAAGCTGGGCCGCGCCACCGGATTCAGGTCCCACCACCCCGATCTTTATCACCTTTTGCCCTGTAGTCGTGCCACAGCCCGTCAACCCCGCGAGGCTTCCCAGGACCAGCAGTGCGACAAGGAAAATCGCCATCGAATTTTTGCTTCTTGTCATTACTTTCTCTCCCTTTTTGGATGATTCGAGACTACCCCTGGAGCTGCCAGATTACGGCAACCAGGTTGTGTACCAGATGATCATGATAGATCTGTCCCTGTTCCCGGTTGGTTTTGCTGGGACTGCCTGTGGTTCCCCCGGCGGCATCTACTGATTTTTGCATATCGCAGGCAGTGCTTGGCACATAACAAAGAGTATCGCCAGGATAAGCCGGATCCACCGAATACAGGTTGTGTTTCGCCGGCGGGTTATCCCGCGCTTTGGCCAGGTGTACAAGCTCGGGGTGCTTGTACAACATATGGGAAGTCTCAATTTCTTCGGAATGGCCCACAGGACCGTAGCCCAGACTACTGACAATGGTTTTTGACATATAGGCCGGATCGAACAGGACCACTTTGACCCCTAAAAGCCGCTGAGCCCGCTCGGCGGTCAGCTGCATCCAGGGAATGTTTACAATCCGATGACCGTTGATCACAACGAATTTGCTGAAGCCGTGTTTTTGTAGCGAATCGATAACGTCGTACAGCACTTCGATAAGAATTTCGGGCCGAACCGTGATGGTCCCAGGCAGAACCATATGATGAGGGCTCCAGCCAAACCATAGCGGCGGAGCGACCACCACCCCCGCCTGCTGAGCCGCATCCTCTGCCAGCATCATGGCCACCATGGTATCGGTGCCCAGCGGAAGGTGACCACCGTGTTGCTCCGTACTGCCGACCGGGATAATAATCAGGTTTTGGGCCCTCTTCTTCAGCTCTGCCAACTCATCCCAGCTGTTATCCTGCAACCAAACGTTCATATACCTGTCTCCTTTCAAGGGAAAAAAACGCGCCGCCTGGCAAATATATATTCATTCTACTATGTGTGTCCACGCCTTACAAGCACTTATTCTGTTTTTTTAGTATGTACCGGCACAAAGACCAGCACCCGGGTTTTTTCACAACAACCCCGGTTTTCCTGTATCCCGTGGCAGGGATTCGCCGGGACTTGCTTCAGCCATCTTGGGGAGCTTAACAACGAAGCTGGTTCCAAAGCCTTCTTTCGAATCCACCAGCAGCTCTCCGCCATGCCTGTCGACAATACTCTTGCAGATGGAAAGACCCAGCCCTGTTCCTTCAGCCTTGGTGGTACAGAAAGGATCGAATACCTTGTGCAGCAGATCAGCCGCGATTCCGCTCCCGGTATCGTAGACAGTCATCCGGATATGGTCAGGGCAGTCTTTTGTTGTAATCACGATTCTCCCTGTGCCGCTGATCGCTTCGATGGCGTTTCGACAAAGATGCACTATCAGCTGCTTGATTTCTTGTTCATCAACAAAAACTTCAGGCAATTTTTCTGCAAGCTGCAGCCCGAGGCTGATCGATTTCTTCGCACAGTCTTCATAGAGGAAGGGGTACAGGGATTGTATGAATTGATTCAGGTCGTGGTGACCCTTTTCCACCCGTTTATTCTTTGCCAAACAGAAGAAGTCGGCAACGATACTGTTGACTCGCTTTAGCTCGGTCATGACAATCTCCAGCTGGTCCTTGGTGGCGTCCGGTGATCTCTGACTTATCAGCTGGATGAATCCCATGACAACTGTCATCGGATTGCGGATTTCATGAGCTACGCCTGCCGCCATTTCGCCAATCAGATTCAGGCGATCCAGCCTGGCAATTTCCAGATTGATTTTATTTTTCTCCAGATGCTCTTTCTTGAGGTCATCCCTAAGAGCGATGATTGTTTCAAAGACCGGCAGCAACTCCGGCAAATCTTTAAAGGCCTCCCGGCTATCATCCTGGGTTTTTATCTGCTGCGCCAGCCTGACCAATGCGTTGTGCAGCCGGGAATAGAGAAGATGCAGACACAGCATGGCCATAAGCCACAAGCCGATCACAGCCCCTGTCATGTTTGCTATCGTCGAACGGATGATGGCGTCGATGTCTGCCGTTTTCTGGCTCGCCCAGGTGTGACCGATGACTCTGCCACTATAGACAATCGGATAGGCAACATTCAATACAGCTTTTCCCTGCAAGTCGGTGGAATTTTCAAATTCGGCGAATACCGGCGCCGCAGTATCATATACTCTCAGGGACTCCGGGCGGGAGACCTGGACAAGCATCTCTGGAGTAAAAACAGGGCCGATCGCCACAATCCGATCTATTTGGCGCGAATAAATCCCCAGACCGTAGTCCGGATGCTGCCGGGAGATTTCCATAACTATCGGCTGGAGCCATTGGTTCAAGAGCACTGCCATCTCGTCCTCGCTAATAGGCAGAGCGAGGACTTCGGCTACCTTATCATGAAACCGGCTGTTGTCAAATTTCTGTTCCAACTCGGAAGCAATTAGAAATATGTTCCTTTGAATATTCGTTGTTAACAGATCTCTCTGGGTTTCAACAAACCAATAGCCGATGACCAGAGTCATGACGGTGACAAGAGCTGTAACCACCAAGTAGGTTTGTCGGGCAATTCCTTGTCGCAACACTTTATTGATTCCTCCATTACAAGCGGTGAATAACTTACAAAATTATACATAAAGATGGGAAAGCCCTGCTAAATTTTAACATTTATTGTAATTATTACATGTCGTTTGCGGGCTGAAATAAATCCTTGGCTATCACGCAAAAAAGACCTGCATTTACTGAGAAATGCAGGTCTAAGAATTATTTCGTCCAGCCTACTGCGGCTGGCTGTTTTTGCCCGGCAGTTTTTTCCGCCGCCGGATCAGGAGAACCGCCGCCGCTACCAGGACTAGCGTCGCAGCGGCAAAATAGGGGTAGTAGTCTGGCAAGTAATATTTATCGTTGCCCTGGGCAACGTTGTTCTGGCAGTCGGCCAGAAGGCCGTCGACCTCGGAATGCTTCGGATAGAGCCGCCTGACTTCTTCGAACTTGGCTATAGCCTTGGAATAGTAACCCTGCCAGTAATAATTCAGCCCCTCGCGGTAAGCCTTGTCGGTGAGGCTGGCTTCATTGCCGATCCCGGCTTTCCGGACAAATTCCTGAACCGTCTTGGTGGCCATTGCCCAGTGCGGTCCGCCGGGTGTTCCAAAGGTAAGCAGGCCGATGACCTGACCTTCGGCGTTCAGTACAGGCCCGCCGGAGTTGCCGGGTTTTACGCCTTCAGCGTTGACCTGGATGAGAGGAGCGCCCTGAGCCGACACTTTGCGGTCAGAAGATATGGTACCCGGGGCCCAGGACCATTCCAGAGCCGACTGCTGATTTCCCAGTCCCCACTTGGTAAGGTCGGCATCCCCGGGATAGCCGGCGACGAAGATGCGCTCACCGGTGCGGATCTTATCCGAGTCACCAAGGGTCAATGTTGGGAGATTGCGGCCTTCCACTTTGATGACCGCCACGTCCTTGCCGTCCTTGTCGCCGGTCACTGACCCAACCTCTTTCAGGTAAAAGGGCAATTGTTCACCTCCTGGAGTAATTACGACAAATACATTGTTGATTTTGTCAAGTTTGGCGGCCCCTGAAGTAATGAGAGAAATCGCCTGCTGCTGCGTCAAGTGATAGTTCTGCACCAGGTAATTGATCAACGCTATCGCGAGATTCTGGAACCTTTGCTTGTCATTATTGGTATAAGCTTCGACAACATGGGCGTTGGTAACAATATAACCGTCAGGGTGGATGATTGCACCCGAGCCCTGCCCGCCGTGAAAGGCGTTGATGCGGACATTACCTATAGTCCAGGTGCCCCAGTAGAAAGCCACTACTCGAACAACCGCCGGTTTGGTGAGCTTGGACAGTTTTTCCTCTGACGACCACTCTTTGCCGGCGGCGAAGCATCCGGCCTGCCAGACAAAGATACAGACAAGGACCAACATCGATATAAACCATCTATGCAATATTTTCACGACCTTTCGTCAGCTTACTGTAGCTTATTCCGCGAAAAGTCAAGTGGTTATTCGATCAACCCGTTTTTTAGGATTTTTGCCTCGTCCCGCCTTCCGAAGCCAGCGGCAGGCAAATACAACAAAAGAGACTGAAACAAGTTCAGTCTCTTTTGGTCTTGGCGAGCCTAGACACTCTCAGTTATATACTCGGGGCATGCGCGTCGTCATCAGCCGCGATCCGGTTTTCGCCGGCAGACCATCTCACAGCAGTCATCCCCGTCCAGGACGTTCTTGTGATGCACAAGGTCGCTGGATGGATGAAAGGCGGTGAACTTGGCCTGATCCACCGTGCAGTAAAGGCGGCCGAATTCGGCGAAGTCCTGTTCCAGCCAGTACTCGGCAAAGGGGCAATAGGTGATCTGGATGTGGGTCGCGTTTTCCCCGTTTTCCACCTTCCTCACATCCCAGCCAAGGGGCGGAAGGTCAGGAACGGCCCCGTAGTTTTCCGGCACATGCTCATATCCGGCCTGCACAACCCGGTCCTTTTGCTGCGCGCCCCGTTCCGTTCCGTAAGACCACACCGCCTTGGCGACAATTTCCCTGGCTTTGTCCGGACCGACGGCGGCGATCATCTCCCGGGTCAAGTGACAATACAGCCCTGCCATCATCCTCCCCATCTGTCTGACCTGCCTGGCAGCCTCTGCTTTACTGATTGTTTCTTCAGCCACTCCATTTCCCTCCCGCAGCAATTCGGTTCCGCCCTGTAGCGCCCTTTGTTGTTCAGCTTATTGCCTGTTGTGATTCAATATTTTTATGTTTTCTCCTGCTATTATCTCAACTTCGCTGACCTGCTGCCCGCAATCCCGCATTTTAATGTAGTATTGATAGCCAGATGCTGAAGGAATATAGGCTGCAAGGTCGAATAAAACAAGGCCCTATATTGACGGGTTAACACCTGTAAGCGCCAACAACAATATAACATCGCACCAGCGGAAGTGGTATCAGACAAAAACAGAATTTTTGCAGCAATTATTGTGAGGTGGAATCATGATCGAGAAAAATAAACTCAAGGACCTGGTCAAGTCCTATCTCCCGCAGACAAAAGACGCCACAGTGGATAACATCTCCGACGATATTATCAGAGACGCCGAATCCATCATTCATTCGATGGTTAGACAAGCAATAGCCCAAGAAAGGGAAAACTTGTATCTGAAGAAAAGTAAAGAATAGAGCCTGGATATAAAAGGAGCGGGTATATGCCTGCTCCTCTTGTTTTGCAGGAGTTCTCCGGCGAAAATACTTTACTCACATAGCTGACAGATAGATAATAGGAATATGTATTACCATGGATCAACTCAGCAAAACATGATTCATTGGCGAAATGGGGGTTGACGTGAAAGCAATTGCAATCGGTATTCTGGCTTCGTTATTTTTCGCATCGACATTTGTTCTCAACCGCGCCATGGATTTATCAGGGGGAAACTGGATCTGGAGCGCCTCACTGCGGTATTTGTTTATGGTACCGTTCTTGGCTGTGATTGTTGCCTCCCGCCATAAAACCACACAGCTGTTTGCTGAGATGAAGGCCAGACCCCTGGAATGGCTTGGCTGGAGCACGATCGGTTTTGGCTTGTTTTATGCCCCGTTATGCTTTGCTGCTGCTTACGGACCGGCGTGGCTCATTGCGGCGACATGGCAGATTACGATAGTTGCCGGTTCTTTACTTGTTCCTTTGTTTTATGATGAAGTGACCACCGTCTCCGGAAGCCCAAAAAAGAGGCACAAAATCCCTGGCAAAGAGTTGGCGACATCGGCTTTCATCTTAGTGGGAGTAGGCTTAGTACAGCTCAGAGGAACCGGTAGTTTGGAGCTGTCTGAGCTGATCATGGTCGTGGCGCCGGTTGTTGTTGCTGCGTTTGCCTATCCGCTGGGCAATCGGAAAATGATGTCCATCTGCAAAGACCGGCTGGATGTCTATCAAAGGGTGCTTGGCATGACCCTTGCCAGTATGCCGTTTTGGCTAATGTTATCGTTTTATGGACTGGCTACAACCGGGTTGCCGAGCACGGAGCAAACCTTCCAGTCGTTTCTTGTCGCCGTCTGCTCCGGGGTCATAGCTACTGTACTGTTTTTTTATGCAACAGACTGTGTTAGGAATAGCCCCAGGCAGCTTGCGGCGGTCGAAGCAACCCAGGCCGGGGAAGTGGTTTTTACGGTGGCGGGTGAAGTGCTGTTTTTGGCCGGAACAATACCGTCGGGCTGGTCATTGCTAGGCATAGTTGTGATTGTTTTCGGGATGATTGCGCACAGCATGAGCGCGAAGAAAGCATAGCAACAACCCGGTCCTTTAAGAAACCGAGATAATTCGCGGTTCTTAGTTCCATAACCCTTCCGGCTATTCATTTTCGGTTGATTTCAGGCTTTGAAGCTGGGATACCAGCATTCCGGTCATCATCAGTATACAACCGAGAATCTCAACCGTGCCCAGACGCTCATCAAGAATCAGATAGCCGCCAACTGCGGCAAAAACCGTCTCCATGCTGAGAATAATAGCGGCATGGGACGGTGAAGCATATTTCTGCCCGACAATCTGCAAGGTATAGGCGATGCCGACAGAACAGAGCCCCCCGTATAAAATGGGTATTCCGGCCTGCATAATCGTGCTTATCGCGATTTGCTCCAATATCAGGGCGCTCGCCATACTCAGCACCGCACAGGTGAAAAACTGCACAAAGGCCAGTTTCAAAATATCAACTTTTCGGGAAAACGCATCAATTAATAAAATATGAGCTGTCCAGAAAAAAGCCCCCAGCAGCTCCAGAAAATCCCCGTAAAGAACCGTGAATCCTTCTTTGACACAAAGGAGATACAGCCCGGCTATGGCCAGGGCGGAGCCGAGCCAGGTGCTGATCTTGATGTGCTGCTTCAAAAATATCGCTGCAATGGGTACCAGTATAATATACAGACAAGTGATAAAGGCGGCTTTCCCTGCTGTGGTGTAGATCAGTCCGATCTGCTGCAAGGAAGCGGCGACAAAGAGGATAATCCCCGCCAGAAGACCGACAGGCCAACTGCTTGTCATTTTTTCCCCAGGGTATGGCTGCCGGGAACGGTGCGCAAAAAAGAAAATAACCGGCACTAGCGAAAGGGCGCCCAGTGTAAACCGCACTCCGTTAAAGGTAAACGGCCCTATGTACTCCATCCCTACCCTCTGGGCGACGAAGGCGAAGCCCCAAATGGCTGCAGCAATCAACAACAGTATGTTTGACTTTAGTTGCATATACCAATCTCCTTGAAAGAATATTAATACGACCTTTTTGCAACACTTGACGCAAAAAGAAAAAGGTGGGAACATAGAATCGGCAGGACTATTACAGATGGAGATGACCACCGATGAAAAGAATTCAACCGCAACACCGAGCTGCTGCTATCATCCTGGCAGCCGCCGCACTCATAGCGGCCCTGTTTGGTGTCGCCGGTTTCGATCCTTCTTCACTTCATGTTTTTTCGCAGCCACCGATCAAAGTCACCGTCACTCCGGTGAGCACGATAACCAAGGATGTCCAGCTCGTGCTGCCCGGGGCCGTCGAAGACCGCAAGGCCGCCATCATCAGCGCGCAGATTTCCGGTCGCGTCAGTGAAGTATATGTGACCGAGGGACAACTCGTCCAGGCCGGACAGCCTCTGGTCAGTATCGAAGGAATGATAACAGCCGACACCGGACCGGGAATGCAAATCGGGGATACAGCGAGGCTGGCTCAGACCACTTACGACAACAGCCTGCAAGAATACAGCCGATTTCAAAAATTATACACCCAAGGCGCCATAGCGCGCCGGCAGCTGGAAGCGTCTGCAGCCCGCCTGCAGGCGGCTCAGGAGGCGCTGTCCGCCGCCCAGGCCAGCAGGCAGCCGGTTGCCACCGGCAAAGACCGGCAGCCGGGCCGGGTCAATCTCCTCGCGCTCGCTGGCGGCACAGTAACCGGGCTGTCCGCTGCTTCAGGCAAGACGGTGCAGGCCGGTGAGCAGCTGCTGGTGCTGCAGAACGAAGGTGAAGTGCGGATTGTCGTTCATCTGGAACAAAAAGACCTGAATCTTGTCCAGTCCGGCACGCCGGTTGAAATAACCAGTGCCCAGACACCCTGGCAGGGCCTTGCCGGCCATGTTGAGGGCATCTACCCGGAAATCGCGACAGATCACTCATCCTTCCGGACCCACATCCAGGTCGACAACGCCGACAGCTCTCTCCGGCCGGGGATGGTTGTCAGCGTCCGGCTGAACACCGACCAAACAGCAACAGTAAGGGCGGTACCGGCGACGGCGATTATTGAGGAGCAGGGAGTCAGCTACTTGTATCTGGCGGTCGGCGGCAGGGCCGTTCGCCAGCAGGTAAGCACCGGACCGGCCATCGAAGATTTCATCGAAATCACTTCCGAATTGCCGCCGACGGCCCTGGTCATCACCAGTGCCGGCAGTGGCCTGAAGGACGGCGCCGCCATAGCCATAAAATAGCGTCAACAAATAGCACACCGGTTTCTTTACTCGCGGCCTCTGGTTGTCGTAAAACATATTTATTTTACCATTGTTTAGCACTAAGTGCCATGCAGGCAGACACGCCTGCGCCAATAAAAGACCTACAGGCCCGACTTCGGGCTTGTAGGTCTTTTGCGCTGTGATCGCAATAAATCGTTCGCAGCGGCATGGCCGCGGCGGTCGGTTATTTATTATCCTGGCGCTGGGCCCTTTCCTTGGTTAGGTCCTCGCAGCGCCCGGCTTTCAGGACCGAGCTTAATCCCTCATGGCCAACCATTTGCTGCGCGGCGCGGGCCGTGGCTATCGCCTTCAGCAAATCAACGCCGGTATCAACACCCATCTCGTGAAGCATATGAATAACATCCTCGGTGGCGATATTCCCGGATGCCCCTGGAATGTAGGGACAGCCGCCGAGTCCGGCGAAAGCGCCGTCAAAGGTGGTGATACCAGCCTGGATGCCGGCCACGATGTTAGCCAGGGCCATATCGCGGGTATTATGGAAGTGCAGAACCCATTTTACCTGGGGAAAAGTCTTGACCATATAGCTGCCGATTTCATATACCTGCCGGGGATTGCCCATACCGGTGGCATCGGACAGGGATAATTCGGTTATACCGAGCTTCAGGTATTCGCGGACGATTTTCTCGATTTGCGCTGCAGGTACCCGGCCTTCAAACGCGCATCCCCAGGCGGAAGACAGTGCACCGGACACGTTGATATTGTGTTTTGCGGCATACTCCACACAGGGCGCGAAACCGGCCATCATTTCCAGCGGAGTCTGATTGAAGTTGTTGATACAGTGGGACTCGCTGACCGATACTGTCAGTTTTGCTTTGGTCAAACCGGCGGCATAGGCGCGTTCCAGGCCTTTAAGATTAGGGACCAGCGCGCGATACTCCACGCCATCCACGCGTTTCATCCGTCGGACAACTTCTTCAGTGTCGGCCATCTGAGGAACGGCTTTCGGGTGAACGAAAGAGCCGACTTCAATGATTTTGATGCCTGACTCAACCACCATAGCCAACAGTTCAAGCTTTTCCTCCACACTGAGGATTTTCTTCTCATTTTGCAGCCCGTCCCGCAAACCGACTTCACAGATCGTCACCTTATCCGGCCACACCTTGTCAGCCAAAACCTCATTCAAGCTGCTCTCCCCCTTATTATCCATGGCCAGCCAGGAAACACATCTAGCCAGACATCATCTGAGCGTTATTTCCGTCACACTTCTGTCCTGTGGTGATCATTTCCTGCAGGACAACGGCAAAAAACCGCTTAGTTCTCCCCGCTTTTATCCCCAGTTATCCGCACTAAAATCAGCAGGCATTGTTGGCGCATGCCGAGCCTCCGCAAAAAAAATGCCTGCAACGGTTTTACCGTCACAGGCATCTGGCTGGTTACTTCGGAAACAGTATTTTCTTCTGGCCGCCGTTCCACTGAACGATCATAACCTGTTTATCAGCCTGGCCCTTGGCGTCAAAAGTGGTCGGGCCCTGCACTCCAGGCATGTCTTTGGTGGCTGCCAGCGTATCGCGCAGGGCGACACGAAATGCCGCGATATCTTTGGCATCGCCCATTTTTTCCATGTCGGCCTTGGCGATATACACCGCCTCATAGATTGCGGCAGCAAACATGTCCGGATCCACGCCGTATTTTTCCTTATAGGCTTTGACGAACTGCTGCGCCAGCGGATTCGGGGAAGAACTTTCGAAATAACTGGTGCAGATCAGATCATCATTGGAACCGGCGGCTATTTTGTTGTAATCGAAGGAGGACAGCCCGCCGAACCCGTAAAGCTGGGCCTTAATGCCCAATTCTTTTACCTGACGGGTAATCTGGGACCCTTCTGAAAGGTTACCGGCGATGATAATACTCTCAGGCTGATAATTCTTGATCTTGGTCAACTGGGCATAGAAATCGGTATCGCCAATGCCGTAGGACTCGGTGGACACTTCGCCGCCCTTGGCGTCAATATAGGCCTTGACAGCATTGGCCAGACCCTTGCCGTAATCGGTGTTTTCATGAATGACGGCAAACTTGCGGGCTTTGCTATTGGTATACACATAATTCATCAACTGATCGGCCTGCATCGGATTGGTGGCGGCGTTCCTGAACACCCAGTTGTTTCCTGATTCAGTAATCTCAATCGCAACAGCAATCGGCACCAGCATGGGGACCTTTTCCCGTTCGATGATTTTCATGTCCGCCAAGGTTGTAGCACTGTTGAAAGTACCGATAAGAAACGCCACTTCGTCTTTAGTGATCAATTTTTCGGTTGCCGAAAGCGACTGGGCCGGAACCGAGGCGTCATCCTCGAACAGCGGCTCCAGCATGCGCCCCTTTACGCCGCCTGCTTTATTGATTTCATCGACCGCCAGATTGACCCCTTGCTTCATGCTCTGGCCCGGTTTGGCGTTAGGGCCGGTATACGGGCCGATAATGCCGAATTTGACCGGCTCTTTCTTGGCTGGCGCCTGGGAAGATCCGCAGCCGGCCAGCACCATTGAGGCAGCGAGAACAACCGCCGTTACGGCCAGCAGCCCTTTAAACCGTTTGATTCCTGTAAACATCATTAAATCCCCCTTATTATTAAACCCTTTTGGCGTTCCTGTCAGCTTATTCCCCCAGGTAGGCTTTACGGACATGATCGTTTTCCAATAGTTCATCCGCCTGTCCTGTGAGGGCAACCGTCCCTGTTTCCAAAACATAGCCCCGGTGAGCAATCTGCAAAGCCTGATATGCGTTCTGCTCGATCAATAGAACCGTGACCCCTTCCCCATTAATGGCCTGGATGATGCCGAAAATGCGCTCCACAAGGAGCGGAGCCAGGCCCAGCGACGGTTCATCCAGCAGCAGCAGCCTGGGACGGGCCATTAGGGCCCTGCCGATCGCCAACATTTGCTGCTCTCCGCCGGACAGGGTGCCGGCCAACTGCTGTTTGCGTTCAGCCAGGATGGGAAAATACTCATAGATCCGCTGATAATCAGCGGAAAAATTCTGCTTGTCTTTGCGGGTATACCCACCCAGTTCCAGGTTTTCCAGAACCGTCATCCGCGGAAAGATCTGACGCCCCTCTGGGCTGTGGCTGATCCCTCGGATAACGATTTCCCGGGCATCCAGGCCGGTTATTGGGCGTTCCTCAAAGATGATCTCCCCTGTCGTGGGGCGGATCAGCCCGGAAATGGCCCGCAATGTTGTCGTTTTTCCGGCGCCGTTGGCACCGATCAGGGAGACAATCTCTCCCTCGCCAACCTCCAGGGATATGCCCCTCAGCCCCTGGACTTGTCCATAATAAACAGCCAGATTCCGGACACTAAGCACCCTTTTTCACCTGCTTTCCCAGGTACGCCTTGATCACTTCATCATTGTTCTGTATCTGGGCGGGTTGGCCCTCGGCGATTTTTTTGCCATAGTTCAGCACCGCGATGCGGTCACAAACATTCATCACCAGTTTCATATCATGTTCGACCAAAAAGATGGTGGTCCCGCTGTCGCGCAGATGGATGATGAAGTCCATCAGTTCGGCCGTTTCCCGGGCATTCATTCCGGCGGCCGGTTCGTCCAGCAGCAGCAGCCCTGGTTCAGAGGCCATGGCCCGCACAATCTCCAGCTTGCGCTGCAATCCGTACGGCAGATTTTTGGCCAGTTCATCCTTGCACCCGATCATTTTGAACAAGGTCAGCATCTCGGTAATGCGCTCTTTAGCTGCCTTCTCTTCCTCCACCTTACGCCGGGTATGAAAAATATCGTCAAGCACCGACTGTCGGAAGCGGCTGTGCCGGCCGATCAAAACATTATCCCATACCGTCATCTCCGTGAACAAGCGGATATTTTGAAAAGTCCGGGCGATACCGCAGCGGGCAATCGCGTCAGGCTTACGACCGGCAATCTCCTGGTCGTCAAAGGTGATTCGGCCCGCCGTGGGACGATAAACACCGGAAATCACGTTAAACAGTGTTGTTTTGCCGGATCCGTTGGGCCCGATCAAGCCGACGATTTCGCCTTTGCTGATCTGAAGATCCACTTGGTCAACGGCGGTAAGCCCCCCGAATTTCATGATCACCTGTTCGCACTCCAGCAGCATCGCTACGCCTCCTCCCGCGTGGTATCACCGGCAGATCCATCGCCTTTGCCGGCAAACAGCCGGCGCCTCAAAACCTTGCCCAGCAGGGAAAATGCCCCCGCCAATCCCCCCGGCATATAAACAATCATCAAAAACATCAGCAGTCCATAAATAATCATCCGATATTCGGCGAATACCCGCATCGTTTCCAGCAGATAGGTAATCGCCACCGCCCCCAGAATAGGGCCGGTTATCGTGCCCATGCCGCCCAGGACGGTCATGATCAGGATGTTGATCGCCTCACCGATGGTGAAGGTATCCGGGCTGATAAACCGGACATAACCGGCGTACAGAGCGCCTGCCAACCCGGAGATTCCGGCTGCCCAGGCGAAAGCAAACACCTTGTAAAAGGTAAGGTTGATGCCCATTACCTCAGCGGCAACCTGGTCGCTGTGGATGGCTTTCAGGGCCCGTCCGATCCGGGAATCGGTCATATTGCGATAGATGACCAGCAGCAGCAGCATAACCGTCAGAATCAGATAATAACAACCGACTTTCGTATCAAAGGTCAACACCGCAAACCCAATATTGATGGCGTCCGGCGCCGGTATTCCCGGCAGCCCGTTCGCCCCCCGGGTGACGCTTTCCCAGTTCAAAAACAAAAGACGGACGATTTCGCCGAAACCCAGCGTAGAGATAACAAAATACGGCCCCTTAAGGCGCAGCGTAGGCAAGCCGAAGCCGACCGCCACCACAACCGCCAGCAGTATCCCCAGCGGCGCGGCCAGCCAGAAGGACATGCTCAGATTCAGCATACACAGCGCCACCGTGTAGCTGCCAATTCCGAAGAAAGCCGCCTGAGCCAAAGACAATTGCCCGGCGTAGCCTGCTATACAGTTCAGCCCCAGCGCCAACAGCGCATTCAGCAGGCTGAGCACAGCGATATGTAGGTAGTAGGAGCGCACCATATTCGGTAAAAACAAGGCAAAGATAATGACCAGAGCAACGCCGGCGCGCTTCACCCAAACAATCTTTCCCATACTGTCCATCTACACCTTCTCGATCTGGCTTTTGCCGAACAGCCCCTGTGGTTTGAAAACCAATACCGAAATCAAGATCACGAATGTCACCACATCTTTATAATAAGAAGAGACAAATCCGGCTGTCAGGCTCTCGGCCAGCCCCAGAATAAAAGCCGCCCAAATGGCTCCTGCGACATTGCCCATGCCGCCCAGAATAACCACCGCAAACACTTTGGCGATAACCATCAGCCCCATCGGCGGCGAGACAAGAAAAACCGGTCCCACAAGGGTCCCCGCCGCTGCCGCCAACGCCGAGCCGATAGCGCAGGTCACCATGGCCACCTGGTTGATGTTGATCCCCATCAGTCGGGCGGCGTCGGGATTCTGCTCGCAGGCCCGCATAGCTTTGCCGATAGATGTATACTTAATTACATAATGAAACAGCCCGATCAGCAAAATCGTGACACAAAACACCAATAGTCGCTGGGTTGTAATCGAAATACCGAAAAAGGAGAGATACTGGCTGGAGAACTCGGTGGGAAAGCGCATCGGATTGGGGCTGAACAGAACAATAGCCGCGTTCATCAAAAAAATAGAGATCCCCAGTGTTCCGATAATCATATTCATTTCGTGAGCGCTGCGTAGCGGACGGAAGACCAGCCGCTCCAGCAGCACGCCAAAGACGGCCATAACCGCCATCGAGGCCACCAGCCCCACCACAAAAGGCAAATGGAGGTTAACGACAAAAAACAAGCCAGCGAACGCCCCCAGCATATACAGCTCGCCATGGGCCCAGTTGACGATTCCCAGTATACCATAGATAATGGTCAGTCCTAAGCCGATAAGAGCATATGTACTGCCCAGGACCAAGCCGTTCATAATCTGCTGGATAAGCTCCTGGAACACAGCATCTGCCTCCTAACCCACCTGGAATAGCAACCTGTTAAAACCTTTGGATTGACTAAAAAAATGACCATGCAGCCTCTTTTCACCGGCTTTATGGTCAGCGCTGACGCATAAAATTCCATTAATCTTGCATTTTCATCCTGATTATATCATGCCGCTATTTCTACATCAACCCCCCAAATAGCCGCAGTCACGGTTATGACAGACTGCCTGCCTGCAGGCGGATTCGCCGGAGGAGAATCAATTCAATTGTTGCATACCGGGAGGATGTCCGGCCGCTTTGGAGAAGATATAGCAAAGACACCGACAACTACGCGATTATTTCTCAGGAGGCGCCTTCATGAGCATTGTTGCAGACAGAATGAATGAAATCCCTTTCGCCGGCATCCGCAGGGTATTTGAAAAGGCCGGCCGCCTGGAAGCCCAGGGTCAAAAGATCATCCATTTCGAAATCGGCCGTCCCGATTTTGATACCCCCGTGCATATTAAAGCCTCCGCAAAAGCGGCGCTTGATAAGGGGTTTGTCCACTACACGCCGAATAATGGTCTTCCTGTTTTGCGGGAAGCGTTGGCGATGCGTTTGAAGGTAGACAAAGGCCTGATCTATGATCCGGACAAGGAGCTTATTGCGACAGCCGGTGGACAAGAGGCCCTTTATCTGGGCTTACTCAGCATTTTAAATCCAGGGGATGAAGTCCTCATCCCGGACCCCTGCTTTCAGCCCTTTACTCTGATAGTCCGGTTGGCTGGCGGCATTCCGGTTCATATCCCCCTGCAGGCCGACAATCATTTCGCCTATGATCTGAGCGCCGCCAAAAAAGCGCTTTCACCCCGGACCAAAGCGATCATTGTCAATTCGCCTCACAATCCCACCGGCGCGGTCTTGACCGACAAGCAACTTCAGGAACTTGTCGCTTTTGCGGCAGAAAACCACCTGCTTATCATCTCTGACGAGGCTTATGACCGCATGGTATACCAAGGAAGTTTCGTTTCCCCGGCTGCTTTTCCCGGAATGAAGGAGCGGACAATCATTTGCGGCTCCCTATCCAAAACATATGCCATGACCGGCTGGCGCATAGGCTACCTGGCAGCCCCCGAGCCGGTTATCGAAGCCGCCCACCGCCTGCAGCAAAATATCATGATTTCACTGAACACTTTTGCCCAGTATGGCGCCGTGACCGCTCTCAGCGAATCCCAGACTTGTGTCCAGGACATGATGGCCCAGTTCGATCGCCGGCGGCGGCTGGTTCTGGACCTGCTCCGCCAGATTCCCGGCCTTGCCCTCGATGACAGCCCCCAAGGCGCTTTTTACGTTTTTCCGCGGATTACCCTGCCTGATATGACTTCGGCCCAGGTGGCGGATTATCTGTTGGACAATGCCGGAGTAGCCGTTGTGGACGGCGGGTCCTTTGGCGCGGGCGGCATCGGCCATCTGCGGCTGTCTTACGCCGCGTCCTATGAGAACTGCCACGAAGGACTCGAACGCATCCACCAGGCGATGAGGGCCCTTGTAAAGCAAGGTCCTCATCGGCAGTAAAGCCCATTACCCTTAATAAGTTTTGCCGCGATTTGTCCCCCGCTTAGCTCTTCTATCAAAAAACACGACAAGGGAAAGCCGTCCCCTGTCGCGTTTTTTTGTTACTCATTGTTTATTATCAAGCAGGCCTTCTGTGACCTGTTCTGTCGGGGGGTAACAGCCGGGTCGTTCATTCTGATTTCCCGGATACTTCGTTCGTTGCTGGCTTTGGCGGTCTGGGCCGTTTTTCAAGTCCGTACAAATCCTCGATTTTTCCGCTCATCAGGGTGTGAGCGTCGGCTATGGCTTGGTTGTAGATATACGGAGCGATAGTATCCAAAATGAAATCCAGAACAAAGGAAGCTTGGAAGTCGCTGATCTCTTCATTTCTTTCCCTGAAAAAGAAATGCTTGATGCTTTGGATCAATTCCTTCTTCACTTCTTTATTGATTTCGATGTTAGGCACCGCCTTTTTCATGGAAAGCACCCCACAACTTTAATTTATTTGGGCTATGGTTATTGTATCTTCTTAAAATCAATATAGCCCCGCTCCACATCGGTGTGGATCAACCGAACCCGGAGTCTGTTACCGACATCTTCGCTTTCAAAATTACCCGCCAGTCTTCCTTCGACAGGAAGCTGCAGCAAGCGAACCCAGGTTCCTTTATCAGACGCGCCGGTGATGATGGCGTCAAACTCTTCGCCGAGTCTTGATTCCAGCAGAATCGCGGCTGCGGATTTTCCCACCTGCCGTTCCACTTTCTTCGCTGCATCCTCTGCCTCTGTGCAGTGCTTTGCGAGCAATACAAGTTCATCATTCCCATAAGGAACGGGGCTTCCTGATATTGCCGCTTTCAATAGCCGCTGGGTAATCAAATCCGGATAACGGCGGTTGGGTGCTGTAGAATGAGCATAATCCTGGACTGCAAGACCAAAGTGTCCGGCAGAACTGCCTCCCGGAAGCTCGATGACATATTCACCAGGTCCTAACAACTTGATAACACTCAGTGAAAGATCGGGAAAGCGAAGCGGATCAGCAGCTTTCTCTGCCACTAAAAACTGATCTAAGGCCTTTGAATCGGCGTCCTTGGGCAGCGCAAAATTTCGTTCCGCAGCAAGTTCGACGATGCGGTCCCAGCGTTTGGGTATGCGGACAACGCGCCGCATCGACGGAAACTTTTTCGCTGCCAGGTAGCGCGCGGTTACACCATTAGCCGCGATCATAAAGTCTTCAATAATATCCTTGGCGCTGTTCCGTTTCTCGGCTTTCAGGTCCTTAATCTCATCTTGGTCAAAGACAGGGCGAGCTTCTATGGTTTCAAAATCAAGCGCTCCATGGGTGTGCCGGAGAGCTTTCAGCTTTTGAGCCACTTGATTCTGCAGCTGGAGGTTCTCAGCAAGACCGTTGACTGAACCGACGTGTTCCGGCATCGGCTCAATGCCTTCCAGCCAGCCGGCAACGCTGTTGTAAGCGAGTTTGGCATGATTACGGACTTTTCCTTTATAAATATCGGAACTCAATAGAGCTCCATCCCCTGCAAAGGTGATTTCAACAACCAGGGCAAGACGATCCGACTCATAATTAAGAGAGGTAATATCATTCGAGAGCTTCTCAGGCAACATCGGAAATATCTGTGCGGCGGTATAGATCGAAGTTGTGTTGTGTTTTGCATGATCATCAAGCGCTGAGGACTTCGGCACGAAAGCATCGACATCAGCGATAGCAATAAGAATCTTTGTGGCTTCTCCAGGCATCCGGATCGCAACAGTAAGCTGATCCAGGTCGTTGGAATCATCGTTATCTATAGAACACCACAATAGGTTGCTAAGATCATGAATCGCTTCCACTTCAGGAATATCTCCCTGAATTTTGTCAAGCTGGGCAAGAGCCTGCACCGAGAATTCCGGAAGAAATCCTCTTTCAAGCATCGCCCGATGGGCAATTCGCTGCAAACTGGCACGATGTTGTCTGTCATTGTTATTACTCATCATTACACCATCCTGTAAAATAGATTTCCGTTATCGGCAACACACCATAACTGATCTGTCCAAAGCTCATTGTTTAGAGGTTTTTCTACATGAAATAGTATTTCCCTCTATTATTTGTACTCGCTCCTTTTATAAGATATGCCACTCCTATATTCTAACAGGCAAAAAGCGGTTATACTAATAGTCTAGGGGCTGACTCAAGTTACATAATGAATGAAAGAGGGATTTATCAATAACATGAGCGAAAAATTTGCAGGCATTTTAGGGCTGGGGTCATATGTGCCGGAAAAGGTTGTCACAAATAAGGATCTGGAGAATATGGTGGATACAACTGACGAATGGATTATCGCCCGTACCGGCATCCGCGAACGACGTATTGCCGGCGAGGGTGAAGCCACGTCGGATTTAGCCACCAAAGCGGCTCAGCTGGCTTTGGTGGACGCAGGGGTCAGCGCCAGTGAACTCGATTTGATCATTGTTGCTACAGTCACACCGGATATGGTCTTTCCTTCTGTTGCGTGTCTGGTGCAAAGTAATCTGGGAGCAACGAATGCAGCCGCTTTTGATATCACTGCTGTGTGTTCGGGTTTTGTATACGGCCTGGGCATCGCCAGTCAGTTTATCAAGACCGGCACTTATCGTAAAATTTTAGTTATTGGTGCAGAAACCCTGTCGAAAATCACCGACCGGACCGACCGGAATACAATTATCGTATTTGGCGACGGAGCGGGAGCGGCTGTATTGGGCGAGGCCCCGTCCGGTTTTGGAATTCTGGGAATGGATCTGGGAGCGGACGGCACAGGCGGCGACCTCTTGAAGGTGCCTGCTGGCGGTTCCAGGCAGCCCGCATCTGCGGAAACGATCTCCGGGCGTCTGCATTTCATCAAGATGGACGGTTCTGAAGTGTTTAAATTCGCAGTCAAAGTCATGGGGGCATCGGCCATAAAAGCCCTTGAAAATGCGAATCTTTCTCCGGCGGATATAACCTATCTTGTACCGCACCAGGCTAATATCCGTATTATTCAGTCGGCAGCTAAACGTCTTGGCGTGCCAATGGATAAGGTCATTGTCAATGTTGATAAATATGGCAATACCTCGGCGGCTTCCATTCCGATCGCTCTTGATGAAGCCGTCCAAAGCGGTAAGATTAAAAATGGCGATCTACTCGTGTTAGTAGGCTTTGGCGGTGGCCTAACCTGGGCATCCAGTGTTATCAGATGGTTTAAATAATGCCTTGCGGCATAGTCCTCTAAGCCCGCTCCCTGTTTTCACTCCTTCTTGCCCTGAAGGGAAAAACGCACTGGGAGAAATAATTGAAAACTCCTGCAAAGGCTGCCTTTAAAGCCTTTACAGGAGTTTTCCCTGTTCCTTCATAGTTATATATTGGGGTTAAACCCGAAATTTCGCCACTGCTGCTTGCAAATCACCAGCCAGTTTTGCCAGGCCTTGACTGGAGGACGCGATTTCCTGCATCGACGCCGACTGTTCTTCGGTGGCGGCCGACACCGTCTGTGCCTCGGCGGCACTCTCTTTGCTCACCTTGTCGATCTCATGAATAGATGCCACCAGCGTTTGGCTGGATGTCGCCATCTGGTCGATCGACGCGGAAATTTCCTTAATCTGATCTGACAGCTTTATGACTGACCCGGCAATCTGGGTGAAGGTTTCGCCGGCGGAGTTAACCACACTGACGCCTGCTTTGACTCCTTCCGTGCCTGTCTGGGTAGCGGCTACGGCCTGATCCATATTGGCCTGGTTCCGGCGGATTAACGCCTCTATCTGTTGAGCGGCCTGATTCGACTGTTCCGCCAGTTTCCGGACCTCTTCCGCAACCACCGCGAAGCCCCGTCCGTGCTCGCCTGCCCTGGCGGCTTCGATGGCGGCGTTGAGCGCCAGCAGGTTGGTCTGTCCTGCGATACTGGATATGAGGTTGACAATTTCACTGATCTCACGCGAGCCCTGGGCAAGCTCGGTAATCGCGGTTTGCACGGCTTCCGAACCTTGACCGATCTGATTCATTTGCTGGATGGCCTGCTCCACCGCCTGCCGGCCCTGCTCGGCCTCCTGCGAAGTATTACCTGCTATTCCTGAAACCTCGCGGGCCGTGGCCGAAATCTGCTCAGTGCCTGCCGACATCCCTTCCGCGACCTGGGTAATCCGATTGGCGGCAGCCGCCTGTTCTTCCGTCCCGTGAGCGATTTCGGTGATCGACCCGGACACTTGGTTTGCGGCATTGGCCGACTGCTGGGCGATAGCGGTCAGTTCTTCGCTGGATGCAGCTACCTGTTCAGCCTGGGATTGTACTTTGGTGACCAAATCACGCAGGTTGCCCTGCATCTCTCTGAAACCTTGCGCCAACTGGCCGATTTCATCCTCGGAATGCACCTTGGCTTCCCGCTGGCGAAAATCACCCTGAGCCAAGAGAAGGCACTCGTCCCGGATCAGGCCGATCGGTTTGGCGAAGCGTCTGCTCATCAGGCCGATAAAGACCATCGCCAGAATA
>Ga0316228_1000884_pt1 | contig 35469 bp, 34 predicted proteins | sample TBH18021metaG_FD_206005 | JGI IMG/M metagenome (GOLD analysis project Ga0316228, IMG submission 206005) | Freshwater microbial communities from Trout Bog Lake, Wisconsin, USA - TBH18021 | ecosystem: Environmental > Aquatic > Freshwater > Lake > Hypolimnion/Profundal zone | place: USA: Wisconsin... | reverse complement strand
GGGCCGCGGCCGCGCTGGCCGCAATCTCGCCGGCGGAGGCGCCGTCGCCCTCGGGCAGCGCCGTATCCGGCCCGAGGGCTTGGCTGAAGGCGACGGCGTTGTCGAGGGCGCGGACCGCCTCGTGCGGGCGTTGCAGCGCGATCAGCAGCAGGCCGAGATGGTAATGGGCCATCACGAAACCGCGGTCGAGGTAGAGCGCGGCCCGGAGCGCCCGCTCGGCCTCGGCATCGCGGCCGAGGGTGCGGGCCAGCAGACCCTCGTAGAAGCGCAGGGCCGTGTCGGTCGGGTCCCGGTCGAGGGCGACCCGCAGTGCCCGCCAGGCCGCGCCGGTCTCCCCGGAATCGGCGAGGGCGCGGATCCGGTCGAGCCCGCCCGCCTCGTCCGCGGCTGGATCCGCGGCCTCCGGTCCCTCAGGCTCGGCGGGACCCGTCGCGGCCGCGGAGGCGGCGCCCCGGTTCGGGACAGGATCGGTCGCGGCGTCGGGCTGTCCGGCCCCTGCGCCGGTGCCGGACCCGGCCGGAACCCGGCCGGGCTCCTGCGCACAGGGCTCCACCTCCGGTCGTGCCGGATGGGCGGTATCCGGCGCCGGCGCGGTGCCCAGGGCGACCGGCGGCGCCTCGGAGCGGGGGCGATAGGCCACGGTGCCGGGCAGGCTGACGGCGTCGAGGAAGCTCGCGAAGGCGGGACTCGGCTCGGCGTGGCCGAGCAGCAGCCAGCCGTCCGGCCGCAGCCTGCGGCCGAGACCCCGCACCACGGCGGCGACCGTCCGGGCATCGAAATAGATCAGCACGTTCCGGCAGAGGATCAGATCGAATGGCTCGCCCTGCGGCGTCCCCGGTTCGGCCAGGGTCAGCAGGTTGCCGCGCTCGAACCGGACCGGTCCGCGAAATTCCGGCCGCAGGGCGTAGCCGCCCTCGCGCCGGATACCCGGGGTGGCCGGCAGCCGGGTGAAGTACCGCAGCCTTTCCTCCGGCGGCATCGTGCGCAGGGCCCAGCGGCCGTACTCGGCGGCGCGGGCGGTGGCCAGCGCCTCGACGCTGATATCGGTGCCGAGGATCGTGACCCGCCAGTCGGGCAGGGCGTCGCCCAGCAGTTCGCGCACCAGGATCGCCAGGGAATAGGGCTCGGCCCCGGTGGAGCAGCCGGCGCTCCAGATCCGCAGGACGCGCTCGGCCGCCCGGGCCGCGATCAGCGCCGGCAGGATGGCCTCACGCAGCGCCTTGAACTGCTCGGCATAACGGAAGAAGAAAGTCTCGCCGACGGTGATCTCGGCCTCGAGCCGGGCCCATTCCGCCTCGCCCTCCGCCCCGCTCGACAGCAGGGTTGCGTAGGCGGCACAATCGGCCACCGCAGCGGCCCGGATGCGGCGGTGCAGCCGCTCGATCAGCAACTCGTCCTTGTCGATGTAGTAATGGTGGCCGGTGCGCGCGATGATCCGCGCCTTGAGGGGCGCGTAGGCGGGATCGGCACCCAGATCGGGACGGGGAATACCCGGACGGGCCATCGCGCGGTCAGGCGGAGTGCGGCAGCGCGGCGAGACGTTCGGCGGCGGCCCGCGCCAGGGCGTCGACGCGGCTCCGTTCCTGCGCGGTCAGGAGGCGCTCCGGCGCCAATGCGTGGACCAGGCGCTCGTCGAGGACCAGTTCCGCGGCGACGCAGCCGTTGAGCGTACCGGCCTCCTCGGTCGGCCGGATCGCGCTCTCCGGGACGGTCATGAGATCGGCTACGCGGTCGACGAGGTAGGCGACGGCCTCGCCCTGCATCAGCACGAGGTGGGCGTAGACGCCGGGCGCCGGAACCGCCGGGTGCAGGCCGAGCAGGGCCGCCAGGTCGATCACCGGGACCGGTGCGCCGCCGAGATTGAGGAAGCCGGTGAGCCAGCCGCCGGCCGCGGGCGGCGTGTGGAGATCCGGGAGCGGCAGGATCTCGGCGACCGCGCCGCGGGGCAGGGCGCAGGTCGTGCCGGCGACATCGAGCAGGAGATAGGCCGAACCGCTGCTGGCCACCGCCACCTGCTCCCCTGTTGCTCGGTCGCGGCCGGGCCGGGACGGTGGCGACATAGGCCGAGTTAACGCTGCCGGCAATTGTGCGCCGCAAACGCGCGATGATGCGGAACCAAGTCTCGTCTGAGCCGCTTATTTTCCGACGCAGCGGCAACGCGCCTGACGACGCGCGACGCTTTGCCTGCGCCGGTTTATGCCAGGGATTGACGATGAGGAAACTTCTGTTGGCCGCCGCGTCGCTGACGCTCCTCGCGGGCTCCGCCTACGCCCAGGGCAACTCGCCCTACAACGCCTCTGGCTCGCAGGCCGGTGGTCCCCGCGGCGGCCTGGAGCGCGCCAACGAGGCGGCCGCGATGGAGCAGGGTGCTGCGCCGGCCGCGCGCCCGATGATGCGCAAGCGCATGAAGCACAAGCGCATGAAGCATCACCGCCGGATGCGCCACCACATGTGAGCGGAGAGCACCGGGGCGCGCCGCAGACGGCATCGCCCGGGAGGCTCGGCCTGTCGCATCCGCGGCAGGCCTTTTTTGTGCCTGCTCACAGGAAACCGCCCGCCCCGCCGACCGGAAGCATAATGCATGACGATCGGCCGTTGCGGACCGGCGAGCCGCAGTTCAAGCTTGCGCGAACGCTGCCGCCGACGAAGAATGTTCGAAAACGAATATCGGCCGGTTCGCATCCAGCGGCGCGGCGGCCTGAGGACACGCGAGGGCCTATCGATGTCACGACCGCTCGACCGGAGATCCGAGGACAGGGTCGAGGCGACCGGTGTCGAGGGGCGGCGCAGCGCCATCGTGGCCTGCGTGCGCCAGCGCGGCTTCGTCACGATCGAGGCTCTGGCGGCGCAGTTCGGCGTCACCGTGCAGACGATCCGGCGGGATCTCAACGAATTGAGCGCCGAGGGCCGGCTTGAGCGCTACCGCGGCGGCGGCGGCCTGCCGTCCAGCGTCGAGAACATCGACTATGCCGATCGCCGGGTGACCCTGCTGCCGGAGAAGACCCGGATCGGCCGCCTCGCGGCGAGCCGCATCCCGTCGCATTGCTCGGTCTTCATCAATATCGGCACCACGCCCGAGGCCGTCGCCCGGGAACTCACCCACCACGACGATCTCAGCATCATCACCAACAATCTCAACGTCGCCCTGTCGCTGGCCGAGACCACCGAGTTCCGCATCGTCGTGGCCGGCGGCACCGTGCGCAACCGCGACGGCGCGGTGCTGGGCCAGCTCACCTGCGACACGCTCAGCCAGTTCCGCGTCGACATGGCGGTGATCGGCATCAGCGGCATCGACGCCGACGGGGCGCTCCTCGACTACGATTACGAGGAGGTGCGGGCGACGCAGACCATCCTGGCCCATGCCCGGAAGACCTTCCTGGTGGCCGATCACACCAAGTTCACCCGCCGCCCGATGGTCCAGGTCGGGCGCCTGGAGCAGGTCGACACGTTCTTCACGGATCGGATGCCGCCGTCGGAGATCGTCGCGCTGATGGAGCGCCAGGGCGTCACCCTCGCGGTCGCCGACAACGCGGACGAACCGTAACGAACATTCTCTTTTTCGCTTGCGAAAATTTCCGGGAGGCTCAATATATCTCCAACCCGCCGCGAGGGCGGGAGAGGAGGAACCATGGCGGCAGCAACGCGCCAGCGCGAGCCGTCCGACGCCTACGATCTCCTGATCATCGGCGGCGGCATCAACGGCACGGGGATCGCCCGGGATGCGGCCGGCCGGGGTCTGTCGGTCCTGCTGGCCGAGCGCGGGGATCTGGCCGGCTTCACCTCCTCGTCCTCGACGAAGCTCATCCACGGCGGCCTGCGCTACCTCGAATATTACGAGTTCCGGCTCGTGCGGGAGGCGCTTGCGGAGCGTGAGCGTCTGCTGCGGCTCGCACCGCACGTGATCTGGCCGCTGCGCTTCGTCCTGCCCCACGACGAGGGCCTGCGCCCGGCCTGGATGCTGCGGCTCGGCCTGTTCCTCTACGACCATCTCGCGCGGCTGCGGACGCTGCCGGGCTCGCACGGCGTCGACCTGCGCAGTTCGGCCTACGGAGAACCGCTGCAGAAGCGCCTGACGCGCGGCTTCGTCTATTCCGATTGCTGGGTCGAGGACAGCCGCCTCGTCGTGCTCAACGCCATGGATGCCCGCGAGCGCGGCGCGACGGTGCTGACCCGCACCGGCGTGGTCTCGGCCCGGCGTGCGGGCGCGGGGGACGACGAACATTGGGTCGCAACCCTGCGCGACGAGCGCGGCGGCGCCGAGCGGACGATCCGCGCCAAGGCCGTGGTCAACGCCGCCGGCCCCTGGGTCAGCGAGACGCTCGGCGGGACGCTCGGCATCAACAGCCGCGCGGCGGTGCGCCTGATCAAGGGCAGCCACATCGTGGTCAAGCGCCTGTTCGCGGGCGACCAGGCCTACATCCTGCAGCAGCCCGACAAGCGCATCATCTTCGCCATCCCCTACGAACGCGACTTCACGCTGATCGGGACCACGGACGTGCCCTATGACGGCGAGCCGGGCCCGGTCTCGATCTCGCAGGACGAGACCGACTATCTCTGCGGCTGCATCAACCGCTCGTTCGACACCCGGATCACCCCGGCCGACGTGGTCTGGAGCTATTCGGGCGTGCGCCCGCTCTACGACGACGCGGCCGAGAACGCGTCCGCCGTGACCCGCGACTACGTCCTCGACGTCGAGGACCGGGGCGGGAAGGCGGCGGTGCTGTCGGTCTTCGGCGGCAAGATCACCACCTACCGGCGGCTCGCCGAGCACGCGCTGGAGAAGCTGAAGCCGTATTTCCCCGCGCTCAAGAAGGCCTGGACCGGCGACGCGGTCCTGCCCGGCGGCGCCATGAAGGACGCCGATTTCGACCAGTTCCTCGCCAAGCTGAAGGCCGAGAAGCCGTTCCTGCCCGACGAGACCGCCCGGCGCCTCGCCCGCGCCTACGGCACCCGGGCGCGCGACATCGTCGGGACGGCCCGCTCCATGGCGGATCTCGGCGAGGCCTTCGACGGCGGGCTGACGGCGTCCGAGGTCGATTACCTGCGCACCGAGGAATGGGCGGTCACCGCCGACGACATCCTGTGGCGCCGCTCCAAGCTCGGCCTGCGCACCGGCGCCGAGAGCGCGGCGCGCCTCGCCGCCTACCTCGACCGCAAGGCCGAGGCCGCCTGATCATTTCGGCCTCGATCCGGCGGCAGACCGGTCGGGCACAACAGGGGAGGGAACGATGAGCCGTTACGTCGGGGCCATCGACCAGGGCACCACCAGCAGCCGCTTCATCGTGTTCGACCGGGAGGGCAGCGTCATCGCGCTGGCCCAGGCCGAGCACGCGCAGATCTACCCGGCCCCCGGCCATGTCGAGCACGATGCCGGCGAGATCTGGACCAAGACCCAGGGCGTGATGCGCGAGGCGCTGGAGAAGGGCGGGCTCCAGCCCTCCGATCTCGCGGCCATCGGCATCACCAACCAGCGCGAGACGACGCTGATCTGGGACCGGACGACCGGCCAGCCGCTCCACAACGCCCTGGTCTGGCAGGACACCCGCAACGACCGGCTGGTCGCCGAATTCGCCCGCGACGGCGGCCGCGACCGGTTCCGCGATCTCACCGGCCTGCCCCTGGCGAGCTACTTCTCCGGCCTCAAGCTCCGCTGGCTCCTCGATCACGTGCCCGGCGCCCGCGAGAAGGCCGAGGCCGGCGACGTGCTGTTCGGCAACATCGACACGTGGCTGGTCTGGAACCTGACCGGCGGCACCGAAGGCGGCCTGCACGTCACCGACGTGACCAACGCGAGCCGGACGCAGCTCATGTCGCTCAAGACCCTCGAATGGGACGAGGGCATGCTGAGGACCTTCGGCATCCCGAAGGCGATGCTGCCGAAGATCGTCTCGTCAAGCGAGGTCTACGGGGAGACCAAGGCGCCGTTCGCCGGCGTGCCGATCGCCGGCATCCTGGGCGACCAGCAGGCGGCCCTGTTCGGCCAGACCTGCTTCGCGCCGGGCGAGGCCAAGAACACCTACGGCACCGGCTGCTTCGCGCTGATGAACACCGGCGAGGAGCCGGTTCCGTCGAAGGCCGGCCTCGTCACCACGCTGGCCTACCGGCTCGACGGCCAGAAGCCGGCCTACGCGCTGGAGGGCTCGATCGCCATCACGGGCGCCCTTGTGCAGTGGCTGCGCGACAACCTGCACATGATCAAGGATTCCGCCGAGGTCGAGACGCTCGCCACCACCGTCGAGGACAATGGCGGCGTCTATTTCGTGCCGGCCTTCTCGGGCCTCTACGCGCCGCACTGGAACGAGGGCGCCCGCGGCCTGATCATCGGCCTGACCCGCTACGTCAACCGCGGCCACATCGCCCGCTCGGTGCTGGAGGCGACCGCCTTCCAGACCCACGAGGTGCTGGACGCGATGGCGAAGGATTCCGGCATCCCGGTCAAGGAACTGCGCGCCGACGGCGGCATGGTCGCCAACAACACGCTGATGCAGTTCCAGGCCGACATGCTCGACGTTCCGGTGGTGCGCCCGAAGGTGGCCGAGACCACGGCGCTCGGCGCCGCCTACGCGGCCGGCCTCGCGGTCGGCTACTGGAAGGGGCTCGACGACCTCAAGCGCAACTGGGGCGTCGACAAGCGCTGGACGCCGAAGATGGATGCCGGCCGGCGCGAGACGATCGCCGCCGCCTGGAGCCGGGCGGTGCAGCGCTCGTTCGACTGGAAGACCGACGAGGATTGACCGCACCGCCCTCGGGCCCGTGTGCACGGCGTGCGGCCCGACGGCCTCGTGACCGCCTCCATCCCGCCCGCGACCTCATCCCGAGGTGCGGCGAAGCCGCCTCGACGGAGGGATCCAGCCAGCCGCGCGATCCCTGGAGCTGTCCTTCGCGGCCTCCGCCGCGCTTCGGCACCTCAGGATGAGGGCGGCGAAGAGGATCTGCGCAGATAACGGTGACCGCCTTCGGCGATCACACGCTCGCACAAGCTTTGGACTCTCACAAAAAGCAGCGAACGGGGGAGACAGGACGATGACATCACCCTTCCTGGGCGAATTCCTGGGCACGATGACCTTGATCGTGCTCGGCGACGGCGTCGTCGCGGGCGCCCTGCTCAAGCATTCCAAGGGCGAGAATGCCGGCTGGATCGCCATCACGGCGGGTTGGGCCTTCGCGGTCCTCGCCGGCGTCTTCGTCGCCAACGCCACCGGCAGCGCCGACGCCCATATCAACCCCGCGGTCACCGTGGCGGGCGCCGTCAGCTCCGGCGATTTCAGCAAGCTCGCCACCTACATCCCGGCCCAGATGCTCGGCGCCTTCGTGGGCGCCGTCCTCGTCTGGCTCCATTACCTGCCGCATTGGGGCGCGACCCAGGATACCGGCCTCAAGCTCGCCTGCTTCTGCACCGGCCCGGCGATCCGCGACGCGAAAGCGAACTGGATCTCCGAGATCATCGCGACCTTCTTCCTGATCCTGACCATCTCCGCCCTCGTGACCACCACGCTGGGCTCCACCGGCGCGATCCCGCGGGGCGTGGCGCCCTACATGGTCGGCATGCTGGTCTGGGGCATCGGCCTGTCGCTCGGCGGCACCACGGGCTACGCCATCAATCCGGCCCGCGACCTCGGGCCGCGCATCGCCCACGCGGTGCTGCCGATCGCCGGCAAGGGCTCCTCCGACTGGGGCTACGCGCTGATCCCGGTCGCCGCGCCCCTGGTCGGGGCGGTGCTGGCCGGGCTGTTCGTCCGGGCTTTGGGGATCTGACGGAACGCCCACACCCTCAACCGCCGCGGGGCGGCCCGGCGTCGCGGTGGTTTGCGGCGCGCGGGCTTGGGCCTTAAGTCAGGGCGATCCCGACGCGCCCCAGGCGCTTCCCCGCGGTGTGGCAGCCCTCGACCCATGGCCGTCGTCCTCGACATCCTGAAGAACGATCCGCGCGCCGCGCGCCTGCGTCACCCCGAGAAGGCGCACCGGCCCGATCAGCCGGTCCAGGCCAAGAAGCCGGACTGGATCCGCGTGAAGGCGCCCGGCTCGAAGGCCTGGACCGAGACCCAGAAGATCGTGCGCGAGCACGGGCTGGTCACGGTCTGCGAGGAGGCCGGCTGCCCCAATATCGGCGAGTGCTGGGAGAAGCGGCACGCCACCTTCATGATCATGGGCGACACCTGCACGCGGGCCTGCGCCTTCTGCAACGTGCGCACCGGCCTGCCGGAGGCCCTCGACGCGGCGGAGCCCGAGAAGATCGGCGATTCGGTGGCCAAGCTCGGCCTGCACCACGTGGTCATCACCTCGGTGGACCGGGACGACCTGAAGGATGGCGGCGCCGAGCATTTCGCCCGCACCATCGCGGCGATCCGGCGGGCGAGCCCCGGCACCACGGTCGAGATCCTGACGCCGGACTTCCTGCGCAAGGACGGCGCCCTGGAGGTCGTGGTCGCCGCCAAGCCCGACGTGTTCAACCACAACCTCGAGACCGTGCCGGCCAAGTACCTCACGGTGCGGCCGGGCGCCCGCTACTTCCACTCTGTGCGCCTGCTCCAGCGGGTCAAGGAGCTGGACCCGGGGATCTTCACCAAGTCCGGCATCATGGTCGGCCTCGGCGAGGAGCGGAACGAGGTGCTCCAGCTCATGGACGACCTGCGCTCGGCCGACGTCGACTTCCTGACCGTCGGCCAGTACCTGCAACCCTCGAAGAAGCACCACGAGGTGGTGCGCTTCGTCCCCCCCGACGAGTTCAAGGCCTACGAGACCACCGCCTACGCCAAGGGCTTCCTGCTGGTCTCGGCCACGCCCCTGACGCGTTCGTCGCACCATGCGGGCGAGGATTTCGCGCGTTTGCAGGCGGCACGTCCGGCAAAACTGTCGCCCGCGCTCTCGGCCTGAGGATATCCGAACACCATGCCGTCCTTCCGGGTCACCCGCGCGGTGAAGCATTCGCCGCAGCAGATGTACGACCTCGTCGCCGACGTGGAGCGCTACCCCGAGTTCCTGCCGCTCTGCGAATCCCTGCGCGTGATCCGCCGGCAGGATACGCCCGAGGGCGGGCAGGTGCTGATCGCCGAGATGGGCGTGGGCTACAAGGCGATCCGCGAGCGCTTCACCACCCGGGTCAGCCTCGATCCCGCGAACCTCAAGATCGTCGCCGAATACATCGACGGCCCGTTCCGGCACCTCGAGAATCGCTGGCTGTTCAAGGAAGCGCCGAACGGCGGCTGCACCGTCGACTTCTTCATCACCTACGAGTTCAAGAGCCGGACGCTCGGACTCCTCATGGGCACGATGTTCGACCGCGCCTTCCGCAAGTTCACCGACGCCTTCGAGGGGCGCGCGGACCGGATGTACGGGGTGGGTGCGTAGCGCCGCCGTCATCGCCGGCGCAGCGAGGCGACCCGGGGACGCGGCCCGCTGACGATGCCGGGCCCTGCGAAGAAGAGGGCAGCCCAACACGCGCCCTCATCCTGCGGTGCCGCAGCGCAGCGGAAGCCGCGCGCACCTCGGGATGAGGGGCGTTGGTCGGATCGCCGCGGCGCGGCGTTCCGTCGTGTCCTGCGTCGCACCGCGATCGGGACCTCCTGGATCGCTTTGCTCCGCTCGCAAGGACGCCGTCAGGCGCGCAGGGGCGCGCGCACATGCTCGGGCCGCACGCCCATCCCGATCATCCGCGCCGGCAGGACCTGAAGCCGCGGCAGGGCATCGAGGAGACGCAGGGCCAGCGGCGCCCGGAACGGCGCGTCGGCCGCAAGCGATGCGGCGATCACGCGGGACTGGATCATCCGCTGCAGCGCCTGCGTCACCCGCACCGGAAACATTCGCCGGGCCTGGACCCGGGCGAGATCGGCCTCGACGAGGCGGCCGTCCCGCAGGGGCCCGGTCAGGAGATTGGCGGCCGCCACCGCGTCCTGGATCGCGAGGTTGATCCCGACGCCGCCCACCGGCGACATCGCGTGCGCGGCATCCCCGATGCAGAGCAGGCCCGGGCGGTGCCAGCGCTCGAGCCGGTCGACCGTGACGGTCAGGAGCTTGACGTCGTCCCAATCGGCGATGGCCCCGGTGCGGTCGGCCAGGAACGGCGCGATCTCCGCGACCAGCGTCCGGAAGGCGGCCAATCCCTGCGCGCGAAGCGCGGCGTCGCCGCCCTTCGGCACCACGTAGGCGCATTGCCATTCATCGCCCCGGTCGAGGGTGATCAGGATCCGCCCCGGTCCGAACCGCCCGGCCGCCGCCTCGGGATCCCCGTCCCGACGCGGCAGGCGGAACCACAGCACGTCGATCGGCGCACCGAAGGCCCGGGGCGCGAAGCCGGCGCGCTCCCGCATCCGCGAGTGACGGCCATCCGCGCAGAGAACCAGATCGGACCGGATCTCCACCGAGCCGCCCGGCCCCGCCGCGCGCACGCCCGCGATGCGGCCCTCCGTCTCGATCAGGTCCTGTGCCTCGGTCCGGCGGATCAGGCGGAAAGCCGGGTAGCGCCCGGCCTCGCCGGCGAGGAAGTCCAAAAAGTCCCATTGCGGCATGAAGGACAGGAAGCGGTTGCGGGTCGGCAGCCGGCTGAAATCGGCGACCCGGTAGCTGCGTCCGTTGACGACGCCCGAAAAATTCTCGACGCGCCGCTGGGGGAGGGCGCGGAACCGCTCGGTGAAGCCCAGCTCGTCCATCAGGTCGAGGGTCGAGGGATGGATCGTGTCCCCGCGGAAGTCGCGCAGGAAATCGGCGTGCTTCTCCAGCACGGTCACGTCGATCCCGGCGCGGGCGAAGAGCAGGCCCGCCATCATCCCGGCGGGTCCGCCGCCGACGATGCAGAGGCGGGTCGTCACCGTATCCATGGACCGTCCTCCCCGTGCCGTGATCAGTCGCCGAGGGCTTCCTCCAGCAGGCCGAGCGCGTCGGCGACGGCGGCGCGGCGGATGCCCGCGCGCCCGAGATCGCCGTAGCGCCTCTCCAGATGGCGTGCGCCGCCGTCCCGCCGGGCGAGCCCGAAATGCACCAGCCCGACCGGCTTCTCGGCGCTGCCACCGCCCGGGCCGGCGATCCCGGTGATCGCCACCGCGACGGTGGCTCGCGACGCGGTCAGCGCTCCGGCAGCCATCGCCCGCGCCACCGGCTCGCTGACGGCGCCGTGCTGGCGGATCAGGTCCATCGGTACGCCGATCGCCTCGGCCTTGGCCGCGTTCGAGTAGGTGACGAAGCCGCGCTCCACCACCGCGGAGGAGCCCGGCACCGCGGTGAGCAGGCCGGCCACGAGGCCCCCGGTGCAGGATTCGGCCGTGGCGATGGTGCGCCCGGCCGCCGTGTAGGCCGCCACCAGCGCCTCGGCGCGCGCGAGAAGCTCTGCGTCGTCGACCATCGGGGACGGGCTCTCCTCGGGCGGCGGCGCCCTATCTCATGTTGTGACCCAAGGTCGAGCCCGGCTCAAGGACCGGCGGCCGCCGATCGGAGATACCCTTTCCATGATCTTCCCCGCGACCACGGCTTTCTATGCCGGGCTGCTCGCCCTGCTGTATCTCGGCCTCTCGGGATGGGTCATGGCGGGCCGCGTCTCCGGCAACGTGCTGTTCGGGGACGGGGGTGACGCGGCGATGCTCAAGCGCGTCCGCTCGCACGCCAATTTCTCGGAATACGTGCCGCTGGCGCTGATCGTGATCGGCCTGCTGGAGGCGAGCGGCGGCAGCCACGGGCTGGTTCAGGCGCTGCTGATCGCCCTGCTGGTCGCCCGGATCCTGCACCCGATCGGGATGTTCGCCGCCCCGAACTCGCCGCGCCAGTTCGCCTGCCGGGGCGGCGGCATCCTGCTGACGATGGCGGCCCTGGCGGTCGCGGCGATCGCGCTGCTGGTGCGGGTGGCCTGAGGTGGAGCGCGACGCATCCCTCACCCGTGCGGGAGAAGGGACCCGCGCCCGGTCCTGAAACCGCGCTGATCAGCAAGCCTGCAACGGGAGAGGGCCAGTCGCGTCCTGTTCCGCCCGCGCTCGCCCCGAAACCGCTCAGCCCTGCCGCATCGCGGTCTCGGCCTGCGCGTCGAGGGCGGGGCCATCCTCCTCGGGCAGCCGCACCGTCGCGGCGGCCTGGGCGGCGAGCCCTTCGGCCCGGCCGACGAAGCCGAGCTTCTCGGTGGTCGTCGCCTTGATGGAGACCGCCGAGAGCGGCACGCCCGCGATGGCGGCGATCCGCGCCCGGATCTCCTCGCGATGCTTCCCGATGCGCGGCGCCTCGGCCAGCACGGTGATGTCGAGGTGGTCGATGCGGCCGCCGCGGGCACGGACCAGCCCGCAGGCATGGGCCAGGAACTGGTCGGAGGACGCCCCGCGCCAGCGTTCGTCGGAGGGCGGGAAGTGGGTCCCGATATCGCCGTCCGCGATGGCGCCCAGCAGAGCATCGGTCAGGGCGTGCAGCGCCACGTCGCCGTCCGAATGGGCGAGCACGCCCCGGTCGGCGGGGATCTTCACCCCGCCCAGCCAGACATGGTCGCCGGTGGTGAAGGCGTGCACGTCGAAGCCGGTGCCGAGGCGGGTGACGTAGGTGGTCATGGCGCGGGCTCCCGGCGCTGGCGTTTCTGAACTCTCCGACGCGAAGGCGCGGTCCGCCTCGATCAGGTCGGCGGGCTGGGTGATCTTGCGATTGGCGATGTCGCCCGCGAACACCACCACCGGCAGCCCCGCCCATTCGGCCAGCGCGCCGTCATCGGTGAAGCCGTCGAGGCCCTGCGCGGCGGCGTCCCGGTGGGCGCCGAGCAGCGGGCCGAACACGAAGGCCTGGGGCGTCTGCACCGCGCGCAGATGCTCGCGGGGCGGGGTCTCGTCAACCCGGCCGATGCCGGGCGCGATGTCGACGACGCGCTTGACCGTGTCGGTCACCGGTACGCCCGGGACAGCCGCACCGTGGTCGCGTCCCGCGGCGATTGCCCGGGCGATCAGCGCGGCATCCACGTAGGGCCGCGCCGCATCGTGGACCAGCACGATCTCGGGCGCTGCGTCGGCCGCCAGGGCCTCGAGCCCGGCGCGCACGGAGAGCTGGCGCGTCGCCCCACCCTCCACCGGCGCGGTGATCTTGGCGCGGATCGCGGGGGCCAGTTCCTCCAGGCAGCTCCGGAAGAACTCAGCCGCATCGGCGGCGATCACCGGCTGGATCCGCGCGATCGCGTCGTCGGCGGCGAGGGCCGCCAGGGTGCGGGTCAGGACCGCCTGGCCGCCGACCCGGCGGTATTGTTTGGGTGTGCCGCCGCCGATGCGGATGCCGCGGCCGGCCGCCACCACCACCGCGGCGACGCCGGATCCCGCGCTGGCGGGTCCGGTGGCTGGCGTGCCGGTGGCGGGCATGGGCGACGAATCTCGTGATGACCTGAGGAGCGGAGCGGCGGCGGGCGCGCGGGCCAGCGGTGCCGCCGGAACCCTGCCGCGGAGGGTGCCCGTCGTTTAAGCGGGGGAGGGCCCGAAATCAACGCGCGGTCCCGCTTGCCAGCGGACCGCCTTTGCCTCATTGTTGTGCAGAATGACGACTGATCATTATTTGAGCGCGCTGCGCCGCGACGGTGCGACGGACGGAGCGGCAGGGCCGGCGCGGCTCTGCCTGCTCGCCCCGCTTTCGGGTGTCACCGACCTGCACATGCGCCGCATTGCCCGCCGCTGCGGCGCCGATGCGGTGATCTCCGAGATGGTGGCGGCGCGGGAACTCACCCGCGGATCCGGCGAGGCCGCGCTGCGCGCCGAGGGCACCGGCGTCGATCTGCACGTGGTCCAGCTCGCCGGCTGCGAGACCGGCCCGATGGCGGAGGCGGCTAGGCTGGCGGAGGCCGGGGGCGCCCACGTGATCGACATCAACATGGGTTGCCCGGCCAAGATCGTGACGGGAATCGCCTCGGGCTCGGCGCTGATGCGCGATCTCGACCATGCCGAGCGCCTGCTCGCGGCCGTGCGGGATGCGGTATCCATTCCGGTCACCGTCAAGATGCGTCTGGGCTGGGATGATGCAAACCGCAACGCAGCGGATCTCGCCGCCCGCGCCGAGCGGCTGGGCCTGAACGCCGTGACGGTCCACGGTCGGACCCGGCAGCAATTCTACAAGGGCCGCGCCGACTGGGCGGCGATCCGCGACGTCGTCGCGGCAGTGTCGATCCCGGTGCTCGCCAACGGCGACGTGACCGATCTCGCCAGCGCCCGCGCCTGCCTGGACGCCTCGGGCGCCGCGGGCGTCATGATCGGCCGGGCCGCGACCGGCCGCCCCTGGCTGGTCGGGCAGGTCGCCGCCGCGCTCGCGGGCCGGCCGGCCGCGGAGCCGTCCCGGGCCGAGCAGGCCGCCCTGGCCGCAGAGCATTACGCGGGGCTGCTGTCGCTCTACGGTCGCGACATGGGCGTTCGCCACGCCCGCAAGCACCTCGCCGCCTATGCCGAGACCGGCGGAGCGCTGGATGCGGGCGAACGGTCGGTGCTCCTCACCACCACCGATCCGGAGACCGCACAATCCCTGCTGGCGCGAGCCTTCGCGGGCTCGGCAGAGCCGGTCCAGGAGGCCGCGTGAGCGACGAAACCATCCCCCAAGAATCCAGCGGCCGGCGCGACACGGCCGCCGAGGCCGTGCTCAACGCCCTGCCGCTACCCGTCCTGACCATCGGCGGCGACGAGCAGATCCTCCACTGCAACCACGCGGCCGAGGCGTTCTTCGACTATTCCGCGCGCCTCATGCAGCGCCGCCGCCTGCGCGACATCATCCCGTTCGCCTCGCCGATCATCGCCCTGGTGGCCGAGGTGCGCCGCCGCCGCGCCAGCGTCAGCGAGTACCGGGTGGAGCTGACTCAACCCCGGCTCGGGCTGGAGCGCAGCGTCGACGTGTTCGCGACACCGCTCGGCGACGACGGCGACGCGGTGGTGATGATGCTCCAAGAGCGCACCATCGCCGACAAGATGAACCGCCAACTCACCCACCGCGGCGCCGCGCGCTCCATGGTGGCCTTGGGCGCCATGCTGGCCCATGAGATCAAGAATCCGCTGGCCGGCATCCGCGGCGCCGCGCAGCTCCTTGAGAGCACCGGCGCCGAGGAGGACCGGCTGCTCACCCGTCTGATCTGCGACGAGTCGGACCGCATCGTCCGTATCGTCGAGCGCATGGAGCTGTTCGGCGACGAGCGTCCCTCGGATCGCGGTGCCGTCAATGTCCACGGCGTGCTCGATCAGGTGAAGCGCTCGGCGCAGTCGGGCTTCGCCCGGCATATCCGCTTCATCGAGACCTACGACCCGTCACTGCCTCCGGTCCTCGGCAACCGCGACCAGCTGATCCAAGTGATCCTGAACCTCGTGAAGAACGCCGCCGAGGCGATCGGCCCGGACGCGGTCGAGGGCGAGATCACCCTGTCGACCGCCTTTCGCACGGGCCTGCGCCTGCAGGTTCCGGGCTCGCGCGAGCGGGTCAGCCTGCCGATCGAGGTGGCGGTACGCGACAACGGCCCGGGTATCTCGGCCGAGCTGCTGCCCGACCTGTTCGACCCGTTCGTCACCACCAAGGCGCAGGGTTCCGGCCTCGGTCTTGCATTGGTGGCCAAGATCGTCGGCGACCACGGCGGCATCGTCGAATGCGATCCCGCCCCGCGCCGCACGGCGTTCCGCATCCTTCTGCCGATGTCCAGCGCCCGGGATGGGCGCGAATCGGCGGTCGATCCGTGATGTCGATCCCCAAATCCGGCCCCCCGTCGGAGGTCTGAGTAGAGAGTCATGCCGAACGGCCACATCATCGTCGCCGACGACGACGCAGCAATCCGCACCGTGCTGAACCAAGCGCTGTCACGGGCGGGCTACGAGGTCCGCTCGACGGGCAATTGCGCTACCCTCTGGCGCTGGGTCGCGCAGGGGGAGGGCGACCTCGTCATCACTGACGTGGTCATGCCCGACGAGAACGTGTTCGACCTGCTGCCGCGCATCAAGCGGGTGCGGCCTGAGCTGCCGATCATCGTCATGAGCGCGCAGAACACCTTCATGACGGCGATCCGCGCCTCGGAGCGGGGTGCCTATGAGTACCTGCCCAAGCCCTTCGACCTGAAGGAGCTGATCGCCATCGTGGGCCGGGCCCTTTCCCGTCCCCGGGGGGCCGCTCCCGCCGGGGCGCCGCCAGAGAACGAGGACATCCCGCTGGTCGGGCGCTCGCCCGCCATGCAGGAGATCTACCGGGCCCTCGCCCGGCTGATGCCGACCGACCTCACCGTGATGATCACCGGCGAGTCGGGCACCGGCAAGGAGCTGGTCGCCCGGGCGCTGCACGATTACGGCCGGCGCCGCACCGGCCCGTTCGTGCCGGTCAACATGGCGGCGATCCCGCGCGACCTGATCGAGTCCGAGCTGTTCGGCCACGAGAAGGGCGCCTTCACGGGCGCGCTCCAGCGCTCCGCCGGCCGGTTCGAGCAGGCCGAGGGCGGCACGCTGTTCCTCGACGAGATCGGCGACATGCCCATGGAAGCGCAGACCCGGCTGCTGCGCGTGCTCCAACAGGGCGAGTACACGACGGTGGGCGGCCGCGTCCCGATCCGCACCAACGTCCGGATCATCGCGGCGACCAACAAGGACCTGCGGGTCTCGATTCAGCAGGGCATCTTCCGCGAGGATCTGTTCTTCCGCCTCAACGTCGTGCCGCTGCGGCTACCGGCCCTGCGCGAGCGCTCCGAGGACGTGCCGGACCTCGTCCGCCACTTCTTCGTGCTCGTCGAGCGCGAGGGTCTGACCCGGAAGACCCTCGACGGCGACGCCATGGAGCGGCTGAAGCGCTACCGCTGGCCCGGCAACGTTCGCGAGCTCGAGAACCTCGTCCGGCGGCTCGCCGCCCTCTACCCGCAGGAGACGATCACCGGCCCGGTGATTGAGGCCGAACTGGACACGCTGCCGCTGGCCGCTCCCGTCACACCGAACTCCAACGGCGCGGCTCGCAAGGCCGGCGGAGAATCGGAGAGCCTGTCGAGCGCGGTGGAACGGCACCTCTCGGACTATTTCTCGGGCTACCGGGACACGCTGCCGCCCCCCGGCCTCTATCACCGGATCCTGCGGGAAATCGAAGGTCCGCTGATTGGTGCGGCGCTGGCAGCCACCCGTGGCAACCAGATCCGCGCGGCGGAGCTGCTCGGGGTCAATCGCAACACCCTGCGCAAGAAGGTGCGCGACCTCGATCTGCAAGTGTTCCGGACAGCACGGTAGGACCGGGTACGGGTGGTTGGTTTCGACCCGCCCGTAGCCGCATCCTGAGGTGCGGGCGGAGCGAGCCTCGATGGAGGCCTCAGCAACCGCGCCTTTTTCCGCACACGCCGCAGAGACGTCCGCCGCGCTCCGGCGCACAGGATGAGGTTGAGGTAGCTATGGTCCCGCCAGCGCTCAGCGGCCCGGCAGGATCGGGTCGCCGCGCATCAGCGCGTGGAGCCGCTCGGTATCGAACCCATTCGGAATGCTGGGCGCGGCCGTCTTTGGCGCGGGCGCGGACTTGACCGGTGCAGGGATCGATCCCGTCGCGGACGGCTCGGCCTGGGCGGCGCGGACCACCGGAGCCGGCGCGAGATGCGCGAGCCGGTCGGCGCTGACGAGGGCGACGGTCGCCGTCGAAACGAGGACGAGGACGGCGCCGAGGAGTGAACGCAGGATACGCACGCAACGACCCGGGACGCGACTTGAGACGGCAACAGATTTACGGCGCGGCCGTTAACGAAGCCCCACCCTCAAGTCTTCGGGAGGCGATATTGACCAACGTTCAGGCCACCGCGAGCGACAGCCCGTTCATTCAGGGGCGCAACGCTCGGCTCTACGGGAAACCGGTGAGCGAATGCCCCTACCCGGAGGGCTCCAAGGAGCGCGCCGCCTGGATGGAGGCCTATGAAGAGGCGGTCGTCTCAGATCCGCCCGAGAAGCCGTAGAACGCGCACAACACATTGTTCGAAGGCTGCGGAACTTCGCGTCCGGCTTGACCTGGCCGGGCGCGGCGCGCTTCGTGCGGTGCACCGCAACGCGATCTCCGAGCCTCGATGTCCCTGAAGCCCTCGCCCGACGCCAAGCAGACCTTCGCGCCCGCGACGCGCCTCGTCCACGCGGGCCGCGACCCGGGCGAGCAGCACGGCTTCGTGAACACGCCGATCTACCGCGGCTCCACAGTCCTCTACCCGACCTACGACGCGATCAAGAACCGGCGCGGCCGCTACAATTACGGCACCTCGGCGACGCCGACCATGGACGCGCTGACGGAGGCGTGGACGGAACTCGCCGGCGCCGCCGGCACCGTCGTGACGCCCTCCGGCCTCGCGGCGCTCACCGTCGCGCTGATGGCCGCGGTGTCGGCGGGCGACCACCTCCTCGTCACCGATTCCGCCTACCGGCCGACCCGCCAGTTCTGCGACGGCGTGCTGGCGCGCTACGGCGTCGAGATCACCTACTACGACCCGGTGATCGGGGCCGGCATCGCGGAACTAATGCGCCCGAACACCCGGGCCGTGCTGGTCGAGGCGCCTGGCTCGCAGAGCTTCGAGATGCAGGACATCCCGGCTATCGCCGAGGTCGCGCACGCCCGCGACGCCTGCGTGATCATGGACAACACCTGGGCGACGCCGCTGCTGTTCCCGCCGCACGCGCGCGGGGTCGACATCGCCGTGGAGGCCGGCACCAAGTACCTGAGCGGCGGCTCGGACCTGCTGATCGGCCTGACCTCCGCCAACGCGCGCTACTACCCGGCCGTGCGCCGCACCTTCGACCACTTCGCCATGTGCGCCGGCGCGGAGGACATCTTCCTGGCGCTGCGCGGCCTGCGGACGATGAACCTGCGGCTGCGCGAGCACGGCCGCGCCGGGTTGGAGATGGCTCGATGGTTCCAGGCACGGCCCGAGGTGCGGCGAGTCCTCCATCCCGGCCTGCCCGAAGATCCTGGCCACACGATCTGGAAGCGCGACTTCGCCGGCGCTTCCGGCCTGTTCGGCGTGATCCTCAAACCGGCGCCCGAGGCGGCGGTGGCCGCCATGCTGGACGGGCTGCAGCTCTTCGGGATGGGCTTCTCCTGGGGTGGGTTCGAGAGCCTCGTGATCCCGTTTGACTGCGCCGGCTACCGGACGGCGACCCAATGGGCGCCCGGCGGACCGGCCTTGCGCTTCCACATCGGGCTCGAAGACACGGCCGACCTCAAGGCCGACCTCGATGCTGGCTTCGCGCGCCTGCGAGCCGCTGGGTGAGGTCCAACCCGGCGCCGCCTGATCCAAGGCGCTGGGCTCCGGAGGCCCGAGCAGGCTGGTGTCGTGACATGCAGCCGGGCCACAAGGGTAAGCACGAGGTTCGCTGACGGGACCAGCACGCAGTCCCGCGAATTCGGCACCGGCGCGCCGCCTGCATTTGACCTTCCGCCGCGTTCCTGATTGACCGGCCCGGCATGACCACGAGCCTCTCCGCCGGCGGTGCCCGGCGCCTCGCCACAGTCGACCGGATCGGCCGCGGGCTCGACGCGCTGAGCCTCACCCATGCCCGGACCGTCGCCGCCCTGCTGGCCCTCGGTCTGATCCTGTTCCTGCCGGGCCAGATCTCGCTGCAGCCGATGGATCGGGACGAGCCGCGCTTCGCCCAGGCCTCAAAGCAGATGCTGGAGAGTGGCGATCTCGTGGATATCCGCTTCCAGGGCGAGGCGCGGCACAAGAAGCCGGTGGGGATCTACTGGGCGCAGGCCACCGCGGTGGCGGCCGGCGAGGCGCTGGGCGTGCCCGACGCGCGTACCCAGATCGCCCTGTACCGCATCCCGTCGCTGATCGGTGCCATCGCCTCGGTGCTGCTCGCCTACTGGGCGGCGCTCGCCTTCCTGCCCCGCCGGTCCGCGCTGCTGGCCGCTGCCCTTTACGGCGCCTGCCTGATGCTCACGGCCGAGGCACACCTCGCCAAGACCGACGCACTGCTCGCCGCCTGCACCACCGCGAGCCTCGCCGCGCTCGCCCGCACTTGGCTGGCCCCGCGGGACGGCAGACCTGCCCCCGGCACGACCTTCGCGGCCTTCTGGCTCGGGATGGCGCTCGGTATCCTGGTGAAAGGGCCGATGGTGCCGCTCTTCGTCGCCCTGCCGGCTTTCGGCCTGTCGCTCGTAGGGCGGTCCGCCCGCTGGCTGCTGCCCCTCCGGCCGTGGAGAGGCCTCGCCCTCACGCTTCTGCTGGTGGCGCCCTGGTTCGTGGCGATCGCCTGGAAGAGCGGTGGCGCCTTCTACGCCGAGGCGGTCGGGCACGACATGCTCGGCAAGGTCGGCGGAGCGGCGGAGCGGCACTGGGGACCGCCCGGGGCCTACGCTCTCGTATTCTTCGCGACCTTCTGGCCGGCGGCGGCCTTCACCGCCATGAGCCTGCCCTTCGCGTGGCGGGCGCGGCGGGAGCCCGCCCTGACCTTCCTCATCGCCGCGGTTTTGCCGGCGTGGGTGATCTTCGAGGCAGTGCCCACCAAGCTGCCCCATTACGTGCTGCCGCTGATGCCGTGGCTCGCGATCCTGACCAGCCTGGCGCTGTCCCGGGGGGCCCTGAACCCGAGCCTGCGGGGGGCGCGCCTCACGGCCCTGCTGGTGCCAGCCATCCCCGTGGCCCTGACGCTCGGCCTCTGCCTCGCGGGTTGGCGCCTCGACGCCCACTCGATCCCGTGGCCGGCTCTGCCCCTGCTCGCTGCCGCCTGCGCGGTCGCGATCCTGGCTTGGCTCGCCTTCGCGCAGGGATCCGCGGAGCGCGCCCTCGTCCTGGGGATCCTGGCTTCCGGCCTGCTCGGTCCGGCCGTGCTGGGCGTGGCGCAGCTTTCGCTGCCGGCCCTGAAGGTCTCGCCGCGGCTCGCGGCGTTGCGCGACCGGATGCCCTGCCCGAACCCGGAGGTGGCAAGCTTGGGCTACCGCGAACCGAGTCTCGTGTTCCTGATCGGCACTGATCTCGCTCTGCCGCCGGACGGCGCCGCGGCCCGATCCTTTCTCGAGGCCGGCGGCTGCCGCCTGCTCTACGTCGAAGCCCGGGACCGTGACGATTTCAATGCGGCCTGGCCGGTGGGCCGCGGAGCCCCCGCGCCCCTGGCGGAGGTCGAAGGCTTCAACCTCAACACCGGCCGCCGGGTCTTCGTGACGGCCTACGCGGTGGCCCCGTGAGCGCCGCCCCGCATCTCAGCATCATCGTGCCGGTGAAGAACGAGGCCGGCAATATCGGGCCCCTGGTGGCCGAGATCGAGGCCGCCTGCGCGGGCCGCGCCTTCGAGCTGATCTACGTGGATGACGGATCCACCGACGGCACCCCGGCAGCCCTGGCAGCGGCCCGGGCGGGGCGGCCCTGGCTGCGGGTGCTGCGCCACGCCCGGAGCGGCGGCCAGTCGGCGGCGGTGCGCAGCGGCGTCCTGGCCGCCCGGGGCGCAATCATCGCGACCCTCGACGGCGACGGCCAGAACGACCCGGCCTTCATCCCCATCCTGCTGGATGCCCTGGAAGCGGCCGGGCCCGACGCCGGTCTGGCCCAGGGCCAGCGGCGCGGCCGCAAGGACGGCCCGTTCAAGATGCTTCAGTCCCGGATCGCCAACGGCGTGCGCGGGCGGATCCTTAACGACGCCACCCGCGACACCGGCTGCGGCCTGAAGGCCTTCCGACGCGCCGTGTACCTCAAGCTGCCGTATTTCGATGCCCTTCACCGCTTCATGCCAGCCCTGGTGGCCCGAGAGGGTTTCTCCGTGGTCCACCGCGACGTGGTCGACCGGCCGCGGCTGACGGGGATATCCAATTACGGCCTTTTCGACCGGCTCTGGGTCGGGCTCCTCGATCTTGCCGGCGTCTGGTGGCTGATCCGACGCAAGCGCGCGGATCCGCGACCAAAGGAGATCGCCGATCCCGCCAGCCCACCGGCCGGCCGGCGAGCAGACCAGGACGTCGGATGCTGATCCAGCTCGCCCACGATCTGCCAGCCTATTTCTATGACGTGTTCGTCACTCGGCTCGACTTCTGGCTGGTGTTCGGCATCGTTGCGCAGCTGGTCTTCGGCTCGCGCTTCATCCTGCAATGGATCGCCAGCGAGCGGGCGGGGCGGAGCGTGATGCCGCTGTCGTTCTGGTTTCTGTCGATTCTCGGCGGGATCATGACGCTGGTCTACGGGTTCGTGCGCCGCGAGCCAGTGATCATCATCGGCCAGGGCCTCTCGACCGGGATCTACCTGCGCAACCTTACGCTGATCTTCCGCGAGCGACGGCGGAAGCGGGGTGCCGCGTGAGTCGCACGCCGCTGCCGGCCTTCTACGACGACTTGGACGCTACCTTCGCCGAATTGTGGCGGCTGCTGACGGACGGCGCCGCGCAGGCCCCGGGCGGGTTTCATCTGCCGACCCTCGCGACGCTGGCCGCCGCTGGTGGGCCGCGGCTGCGCACCGTCGTCCTGCGCGCCGCCGACCGGGCGGGGAGAACCCTCCGGTTCCACTGCGACCGACGCTCCGACAAGGCCGCCGAGCTCCTGGCCCATCCTGCCTGCGCCCTTGCCGCCTACGACGCGGGCGCGAAGGTCCAGATCCGCGTCGAGGGCTACGCCAGGCTGCACACCGACGACGCCGTGGCCGACGCGGCATGGGCGGGGTCTCGGGCGATGAGCCGGGTCTGCTACGGGGCCGAGCCCGGTCCCGGCACTGCTCTGCCGACCGGGGGCGCCTACAGCCTGCCGGACGAGACCGCGGCGGCAATTCTGGGCCGGCCGCATTTCGCCGCCGTGGTTGTGCATGCGGAACGCCTGGATCTCCTCTACCTCGACCGACGCGGCCATCGCCGGGCGGTCTGGCATTGGACGGGGGACCTCTGGGTCGGCGGCTGGGTCGCCCCTTGATGGGGCAGCACGCCTGCGGACCTGAGCATTTGTATCCGCCGTTCGGGTCGGGCATCAGCATCTCCCCCGAGTCGGGCAGCCAGTCGACGATCAGAGACACGCAGGTCTCAATGACGCGGCCGTAAGGCGACGGCCAACATGGCCGGCATGGCGGCAGCGGCCGTGGAGGCCGGATCGGCCGCCCGGGAGGTTCGGGCCGCCGCTGCCGCCCTGGCACGCCAATCCGAGGAACTCGGCGGCGAGCTCAGGAGCTTTCTCGCTACGCTTCGGGCGGCTTGACGAGCGATGGGACGGCTCGGGGATGGCAGCCCTGCGCCGTTCCCCCTGACAGGATTCGCCCCATCGCGATAAAGCCCGCGGACCCGGCCGCCCATCCGGGTCGAACGGGAGGACGCCGTGGGCCTCGTCTACGCGCTCGCCGCCTATCTGAGCTGGGGCCTCCTGGTTCCGGTCCATTTCCGGATGCTCGGGGCCTACACCCCGTACCACATCCTGGCCGAGCGGATCGTCTGGTCGAGTCTGTTCGCCGGTGCGCTGGCGCTGATCCTCGCGGCGCGCCACCGCCTGAACCTGCCGCTTCCGCTGCGCAAACGCCACGCGCTTCTGCTGCTCTCGGCGGCGATGATCGGCGTGAACTGGCTGCTCTACCTCTACGCGGTGAGCAGCGGGCACCTTCTCGACGCGAGTCTCGGCTACTACATCAACCCCCTGGTGAGCGTCGCCTTCGGGCGCGTGGTGCTCGGCGAGCGGCTGCGGCTGGGCCAGGCCGTCGCGATCGGCATCGCGGCGGCGGGCGTCGCCGTCGCGGTGGTCTGGGCCGGGGAACTGCCCCTGATGTCGCTGTCGCTGGCGGTGAGCTTCGCGCTCTACGGGCTCGCCCGGAAGATCGTCGGCGTCGATGCGCTGGTCGGCTTCCTGGCCGAGACTCTCCTGCTCCTGCCGGCCGCGATCGTCTGGCTCGTCCTCTCGCCCGAGCCGTTCCTGCCATCCGCACCGGCGGATCGCGCCTTGCTGATGCTCACCGGCCTGACCACCGCGTTGCCGCTGATCTGGTTCGCCGCCGCCGCAGTGCGGCTGCGGCTCACCACCCTCGGCCTGCTGCAATACGTGGCGCCGACCTGCCTGCTCATCCTGAGCGTCCTCGTCTACGGCGAGCGCGTCGAGCCTCACAGGGCGCTGATGCTCGGGCTGATCTGGGTTGCGCTCGCACTCTACACGATCGACGCCCTACGATTTCGACGGCCGCCGGCGCCCATGTCTCCGCGGTCGGATCCGGACACGATGCGTGTATAAGGAATACGGGGAAGCCGCCGTGGGGCGGGTGTCGGGACTGCGTCGGGCCGATGAGCGAGACTGAGAGCGGCCCAGGGACCGTCACGGATACGGATTACCGCAACCTCGCCGAGACGCTGCCGCAGCTCGCCTGGATCGCCGAGGCCGACGGCACCATCATCTGGTACAATCAGCGCTGGTACGACTACACCGGCACATCCCTCGAGGAGATGCTGGGGTGGGGCTGGCGGACGGTCCATCACCCGGAGCATGTCGATGCGGTGACCGAGCGCTACCGCGCCGCGATCACGCTCGGCCGGTCCTGGGAGGATACGTTCCCGCTGCGCGGGCAGGACGGGAGCTATCGCTGGTTTCTGTCTAAGGCATTGCCGCACCGAGACGAGTCCGGGCGGATCCTGCGCTGGTACGGGACCAACACCGACATCACCGGCCGCCGCACGGTCGAGGAGCGGCTACGCCATTCCGAGCAGCGCTTCCGCGCATTGGTGGACGCCTCGGCGGCGGTCATCTGGAACACCAACGCGGCCGGCGAGCTGACGCCGCCGCAGGTCCGGTGGAGCACCTATACCGGCCAGACCGAGGAAGCCTACCAGGGCTGGGGCTGGCTGGATGCCGTCCATCCCGACGACCGGGGCCACGCGGCTGATGCCTGGGCGGCCTGCGTGGAGGCGCGCGGGACCTACGAGGTCGAGTACAGGCTGCGCCGGTATGACGGGACCTGGCGCGCCATGGAGGTGCGCGGCGTGCCGGTTCTCGCCGAGGACGGCTCCTTGCGGGAATGGGTCGGCACCTGCGTCGACGTCACCGAGCGGAAGGAGGCCGAGGAGGCGGTGGAGCGCGCCCGACAGGCTGCCGAGGCGGCCAATCGGGCGAAGAGCCAGTTCATCGCCAATATGAGCCACGAGCTGCGCACACCGCTCTCGGCGGTGATCGGCTATTCCGAGATGCTCGGCGAGGAGCTGGAGGATATCGGCCAGGCCGCCCTGCTGCCGGACCTGCGCAAGATCGAGGCGGCGGCCCGCCACCTCCTGTCGCTGATCAACGACGTACTCGACATCTCGAAGATTGAGGCCGGCCGCATGACCGCCTCGGCCGAGACCTTCTCGGTGGCAGACCTGCTTCGGGACGTACGCGACGCCACCGGTTCCCTGGTCGAGAAGAAGGGCAACCGCTTCGTCCTCGACGCCGGCGCGGCGGGCGAGGCCGGTCTGGGCTCCATGCACCAGGACCAGACCAAGATCCGCCAATGCCTGCTGAACCTGATCGGCAACGCGGCGAAGTTCACCGAAGGCGGCACGATCACCCTGACGGTGCGACGCCACCAGGAGGCGGGCGCCGACTGGCTGTCCTTCGCGGTCGCCGATACCGGCATCGGCCTGACCGAGGCGCAGATCGGTCGCCTGTTCGAGCGCTTCGTCCAGGCCGACGACTCGACCACCCGGCAGTTCGGCGGCACGGGTCTCGGGCTCGCCATCACCCGCGCCTTCTGCCGGACGATGGGCGGCGACATCGGCGTCACCAGTACCCCAGGTGCCGGTGCGACCTTCACGGTCCGCCTGCCCGCGACCCTGCGGCCCGAGGATGCGCCGCCGGCCGAGGCCGAAGCGCACACGCCGGTGGAACCGCACGAGCAGCACGAGACGGTGCTGCTGGTCGACGACGACCCGGCGGCCCGCGAGCTGCTCCAGCGCTTCTTGGAGCGCGAGGGCTTCCATGTCCGCAGCGCCAATGACGGCCGCGCCGGCCTGACGCTGGCCCGGGCCCTGAAGCCGCGGGCGATCCTGCTCGACGTCGAGATGCCGCGCATGGACGGCTGGGCGGTGCTCCACGCGGTCCGCAACGATCCGGATCTCGCCGGGACGCCGGTGATCATGACCTCGGTAGTGGCCGAGCAGGGGCTCGGCCAGGCGCTTGGCGCCACCGACTATTTCGTCAAGCCGATCGACTGGGATCGGCTCAAGGGCCTGATGGAGCGCTACCGGCCGGAGGCGCCGAACGAGGCGCGGGTCCTCGTCGTCGACGACGATGCGGATGCTCGAGAGCGCCTGCGCCGCTCCCTCAGCCGGGAGGGATGGACCGTCGACGAGGCGGAGAACGGCCGGATCGGCCTGGAGCGCGTCAGCCAGGCGCGGCCGAGCCTGATCTTGCTCGATCTGATGATGCCCGAGATGGACGGGTTCGGCTTCCTGCGTGCGCTGCGGGCGCAACCCGACGGCGACGTACCCGTAGTGGTGCTCACCGCCAAGGAGATCACCGAGGCCGAGAAGGAGAGCCTGAACCGGCAGGCCGACCGGGTGATCGCCAAGGGCTCCATGAGCCTGGCGGAGATCGGCCGGCAGCTCCGTGTCCTGTATGCGCGCGCTGCGGACGAGCCGGTACCGGGACGGCTACAGGGATTGATCGAGCGACTTGCCGAGAACGATGTAGGGGGATCACGATGAGCGAAGACGGGATCGATCCGGAGAAGGCTGTGGCCATCCGCCTGCGGGCGCGGCTCGCGGTGGTGGAGCGGGCAGCGTGGTTCGGCCTCGTCCACGCCATGAAGACGCGGCCGGCCGAGACCGAGGCCTACATCGCCTCGGAACGGGCGCGCTGCACCGACGGATTCGGCAGCGGCTCCTGGGCCAAGGATCTGACCGACGCCGAGCGGAAGATGCTGGCCGACGAGGTCGATGCCGGGTTGGCGCAGCTGATCGAGGATGCGCGCGGGGAGGTGTAAGCCGCCGTCCTTGCGAGCGGAGCGAAGAAACCCAGTGTAGCGCCACGTTCTCCGAGGTCGCGCCGCCATGGGCACTTCGCTGCGTGCGTGATGACGGGGCGGGCGACGTCGAGCCCCGGCTCTAAGCTGCCGAGAAAACGTCGCCCCAAGCCGGCGGCAACCCCGTCCACGATAGCGGCGGCGCCACCGCGTGCCCCGGCAGACGCGTGGCGGAAAAGACCCCCCGCGCCACCGCCCGCGCCAGCACCCGCGCGGCCGCATCGCCCAGACGCGCCATCGCAACCACCGGATCGGCCAGCGGCACGGCGCCGGTGGCCGCGGCAAACACCAGATCGCCGTCGAGGGGCGTATGCGCCGGGACGAGGGCGCGGGCGAGGCCGTCCTGGGCTGCCACCGCGAGGCGCCGGCACTGCGCCTTGGTCAGCGCCGCGTCGGTCGCCACCACGGCGAGCGTCGTGGCCGCGCCCGGCAGCGCCCGGGCCGGGAAGGCGAGGGCGTCGGCCGGCATCCGCCCCGGGGATCCCAGGCCGCCGAACTCGTTGCCCTCCTCGAAGGGCGCGGCCCAGAAATGCGGCCCGTCACCAATCGTCGCGTTGCCGAAGGCGTTCACCGCCACGAGTGCCCCGACCCGGAAACCGGTGCCTGCCACGAGCGCCGAGGCCGAGCCGATCCCGCTCTTCAGGCGCCCAGTGCGCGCGCCGGTCCCGGCCCCCACGGAGCCCAGATTGAAATCCTCGGCCGCCGCCGCGGCGGCGGAAAAACCGAGTTCGCGATAGGGCGGGTAGCGGCCCCAATCCTTGTCGCCGCCATTGAGCAGGTCGAACAGGATCGCCCCGGGCACGATCGGCACCCGCATCCCGCCGACCGGGAAGCCCCGCCCGGCTTCGGCGAGCCACGCCGTCACGCCCGCCGCCGCGTCGAGCCCGAAGGCCGAGCCCCCCGACAGCACCAGGGCGTCTATCCGCTCGACGGTGCGCTCGGGGTCGAGAAGGTCAGTCTCGCGGGTGCCGGGCCCGCCGCCCCGCACGTCCACGGAGGCGACCACCGGGGCGTCGAACAGGATCGCGGTGACGCCGCTGGCGATCCGCAGATCGCTCGCGTGGCCGACCCGCAGGCCGGGAATATCCGTGATGCAATTCTGCAGCATCGGCGGAGCTTGCCACGCCGGGCGATCGACGCAAATGCCCGCGGGCGCCGCGGACCGCCCGACCGGGTTCTCTGGTTGGTGAGGCGGCAAACCGGATCAAGGAGCACGCCATGGACGTCGGATTCATCGGATTGGGGCGGATGGGCCGCGCCATGGCCGCCAACCTTGCGCGAGCCGGTCACACGGTCCGCGCCTGGAACCGCTCGCCGGAGGCCGCGCGCGGGATCGAGGGCGTCACCCCTGTGGCGAGCGCTGCCGAAGCCTTCGCCGGCGAGGCCGTGGTCACCATGCTGGCGGACGACGCCGCCCTCGAAGCCGTGATCGTGGCCGGCGGCCTCCTCGACCAGCCGGAGCGCCCGGGCCTGCATATCGGGATGAGCACGATCTCCGTGACCCTCGCCCGGCAGCTCGCCGCCGTGCACGAGCGGGCCGGCGTCCCCTACATCTCGGCCCCGGTCTTCGGCCGGCCGGACGTGGCGGAGGCCGGCAAGCTCAACATCGTGGCCGCCGGCGCGGCGGCCCAGATCGACCGCGCGGGCCCGCTCCTCGACGCCATGGGCACCAAGACCTGGCGCTTCGGCGAAGACCCGACCCGCGCGAATGCCGTCAAGCTCGCTGGCAACTTCATGCTGATCTCGGCCATCGAGGCCATGGCGGAGGCCTGCGCCCTCACGGAAGGCCACGATGTCCCCGGCGCCGACTTCCTCGACCTGATGACCAACACGCTGTTCGCCTCGCCCGTCTACAAGGGCTACGGCGCCTCGATCGCGCAGAACCGCTACGAGCCGCCGGGCTTCATCCTCAAGCTCGGGGCCAAGGACGTGCGGCTGGCCCTCCAGGCCGCCGAGGGGGCCGGGGTGCCGATGCCGTTCGCGAGCGTGCTGCGCGACGGCCTCATCGAGGCGATCAGCCACGGCGACGGCGACAAGGACCTTGCCGCCCTGGCGCGCGTCTCGGCGCGTCGCGCCGGACGGTAGCGGCTTTCCAGAGAGCTAAGCCTCAAGGGGGTGATCAGGGCTGCTCTTCGGAGCCCCGTTTCACAGTCCGAAGCGGGCGAAGGCCGCGCGCTCCTCGAAGGCCGCGAGGGCGCCCTCGGCGAGCCCGATCCCGCCGGGGGCCCCGCCCCGGCGCAGCAAGCGGGACAGGAGGCCGCCCCGCGCCTCGGCGACGAGGCGCAGATCGACCTTCTCGCCGAAGCGGGCGCGCATCGCGGTGCGTACGTCGCCGAGCGCATCGACGAGGCCCAGAGGCAATGCCTGCCGCCCGGTCCAGACTGCGCCGGTAAACAGGTTCTCGGATTTCGACAGGGTCGGCCGCCGGGCCGTGACGAGGCCCGTGAACAGGTCCTGCACATCGGACTGGATGCGCTTCAGGCGCTCCACGTCGGCGGGATCCTCCGGGCGGAACGGGTCGAGCATCGACTTCGCCTCACCTTGCGTATGCACCCGGCGCTCGACGCCGAGCTTCTCCAGGAGGCCGTGGAAGCCGAACCCGGCCGAGACCACGCCGATCGAGCCGACGATCGAGGTCGGATCGGCGACGATCTCGTCGGCCGCGCAGGCGATCATGTAGCCGCCGGAGGCCGCGACATCCTCCACGAAGGCGATCACCGGCACGCCCTTCTCCTCGGCCAGCGCCCGGATTCGGCGGTGGATCAAGTGCGACTGCGCCGGCGAGCCGCCGGGCGAGTTGATCACCAGAGCCACCGCCTTGATCCCCGGCATCCCGAAGGCGCGCTCCAGGCTGCCCGCCACGCCGCCGATCGAGAGGCCCGGCCGGATCGGCGAGACTGCCCCGATCGTGCCCGAGAGCCGGACCACGGCGACCCGCGGGCGGCGGTCCCGGAAGCGGCGTGGGAGGAGGGCGCGGAAGGAGTCGGGGAACGCGAACGCCATGGGGGTCTTACGCCGCTCGTCAGGAAACCGGGCGGGGGACGGCCCGGGTGCGCCTGTTCGGAAACTGGGCGCTTTCCGGCCGCACGCAAGGGCGTGCGTCTGCGCAGTCAGAACGGATCGAACCGTTTGCCGACCTTGGCCGTTTCAGGCGACGGCGCGCGCCACGTGCCGGCCCGGATCCGCTTGACTCGGACGGGTGCTCACACGGGAGAGAAACGATGCGACCCTGGCCAATCCTGGTCCTCCTCGCCGCGCTGCTCGGCGGGCTGGCGAGCGCGCCCGCGCGCGCGGCACCCCTTCCGGTCCCGGCGAGCGCCGAGGCTGCGGCGCCCGCCCCCGCGGTGCAGCAGGCCCGCTGGCATTACCGCCGCCATTGGCACCGCCGGCACCACTGGCATCACCGTCACCACTGGCACCGCCGTCACCACTGGCGCCGACACCACTGGCATCGCCATCACGGATACCGCCGCCATTACGGGCATCGCTATCACGGTTACCGACACCACGCGTTCCGCGGTCGCGCCGTGGGCCATCGCCACCTCACATTCTACTAAGCGGACCGACCCGCGTCCCGGCCCGATCCGGCCGGGACGCGGCCCTCCCGACGCCCCTGTCGGCGACCGCGCCGCGACCTTGCGGGCGGCCTCGGAAAACCTTATTTAACCGTCTGATATCACTGCTCTTCCGAGAGGCCGTTCCGGCGCACCGCGCGCCACCCCGGAACGGTCGCGAGCACCGCCCGTCCGGGCTTCAGAACGGAAATCGACTTGGCCGAGAACGATCCGACTGGCGCCGCCCCGCCCGCCAGCGACATCCGCCCCGTCTCCATCACCGACGAGATGCGCCGCTCCTACCTCGATTACGCGATGAGCGTGATCGTGAGCCGGGCGCTTCCCGACGCCCGCGACGGTCTCAAGCCGGTGCACCGGCGCATCCTCTACTCCGCCTTCGAATCCGGGCACCTGCCCGAGCGGAAATACGTCAAGTCGGCGCGCATCGTCGGCGACGTGATCGGTCTCTATCACCCGCACGGCGACCAATCGATCTACGACGCCCTCGTGCGGATGGCGCAGGATTTCTCCATGCGCCTCATGCTCATTGACGGGCAGGGCAATTTCGGCTCGGTGGACGGCGATCCGCCGGCGGCCATGCGCTACACCGAATCGCGGCTGGCCAAACCTGCCACGGCGCTGCTCTCCGACATCGACAAGAACACCGTCGATTTCGGACCGAACTACGACGAGTCGCGCGAGGAGCCGAGTGTCCTTCCCGCCCGCTTCCCCAATCTCCTGGTCAACGGCGCCGGCGGCATCGCGGTCGGCATGGCCACCAACATCCCGCCGCACAATCTCGGCGAGCTGATCGATGCCTGCGTGGCGCTGATCGACGATCCGGGCCTGACCATCGAGCAGCTCACCGAGATCGTCCCCGGCCCGGACTTCCCCACCGGCGGCATGATCCTCGGCCGGGCCGGCACCCGGCAGGCCTACGCCACCGGCCGCGGCTCGGTGATCATGCGCGCCAAGTCGCATGTCGAGGAGCTGCGCAAGGAGCGCGAGGCGCTGATCTTCACCGAGATCCCGTATCAGGTGAACAAGGCGACGCTCGTCGAGAAGATCGCCGAGCTGGTGAAGGAGAAGCGCGTCGAGGGCATCTCGGACCTGCGCGATGAATCCGACCGGACGGGCATGCGCATCGTCGTCGAGATCAAGCGCGACGCCATGGCCGACGTGGTGCTGAACCAGCTCTACCGGTTCACGCCCCTGCAATCTTCCTTCGGCTGCAACATGGTGGCGCTGAACGGCGGCCGCCCCGAGCTGATGAACCTGAAGGACCTGCTCCAGGCCTTCGTGGATTTCCGCGAGGAAGTCGTCTCCCGGCGGACCAAGTTCCTCCTCGGCAAGGCACGCGAGCGCGCGCACGTCTTGTGCGGGCTGGCCATCGCGGTCGCCAATATCGACGAGGTGATCCGCCTGATCCGGACCTCGCCCGATCCGAACACGGCCCGCGAGGCCCTGATGAGCCGCGACTGGCCGGCCCACGATATCGCGCCACTGATCGCCCTGGTCGATGATCCGCGCCACCGGGTCGCCGAGGACGGGACTTATCGCCTGTCCGAGACGCAAGCCCGCGCGATCCTCGACCTGCGCCTGCAGCGCCTCACGGCCCTTGGCCGCGACGAAGTCGGCGACGAGCTGAAGACGCTCGCCGACGAGATCGCCGATTATCTCGACATCCTGCGCTCGCGGGTGCGCATCCAGACAATCGTGAAGCAGGAACTGGTGGAGGTCCGCGAGCAATTCGCCACACCGCGCCGGACCGAGATCGTCGATTTCGACGGCAGCGTCGAGGACGAGGACCTCATCGCCCGCGAGGACATGGTGGTCACCGTGTCGCATGCCGGCTACGTTAAGCGCGTTCCGCTCTCGACCTACCGGTCCCAGCGCCGCGGGGGCAAGGGCCGCTCCGGAATGGCGACCCGCGACGAGGATTTCGTCACCCGCCTGTTCGTGGCCAACACCCACACGCCTGTGCTGTTCTTCTCCAGCCAGGGCCAAGCCTACAAGGAGAAGGTCTGGCGCCTGCCGATGGCGGCCCCGAACGCCCGCGGCAAGGCGCTGGTGAACATCCTGCAACTGCAGGACACCTCGGAGCGCATCACCACGATCATGCCGCTGCCCGAGGACGAGGCCTCCTGGGAGACCCTCGACGTGATGTTCGCGACCGCGAGCGGCAACGTCCGGCGCAACAAGCTGTCGGACTTCACCACGGTGAATCGCAACGGCAAGATCGCCATGAAGCTCGATCCGGGCGACCACATCGTCCATGTCGAGATCTGCCGTCCGGACCAGAACGTCTTGCTGACCACCGCGCTCGGGCAGTGCATCCGCTTCCCCGTGGAGGACGTGCGCGTGTTCAAGGGCCGCGACTCGACGGGCGTCCGCGGCATCCAGCTCGCCAAGGACGACCGGGTCATCTCGATGACCATCCTGAACGCCTTCGACGCCACCGCGGAGGAGCGAGCCGGCTACCTGAAGATGCGCCGCGCCGTGACCGGCGAGGCCGAGGAGAACGGCGACGCGGAGGCCGAGGACGGCGCCGAGGCGGCGGCGATCTCGCTGGACCGCTACAACGAGATGGGCGCGGCCGAGCAGTACGTGCTGACCCTGTCCGAACGGGGCTTCGGCAAGCGCTCCTCGTCGTTCGAGTACCGGACCTCGGGACGCGGCGGAAAGGGCATCACGGCGATGCGGGTCAATGCCCGCAACGGCAGCCTCGTGGCGTCGTTCCCTGTGGAGGCCTCGGACCAGATCATGCTGGTCACCGACGGCGGCCAGCTGATCCGCGTGCCGGTGGACGACATCCGCATCGTCGGCCGCGCCTCGCAGGGCGTGACGGTGTTCAACACCGCCAAGGACGAGAAGGTCGTCTCGGTGGAGCACATCGAAGGTGAAGATGAAGGGACCGCCGAGGGCGGCGCGGAGGGTGCTGCGGAGGGCGGCGACGAAGCCTGACGCGCTGCGCCCCTGTCCGCAGGTTCCGTCCGACGCGAAAATGCTCTAGGTCGGGCCTCAATGACCCGCACTGCCCTCTATGCCGGCTCGTTCGATCCGGTCACGAACGGCCATCTCGACGTGGTCCGCCAAGCCTGCCGGCTGGTGGACCGCCTCGTGATCGCCATCGGCGTCCATCCCGGCAAGGCGCCGCTGTTCTCCGCCGAGGAGCGGGCGGCCCTCCTCACCGAGACCTGCGGCCCCGTCGCGCAGGACGAGGGCGCGGCGCTGGAGATCGTCACCTTCAACGACCTCGCCGTCGCGGCCGCCCGGCGCTGCGGCGCCGCTATCTTCATCCGCGGCCTGCGCGACGGCACGGATCTCGATTACGAGATGCAGCTGGCCGGCATGAACGGCGCCATGGCGCCCGAGGTGCAGACCGTGTTCCTGCCCGCCTCGACGCAGGCCCGCCCGATCACCGCCACTCTGGTGCGCCAGATCGCCGGCATGGGGGGCGACGTCTCGCCCTTCGTGCCCGCGGCCGTGGCCGCGCGCCTCCGGCAGCGCTTCGCCGCACACTCCTGAGACCGGCCCGACCTGGAAGGACTTCGATGAACCGACGCCACGCCCTCCTCGCGCTCGCCCTCACGCTCGGCACTCCTCAGGCCGCCCGGGCCGCCGACGCCAACACGGTCTATCTCCAGACCAAGGACGGGCGGATCACCATCGAGCTGCGGCCGGACCTCGCGCCCAAGCACGTCAAGCAGATCAAGACGCTGGTCTCGCAGGGCTTCTACAACGGCCTCAAGTTCCACCGCGTCATCGACGGCTTCATGGCCCAGACCGGCGACCCGAAGGGCAACGGCACCGGCGGCTCCAGCCTGCCGAATATCCCGGCCGAGTTCACGCAGGCCGCCCAGTTCCGCCGCGGCACGGTCGGCATGGCGCGCTCGCAGGATCCGAACTCGGCAAATTCCCAGTTTTTCATCTGCCTCGGCGACGCGCCGTTCCTGAACGGCCAGTACACGATCGTCGGCAACGTCACGGACGGGCTCGACGTCCTCGACAAGATCAAGAAGGCCGCCCCCGGCGCGCCCGGCGGTGCCGTGCAGGACCCCGACAAGATCGTCAGCATGACGCTCGCCGAGAAGGCCAAGTAGCGGCCGCATGCCGGGCCGGCGCGCCGCCTCGATCGTCCTGCTGAGTCTGATCCCGGCGGCCGCCTCGGCCTATGACGGCGCGCCCTTCTACGGCTACGCCGACGGGCCGGGAGGCGGCTACCCGCTGAGCCTGCCCCAGACCCTGCGCGCCACGGTCCCGGTGCCGGTCGCCCGGATGTCGACCAGACCCGCCGACACCCTGGCCGAGCTCTACCCGGCGCTCGCCGCCTGCTGGCAGGCGCCGGGTGGCCTCGGCCGCCCGAGCGGCGCCGACGACATCGAGATCACCCTGCGGCTGGCGCTGCGGCGCGACGGCAGCCTGATCGGGCCGCCCCGCGTCACCTACGCGGCGGGGGTCGCGGGCGATCGGCGGGCCGCCCTGGTGCGCGGGACCCTCGACGCCCTCGCGCGCTGCACCCCGGCCCACATCACGCCGGGCCTGGGCCGGGCGATCGCGGGCCGGCCGGTGGCACTCCGCTTCGTCTACCGCCCGCCGGCCTGAGCGCCGGCGAACCCGTCACGGGCGCTGGCCGGATCCGGCGCGCGCCGATACAGTTCCCCCAACCGGAAGGAAAGACCATGGCCGACAACGAGACCATCGTGCTGGAGACCACCAAGGGCCGCGTCGTGATCGCGCTGCGCCCCGACCTCGCCCCGGGCCATGTCGAGCGGATCAAGACGCTCGCCGCCCAGGGCTTCTACGACGGCGTGCCGTTCCACCGGGTGATCGATGGGTTCATGGCCCAGACGGGCGACCCGACCGGCACCGGCTCGGGCGGCTCCGACCTGCCGGACCTGAAGGCCGAGTTCAACGCCGAGCCGCATGTCCGCGGCACCTGCTCGATGGCGCGGACCAACTTCCCGCACTCGGCGAACTCGCAGTTCTTCATCTGCTTCGACGACGCCCGCTTCCTCGACAAGCAGTACACGGTGTGGGGCAAGGTCGTGGAAGGCATGGACGTGGTCGACACGATCAACAAGG
>Ga0316228_1000883_pt1 | contig 35503 bp, 38 predicted proteins | sample TBH18021metaG_FD_206005 | JGI IMG/M metagenome (GOLD analysis project Ga0316228, IMG submission 206005) | Freshwater microbial communities from Trout Bog Lake, Wisconsin, USA - TBH18021 | ecosystem: Environmental > Aquatic > Freshwater > Lake > Hypolimnion/Profundal zone | place: USA: Wisconsin... | reverse complement strand
GTCGGCCGCCGCGCTTCGGGCCGTTGCTGTTGGCGGGCTTGCGGGCCGGCGCCTTCTTGGGCGCGGAGCGGGCGCCCGCGCGCCAGCCCTGCCAGCTCCAGGCGCCGGGGCCCTGCAGGGCGTAGAGGAGGAAGCCGCCGGCGAGGCCGAGATCGGCCAGCAGCAGCGTGCGTTCGGCGATCGCCGCCGCGCCGCCGAACTGCCAGAACGGGTGCAGCACCACCGCCATGCCGGCGGCGAACAGCGCCAGCGCGAGGCCGGTGAGCCGCGGCAGCACGCCGAGGATCAGCGCCAGCGGCCCGAAGACCTGCACCACCACCATCGCGGTTGCGACCGCGTTCGGGGCCGGCACGCCGGCGCCCGCCAGCGTCAGCGCGAAGCCCGAGACGTTGAGGGCCCGGGCGATCCCGGTCGGCAGGAGCGCCGCAGCGAGCAGCAGGCGCGCGGCGAGGCTGAGGGCGTCGGGGGCTCTGGCGATCACGGACGGGCTCCTTCGGGCGGGCCGGAGGAGCCTTGGGGCGGGTGCGTGTAGGCCGGGTTAAGGACGCGGCGCCATCAACCGGAGACGCCGCCGCGGAACAGCCGGCCGTGCTCGGTCCAGGCCACGACGAGGAGCGCGAGCCCGCCGAGCGTCGCGTAGCCGATACCGATCGGCAGCACGGTTCCGTCGAAGGCCTGCCCGATCAGGTAGCCGCACAGCGCCCCGAGGATCGTGGTGTAGAAGCCCAGGAAGGACGAGGCGGTGCCGGCGATGGCGCCCAGCGGCTCCAGCGCCAGCGCGTTGAAGTTCGGCATGGCGAAGCTGATCAGGAACTGGTTCAGCGCCAGCACCCCGAGGAACAGGGCGAGCGGCGGGTGCCCGTGCCAGGCGAGGCCGACGCCGACCTGGGCGAGCCCCACCATCACGAAGGCCGCGAGGCCCGCATGCGAGAGCGGGCGCATGCCGAGCCACCGCACCACCCGCGCGTTGACGAGCGTCGCCGCCCCCATGGCGCCCGCGACCGCGCCGAAGGCCAGCGGGAAGAGCGCGCCGAGATGGTAGAGGCCGGTATCGAAGATCTGCTGGGACGAGCCGACATAGCCCATGATGCAGCCGGTGAGCAGGCCGAGCGCCGTGGCGTAGCCGACCGCGACCCGGCAGCGCAGGGTCGTCCGCACGGCCTGGATCGTGGCGCGGAGCGAGAGCGGGCGGCGGTATTCCGGGTGCAGGGTCTCGGGCATGCGCCAGGTGAACCAGAGGGTGCAGATCGCGGCCAGCACCAGCATCGAGACGAAGACCCAGACCCAGGAGCCCAGCGCCAGCATCGCGCCGCCGATAGCGGGCGCGATCATCGGCACGATCAGGAACACCATCATGATCAGCGACATGACGCTCGCCATCTCGCGGCCGGCGAAGCGGTCGCGCACGATCGCGGTCGAGAGCACGCGCCCGCTCGCCGCGCCGACGCCCTGGATGATGCGGGCGGCGAGCAGCCAGCCGAAGGAGGGCGCCACCATCGCCAGCGCCGTGCCGGCCGCGTAGATCGCCAGCCCCCCGAGGAGGACCGGCCGGCGGCCGAGCGCGTCGGAGACCGGCCCGTAGACGATCTGCGCCAGCCCGAAGCCGATCATGTAGACGTAGACGAGGAGCTGGAGATGGTTGGCGTCGGCGACCCCGAACCGCGCCTGGATCGCCGGAAAGGCCGGGAGCAGGTTGTCGATCGAGATCGCGGTCACGGCCATCATCAGGGCGACGATGGCCACGAACTCGGCGAAGCCCGGGCCGGCCCACGCCGCGGGGACGGCGACGGGGGCGCTGGCACGCGCCCCCTCGGGCGGGTTCGGCCGGATCGGTGCGGTCACGGATGCCTCGGAGCGGAGCTGCGGGAGAGCCCCCTCCCGGGCTCCCCGTCCCCCGACAACGCGGCGGCGATGTGACGGTGCGCATGTCCGCGTCGCGACCGTGGCCTGCGGAAGCCGCGGCGCCGGAACGGAGAAGGCTCAGCTTCGTTGGGCGCGCGAGCCCCTTCCACTGGAGAGACCGATGTCCAGCCTCGTCCGCATCCTCCTCGCGATCTTCCTGCCGCCCGTCGCGGTGCTGCTGACCACCGGCTTCGGCCTGCAGTTCCTGCTCAACATCCTTCTGTGGATCCTGGGCTGGCTGCCGGGCACCGTACACGCCCTCTGGCTGATGAACCGCGAGCGCCCGCTGCTCTGAGCGGAGCGGCCGCGCGCTCTCGCTCCCCACTCTGCGGGCAGGGCGATCGCATATGGCGTGGGTCGTCTCCGAGATCGCCACTGGAACCGCGCCGCGCGCCCTCTCCCATAGGGAGAGGGTTGGGGTGAGGGGTATGACGCCGCAGACCTGAGCACGCGGTCGACGCGCGTTCAGTTCAGAGCCTCACTCTGAAGCCTCATACCCCTCACCCGGCTTTCTGCGAAAGCAGACCTCTCCCTATGGGAGAGGGGACCCGCGCCTGACCGGGGCTAGGCTCGCTCGGCATATGCGATCGCCCTGCTCTGCGGGGGAGGGAGAAGCGCGCGGCCTCAGCGCGCCGGCTCGGCCTTCGGGGCCGGCTTCTTCGCCTCGGCCACCTTGGCGGGCGGCGCCTTCTTCTCCGCGATCGCGCCGGTCGCGGTCGGGGGTTTTGCCAGATGCGCCTGGATCCGGGCACGGGCGGCGTGGACCTGCTTGGCGGGCTCGGCCGTCGCGGCGTCCGCGGCGGGGGTCGCCGGCTCCGGCGCGGGCGCGTCCTTGCGGGACAGGCCGCCGAACACCTGCTGGAAGGCCGAGACGTCGCCCTCCGCGTCCGCCACCGTGACGCGGGCGGGCTTGCCCGCCTCGGCGGCGGCCGGCTCGGCCTGCTTGGCGAGCATGAGAGGCGCCGGGGCCGGCTTGGCGCCGGCGGCGAGGGCCGCGGCGGCGGCTTTGGTGGGGATCGGCGCGGCCGCGAGCTGCGTGCGGCCCTTCGGACCGGCGGGGCCGGCCTTCGGCTCGATCGCGATCTCCTCCGGCGCGCCGGCGAGCGTCTCCGGCCGGCTCACCTCGCCGAGATTGTGCCGGCCGAACTCCTTGGCGCTGTAGGGCATCTCCTCGTCCTTCGCGCCGAGGCTCGCGAAGGCGGTGACGTTCTGCGGCCGGAAGACCGGGTTCTGGCCGCCGTCCTGGTAGACGACGCGGGTCGCGGGCGTGCCCTTGGCGACGAGCTCGGCGATCTGGTGATCGTCCCGCGCGCGCTTCTCGGCGACCAGCGGATCGACCCGCGGGCTGCAGGAGCCGGCGGCCGCGTCGGCGCCGCCGAACACGTACTTGGCTCCGCACAGGCCGACCTTGGGCTCCTGGCGCAGGGCCTCGAAATAGTCCGCGCCCTCCTTCAGGTTGTTCCAGAACGGCGCGTTCGGGTCGTTGCGGAACTTGGCCATGTTCTGGGCCGTCATCCGGAACGGGTAGGACTGGAACTGGAAGGCGCGCTGGCCGCCCGCGAAGGCCTCGCGGGCGATGGCGTAGATCTCGCCCATCGAGGCGTCGGTCATCGCGAAGCAGCCGGCCGACGAGCAGGTGCCGTGCACCATGATGTAGTTGCCGGTGCGCCCGTTCGCGCGGTCGAAGGCGTTCGGGTAGCCGGTGTCGAAGGAGAGGTAGTAGGAGGAGTTCGGGTTCATCTGGCCCGGGGTGATCGTGTAGAAGCCCTCGGGCGCCTGCCGGTCGCCCTGCTTGGTCTTGGGGCCGAGCTGGCCCGACCAGCGGCAGATCGGGAACGTCTTGAGGAGCGCGTACTGACCGGTGCCGTCGCGCTTCCACACTTCCAGCTCCGACTCCTTCTTGTAGGCGCGGATCAGGATCGGGTCGGACTGGCTCATCCCCTTGGTCTGCATCAGCGACAGGGTCTGGGCGGGGACCGGGGTCAGGTGACGGGTGGAGGCGCCGCCGATCAGGCCGTCCTGGCAGGCGCCGAGGCCGAGCGTGACGGCGATGAGACCAGCAGCCGCGAGCGGGCGCACAGCCATGGGGAACCTCGTCTCGATACTCCGCCCGCGGGTCCGTTCGACCTGCGTCGGGCGTCACTCCCCAAACCCGTAGATCGGTTAAACTTGACCCTCCGTTACCGCAATGACGCCGGAGCCACACTCCACGCGGATAAATCAGTCGAGATGTGCGGGATTGCACGCCGCCTCGGCGCGAATCAGGTCGAGCAGGCGCGCGTCGTCCGCCGGGTCGGCGAGGCGCAGGCCGACCGGCGCGGAGGGCGTCTCAAGGGTGATGTGCAGGAGGTCGGGACGCGGCTCGGCCCGCCCGGCCACCCGCACGGTCGCGGTGCCCGGCAGGAGCTGGATCACCGTGAGGTGGCTGCGGGCGGCGTCTCCCGCCAGCGCGTCGCAGAGCGCCGCGGCCTCGGCCGGCGCGACGTGGAGGTGGCTCATCAGCCAGTATCGGTTGCGCCCGCCCGCCAGGGCGCGGGCGGCGCGCAGCCGCCGGACGCCCGCCTGCAGGAAGGCGAAATCCGCGTCGTCCGCGGCCGGGTCGTGGTGGTTGAAGATGCAGTCGAGGCCGTAGCGCTCCCGGTAGAGCCGGTGCCGGCCGCGGGTGATGTCGGGTCCCTCGCGCTCGGAGAGCGGGATCGTCTCGAGCTGCGCCCGGTCGGTGAACGCCCGGAAATCGTCCGCGAGGCAGTCGCGCACCATCGGCGGCAGGGTGAAGACCCAGTCGAACGGGCCGGACCACCCGCGCAGTCCGAGCCGCTTCAGGGCGTGCGCCATCTGGCAGTTGCTGCCGAGCGAGACGTGGTTGAACGCGCCCGGCTCGCGCCGGTCGGGGCCGCGCAGGCCGAGACGGCGGCGCAGGGTCGCGAGAAGGCCTGTGCCGAGAAGGCCTGTGCCGAGAAGGCCTGGGGGGCCCTCCCCGTCCCGTCTCACAGCCGCCGGCCGATCTCGAGGAACTTCTGCGCCCGCCGGTCGCGGATCTCGTCGCGCCCGAGGCCCTCGAAGCTCCGCAGCGCCTCGTCGAGCGCCGCGCCCGCCGCCGCCACGGCGCCGTCGCGGTCGCGGTGGGCGCCGCCGGTCGCCTCCGGCACGATGCCGTCGATGACGCCGAGCCGGAGCAGGTCCTGCGCGGTGATCTTCATGGCGGTGGCGGCGTCGTGCGCCCGGCCCTGGTCGCGCCAGAGGATCGAGGCCGCGCCCTCCGGCGAGATCACGCCGTAGATCGCGTGCTCCAGCATCAGCACGCGGTTGGCGGTGGCGAGCGCGATGGCGCCGCCCGAGCCGCCCTCGCCGATCACCAGCGCGACGTTCGGCACGCCCAGCGCCAGACAGGCCTCGGTCGAGCGCGCGATGGCCTCGGCCTGCCCGCGCTCCTCCGCGTCGATGCCCGGGAAGGCGCCCGCGGTGTCCACGAACGCCAGCACCGGCAGGCCGAAGCGGTCGGCGAGCTCCATCAGGCGCACCGCCTTGCGGTAGCCCTCGGGCCGGGCCATCCCGAAATTGTGGCGCAGGCGCGCCTCGGTGGTCGCGCCCTTCTCCTGGCCGATCACGCAGACCGGCCGGCCGCGGAAGCGCCCGAAGCCGCCCACCACCGCCGCGTCCTCGCCGAAGCTGCGGTCGCCGGCCAGGGGCGTGAATTCCTCGATCAGCCCGGCGCAGTAATCGACGAAATGCGGGCGCTGCGGGTGGCGGGCCACCTGCGTCTTCTGCCAGGGCGTGAGGGCGGCGTAGATCTCGGCGAGCGCCTGGGCGGCCTTGGCCTCGAGCCGGCCGACCTCCTCGCTGATCGAGACGGCGCCGTCGCGGGCGCCGACCGCCTTCAGCTCCTCGAGCTTGGCCTCGAGTTCCGCCACGGGCTTCTCGAAATCGAGATAGGAGCGCGTCACCGCCATCGGTTCACAAATGTCCTGCGCGTCGTGCGAGAGCCCGGGGCGCGGGCCGCGCCGCCGGGCGGGGCGAGGTGTTGGCGATGCGGGAGGGCGTGTCAACCGCGCGCGGGGCGGGATGTGCATGCCCGCGGGAGGCCGGCGGCCGGCGCGAAGCCCGGCGCCGCCTTCCTCAGGCCCTGATTGCGGCGCCTGTCTGGGGGCATGATCCTACGCCCGCTCCTCGCCCTCGCCGCCCTGGTCTCGTTCGGCCTGCCCGCCGCCGCGCAGCCGCCCACGCCGGCCGCGCCGCCGAGCCTGGAGCAGATCGAGCGCCTGGAGGCGCGCCCGCGGCGGCGCGACCTCTATCTGAGCCCCGAGGCGGCCGAATCGGCCCGCGCCGCCGAGGCCAAGATGGAGGCGATGCAGCGGAAGATGGACGCGCGGGTCCGCCGCGCGACGCGCAGCATCTGCGAGGGCTGCGCCGGCCAGGCTCCCCGCCGCCGCGACGCCGCCGCGGCGGCGCGCGACGACGTGCCGGGACAGCTGGATCCCGCCCAGGCTCCCACGGAGTAGCCCTTCAGGCGGCGTCGGCCTCGACGCGGTTCCGGCCGAACGTCTTGGCGCGGTAGAGCGCGAGGTCGGCCCGCTTCATCATGTCCCCGGCCCCCGCGTCGTCGCCCTGCCGGGCCGCGACGCCGATCGACACGGTGACGGGCACGCTGCGGGTGGCGCGCTGGACCGGGAAGGGCAGCGCCTCGATCCGGGCGCGGATGCGCTCGGCGATCACCTGCGCCTCGGCGAGGCCGACATCGGGCAGGATGATCACCACCTCCTCGCCGCCGTAGCGGGCGACGATGTCGATGCCGCGGGTGTGCAGCCGGACGCGCTCGGCGAAGGTGCGCAGCACCTCGTCGCCGGCCTCGTGCCCGTAGGTGTCGTTGATCGTCTTGAACCGGTCGATGTCGAGGATCAGCGCGGCGACCGGGCGCTGGCGCAGGTTGGCCTCCGCGAAGAGCGCGCCGAGATGGCTGTCGAGGTAGCGCCGGTTGTGCAGCCCCGTGAGGGCGTCGGTCACGGCGAGCTGCATCGAGTCCTGCACGGCGCCCCGCAACACCTCGGAGAAGCGCTTGCGCCGGACCTGGGTGCGCACCCGCGCCGTCAGCTCGTTCCGGTCGATCGGCCGCAGCAGGTAGTCGTGCACGCCGAAATCGAGCCCGCGCACGATGCGCTCGCGCTCGTGCGCCTCGCCCAGCATCACGAGCGGGACGTTGCGGGTGCGGTCGAGCGAGCGGAGCTGGCTGCACAGGCGCAGGCCGTCCGAGCCCTGCAGGTCGAGGCTGACGAGGATGCAGTCGAAGGTTCCCTCCGCGGCCCGCATCAGGGCGCGCTGCGGGTCGGCCTCGACGCTCACCCGGTGGTGCTGGCCGAGCGCCGCCGCCATCCGGTCGGCCGCGCCCGCCCGGTCCTCAACCAGCAGGATCTCGGCGTCGAGGCCCGTCTCGGCGGCGGCGCGCGCCAGCGGGTCGCCGAGGCCGGCCTCGCGGGAGGCGAGCGCGCGGCTCAGAAGCTCGTCCGTCACCGCCTTCAGGCGCACGAGGCTGCGCACCCGGGCGAACAGGGCGACGTCGTCCACGGGCTTCGTCAGGAAGTCGTCCGCCCCGGCCTCTAGGCCCCGGAGCCGGTCGGCGGGCTGGTCGAGGGCGGTGACCATGATCACCGGCAGGTGGGCGGTGACGGGGTTGCCCTTCAGGTGCCGGCAGACCTCGAACCCGTCCATCCCGGGCATCATCACGTCGAGGAGCACGACGTCGCAGAGACCCTGCTCGCAGAGCGCGATGGCGTCGCGCCCGTTCATGGCCGAGACGGTGTTGAAATACTCGAGCGCGAGCTTCGTTTCGAGAAGCTTCACGTTCGGAAACAGATCATCGACGATCAGGACGCGCGCCGACATCGTTCCTCGCGGGCGATCGGAGTGGTCGCCCGCGCGGAAGCACCGCGTCAGGCCTCAGGATTTGGCCTCAAGATAAGTCCGAACCGTTGCCAAAAACTTCGCGACCGAGATCGGCTTGGACAAATAAGCCTCACACCCGCCCTCGCGGATCCGCTCCTCGTCGCCCTTCATGGCGAAGGCCGTGATCGCGATCACCGGAATGTGCTTGAGGTCGTCGTCCTCCTTCAGCCACTTGGTCACCTCCAGGCCGGAGACCTCCGGCAACTGGATGTCCATAAGGATGAGGTCGGGGTGATGCGCGCGCGCCAGCTCGATCGCCTCGATGCCGTGCGCAGTCTTCAGCGTCGCGTAGCCCTGCGCCTCGAGCAGGTCGTTGAAGAGCTTCATATTGAGCTCGTTGTCCTCGACGATCAGCACCGTTTTCTTCATGAGGCGTTCATCCCGGTGCGCGCGACGCTTGTCGTTAACGGGCCGTCACCCTGTCGGAATCCATTCTAGGGTTTACATGTTGATGAAACGCAAATCCCTTCAAGGGACTGAGGCGACCGATTCGCTGCCCTTGGACGTTCTGCTGTGGATGGTCCAGGACCCGGACCGCCTGCTCCCCTTCCTCAACGCCACCGGCCTGACGCCCGACGCGCTGCGGCGGGCGACGGAGGATCCGGCGATCCTCGACGCGGTTCTGGACCACGTCATGGCGGACGAGCCGGTGCTGCTCGCCTGTGCCCGTGCCCTCGACTGCCCCCCGGAACGGATCGCCGCCGCCTGGGCGCGCCGCAGGCCGCCCGAGTTCGAGGCGCCCTGAGGACCGGGGAGCGCAGCGATCCGCGGGGCCGCCCCGGCCTTCAGGGCCGGCAGGGCTTGTCCGCGCCCTTGTCGAGGTCGAGGCGCGTGAGATCCCCCAGGATCGCGAAATCGCCGTAGTCGAGCTTGAGCGCGCCGCTGACGCCGTTGTCGTAGAGGTCGAAGCTCAGCGTGTAGATCGGCGTGCGCTCGCCGCGCCCCTGCGTGAAATAGCTCAGCGTCACCGGCCAGCGCTGCACCGAGGCCAGCGCGCCCTCGCGCAGCGGCTTGTCGCGCTCGGAGCCCGAGGCCTGGGTCGGGCCGGTGCCCGGGCGGCCGATGACGGCGAGCGTGTCGTAGACCTTGCGGCCGTCGTCCGAGCCGTCGAACACCTTGGCGGAGAGCGTCGTCTCGCCGGCCCGCGCCGCCTCGATCAGGCGACGCATGTGCAGGCTCGGGAACAGGACAGGGCCGCCCTCGCCGAACTGGTCGCGCTTGGGCTCCTTCAGCCGCACCTTGAAGGCGCTGCCCTCCGTCGTCGCGTTGCCGTCGACGGTCGGGCTCGGCGTGCCGTTGGTGGCGCTCGCGGTCCGGAAGCGGAACTCGTGGCCGTCGCCGCCCTCGAAGGTCGTGTTGCGCAGGTCCGAGGTGCGGCTGCCGGTCTCGGAGGATTCGAGCACGGTCACCTGCCGGGTCTGCATGGTGTAGCCCTGGCAGGCGTCGCCCTTGAAGTCGAGGGCGATGCGCCCGCGGGCGCTGTCGACCGCGCGCGTGCCGCCGCTCGAGGCGAGCGAGAGGTCGTAGACCGCCCGGTGGTTGGCCAGCACGACCGGTGCCGTGGCCGGCTTGGCGGGCGCCTCGGCCGCCGGGGCGGGGGCCGGCGCGGCCCGGGCGGCGTCCGCCGGAACGAGCGCGATCGGGGCGGTCGCCCCGACGAGAACGAGTGCGAGAGCAGGGCGCAGCCGCATGCGGGATCCTCCGGTCACCATGCGGGGCAGATAGGGGTCGCGCCGGGGCCGGGCAATGCGCCGGGCCCGCGCCCCCGCGTCAGCCCCGCTCGGGGAAGCGCCGGGCGAACCAGTCCCGCACGAGGATCCGCTCGTAGGCGAGGCTGCCCGTCGCGAGCCGCGCGCCGAGGAGGAAGTCGATGTCGGTGAGCGTCTCCTCGCCCCGGGCCACCGCTCGCCCGCCCCGCCGCAGCACGTAGGCCAGACGGATGCGCGGCGGGCTGACGTCCGTCACGACCCGCACGCCCTGCGGCGCGCCGAAGCTCGGCCGCTCGATCCCCGCGAGGTCGATGTCGAGCACGCTCACCGCAAGGTCGTCCCCCGGGGCGAGGCGCCGAGCTCCGGTCTCCTCGAAGATCCGGGCGATCTCGGCAAGCGTCGCCCGCAGGGTCTGGCCCGAGCCGTAGCGGTTCTCGGCGTCCGTGAAGCGCTCGGGCGCGACGAAGCGCACCTGGACCGCCTGCGCGCCGGCCGGCCCGGCGGCGAGGACGCCCGCCAGGAGCGCCGCCGCCGGGAGGGCGGCCGCGCCGCCCGGCCTCATTGCTGCGAGCGGGTGATCACCGCCAGCAGCGCCCGCGCCACCGGCTCGGTGACGGTGCGGCGGTACTTGCGGTGGACGAGCTGCCCGTTGTGGTAGACGTCTTGCTCGACGTAGAGGCGCTCCCCGTCCCAGCGGACGATGTTGTCGCTCTCCGTCGTCTCCTCGACGCCGAGATCGGATCTCAGGATCGTGCTCCCGGTGTGCGTCAGCATCCGCAATAGCCCCGATTGTGTGGCCCCGACGGCCGAAGGAGGGGGAGCATAGGCGGGGGCGGCGGCGCGCGCCAGACGGCGCGACCGACCTGTCCCGCGGTCCCGCGCTACTGCACGGTGACCTGGTCCTTGATGCGCTCGTAGGTCGCCCGGCTCAGCACGCGCTTGCTCAGGAGTTGATCGACGGCGCCGTAGGGCCGCCGCTGGATGATGGCGCGCCCGATCGTGCCGCCGCCCTTCAGGGCGTTCAGCTGGGCCAGGGTCGCGGTGTTGAGATCGACGAGCGCCACCGCCCTCGGATCCGCGCTCTCCTGCGCCGGGACGGTCGGATCCGGCGCAGGCGACGGGAGCGGCGCGGGCTCGGGAGCCCGGGCCTGCGCCGGAGCCTGCGCCGGAGCTTGTGCCGGAGCCTGGGCCTGCGCCCGGTCCGGCTCCCGGAGGGCGGGCGGGCGCGCCGCCTCGGGCGCCGCCCCGGTCTCCGGCGCGGGCTCGGGGGCCCTCTCCCGCACCGGCGCGGCGACCGTCGGCACCTCCGCGGGCGCCTCGCCCGTACCCCGCAGCCACAGGTACTGCATCAGCGCCGCCAGCAGGCCCGCGACGACGAGCAGCACGGACACGCGCACGATGGCCGAGCCGCTGAGCATGGCGTTTTCCCCCCGCTGCCATGGTTTGTCTCACCCTCCGGGACGGAGTGGCAAGTTTCCGGGTTCGCGGAAGCGGGGGGCGCGGGCGCGCATCCACTGTAAACGCCGTCCAGACGGGGGGATGTCGCCGGTCCGGGTCGTCCGACCTCGGTCGGGGCGCGCGACCGGCCCTGTGAGCACCGCACGAAACGCCCGATCAACGGGGGGCCTCCCCCTGCGCATGGCGGCGCGGCGGGCGTGTCGCGAGAGGCTCTAAGGCTCCGCCTTCAGGATCCCGGCCCGCTCCTGGCCCGCGGCCCGGAACTGCGCGAAGTCGATGATGTCGTGGCCCCAGATGAAGCGGGGCGGCGTGGCGGCCGGGAAGGCGTAGCGGTTCCGGTCGAAGCTGTTGCCGCCGGTCTGGATCACGCGGAAGTTCGGCGATTCCGGCTCGGCATCCGAGACGCCGCCGGCGCTGCCGGCGCCCTGGAACGCGAACCGGTTGTCGTGGACCCGGTTGCGCGCGGTCCGGTACAGGCCGCCCTGCGCCCGTTCCCGGGCCTGATCGACCAGCACCACGGCGTGGCCGCCGGGCCGTACCGTGATGTCGTTGTCGCTGACCTCGACATCCTCGGAGGCCGCGACCTGGATGTCCCCGTCCCAGAACCAGGTCGCGCGCGGGTCGCCGTTGAGGCGCAGCGTGTTGCGGGCGATCACGGCGGCGTAGGAGATCTCGTAGAAGATGCCGGGCCCGAGATTCTCCGCGGCGTGGTTGCCCTCGATTCGCACGTCGCGGCAATCGATGTCGCACCAGAGGCCGGGACCGCCGTTGCGCTCGACGCGGTTGCCCCTGAGGACGACCGACCGGCTCGCGGTGATCTTCAGGCCGCCCGCCTCCCAGGCGGGATCGAGGTCGGCGGCCGAGATCCTGACCGCCCCGTCCGGGCAGGCCACGGCGCCGACGGGATCCGCGCGGGTCCCGGCCGGCACCGCCGGGCCCGGCAGGCCGACCGGGGCGAGCGCCGCGACGAAGCCGGCGGCGCGCGCCAGGGTCCGGGTCCTCACCGGACGTGGATGGGCTCGGCGCCCCAGGCCGCCGCAGCGGCGGCCGGCAGGTCCTCCGCGTCGATCTCCTCGGAGACCAGCTCCGCGACCGCGCAGCCCCGGACCTCGCCCCCGTACGGCAGCTCGGTGCCCTGCGGCATCTCGGTGCCGGCGAGGTGCTTCATGCCCCAGATCGCCGCCTGGGTCCGGTTCTTCACCTGGATCTTCCGCAGAATCGCCTTGACGTGGCCCTTCACGCGGCCCTCGGCGATCGAGAGGCGGTCCGCGATCACGCGGTTCGACTCGCCCTTCACGAGGCAGGCGATGATCTTGATCTCGCGGGCGCTCGGGCGGAAGGCCTCGCCGCCCTCCTGACGCTCCGGCCGCGCCGGCTCCGGCCGCTCGCCCGGGGCGCCCTCCTCGGCCGCCTCCGGGGCCGCCTCGCGCAGCGCCGGGATGGCGAGATGGGGCACCACCCGCTGGCCGAGCAGGGCCAGCTCGAGGGTCTGGACCAGGGTTTCGGCGGCCACCGTGCGCAGCAGGATCGCGGCGACGCCGGCCTCGAGCATCGGGAGCACCTGGGCCTCGCCGCAGCCCGCGCACAGGCAGACGACCGCGGCCTCCGGATAGAGCGTGCGGGCCTGCGCGATCCGCTCCCGGTCCTCCTCCCGCTCCGGGTCGATCGAGAGCAGGATGACGAGGGCCTCGGCGGCGAGCGCGGCCGGCTCGATGCCGTCGAGGCGGTCGGCGACGGCCACCACGTCGAACGGGGATCCGGCGAAGATGTGCCGCAATCCCTCACGGAACAGGGCCGTATCCCCGACGATGGCAACGGCCGCACCCGAAAGTGGGATCGCGTCCTCCAGCCGTTCACTCGAGACCAGACAATTCATATCGCAACCCTCTCGATGCGGGCCTGCCCCATGCGAAGGACCGTATGCTCAAATACGTTCCGGTAACGACTATGTATGAGGGCGGACTACACCTGAAACAACAAAAGATAAGGCACTGCTCCTTTGGTGACTGACTAAGGCGTTACCACTTCGCGAAGCTGAGACTGATGAGCGCTTACCCTGCTCACAAATGTCCCCTTGATGCCTGCGCGTTTCTCTGGATGCGTGCCGTTTATGCAGCTTTCATCGACGCTCCCGCCCCAACGGGGTAGGATTCCGTCCCGACGGCCCGGGCGACGGGTTAGATGGGGGCGAAACCTCGCCATTCGGGGTAGTCCCGCAGCGGACCTTTCGAAACGCGGTCGCGCTGTAGGATTCGCCGGGCCGGATACAGTTCAGGCGGAGTTCGACATGCTCGACGACCGCGCGCGCGCACCTTCCCTTCACCTCGGCCAGAGGCCGACCGCTGCCGCGATTCCAGCCGAACCGCGCGACTGGGTCGCGGAGTTCCGGCGCGAGCAGGCCCACCTGATCAAGCCGGCGCCCCGTCCCGACGCGTCCCGGATCCTGGCCTACGGGCTCGGGGCGGCGCTCGCCGTCGCCCTGGCGGCCGGGCTCGCCGCGTCGCTGCCGGGTCGCCTCTCCGGCCCCGTCGTTCCGGCGGCCGCGACGGGGCCCGCCGCCGGCCCGGCCGCGACGGAGCTGGCCGAGGCCCGCGAGGAGGCGCTGAGCTTCGATCTCGCTCGCGTGCGGCAGGAGGCGCGGCAGCAGGCCGAGGCGGCGCGGCAGGAGGCCGAGGCGGCGCGGCGGGAGGCCGAGGCGCTGCGCGCGGCGGCGGAGCGATCCGAGGCCGACAGGGCGCGGGCGGAGGCCGCGCGGACGGCCGCCGAGGCCGAGGAGAGCGCGCTCGCCCGGGACCTCGCCCAGGCGCGGGCTGAACTGGCCGCGGCGCAGCAGCAATCGGCCGAGGCGCGGAGCGAGGCCGCGGCCGAGCGCGCGAGGTCCGCGCAGATCGCGGAGCGGCTCGACGGGGCGGAGGCGCGGGCGCGCGAGAGCCGCGCGTCCGGCGAGGCCGCCCTGGCGCGGGCCGAGCGCGAGCGGGACGAGGCCCTGGCGGGCCTCGCCGGGCTCGCGCGGAGCGCGCCCGCGGCGGCCCCCGAGACCGCGGCCGCGCCGCAGCCCGTCGACTGGACGCTTTTCAGCCTGCGCCTCTCCCCGGACGATCCCGCGGCGCCAGCCGCGCGCGAGCCGGTGCGCGCGGCGCCCGTCCGGAAGGCCGGCCGCAGGACGCGCGAGAGCGCCGCCGAGCCCGCCCCGCGCGCGGCCCGCGGCGGCCGGACGAAGGCCGGCCCGGAACGGGCGCCGGCGGCCGGCAGGCCGGAGCCGGACCTGCGCCTGCGCGGACCGATCGCCGCCGGTCCGGACGCCTGAAACGCCGCCCCGATCCTCATCCTGATCCGGCACCGCCCCGGCGCCGGTCCAACCGCTCGTTGATAGACCTGTGACACATCCGGGCCGGCGTCCCGACCTCGAATGGCTGAAGGCGCTTGCGGCGCTCGAAGTGGTGGTCTGCCACTCCGACCTCGCGGTGAGGTACTTCTCGGGGGCTCTGCTGTCCCGGTCGTGGTACCTGCCGGTGAGCGGGATCGGGGTCGAGGTCTTCTTCGTCGTCTCCGGCTACCTGATCTGCCTGCGGGCGTCGGCCTGTCCGGGCGCGCTGGCCTTCATGCGCGCCCGCTTCCTGCGGCTGCCGCCGCTCTAGGCGCTGTTCACCGGCCTCGCCGTCGCGGCGCGCCTCGCCAACCCGGCCTGGGCCTGGAACGCCTGGGACGTCTCGGCCCGCACGATCGTCAGTTCCTTCCTGATGCTGCCGCAGTCGCGCTACCCGATCGTCGGCGTCGGCTGGTCGCTCGAGCACGAGGTGATCTTCTACGCCCTCGTGGCGCTGCTGATCCTGGCGACGCGGCTTGCCGGGTCGGCGCCGACGCGGTTCGGCGTGGCCCTGTTCGGGCTGGGCTGGTGCGGAGCGATCCTCGGCATCGCCCCGAGCGATCCCGCCTGGTATCTCCATCCCTTCAGCGTGCTGATGACGGGCTTCGCCGCGGGCTGGCTCTACCGCTGCCACGAGGTATCGGGGCGGCGCGGCGTGCCCTGGCTCCTCGTCGGCTGCCTCGCCGTCACAGCGGCGCTGAGCCTCGTGGCGGACGCGGCGAACGCCGAGCGCATCCTGCGGCTCACCGGCGCATCGGGCCTCGTCGTCCTCGTCATCGCCTTCCGGGAGACGATCCTGCGGCTCCCGCTCGCCGACCGGGCGCTGTTCCCGATGGGCCTGGCGACCTACGGCATCTACCTCTCGCACTGGTTCACCCTGTCGGCCCTCGGCAAGGTCGCGGGCCGGCTCGGCCTGCCCCCGTCGGCGCAATGGCCGGTGCGCCTCGTCGCCATCGCCCTCGGCGTCGCGGTCGGCATGGCGGTCTACCGCCTGCTCGAACGCCCCCTCGACCGCTGGCTGCGGGCCGGGGTGCCGGTTCAGGAGGCCTTCCGGCTGCCCTTCCGGCGCCGGCCGATGCGCTCGCCGGAGACCGGGAGCGCTCATCCCATCGGCGTCCTCAAGTAATCCGGAAGGTCGCGCCGGCCCATCGGCCGTCTCTGGCAAGGTCGATCCGCATTCTCAAGGAGCAGAGACGGAGATGGCCGAGGCACTGTCCGGGGGAATGGCCGTGAACGGCGCGGCGGCGGCCGGGGCCGGGTCGGGGGCGGCCGGGGCACCCTTGCGCCCCCTCGTGATCGACCTCGACGGCACGCTCCTGCGCACCAACATCCTGGTCGAGTGCGCGCTGGCCTACCTGCGGCGGGAGCCGCTGGCGCTCCTGCACATCCTGTTCTGGCTGTTCCGGGGCCGGGCGCGGCTGAAGCAGGAGCTGGCCTGCCGGGCGCTGGTCGATCCGAAGCTCCTGCCCTTCGACGCCGCGCTGCACGCCTACATCACCGCCGAGCGGGCCCGGGGCCGCAAGGTCTACGTCGCGACCGCGGCGGATGCGGGCATCGCCCGCGCGGTCGCCGCCCTCCACGGCCCCTTCGAGGACGTGCTGGCGAGCGACGGCGTGATCAACCTGAAGGGCCGCCGCAAGGCCGAGGCGCTGGCCCGCCTGTTCCCGCAGGGCTTCGCCTACGCGGGCGACAGCCGGGCCGACATCCCGGTCTGGTCGCGGGCCGACGAGATCATCGCGGTCGGGCGCCCGCGCTTCACGGCGCACGCTGCCGGAAGCCTCGGGGCCGGCCACGGCAAGCCGTCGCTGGTCTTCCCGACGCCCGCGATGCTGCCCGCCCTCGTCGCCTGCGCGCGCCCGCACCAATGGGCCAAGAACCTGCTGGTCGTCGCCCCCGCGATCCTCGGCGGCGTCGTGCTCGACACGAGCCGGATGCTCGACGTGGCGCTCGCCTTCGCGGCGCTCTGCATCGTCGCCTCCTCGACCTACATCCTGAACGACCTCTGGGACGTCGCCGACGACCGGCGCCACTGGTCGAAATGCCACCGCCCCATCGCCAGCGGGCGCCTGCCGATGGCGGCCGCCGCGGGCGCGGTGCCGACCGGGCTCGCCGCGGGCTTCGCGCTCGGCGCGCTCGTCGGCCCCTCGACCGTCGCGGCGCTCGCCGCCTACACGGCGCTGACGGTGGCCTACTCGCTGGCCCTGAAGCGCGTCCCGATCCTCGACGTGGTGGTGCTCGCGAGCCTCTTCACGACCCGTCTCGTCCTCGGCACGTTGGCGGCGGCGGTGGCGCCCTCGCCCTGGCTCCTCGTCTTCTCGATGTTCCTGTTCGGCTCGCTCTGCTTCGCCAAGCGCTACGTCGAGGTCGAGCGCTGGAAGGAGCGCGGCGCCGGCACCACCACGAGCCGGGGCTACGAGACGCGCGATACGCCGATCCTGCTGGTGCTCGGGGCCGGCACCGGGGTCGCCAGCATCGTCACGCTCGTGCTCTACGTGATGTTCGACGCCTTCCGGCACGATCTCTACGCCAGCGCGGGCTGGCTCTGGGCCTTTCCGCTGATCCTGTTCCTGTGGCTGGCGCGGATCTGGCTCGTGGCGGGTCGCGGCCGGCTCGACGACGACCCGGTCGCCTTCGCGCTCAACGACGGGCCGAGCCTGATGCTCGGCGCGGCGCTGGTCGGCGCCTTCGTGCTCGCCTGGTCGGGGGTGCTGTCGTGAGGCGGCCGCGCGCGGGATCCGGGCCGGTCCGCCGCCTCGGCGACCTGCCGCAGCCGGTGCGGTTCCTGCTGGCGGGGGGCTTGGCGGCCCTCGTCAACTGGCTGGCGCGCTTTCCCCTGTCCTGGTTCCTGCCCTACGGGTTGGCCGTGGTCGGGGCCGCCTGCATCGGCATGGCCTTCGGCTTCTTCGTCTACCGGGTCTGGGTCTTCCGGGATTTCGGCCGGGGCGGCCTGCGGCAGGCGTCGGATTTCCTGCTCGTCAACGCCGTCACGACGATCCTGGTGACGGCGGTGGCGCTCGCCGGGCGGGCGCTGCTCGTCCGCCTCGGCGCACCCTGCGAGCCGGCGGAGGCGGTCGCCCACGCCGCCGGCATCGCGGCGGGCGCCGTGGGCAACTATTTCGGCCACGCGGCAATCACGTTCCGCACCCGGCGGACGCGCCTCCCCGTCGCGGCCGAGGGATAGGATCGCCTCAGGCCGGCACCGGATCCGGGCCCGCATGCCGCCACGCGATCGCGCCGTGGCCCTGGCCCAGATGGATCGTGCCGGCCACCAGCCCGCCCGCCCGGCTCGCCAGCGCGATGGCGAGCTGCTGGCGCCGGGCGAACAGGCGGGTCACCACCCGCACCATGGCGGCTTCCTGCGGCTCGGCGATGATCGGCCGCCGCGCGGTCCGCGCGTCGAGCGCCAGGAAGGCCTCGACCGCGTCGCGGACGCGCTCCGGCTCCCGGATCGTCTCGACCGTCGCGTTCGGCGGGACGTAGTCCTCGGGCCGGACGCCCAGAACGCTCTCGGGCGGGACGGTCCGGCGCCGCACAGAGAGGGCGCCCTCCCGGGGCTGCGGATCGTAGGCGACGGGCCGCGGGCGCGCCCGCAGATGGGCCGCGACCGCGGCGTGGATCGCCGCGCCGCGGCCGGGATCGACCAGGGATCGCGCGGTGAGTCCCGGAGGCCACCACGGGCGCGCCCGGGAGGCGCGAAACAGCGGCTCGGCGATCGCCAGCGGCACCACGCCCCGCAGGATCGGCTCCGGCCGCTGCTCCCAGGCGAGCGCGAACGCGATCGTCTCGCCGCCCGCGAGGTGCCGGGCGGCGGTGAGGAGGTAGTCGGGATCGGTGCGCGGATCGAGCACGGCGTTGCGGGCGAGGAGCCCCCGCCACCCGGCGATCGCCTCCGCATCGACGCCCGCCGCCGCCTTGAGATCGACGCGCCAACCCGCGCCGACAGCCGGCCCGGCCACGTGGCCGCCTTGGATCAGAACGAACCGCTGCACAGGCGCCCCCGATCGATTCCCGACACAGCCGTCCCAGTCTGGGACGGGCGCGGCCGGCGGCCGCTCAGATCGCGGAAACCCTTCACGAACGGTGCCGTCAGCCGCCCGGGATGGCGAGCGGGTTGGCGGTGAGCGCGGCGGCATCCGGCGCGTCCGGCCGCGGGCGGCCGAGGAACGCGTCCCAGAGCCGCGTCACGAAGCTCGGGTCGAGGTCGCGCACGATGAGGACGAGGCGCGAGGTCCGGTCCGCGTCCGGCCAGGCGGGCAGCGTGACGGGGGCGTGCACCACGTGCTGCACCCCGTGCACGACGACCGGGCGGTCCGGCGCGTCGGCGAGGGCCACCAGCCCCTTGAGCCGCAGCAGGTTCGGGCCATGGGAGGAGCGCAGCAGGTCGAGGAACATCTCGAAGGCCGCGCGCGGCACGGGCACGTCGCTCGTCAGGGAGAAGGCGCGGATGGCGGCGTCGTGCCGGTTCGGATCGTGGGCGTGTGTGTGTTCGTGCGTCTCGACCGCACCGAGCCAGGCGCGCACGTCCGCCGCCTTGCCGTCGAGCCCGAACAGGCCGCCGAGCAGGGTCTCGGCCGGGGCGTCGGGCGGCGCGATCGGGGCGGCGGGGTTGAGGGCTGCGAGCCGCGCCCGCAGGGGGGCGGTGTTTCCGGCCAGATCCGCCTTCGTCAGCACGATACGGTCGGCCACCGCGGCCTGGCGCAGGGCTTCCGGATGCGCGTCCAGGGTGGCGGCCCCGTTCACCGCATCGACCACCGTGACGACCGCCTGCAGCCGGTACCGCAGCACGAGGTAGGGATGGTAGATCAGCGCGTGCAGGATCGGCGCCGGATCGGCGAGGCCGGTGGTCTCGATCACGACGCGGCGGAACGGCGCGATGCGGCCGTTGTCGCGCTTGCGCAGCAGGTCCTCGAGGGTGGCGATCAGGTCGCCCCGGACCGTGCAGCAGAGGCAGCCGGCGCCCAGCAGCACCATGTCCTCGTCCACCCGCTCGATCAGCAGGTGGTCGAGCCCGATCTCGCCGAACTCGTTGACGATCACCACCGTGTCGGCGAGCGCCGGGTCCCCGAGCAGGCGGTTGAGCAGCGTCGTCTTGCCGGCCCCGAGGAAGCCGGTGAGCACGGTGAGCGGGATCGGCTCGGGGCGGACGGGAGGACTGGGCTGGGCGGTGGCGGACATGGGGTTGGCCTAGCGCGGGCGGTGCGCGGGCTCAACCGGGGGGGCGCCCCCCTCCCCCGCGGACGGGGGAGGGAGAGCGGCGGCGGCTCAGAACGCCCCGGCGAGAAGCGTGAGCCCCGACAGCGCCACGGCGGCGCCCATGGCCGGGGCGGCGCGTCGGCGCTCGGCGCTGACGAGGAAGCCGAGCCCGAGGCCCGCCGCGTGGAGCAGCGCGGTCGCGGAGAGGAAGCCCATTCCGTAGGCGAGGCCCGAGGCGGTCTCGGGCATCTCGGCGCCGTGGGCGTAGCCGTGGAACACCGCGAACACCCCGACGAGGCCGATCAGCGCCGGCAGCGGCAGCCGGGCGGCGAACACGATGGCGAAGCCGAAGGCGACGAGGGAGAGCGCGATGCCGGCCTCCGCGAAGGGCAGTCCGATCCCGAACACGCCGAGCCCCGCGCCCGCCGCCATCATGGCCATGAAGGCGACCGGCAGGCCCCAGCGGGCCGGCCCGCCGCGGAGCGCCGCCAGCAGGCCCACCGCGACCATGGCGAGCACGTGGTCGAGCCCGCCGATCGGATGCGCGAAGCCGTGCGCGAAGCCCACCGCCTCGCCGTGGCCCGGATGGGCGAGCGCAGCGCCGGGGGCGAGCAGCAGGAGAGCCGGCAGCAGCGGCAGGACGCGACGGATCATCGGGGGCCTCGGGGTCGATGTTGCGGTGCTCATGGAAGACCTAATCCAAACCCTATTCCATCGTGGGCGCAAGCTTCTGCACGCCCGGCACGTCCTCGCCGAGCCAGGCGGCGTTCTTGGCCGTCCCGTCGAAGGTCGCGCTCGTCTTGAAGAGCTCGTACTTGCCCTCCAGCGCGTAGGGCCGGCTGCGGCCGAGGAGTTCGGCGACCCGGGCCTTGTCCATCGGCCGGAAGGTCTTCACCGCCTCGAAGGCTTGGTCGAGGTCGCGCTGGTTCTGGATCCCGGTGATCACCACCGAGACCGGCAGGTTCAGCGAGAAGTGGAGGTATTCCAGCGGCTTGATCGGCGCGTCGCTCTTCAGGATGACCCCGTCGCCGAAGGTCTTCATCGCCAGCGGCGCGATGCCGTTCCGGACGAGGTAGGGCAGGACGAGATGCCCAAACGAGCGGAAATGCGCGTCCATCACGTTGAGCGGCATCTGCACGGAATCGAACTGGAAGCCGCGCTCGGCCGCCACCTCCAGCATCTGCAGGTGGATGCGCGGGTCCTTGTGGCCGGTGAAGCCGATGTAGCGCAGCTTGCCCTGCTGCTTCGCCTCCACGAAGGCCTCCATCGCCCCGCCCTCGGCGAAGACGCGGTCGGGATCGTCGTAGCGCAGGATCTCGTGGTGCTGGACGAGGTCGATCCGGTCGGTGCGCAGGCGCTTCAGCGAGGTGTCGATCTGGCGCATCGCCTCGTCCTTGGTCCGCCCGTCCATCTTGGACATCAGGAAGACCTTCTCGCGGTAGCCGCCCTGCGACAGGGCCTCGCCCATGCGCAGCTCCGAGCGCCCCTCGTTGTAGTCCCAGCAATTGTCCATGAAGGTGATGCCGCGCTCGATCCCGGCATGGATCAGGCGCGTGGCCTCGTCGTCCGAGACGGCGTTCTTGCCGAGATGGAAGCCGCCCATCCCGATCGCCGAGATCTTCTCCGCGTGGCGCCCGAACGGGCGGTAGAGCATCTCGCCCCGCATCTCGCCGGGATCGGAGACGAACGGCAGGTCGGCGGGATCCTGCGGGCGCGTCTGGGGCAGGCCGGGGGCGTTCACGGCCGCCCCCGCGCTGCCGACACCCGCGAGGCCGGCGCCGAGGACGGCGCCCTGGAGGAAGCTTCGGCGTTCCATGCGGATTCTCCCGGCTGGGGGCCCCTCTGCGGGGCGGGACAGGTCGCGTTCAGGCTCGGCTTCATGGGGACAACTCCCTCAGGGCGCGGGCGGCGTGGAGCACGCGCAACGCCGCGCAGGCGGCGCCGTAGCCGTTGTCGATGTTGCAGACGGTGATGCCCGGGGCACAGCTCGCCAGCACGGCATCGAGCGCCGCGCGCCCGCCCTCGGCGACGCCGTAGCCGACCGAGGTCGGCACCGCGATCAGCGCGCCCGGCACGAGGCCGCCGACGACGCTGGGCAGCGCCGCATCCATGCCCGCCGCCACGATGACGACCGGGTGCGCCCGGATCTCGTCGAGGCGCCGCTGCAGGCGCCAGAGGCCGGCGACGCCGACATCGGCGATGAGCGTCGCGGCCACGCCCGCATAGGCCAGCGTCCGCTCGGCCTCGCGCGCCACCGGCACGTCCGAGGTGCCGGCCGCCACGATGGCGACCGCGGCCGCGCCCGCGATCCGGTTCGGTGCCCCGAACACGGCGGTGCGCGAGACCGGGCAGTAATCGAGCGCGTGGCCGAGCGCGGCCCGCTTGTCGGCGTCGAGCCGGGTGAGGAACAGGCGGGCGCCGCGCTCGGCCGCCGCCGCCAGGATGGCGTCGATCTGGTCGGCCGACTTGCCGGCGGCGTAGACGGTCTCCTCCAGCCCGATCCGCTCCGGCCGGGCGAAATCGAGCACGAACTCCTCGGCGACGCTCACCGGGCGCCCCCCGCGGCGGCCTTGGCCCCCTTCGAGCCCAGGAAGGCGCTGCCGTTGCGGTAGGGCTCGAACCGCACCGGGCCGGCGAGCGCGGGCGCGGGCGCCCGCTCGCGGATCGCGCTGCCGAGATCCGCGCGCAGGCCCGTGTCGAGGAGCGCGAGGCAGCGCGGATCGAGTTCCACCACGACGCCCTCCGCCCGGACGCGGCAGCGCACCCGCGCCTCCGCCCCACCGGCTGCGAGCGCCCCCCCGACGATGTGCTCGACCGCGTGAATGAAGGCGAGCGTCTCGGGCTCGATGCGGATGCCGGTCTCGACCCGGCTCGACAGGCAGGGCGAGGCCGGGAGTTCGGCGACCTCGCCGAGGCCCAGCTCCCGCGCCAGCGCCCGCACCGCCGCCTTGCCGAGGCCCGCGGCCACGAAGGGATGGCGCACCCCGTGCTCGCGCGCCGCGTCGAGGCCGGGCCGGTACTCGCCGAGGTCGTCGAGATTGGCGCCCGACACGATCTGCCGGTCGGTGACCCCGCGGATCGCGCCGTACAGGTTCGTCTTGCAGAAGAAGCAGCGGTTGACCGGGTTCGCCCGGTACTGCGGGTCGGCGAACTCGCCGGCCTCGATCACGCGCAGCCGCCAGCCCTGGCGGGCGGCCTCGGCCCGCACGCGGGCGGTCGCCTCGGCGGGCACGGCCGGCGAGGCCGCGTGGACCGCGAGCATCCCGGTCCGGCCGAGGCTGCGCTGGCTGAGCGTCGCGAGCGTCAGGCTGTCGACGCCGCCGCTCACCGCCACCGCGAGCGGCCCCATCCCGGCGAGAAGGCTTTCCAGCGACGCGCTCATGTCCGATCCTCGTCAGCGTGCTCCGCGAGCGCCAGTTGCTCGGCCGCGCGGCGCAGGCTCTCGCGGGCGGCGTGGCCCTCGTGGGCCAGGGCGTCGTCGGCCTCCGCCTTGGCGGTGGCCCCGCCCGGCCGCGCCACCGTCTTCACCCGGAGGTCGTGGCCGCCCACCGCCACCGTGCGGCTCGTTCGGTCGAGCGCGATCCCCGAGTCGATCCGGTGGCGCAGGCCGATCGTGGTGGTCTCGCGGAAGCAGGCTTCCGCGGCGGCTTCCAGCGCCTCGGCGCGGGCCAGCACCCGCACATGGGTCATCATCCGCCCCTTCTTGCCGAAGACCGGCATCTGCACCGCGTCGAGCACGTCCGGGAGCGCCCGCAGCCGGTCGAGGCCCATGGCGAGATCCTCCGCCGACTGGTCGTCCACCTCGAACTCGATCACCGCGAGGTCGCGGTGGCGGCCGACCGCGCGCGCGCCGCTCCCGGCCTCCGCGAAGACCAGGGCCCGCACGCAGTTGCTCAGGGCCGGCAGGGTGCGGGTGCCGAAGCCGATACCGCTGCGGGCGAGCCTGCGGGGCTCGCGCGACGGGCCGCCCTGCCCGCAGAGATGGCGCAGGATGGCGGCGCCCGTCGGCGTCACCCGCTCGCCCGGCACGCCGTCGTCGATGGTGGCGAAGCCTTCGAGCAGCAGGGCGGTGGCGGGTGCTGGCACCGGCAGGAATCCGTGCTGCGTGCGGACCCGCCCGGAGCCGAGCGGCAGCGCCGACACGCTCCAGCGCGTGGCGCCGGTCGCGGCCGCGAGGTGGGCGGCGGCCACGATATCGGCGATCGAGTCGAGCGCGCCCACCTCGTGGAAGGCGACGTCCGCGACCGGGATGCCGTGCACCCGCGCCTCCGCCTCGGCGAGATGCCCGAAGATCGCGAGCGCGTGGTCGCGCACCGCGGGGTCGAGACCGGCGTCGCAGAGCCCGGCGCGGATCTCCGACCAGTGCCGATGGGCGTGCGCGCCGTGCTGCCCGTGCGCAGGCTCGTGCGCGTGGTGATGGGCATGGTGATGGTCGTGGTGATGGCCTGGCTCGTCCCGCTCCGCGACGACGAAGCGGCGCCCCTGCAGCACGCCGTCGTTGTGGACGATGAGCGCGCAGTCCGCGCCCCGCGCCGCCGCCCGCACGCTCGCGAGAACCCCGGCCTCGTGCTCCGGGAAGGCGTCCAGCAGGGCGGCGGCGAACATGTCGCCGGCCATCCCGCCGATGGCATCGAGGTGAATCTGCATCCGGAGACGACAGCCTGGGTGAGCCGCAACGATCGTGATGCAGCCACATCGTTCGCTGCGCCCCCGCGACAACCGCTCGCGGCGCGGGGCGGAAGGCCGCAGCCGAGCGGGCCGGCGGCTTGACACGGGCGCGACGCGGCCCGCGATCCGTCGCACGGGCCATCTTGGCATGCCGCATGCCTTGTGCATCCTGCGGTAGCCGCGCCCGCGTTCGGTTCGGGCGCGCGGACGGGACGGGTCCGTCCACCGCATCAACCGGGAGTTTCAGCGTCGTGAGAGATTTCAGCAGGCCCGGGCGCTCGCCCGTCTACGCCGGCAACGGGGCGGTGGCGACCTCGCACCCGCTCTCGACGCTCGCGGCGATCGAGGTGCTGCGCGCGGGCGGCAACGCGGTCGATGCGGGAATCGCCGCTGTGGCCGTGCAGTGCGTGGTCGATCCGCTGATGACGGGCATCGGCGGCGACTGCTTCGCGCTCTACGCTCCGCGCGGGGCGGCCGTGCCTTACGCGTTGAACGGCTCGGGCCGCAGCCCGGCGGCGGCCTCAGACGCGTGGTACCTCGAGAACGGCGTCACCATCACCCCGACCTCGCCGCACGCGGTCACGGTCCCGGGTGCGGTCGCGGCCTGGGCGAAGCTCCTGGAGGAGCACGGCACGCGCACGCTCGGCGAGCTGCTCCAGCCGGCGATCCGCTACGCCGAAGAGGGTTTCCCGGTGCAGCCGCGGGTCGGCTGGGACTGGGCGCGCAGCGTCGAGCGGGTGTCGCACGATCCGGGCGCCGCCGCGACCTATCTCGTCGACGGCAAGGCACCCGCCATCGGCGCGACCGTGCGCCTGCCGCAGCTCGCCGCCACCCTGCGGCGCATCGCCGAGGAGGGCCCGCGCGGCTTCTACGCGGGCCCGGTCGCCCGGGACATGGTCGCGCGCCTGCGGGAGCTCGGCGGGCTGCACACCGAGCAGGACTTCGCCGAGGCCGCGCCCGAGGTGGTCACGCCGATCACCACGCGCTACCGCGGCTACGACGTCTACGAGTGCCCGCCCTCCGGCCAGGGGCTCGCGGTCCTGATGATGCTGAACGTGCTCACGCCCTTCGACGTGGCGGCGCTCTCCGATCTCGACCGGGCGCACCTGCTCGCGGAGGTGTGCAAGCAGGGCTACCACCATCGCGACGCGCTCTTCGCGGATCCCAGCCTGCACCGCGTGCCGGTGGAGCACCTCCTCTCCGACGCGTGGCGGGCCTCGGCGCGGGGCGCCATCGACATGGCCCGGGCCCGCGTGCCGGAGGTCTACCCGGAGATCGTCAACGAGGTCGCGCACCGGGACACGGTCTATCTCAGCGTGGTCGATCGGGACGGCAACGCGCTCTCGCTGATCAACTCGATCTTCCAGGGCTTCGGCAGCGGCATCCTGGCGCCGGAGAGCGGCGTGCTCCTGCACAACCGCGGCTACAGCTTCCGGGTCGAGCCGGGCCACCCGAACACGATCGCGCCGAAGAAGCGCCCGATGCACACGATCATCCCCGGCATGCTGATGCGCGACGGCCGCGCGGTGGCGCCCTTCGGCGTGATGGGCGGGCACTACCAGGCGATGGGGCATGTCCAGCTCCTCACCAACATCATCGACCTCGGCCTCGACGTGCAGGAGGCCCTCGATGCGCCGCGCAGCTTCGCCTACGAGGGCGTGATCGAGATGGAGAACGGGTTTTCGGACGACATCCTGGCCGGCATGCGCGACCGGGGTCACAAGGCGGTGGCGGCGCCGCTGCCGATCGGGGGCGGACAGATCATCTGGATCGACCACGCCACAGGCACGCTGGTCGCGGGGTCGGACCCGCGCAAGGACGGCAGCGCGCTGGGGTATTGAGGCGGACGAGGTCGTCTACGGAAGCGGCACCTCCCCTCTCCCCGCCTGCGGGGAGAGGGGATCCGTCGGCGGTCCTGCGGCTACTTGGAAACGTGCTTGGCTGTGTCGACGGCAGGACCATCCCCCACACGCCGCAGCACGAAATCCGGGCAGTCGAGCCAGCCGTTTGAGACCCGTTCCGTCAGGTGCGTGACCCCGTAGCGGGCGCCCAACTCGCCCTCGAACAGCACGTCGATCTCGCGCAGGCGCTGGAACACCACGAAGGCGTCGATGTCCGCCACCGGGATCTCGGACCCGCGCAAGCTGCCGTCCGCCGCGAGCCGCGCCTCCACGAACTCCGCCATGGAGCGCGGCGTCACGGTGGTGCGGCGGCGGAACTCCGCCTTGGCGGTGACGAAGGCCTCGATGCGCGGGTCGATGAAGATCTCAGGGAGCGGATCGTTGTCGATCGGCGGCCGGGTCCGGCGGGGCGTCGAGAGATGCGCCTCGCCGAGCGGCGGACGCAGCAGCGAGACCGCGGCGGGCAGGTCCGGCGCCGCAGCCGCCGCGCCGACCGCGCGGAGCGCCGCCGCGGTGCGCTCGACGCCGCCCGCGTCCGGCCGGTCCATGTAGCGCACGGCGGCCGCGATCCGCCGCTCCATGCGGGCGACGACCTCATCCACCGCGTCGAGGTGGCGGTCGATGCCCTCGAAGACCGAGAGGATCTCGGCGAGGTCGGCACGGACCGCGCGCTCGCCCGCGTCGAGGTCGGCGGCGCGACCCTCGCGCACCAGACCCTCGGCGAGCGCCCGGATCAGCAGCGCGTCCCGCAGCGCCCGGCCCGCCTCGCGCACGATGGCCGAGCGGAAGCGGAACGGGTTGAAGCGGGTGTGCAGCGTCCGGTAGTCGCTGATCAGGTGCCGCTCGACGAAATCCTCGAAATAGAGGCGGAAGGCGGCGCGCCGGTCCTCCTCGCGCAGGATCCGATCCTCGATCTTGCGCATCGATCCGGCGAGGCTGCGCAGGTGGGCCAGGAAGGCCCCGGCCTCGCGGGCCGCATTGGCCAGCGCCTCCGAGCGCTCGCCGGGATTGGCCAGAGCGCTCTCCAGGCTGCCCAGCACTTCCAGCACGGCGCCGCCGTAGGAGCGGGTCTCGCCGCGCTCGATCCGGGACAGCTCCTCGAGGAGAAGGCGCGCCTCGGGGTCGAACTCGACCACCGGCACGTAGCGCTCGCGCCGCTCGATCAGCCAGCCGGATTCGAGGAAGCGGCGGTAGAGCGCCGAGCGGCGCTCGATCGCGTCGGGCGGGAAGCTCGCGTCGTCGGCGAGTTCCGGCGTCTCGCGGCCGGCGGCGAAGTCGCCGATCTCGGCCAGCAGGTCGGCCTTGCGCATCGGCTCCGAGCCGATGACGCGGCGGTGCAGGTGCAGCAGCAGGGCCGCGTTGAAGGCGCGGCTCGGCGAGGCGAGCGGCCGGAACAGGTCGTCGGGAAGCTGCGCGAACAGCACTGTGCTCTGACCCGTCCCGGCCTGGTCGGCTTACTTCGAGCCGATCAGCTCGACGTCGAAGATCAGCGTGGCGCCCGGCGGGATCACGCCGCCCGCGCCGCGGGCGCCGTAGCCGAGCTCCGGCGGGATCACGAGGGTGCGGCGGCCGCCCGCCTTCATGGTGGCGACGCCCTCGTCCCAGCCGCGGATGACCTGGCCGGCGCCGATCTGGAAGCTGAAGGGCTGGCCGCGATCGCGCGAGGAATCGAATTTCTTGCCCTGCTTGCCGTTCTGGTCGAGCCAGCCGGTGTAGTGCACCGTGACCTGCTGGCCGGTCTTCGGCTCGGGGCCGGAGCCGACCACCTCGTCCTTGTACTTCAGGCCCGAGGGCAGCGTGGTGTAGGCGTCGGCGTTGGCGGCAGCGGTCATGGCGATCAGCGCGGCTCCTGCTAGCGGAAACAGACGAGACATGTGGCCTCCCCTCGGGTCGGCGTCGCGTGCCGCCCGTCGGCGCGCCTATTAACAGCCTCGGGCCGCTCGAGGCCAGCCACGGGACCGGAGCCGTTCGCCGGGCAAGCGCGTTGGGAGGCCATGGAGACCCGACCCCTGCACCCCGAGATCGTCCGCCCCGAGGATTGGGACGCCCGCGTCGATCGCCTCTCGGAGAAGATGCCCGATGGCCTTCGCCGGGCCTTCGACTGGCTGCGCGAGCCCTCGCGGCTCTGGCTGCGGGTGGGCGCCGCGATCCTGTTCATCCTCGGCGGCATCTTCGCGATCCTGCCGGTGCTCGGCCTGTGGATGCTGCCGCTGGGCCTCGCCCTGCTGGCGCAGGACGTGCCGGGGCTCAAGGTGCCGCTGGAGAAGTCGGCCCGCTGGATCGAGGCGACCTGGAAGCGGCTCAAGGAGCGCTGGCGGAACCGGAACCGCTAGATCTCGGCCCGGGCGTCCTCGAGGAGTTGCGCGAGCCCCGCATCGACCTCCTGGGCCAGCAGGGCGCGCTCGGCCTCGCTGAGGTCGCCGGCCCAGCCCTTGGCCCCGAACCCCTCGGCGCAACGTGCCCGCTCGGAGCCGATGAAGGCCTCGGTCTCCTCGGGGCGCGTCCGCATGGCGTGGACGAGCCCGAACCACGCGGCGCGCTCCACCACGGCGAGGCGGGCGCGCAGGCGGATCATCACCGCACGATCGGGGGATACCGTCTCGCTCATCAGCGGCGCTGCTCGCAACGGGTCTTCACGTAGCTGTCCTTCGCGATCTCGATGCCCGAATTGGCGGCGATCACCGGCCCCTGGACGAGGCATTCCTGAAGCGTGTGGGCCGGGCCGGTCACCACGTCGATGGCGGTCTCGCGGGTGCAGTCGGGCGCCGATACCGATTTCGCGCAGATCAGGGCGACGACGATGATCTGGTTCATGACACCTCCCGCGGACGCAGCCTCTTCGGGTCTGCTCCGGGAAGTTGTCGGCCGGCACGAGGGTTCCGGTCGAGCGGACGTGGTGACGCGGCCGTGAACCGCGCCTCAGATCCGCGTGCGCGGATCGACCCCCGCATCGATCTCAGCGGGGCTCGGGGCCCGGCCCTCGCCCAGGAGGTGCAGGAAGGCCGTGAACTCGGGGTTGCGGCCGATGCTGCAGGCCGCCGTCACGCGCTCGCCACGGACGTAGTAGGCGATGAAGTCGAGTTCGTCCGGGCTGCCGCGCAGGACGATGCGGTCGAAGCCGGGGGCATAGCCGCCGTAGTCGAGCCGCTTGTCGCCCTGGTTCGACCAGAAGAACGGCGCGCCGGCAAAAGGCCCCCTCTCGTTCAGGATCTGGCGGGCGATGTGCGTGCCGTGCTGCTGGGCGAGGCGCCAGTGCTCGATCCGCGCGGTCTCGCCGCTCGCCCGCTCGGGGAAGGCCGCGATGTCGCCCGCGAGCCAGACGTTCTCGGCCAGGCGCAGGGCCGAATCGACCGCGACGCCCCCATCCTCGCGCACCGAGGCGCCCGCGACCGCACCCGTCTCGGGCGCCGCGCCCGCGCCGATCAGCACGATATCGGCGGGCAGGCGCTCGCCCGCCTCGGTCTCGACGGCCTCGACGCGGGCGGCTCCGGCAATGCGCGCGACCTTGCCTTGCGCGAAGTGCACGCCGTTGCCCGCGTGGTAGCGCTTCAGCGCGGCGCCCACCGCCTCGCCGAACCGCTTGGCGAAGGGCACCGCCTCGCGGGCCAGCACGGTCACGTCGAGGCCCCGCTTCGTCAGGAAGGCCGCGGCTTCCAGGCCGATGAAGCCCGCTCCGATCACCACGACGCGCTTCGCGTCCTCGGCCGCGGCGCTGAGATGCACGGCATCGTCCAGGCTGCGCAGGGTGTGGACGCCCACGAGATCGGCGCCGGGGAAGTCCGGCACCACCGCACGGCTGCCGGTGGCGATCACCAGCGCGTCGCCCGTGAGCGCGCGCCCGTCCTCCAGGGTGACGCGGCGCGCCTCCGGCTCGATCCGCGCCACCGTCCCGTGCACCGCCTCGATCCGGTGGGCGGCGTAGAAGTCGGGTTCGAGCAGCGTCTTCTCGGCGGGCGTGGGCTTGGCCAGGAACTGCTTCGAGAGCTTGGTGCGGTCGTAGGGCGGGTGCGCCTCGCGGCCGACCATCGTGATCGCGCCCGCGAAACCGAGGCGGCGCAGGCTCGTCGCGCAGGCGACCGCGGCGGCACCCGTGCCGACCACGAGGACGCGCGTCTCGGGGTCCCGCGGGGCCGGAATGGGATGGGCGAGCGGCTCCAGCGTCGCCACCACCGCGTCGCCCTCGATGCGGACGGGGTAGCGCGTCAGCGCCTCGAGCGCGGGCGGCTCCTCCAGGCCGCCGTCGGAGAGGGCGAAGGCGGCCTTGTGCCAGGGGCAGTAGAGCCGGCCGCCGCAGATCTCGCCCTTGGCGAGCGGCGCGCCGAGATGCGGGCACTTGGCCTGGAAGGCACGAACGCCCGAGGCGTCGCGTACGAGGAGCACCTTCGCCTCGCCCGAGGCCGCCTCGACCATGCCGCCGAGGGGAATCGCCTCGAGCGGGTGACGGATCTCGGTCGCCTCGGCCATGCTCGTCCCCGCTCGCTCGTCGCGGGCCGCGCCCGCACACGGCGACACAAGTCGCGAGCGGCGCGAAGGCTCCGGGGCGCGGTGCCGCGCCCCGTCAGCGATCGGCGCCGCGCGCCGCCGCGAGCACGATCTCGGCGGCGCGCTCGCTCGGGGCGGCCCCGTCGGGCAGGCGCATCAGGTCGTCGAGGCGGGCGAGCGCCGCGCCCTGCGCGTCCCGGGCCGGGCCACCCGTGAGCAGGGGCCCGAGCGCGCCCGCGAGGTTCGCGGCCGTGCAGTCGGCCTGGATGAACTCCGGCATCGCGTTCGTGCCGAGGATCAGGTTCGGCAGCACGATGGTCGGCACCTGGATCAGGCGCCGGCCGATGAACTCCTCGACGCGCGAGACCCGGTAGGCCACCACCATCGGCACGCCTGCGAGCGCGAGTTCCAGCGTGACGGTTCCGGAGGCCGCGAGCGCCGCGCGGGCGCGCCGGAACAGGGCGTGCTTGGCCTCCTCGCCGGAGACGATCCGCACCGGCAGGTCCCAAGCGGCGGCGAGCGCCTCGATCCGGGCGCGGTGGCGGGTGACGGCCGGCAGCACCGCCTCGAAGGCCGGCCCGTCCTTGAGGCGCGCCAGGGTCTCGCCGAAGACCGGCATCAGCCGGTCGATCTCGGAGCGGCGCGAGCCCGGCAGCACCGCCAGCGTGAAGGGCGCGGCCTCGCGGGCCAGCGCCTCCGCCGGGTCGGGGCGGAAAGCCGCGAGGCGCTCGATCAGCGGATGGCCCACATAGGTGCAGGCGGGGCCGCCGAGGCGCCGATGGGCATCGGGCTCGAAGGGCAGCAGCGCCAGGACGTGGTCGATGAAGGCGCGCATGCCCTTTGCCCGCCAGGGCCGCCAGGCCCAGACGCTCGGCGAGACGTAGTCCACGACCGGCAGGTCCGGCAGGCGCTTGCGCACCCGCGAGGCGACCGCGTGGGTGAAGCCGGGGCTGTCGATGATGACGAGCACGTCGGGACGGGCCGCCACCACGTCGTCCACGGTCTCCCGGATGCGGCGCAGCAGCGTGCGGGCGCGGGCGAGCACCGGTAGGTAGCCCATCACCGCGACGTCATCGAGGGGGAAGAGCGAGGCGAAGCCCTGCGCCGCCATCGCCTCGCCGCCGACGCCGCCGAGGACGAGCGGCCCCGGCACCCGGGCGCGCAGCGCCGGGATCAGCTTGGCGCCGAGCTGGTCGCCCGAATCCTCGCCCGCCACGAGCCAGATCTTCACGGGACGCCCTCCAGGCCGACGAGGAAGAGGCCCCTGCGGTCGGCCTCCGCGACGGTCGCGGCCCGGTCGATCAGCAGCGTGCGGCCGGCCTCGACAGCGATACCGGCGCAGCCCGCGGCGGCGGCGTTGCGCACCGTGCGCGGCCCGACCGCCGGCAGGTCGATGCGCAGGTCCTGGCCGGTCTTGGCGAGCTTCACCAGCACGGTCCCGGGCGCGGGGCGGCCGTGGCCGAGGGGTCGTCGCCCGAGGGCGCGGGCGCGGGCGAGCATCCGGTCGGTGCCCTCGGGGCCCTCGACCGCGAGGATGCGCTCGGCGGCGGCGACCGCCGCCTGCCCCACGTCGAAGGGCGAGAGGGCGCCGAGCAGCGCCCGGCCGGCCCGGATCGAGGCCTCGGCCTCGGCGTCCGGCGCGTGGCGGCCGAGGCGGCCCGCCGGGCTCAGGAGATCGGGCGCGGCCTCGTGAACGCCGAGCACCCGGTGGCCGTTCTCCTCCAGGAGGGCGAGCACGGCGCGCAGCAGCCGGTCGTCGCCCCCGCCCGCGATGGCGCGGAGCGCCGCGCGGTTGCGCAAGGCCGCGCCCGCGTTGAGGAGGGCCGCCGGGCTCGGACGCGAGACGCCGCCGGCCGGGATCACCACGGCCGGACCCCAATCCTTCAGAATCGCGAGCGTCGCGCCGACGTCGAGCAGATCCACCGTGGCGTCGGCCCGTGCGCGCAGGCGTCGCTCGGTGAAGCCGCGCACGGCCAGGACCTTGTGGGCATGGCCGGCCCGCTCGAGCGAGCCGGCGACCAGATCGGGCAGGCGCCCCGCCCCGGCGACGAGGACCAGGGTGCCGCTGTCGGGCATGAGGCTCAGGCCGCGCTCGCAGGCGTCGGCGCCTCGCGCGGTGTGCAGATCGAGCGCTTGCCGCCGACGCGGATGAAGGCGAGGATCTCGCTGACGGCCGCGTGGGACTCGAACTCGGCCGCCACGTCCTCGACGCGCTCCATCAGGGTGCCCTCGGGCGCGAAGAGCAGGCGGTAGGCCCGTCGCAGGGTGTGAATGTCCTCGCGGGCGAAGCCCCGGCGCTGCAGGCCGATGATGTTGAGCCCCGACAGGTAGGCGCGGTTGCCGAGCACCATGCCGTAGGGGATGCAATCGTTCTCCAGGCCGGAGAGGCCGCCCACGAAGGCGTGGGCGCCGACCCGCGCGAACTGGATCACCGCGGCGCCGCCGCCGAGGATCGCGAAATCGCCGACCGAGCAATGCCCGGCCAGCATCACGTTGTTGGAGAAGACGACGCCGGAGCCGACCCGGCAATCGTGCCCGACATGGGAGTTCGCTAGGAAGGTGCAGCGGTCGCCCACCACCGTCTCCGAGCCGCCGCCCGCGGTGCCGGGGTTCATGGTGACGCCCTCGCGGATCGTGCACTCGGCACCGATCGTCAGCGTGGTCTCCTCGCCGCGGTACTTCAGGTCCTGGGGCGGGTGGCCGATCGAGGCGAAGGGGTAGATCCGCGTGCGCGCGCCGATGCGGGTGTTGCCGGCGAGCACGACGTGGCTGACGAGTTCGGCGCCTTCGCCCAGCACCACCTTCGGCCCGACATGGCAGAAGGGGCCGATGCGCGCGCCCGCGCCGATCTCCGCGCCGTCCTCGACGACCGCGCTCGGATGGATCAGGGCGGCGCTCACGCGGTCACCAGCATGGCGCCGATCTCGGCCTCGGCGACCAGCGCGCCGTCCACCCGGGCCTCGCCGCGGAACCACCACATCGTCTTGCGCTGGTTGAGCTTCCTCATGTGGAAGCGCACCTGGTCGCCCGGCACCACCGGCTTGCGGAACTTGCACTTGTCGATGGTCATGAAGAAGACCTGCTTGGTCTGGACCGTCTCCGACATGATGTGCCGACAGCAGATCGCGCCCGCGGTCTGGGCCATGCCCTCGATCAGCAGCACGCCCGGAAACACCGGCATGTTGGGGAAATGGCCGGTGAATTGCGGCTCGTTCACCGTGACGTTCTTGATGCCGATGCAGCTCTCGTCGCGGTCGATCTCGATGATCCTGTCGATCATCAGGAACGGGTAGCGATGGGGCAGCAGTTCCAGAACCTTCTGGATGTCCGCCGCGCCGAGTTCCTGCACCGTCTCCGTCATCGCTTCTGAAGCCCCGTGTCCTGCCCGGGCGCGGCCGGGTTCATGCGTCGTTCGTGGCGGTGTTTCGTCCGAAACACCGCGGGATGGCAAGTCGCTCGGGTTGCGTCCGGTGCCGGTGGGTCGTGCCCATCGCCGGGACGGTCTCCCCGACATGTGAAAGGCCGCCCTTTTCCCGGACGCCTGGAACGAAGTGGACGGTGATCCGGGATCCAGCGCACGACGGCGCGCAGCGTCCGAATCCAGCAGCGGTATTGGGGATCGAGCCGCTTCGCGGCACTTCGTTCTCTGGATCCCGGATCACCCTCCGCTGACGCTCCGGGCGTCCGGGAAAAGGGCGGAGACTTGCCGGAAGCAACGTACCGGCTTCCGCATCACCTCTCTGCGTCGTCCCGGCCCGAGCGCTCGGCGAGCTTGGCCAGGGTCGTCAGCTCGCGGAACCACGCGCGCACGGGCTTGGCCGGCGTGCCGCCCCAGCGGCTGCCGGGAGGAACGTCGCGGTTGACGTTCGAGGAGCCGGCGATCTGCGAGCCGCGCCCGATGGTGAGATGGCCGACGACGCCGACCTGACCGCCGAGGACGACGTAGTCCTCCAGCGTGGTCGAGCCCGAGATGCCGACGCCCGAGACGATCACGCAGTGCCGGCCGATCACGACGTTGTGGGCGATCTGCACGAGGTTGTCGATCTTGGTCCCCTCCCCCACCACGGTGTCGCGGCTGGCGCCGCGGTCGATCGTGGTGTTGGCGCCGATCTCGACGTCGTCCTGCACGATGACGCGGCCGACCTGCGGCACCTTGAGGTGGCTGGCGCCCATGGCGAAGCCGAAGCCGTCCTGGCCGATGCGCGCGCCCGGATGCACGATCACCCGGTTGCCCATCAGGGTGTGGGTGAGGCTCGCGGACGCCCCGATCGAGCAGTCGCGCCCGACCCGGCAGCCGGGTCCGACCAGCGCGCCGGGACCGATCACCGAGCCCGCGCCGATCTCGGCGCCCGGCCCGATCACCGCGCCCGGATCGACCGTCACCCCCTCCTCCAGCCGCGCGTCCGGGTGGACGTGGGCGCCGGGCGCCACGCCGCGGGCGCCGAACTGCGAGCCGGGGCGCAGCGCGTCCGGGTGGAGGCGCCCGAGGAGGGCCGCGTAGGCGCGGTAGGGATCGCGCAGCACCAGCGCGACGGTGGCGGCGGGCACGCGGGCGGCGAAGCGCGGCGAGACGAGGCAGATCGCGGCCCGGGTCGCCGCCAGCGCGTCGCCGTAGCGGGCGTTGTCCATGTAGGCGAGATCGTGCGGGCCGGCGCGGTCGAGGGGCGCGGCGCCGGTCACGAGGCGGTCCGGGTCGGCGCCCGCGGGGAGCGCGACGCCCGCCGCGTCGGCGACGGCCGCGAGGCTGAGACGGGTCTGGGAGACGAAGAACTGGGGGTCGGACATGCTCTGAACCGTGGTGCGGGCCGGCGCGCGCGAGGTCCCGTCCGCGGCGCCGCCGGGTCCGGCGGCGTATCGGGTCCTCAGGCGGGTGGAAAGGGGCACCA
>Ga0316228_1000882_pt1 | contig 35520 bp, 27 predicted proteins | sample TBH18021metaG_FD_206005 | JGI IMG/M metagenome (GOLD analysis project Ga0316228, IMG submission 206005) | Freshwater microbial communities from Trout Bog Lake, Wisconsin, USA - TBH18021 | ecosystem: Environmental > Aquatic > Freshwater > Lake > Hypolimnion/Profundal zone | place: USA: Wisconsin... | reverse complement strand
TTCAACCGCGACCCCGATCCGCACGGCCGGGAAACCGAGAGGCGGCTTGCGGTGATGGCGGCCGGCCGCGGCATCCAACTCCGGGATTTCAAGGATGTCTGCGTGCATGAACGCGACGAAATGCTGACCGGAACAGGCGAGCCTTTCCGGGTCTTCACCCCGTATGCGAACGCCTGGCGCAGAGTTCCGCGACCTTCCTCCAGCCCGCGACCCAAGCCCCTTGCGACGCCATCGGATATTGCCTCGCTCCCTCTGCCTTTGCTCGAAACATGGGGCCTTTCCGGGGCGGTGCGGGGAATGCCCGAAGCGGGAGAAAAGGCGGCGCGGCGGCGGCTGATGCATTTCCTTTCGTGCGGGCTGGCCGGCTACGGCGCCATGCGGGATCACCTGCCCGCAAACGCGACATCGAGGCTCTCGCAGGACCTCCGGTTCGGGCTCGTCTCGATTCGCGATGTTTTCGACGCCGTTGAAAAGCGGGCTCGGGAGCTTCCCGCCGCCGGGCACGACAGCGCGGAGAAGTTTGCCAGCGAGCTGATCTGGCGCGAGTTTTACATGCAGGTCCTCTGGCATTTTCCAGAGGTGTTGGAGCACGAGTTCCAGCCAAAATTCCGCGGAATGCTATGGCCGGGGAAAGCCCGGCACTTCGATCTCTGGGCCGCGGGAATGACGGGGTTCCCCATCGTCGATGCCGCGATGCGGGAACTCGACGCGACCGGCTTCATGCACAACCGCGCCCGCATGATCGCCGCCATGTTTCTCACCAAGGACCTCCATCTCGACTGGCGGCAGGGCGAGAAGTTTTTCATGCAAAAGCTCACCGACGGCGAGATCGCGAGCAACAACGGCGGCTGGCAGTGGAGCGCCGGCACCGGGGCCGACGCGGCCCCGTATTTCCGCATCCAGAATCCGTGGACCCAGACGAAGCGTTATGATCCCGAGGGGGCTTACATCAAAACCTGGATCCCCGAACTCCGGGATGTTCCTCCAGAAAAATTATCCGCACCTCCCGCTCCCGGCGCAACCCTCGCCAAAGGCTACCCCCGGCCCATCGTTGACCATGCGGAGGCCCGCAACGCCACGCTCGATTTTTTTGCGGCCCACAAGGCCGTTGGTTACCGACGAACCATCGAGGAGGGATGAAAGCGGACCGGGAGGGCTCCCATAAAACGAATAGGTGGCCCTTCGACCAACTCCCGTGGCATGGGCATCTTGCCCATGCGTAGCCATCCAGCAAGACATGGGCAGGATGCCCATGCCACGCATGGTTTCTACGCAGCAACGGGAGAGCGATCTCCCCCGGCGCGTTCACACGGCCAGTTCAAACCGGCTCAGCGAAATATGCGGCCTTGAATCTCGATGATGGAAATTTCGGCCTCTGAGCAGGTGCAGACCTGGCTTGCCGGGCTTCCTCCGGAGACCAAACACCGCGTCAGGTTCGCCCTCCGGGGACTCGCCCGGGGACGCGGCGATATCAAGGGCCTGCTCGTTCCTCTCTCCGGCTTCAACCGGCTCCGGATCGGCGGGCTGAGGATCATTTTCCGGCAGACTCGCCCAAAGGAAATCCGCCTCGAATACGCGAACAACCGCGATGTCATTTATGAACTCTACCGGGATATCCTCGCGTCAAAAGTTTCCCGCTGATCTCCTCTGTGTGCCGGCGGGCGGATCGAACCAGCGCCCGTGCTCGCGGATGAGGTCCACCAGACGGCCAACGGCCTCGGACTCCGGGATGTTGAATTCGACCGCGGTCTTGCCGACGTAGAGGTTCACTTTGCCGGGGGCACCGCCCACATATCCGAAATCGGCGTCCGCCATTTCCCCGGGCCCGTTGACGATGCAGCCCATGATCGCGATCTTCACGCCTTTAAGGTGGATCGTCGCCTCTTTGATGCGGGCGGTTGTTTCCTGCAAATTGAAAAGCGTGCGGCCGCAGCTCGGGCACGCGACGTAGTCGGTTTTGAATATCCGGACACCCGCCGCCTGGAGGATGTTGTAGGCGATCCGGAGCGATTGGGATTCCTCTCCCTGCACGAGTATCGCATCGCCGATCCCGTCGCACAGCAACGCCCCGATGTTGGTCGCGGCGGTGAGGAGATGGTTTAAGGATGCGTTCTCCGAACATTCCGCTTTCTGCATCACTCCGCTGACGCTCCGGTTGCCACCCTGGCCAAACACTCGACTTTCCCCATCTACGAAGCGCTCCCGCGCTGGTTTTCCGCTTTCCGCTTTTTCCAAGCTGTCTTTGAGCAGGATCGGATGTTTCGGCGCGATCCGCGCGGCCAGCATGCGGAAGGCCGGGATCACATCCAGTTCGCATCCGTCCGGGATCGTGACGAGCCGGGGTTCCACCGAGGCATTTGCGCCGGCGACCGCCGCATCATCGCGGGGATCCAGTTCGAGAACACCGGCCTCCTCGCAAACGATCTCCGGCTGGAAATCGCCAAGCGCGGAGAGATTGTGGGCGAGTTTGTCGCAGGTCGCGCGGCGGACGGCCACTCGGACGAACTGGTCGCCGCCTGTCGGAATCCCGGCGGCGGAGATTGTTTCCGATGCCCGTTTTTCAAAAGAGAAAGGATCGAATGGGAGTGGCGCAGGCCCAAGGAGCACGGGAGTGCCGCCCGTCGTCGTTTGGCTACCACAGGCGGGACGCCTGTGCTCCCTTCTTTCCGCCAGCGCCACCAGCGCCTGGGCCACCGGGATCTCGTGCACGGAGTCCTCGGTGAGCGACACCCGGATCGTGTCGCCGATCCCATCCGCCAGCAGGCTCCCGATGCCGATCGCGCTTTTGATCCGCCCGTCGTCGCCATCCCCGGCCTCCGTCACCCCGAGGTGGATCGGGTAGTTCCAAGAGGAATTCGGAATTCGGGATTCGGAATTTGGAATGACAGAAGCCCGCGCGTCGCGCGGATCTTTCATTTCAAATTCCTCATTGCAAATTCCACATTGATTCAAGGCTTCGAGCCTTGAATCCAGCAGGCGGTAGGCCTCGATCATGACCTTCGGATTCGAGGACTTCATCGAGAAGACGAGTTCGTGGTAATCGAGTTCGCGGGCGAGGCGGGCGAATTCGAGCGCGCTCTCGACCATGCCGAGCGGCGAGTCCCCGAAACGGTTCATGATCCGGTCGCTCAGGCTTCCGTGGTTCGTCCCGATCCGCATCGCCACCCCGCGTTCCTTGCAGAGCGCGGCCAACGGATGAAACCGCTCCCGGATGCGCCCGATCTCCGCCTCGTATTGGGCGTCCGTGTATTCGCGCACGTTGAACTTTTTGGAATCGGCGAAGTTTCCGGGATTGATCCGGACCTTGTCCACCCACTTGGCCGCTTCGAGCGCCGCGTCGGGCTTGAAGTGGATGTCGGCCACCAGCGGGACCGTGCAGCCTTTTTCGCGGAGCTCCGTGCGGATGTTCTCCAGGTTTTTCGCGTCATTGACCGTGGGCGCTGTGATCCGCACGATCTCGCATCCTGCCTCGACCAGCCCGAGCGTTTCCCTCACGCATGCCGCCGTGTCCATGGTGTCGCTGGTCAGCATCGACTGGACGCGGATCGGATTGTTTCCGCCGACCGCCGTGGTGCCGATGCGGACTTCCCGCGCGGGCCGGCGTCCGGGATACGGGCGATAGACCGGGTCCATCGGGCCTATTTCGATTTTTCCGCGACCGGAGGCTTGGGCGCAAAAATATCGCCCACGTCGTAGAATGTCAGGTAGAGCATGAACCCGATCAGCGTGATCGCGCAGGCGGTCTGGACGAATTCCAGCACGCGCACATTGATCGGCTTGCGGCGGATGCCTTCGATGATCGCGAGCGTGATGTGCCCGCCGTCCAGCACCGGGAACGGCAGCAGGTTGATCAGGGCGAGGTTCACGTTGATCAGCACGCTGAACGCCAGCGCGAGCCGCCAGCCGTTCTCGTTTTCAAAGATCTGGTAGTAGAGACGCATGATGCCCACCGGCCCGCTAAAGTGGGCGGCCTTGACATCGGACTTCGGCGAGAGGAGGGCACCGACCATCCGGAAAATGCTCGTCGCGGCATCCTTCACCTGGCTCACGGGATCGGGATAAACCAAGGTCGTCCGGCCCCACTCGACGCCGAAGTCCACAGGCTTCGCCTCGGGGGTTGCGGGCGGAAGCGGGAGAGTGAGCGGGATCTCGGCTCCGTTCCTCTCAACCGTGACGGCCAGCGATTTTCCGCGGTTGGCGTCCACGAGCGGACCGATCTCGTCCAGGTTGAATATCGGTTTTCCGTTGACCACCGTAATCAGGTCGCCGGACCGGAATCCCGCTTTGTCGGCAATGCTACCGCGGATGACGAAGCCGACTCCAGGAACCAGCCGGGGCCCGATCTGAATCTCGCGCAGGGCGGGTCGTCGCCAGCTCGATGTCTCGGGTTTAGTCCAGCCGGTGGGGATGGTGATTTCCTGTCCCTCGCGTTTCACGGTGAAGGCGATGGTTTCGCCTTCGCTGCGCACGATCCGCCACTTCACGCTGTCCGTCCCGCTCACGAAGTGCTTCACCGGGTGGCCGTCCACCGCGATGATTTCGTCGCCGACACGGAGGTGCGCCTTGTCGGCGGGGCCGCCTTCTTTCACATACCCGATGGTCGGGGAGTCGAACTCGCTCTGCGGCTTGCCGACAAACCAGACGATGCAGGCCATGGCAAAGGCGAGCCCGAAACTGAAAATTGGCCCGGCGGCGGCGACGATGATTTTGTCGAGCGGCTTGACCGGAGGAAGCTCGTCGCGCGACTGCTCGACCTTGCCTTCCAGCGCCTCCATCGGGGCAAGCTGCGGAATGGCGACGAACCCGCCGGCCGGGATCGAGCCGAGCCGGTATTCCACGCCGCCGATCGTCTTTTTCCAGATCGGCTTGCCGAACCAGATCGCGAATTTTTCCACGACCAGCCCGCGCCATTTCGCTGCCAGAAAATGCCCGAGCTCGTGCACGACGATGAGCAGGTTGAAGATCAGGACGACCTCGAGGCAGATAAATAGAAACTTGAGAATGCTGAAAACCATAAATCGTGCCGGAACCCTATTCCATGGTCAGCCGCGAAGCAAGCGCCCGCGCGACACGGTCGGTTTCGATCACCTGCTCCAAGCCCGGATGGTCGATGTGCGGGCATTCCGCCATCACCCTGGCGACGATTTCCCAGATTTTCGGAAACCGGATTTTCTCCGCGAGGAAGGCATCGACCGCGATCTCATTGGCAGCGTTGAGGACGGCCGGGAGGGTTCCGCCGCGGGTTCCGGCTTCGACGGCGAGATCGAGCGAGGGGAAGTCGTCCCGCCGCGGCACCTCGAAATCCAGCCGGGCCAGTTCCGCGAAATCCAGCGCTTTGAGCGAATTCGGCACGCGGTCCGGCCACGTCACCGCGTAATGGATCGGGAAGCACATGTCCGAGCGGCTCATCTGCGCGAGCGTCGAGCCGTCCACAAACTCGACCATCGAGTGGATGATGCTCTGAGGGTGGACAATCACCTCGACGCGTTCTATCGGCAGGCCGAACAACCACCGCGCCTCGATCATCTCGAGCGCCTTGTTGAACAGCGTGGCGGAGTCGATCGTGATTTTTTTGCCCATCTGCCAGGTCGGATGCCGGAGCGCGTGCTCCGGGGTGATCGCCTCGAACTCCTCCCTGGGTGTGTGGCGGAACGGCCCGCCCGAGCAGGTGAGGATCAACCGCTTGACCGCCGAAATATCGCGGCCCTCGAGGCACTGGAAAATCGCGTTGTGCTCGCTGTCCACCGGCAGGATGCGGACCCCGCGCTTCGCGGCCGCCTGCATGACCGCCTCTCCGGCCATCACCAGGATTTCCTTGCTGGCCACCGCGAGGTCTTTGCCGTGCTCGATCGCGGCGAGCGCCGGTTTCAATCCCGCAGTCCCCACAATGGCCACCAGCACGAGATCCGCCTCCGGCAGGGTGGCCAGTTCGATGAGTCGCTCCATTCCATCCGGCCCGTCGGTGCGGACGCAGCGAGCTCCGGGGAAATCCTTCGCCGCCTCGGCAAGCGCCGCCGTATTCCGGTGGGCCGACATCCCGACGATCTCCATGCGGCCGGGAATATCGCGGGCGACTTTGAGGGCGCTCTGCCCGATGGAACCGGTCGCGCCGAGGATGACCACGCGCCGCCTTCTCATGGCACCCCGAGGACGAGCCTCATGTAAAAAAACAGAAGAGGCGAGGTGAAGAGCAGGCTGTCGATGAGATCGAGCGTGCCTCCGATTCCCGGAAGCATCCCGCTCGAGTCTTTCGTGTTGGCCCCCCTCTTGACGATGGATTCGGCCAGATCGCCGATCACCGCCGCGACACCGAGCAGGAGGCCCAGCACGATGATGTCGTCAAACCGGAACGCCGAGAGTTTTTCCGGCATCAGCGCATACAGCCAGCTCGCGGCGATCAGCGACGTCACCAAAGCACCCGCGAAGCCCTCCCAGGTTTTGTGAGGGCTGATATGCGGGGCGAACGGGTGCCTGCCAAAAAGGCTCCCGAAGACATAGGCACCCATGTCGCTGAATTTCGTCACCATCACCAGGAAGAGCACGTAGTATTGCCCGGTAGTCGCCCCGTCGGCTGCCCGCGGGGTCAGGTAGATGATCTTCGTGATAAAGCTGAACAGCCACGGAATATACAAAAGCCCGAAAATCGTGTAACTCATCGCGCGCAGCGGATCCCCGGCCGACCCGCGGAACATTTGCCGCGCGAAAGTGACGATCAGGAAAAGCACGAGGACGACCAGCTCGAAGTCGTAGGCGTTTTCCGGCCCCTGGTCCTTCATCAGCAGGAACCCGCCCGCCAGCAGGACCACCGCACAGAGCAGCCCGGTCAGCGTGAAAACCCCGATCCCGTCCGCCTCGAGCATCCGGTAGTATTCCCAAAGCGCCACGAGCGCCATGAATGCCAGCAGGCAAAAAAAACCGAAATCGTAGCCCGCAAAAACCGTGGCCAGCATCAGCGCCCACAAACCGACCGTGCTCGAAAGCCGGAGAATAAACGTGAGCCTCTTGGATTTCATGGTCGTTAGGAGAAGCAATCAGACCGGCGCGGCACCGGCAATCCCGAATCACTTGCATCGGGAGCACGGGGCGCATGCCCGAAAGTTGCAGAGACGCTTGTTGAAGGGAGCGTGGGCGTCCCGCCCGCATGCCCCACCAAGCGGGCAGGATGCCCGCGCTCCTTTGGTTTGCAATTTTCGGAGACACGCCCTGGTCACGGCTCATTCGGGTTGACATATGGCCGTATAACTGTATCTACGTCTTATGAAAACGACAATTGATCTTCCAGACGACATTCTCCACCGTGCCAAGATCGTCGCGGTCCAGCGTAAGACGACATTAAAAGAGCTCGTTATTCAAGGTTTGGAGCATGCCACCCGGCACCCCGCGGAAGATGCCGATCAAGCGCGCAAAGAACGGGCCGCCAGGCTTATTGCGGCGCTCCAGGCCTCGAACACCGAACCGATGAAACCTCTTTCCCGCAATGAAATCTATGACCGCCACGCGGGCCGATGAAGCCGATGAATTTCCTGGACACGAATATTCTGCTTTATGCGGGCTCGAACGCGCCGGAAGACGCCCGGAAAAAGCAGGTCGCCTCGGCGATCATCGCTTCCGTTGACTTCGCCATTTCCACGCAGGTGGTTCAGGAGTTCATCGCGAACGCTCTCGGAAAAAAGTCGCTGGGTTTCACCGAGGCGGGGATCGAAGCCGCCCTGGAAAGTCTGCGTTCCATAACCGTTTTCCCGGTGACATACGGCCTGGTGCTCCAGGCATGGAGGCTTCATCAGCGCCACGCCGTTTCCCAATGGGACGCCACCATCCTCGCTGCCGCTCTGGAACTGGGCTGCCACACCCTCTATTCCGAATACCTCAATCACGGCCAAGACTACGATGGGGTGAAGGTTGTCAATCCCTTCCGATGAGCGCCAACACGATGCACATCCCTTCCCTCATCGAAAAAAAGCGCGATGGCGGACGCCTGGAAGACGCGGAGATCGATGAGTTGATCGCCGCGTATTCGTCCGGAGCGGTGCCGGACTACCAGATGAGCGCGTTTGCGATGGCGGTGTTTTTTCGGGGGATGTCGGATGCCGAGACCTCTGCTCTCACCGCGGCCATGCGCGACAGCGGGCGGGTGTTCAGGTGGCCGGAAGGATCGCCTCCGAAGGTGGACAAACATTCCACCGGCGGCATCGGGGACAAGGTTTCTCTCGTGCTCGCCCCGCTTCTTGCCTGCGACAGCCTGTGGGTTCCCATGGTCTCGGGACGCGGGCTCGGGATCACCGGCGGCACGCTTGACAAACTGGAGAGCATCCCCGGATTCAACGTCCGCCTCGACGAGGCCGCCTGCCTGCGCCAGATCGACAAGATCGGGGTCTTCATGGCCGGCCAGACGGAGGATTTCTGCCCGGCGGACAAGCGGCTCTACGCGCTGCGCGACGTGACCGCCACCGTGCCTTCGCGGCCGCTCATCATCGCCAGCATCATGTCGAAGAAACTCGCCGAGTCGCTCGACCGGCTCGTGCTCGACGTGAAATTCGGCAGCGGGGCTTTCATGAAAACCCGCGAGGACGCGGAGTTGCTGGCCGCCGGGCTCGCCTCGGCGGCCAGGAACAACGGGGTCAGGACATCGTTCCTCCTCTCGCCGATGGACGAGCCTCTCGGCTGCACGGTCGGCAACGCGCTCGAGGTCCGGGAGGCCGTCGAAACCCTGCAGGGCAACGGCCCGGACGACCTCGTCGCCATCACGCTCGACCTCGCGGCCGCCGTCTCGGACTCGCCGAGGGACGTTCTCGCCAAGCGTCTCCAGGACGGCTCGGCATGGCGGAAATTTCTCGCCCTTGTCGAAGCCCAGGGCGGCGACCCGTGCGCCTTCGGGGATTGGGGCCATTTCCACCCGGCCCCGGTCGTCCGACCGCTCACGGCTCCGCATGACGGGGTGATTGTAAAAATGGATGCGGGCTGGCTCGGCATGGCGGCCGTGCAGTTGGGGGCGGGACGCCACAAAACCAGCGATGCCATCAATCCTGCGGTGGGATTTTCCGGCATCAGAAAAACCGGCGAGCGCATCTCAAAAGGCGAGCCGTTGCTCTGGATCCACGCCGCATCCGCGGCGGATGCCGAAGCCGCCGCGCGTTCCGTCCGCTTCGAGGTGCTCTAGCGCCGGAATAGTTTGCTCACGAAGCCGCGGTGCCTTCGAGGGCATAATACCCGGCACCGATGAGCGCCGCCTGGTCGTTGAGGATGACCATGACGGGCGTGCTTTCCATGATGGAAGAAAGGCGGCCTTTGTCGTTGAAAGCGTGGAGGAATCCGACCGACTGGATGCGCTGCAGGATTTTCGCGGGAATCCCGCCGCCGAGGTAAACGCCGCCGGAGGCCATCGTCTTGAGCGCCATGTTGCTCGCTTCCGCGCCGAGGCATCCGACAAAAATTTCCAGCGCCTGCACGCACATCGGGCAATCGCCCGAATCCGCGAACTTCGAGATGACGCGGTTCGGGTCGTTGGCCTTCATCTCGGCGGCCACGGCGGGAAGTTCTTTGCCGCGCCCGGTTTCGCGGAGGAACTTGTAGATGTTCTCGATGCCCATCCCCGAAACCACCCGCTCGGTGCTCACGTGGCCGAACTGTTTCATCAGGAATTCCAGGAGCGCGATCTCGAGCGGGCTGCGAGGGCCGAAGTCGGCGTGGCCGCCCTCGCACGCCCAGACGTGGTAGCGCTTGCCGTCCCAATACATTCCGGCCTCGCCGAGGCCGGTGCCGGGCGAGACCACGCAGCGGTTTCCCGACGCGTCAGGCGCCCCTTTTTGCACCACGGCGAAATCCGATGCCTTGAGGTGCTGGGTCCCGTAGGCGTTGGCTTCGAGATCGTTCAATACCGAGACATGCGGGATTTCGAACTCCTCGGAAATCTCGGCGGCATCCACCCCCCAGGTCAGGTTCGTCGGCTTGGCGCGCCCGTTGTGGACCGGGCCGGGAATGCCGAAACAGGCCGCCAGGATCGGGCGCTCGTCCTCGGCCAGATATTCGCGGAGAATCGCGTTCAGCCCGGCATACGAGGAGCTGTTCAGGCGCTGGTTGCGCACGAGAACGAGCTCGCGCCCGACGACCCGGAACGTCGCGACGTTCGCCTTCGTGCCTCCAATGTCACCGGCCAGAATATACGGAGAAGAATCTGCGGGCATTGGATGTAAATCTTTCGAGAACCGCGGCACACGTCGGGAAATCCCGAGCCTGCCTGAGAACTTACCGGCGGAGGGGCTCGAACCCACACTCCCGAGGGAACACGATTTTGAGTCGTGCGCGTCTGCCAATTCCGCCACGCCGGCATGTTTCATTATCAAATACTTGCGCTTGTGCTAGAGCATGGCCATGCAAAGCAGTGAAACGAAAAGAGAACATGCGCCACAGTTTATCGCGGTGCGGGATAGACGCAATCGCAAAATTCCCGGCCTGGCACTCGGAACGGGAAGTTCTACGGCTACCTGCTCGATGATCCGCCTTGGACGCCGGCATTCCTGCGCCGGGACGAGGTGATGCTGCACATTGACCAGTAGTGGCCTGCCGCCCCAGCTTAAAGCGGCAGGACCATCTGGGTGCTCGGAGGCACGAGACCGCTGACCCCGAGTCCCAGGAGGCGCAGGGGCCGGTCCACAAGGCGCTTCCGCCGGAGGATGGAGCATGCGATGGCGTAGATGTCTCCGGCGCTCTCCACGGGATCCTCCACGCTGGCCTGCCGGGTGAGAGTCTTGAAGTCGCTGTACCGGACCTTGATCTGAACCGTCCTCGCCGCCAGCCGCTCCTTGCCGAGCTTCTCCGCCAGCTCCCGGGCCTGGTCTTTCAGCGCCGGCACGAGCACCCGGCGGTCGTCGGTGTCGCGCTCGAAGGTCTCCTCGGCACTCACGCTCTTGACCTCCCCGTCGTATTCGAGCGCCCGGTCATCCTCCCCCATCGCATAGCGCCGGAGGATCGGCGCGTAGGAGCCCACCAGCGCCCGCAACTCCCCCCGGTAATCTTGGAGGTCGCCAATCGTGAGCAGCCCCGCCTTGGCCAGGGCCTCTGCTGTCACCTTCCCGACGCCGTGGATGGCCGATGTCTGGAGCGGGCGCAGGAACGCCACCTTCTCCTCTTCCGTGATGCAGAAGAGGCCGTCGGGCTTGCCGTGGTCGCTCGCGATTTTGGCGAGGAGCTTGTTGCCGCCGATGCCGATGCTGGCGGGCAGGCGGCGCTCCGAACGGATGAGGCCCTTTATCTCCCGGCCGAGCGCCATGACGGCCTCGGGATCGAAGGCTGCAAACCGGTGGCTCATGTCTAGGTAGGCCTCGTCAACGCTGACCTGTTCGACGGCACCGCCGAACTTGGTCAGCAGCCCCATAATCGCATGCGACTCTGTGCGGTAGGCGTCCATGCGGGGCCTGATGAACACACCGGCGGGGCAGATCCTGTGCGCCGTCCTCGACGGCATGGCCGAGCGGACGCCGAACTTGCGGGCCTCGTAGCTGGCGGCGCTCACCACCCCCCGCTTGTCGGGCGGCGAGCCGACGATGACCGGCCTGCCCCAGAGGGAGGGGTTGTCGCGCTGCTCCACGGAGGCGTAGAAGGCATCCATGTCGAGGTGGAAGATGACGCGGGGCATGCCTGTGGGAGGTATCAGCAGGCAGGGCTGGCAACAAGCATCTGCTCGCTCGATGACTGCGGGCGTGCATTTTTCCAAATTGCCGGTCATGATTCACGCCCGTCACGCCGTAACCAGCCAGCATCCTTCCACCGATGACCCGCGAAAAATTACTCTTTCCCAGCTCGAATCGTTCCTCTTCAAGTCGGCGGGCATCCTGCGCGAGGTCGCCTGGCCGCTGTTGGCCGGAGCGTTTGAAGCCTTTTACGCCACGTCCGAGCGGGTCGTCGAAGACGGAAAATCCCGCCTTTCGCTGCCCGTGTCGGTGAGCCCCCGAATACGGGTCCGGGTTCAACACCTGGGGCCGGGATTCCAGCTTCTCCCTGGCCGCATTTCACATGACGACGCAGATTCTGCCGCAGGCGGCGCGCCTCCTCGGGAAGCCAGAAGACCCAACCATCATGAACTTCGACCTCAGACTTCCCCTCGGTCTCCTGTTCACGCTTTTCGGTGCCATCCTCTCCATCTTCGGTGCCGTGAGCGACCCGAAAATTTACGAAAAATCACTCGGAATCAACATCAACCTGGTCTGGGGCGCGGTGATGCTGGTGTTCGGCTTGCTGATGCTCGTCCTGGCGATCAAGGGCCGGAAGAACGACAGGTAATTACGGTTTGGTATCCAGCACTTCGCTCTTCAAGATTTGGATCAGTTTCGCCGCGAGTTCCGTGCAGTCTTTGGCGGGTGGATGGGTCGGGCCCGGATACGAGCCGGTGTCGACATAGTAGATTTCGTGGTCGCCCGCAGCCCGGGCTGCTTCCACCGCAGCCTTGATGCTTTCGGCCTGGGCGCCCCAGAAGGGACGCATCGCCGCGATTTTTGCCTTGGGATAGGCCGCGCGGATCGTGGCCAGGTATTTCTCTTAGGCCGGAAGGTATTTTGCGGCATTATCCCCGCTGTTGTTCGACCCTTGGTTGATGACGACGAGATCGGGCTGTCAGTCATCGCGCGGGCATCCCTCGTAGAAAAGATTGAAGGAGTCCTGAGCTGCGATCGCCCCGCCGGAGCCTCCATGGTTGATTCCCGTGGATCCGAAGCCGACCTGACGCCACATCGCCCCGAGCCCCAGAGCGCTCTTGGCCACCCAGGATTCGAGCGCGTTTGCCTCCCATGACTTCGTCTTGGATGGCTGTCCGTCGGGTTCGCCGACCCCGACTCCCTCGGTGAGGCTGTCGCCAAGAAATTCGATCTTCAGCTTCGGGTGATCCCATTCCGCGAGTGGCGCGAGCACCCGGCCCCCGGCGGGCAGGTCGAGGCCGAGAAAAGTGACGCTGGCCACAAGGGGTGGCTTCCAGCGGCTCTGGAATTCGGAGAGCCCGCGCACCATGAGCCAAAGCGTGTGCGGGCCCCCGCCAAGATTCTCGCCGAGTTTGACCTCGGGGGCGATTTCTGAATACTTCCATTCGCCGTTATCGAGGCGCCAGGCAAGCGCCGGCAGGGGCGGTTGGTTGGTGGAGACATCAAAGCGGGCACTGATCGAGTCGCCCGAAAATCGGGCGAGCACATAGCTGCCCGTGTTGATGGTGATGGCCCGATCGGGGGCGCGCAGATCCCAGCGGCCAAAAAAGCGGAGCGATTGCATGGCCTCAGTGCGAACCGGGCTGGCAGCAACGGGATCGGGCGAGGAGCCGGCCTCGCCAAAGAGGGCGAGCGGAGCCAGGCAGAGAGCGAGGAGTTGTTGTTGCATGAGTGGAGGCGAGGAGGGTGATAATGTCGTTAGATAAGTGGTTCGTTGCTGTTTTCAGTATGTGGATTTTCAGATTGCGCAACGCGGTTATTCGCCCAAGACCATGATCGGCCAGAGGTCGGGCCGGAAGTTGCAGGGAACGCCCTTTTTTGTCGAGATCGAGACGCCTTTCTCGGGGCTCGTTGGCCTGTTCCTTGGTCGGCATCGACATGCCTCCCGCGAGCTGGCAGAAGACTTCCTGCAGGCGATAGACCGAGCCGGGGCCGCTGACCGCGCTTCCGTCGCCGTGCGCATGGTCATCGTCCCGATGGAAAGGCAGAAGTGTGCCTATGCGGGGCTTTTTGAAGCCCACGGCTACGCGCAGAGCGGATTCCGGATGTTCCTCAACCAGGGGTTCCAACTCGGCATCGACATCGGCTTCGAGGGCGAGAACCACGGGTTGTCTGGGAAGACGCGTTTGGATCGCGGCACCGCCTACACGGTCGAAGTCCGTTTCGATGGCAGGGCCGTCACGCTGCTCGTCAACGATGGCGTCGAGGCGGAAAAAGTAGCGCCGCCCATCGCTCCCTTCGAAGGGGAGTTCACGATCGGACGAGCCCGGGGAGAAGACTACGATTTCAACGGCATCATCGGAGACGTCTCGGTTTTTGCAATCAAACCTTAGGGCCAACAAGGGCGGCCGCGCCTGGCGGCGCGGGAAAGTGGGGCACCTCGGCGATGCTCCCCTACCACCGGAACTCACGGCCGCCAAGTTTTCATCGAGGGTGGCCGAGCCGTCGGCCAAGAAGCGAAATGCGCGGCACTTGCAAGGAAGGAATGAGACATCAAAAACCCATCTCAAATATCAAGAATCCACGATTCACAAAACGCAATCACGGTGTAAATATTCCCATTCAGCCTCGGAAAGTTTCGACAAGAAAATCAAAAATCAATACCTTTGCGCTCCGTGTTCTTTCCATTTTCCCCTCCGTTGTTTTCCTGTTCCAAGGATATTTTGGGGGTGTTGCTGGGAGTATATTTTTCTTTTGCCTGTTGCCGTGTTGGGGCGAATGAGCCGAAGGAGCCGGCAAAGACACGCGACCTGGAGGAAGCTGGCATCGGAGAGTATCTGAAATTGCTGGACCTGAGAGGTTTCGCCTGCCGAGCACGCTCCCTTTTGTCGGGTTTGTGTATCCTCTCTCTGGGGTTTGTTTTTGCGGGGGAGTCGCGGGGTGATGACCGGGTGTTGTTTTCCATCGCCGAGCAGAGCGAGGGGCACGCGAAATTCGGGGTGGCGGAACCCGGAGGCGAATTCAAGGAATGGCTGCTCAAGGAAAGCCCGCCACTCACGGCGGAGTGGTCAACGTTGAACTTTCGGTTTGTGTCCGCCGGTACGGGCACAGTCAGGATCTACTTGAGTCCGGCGAAAAGCAGCGATGATCTGCCGACTTTGTTTTCGGACGTGAAGGTGAACGGGACGGCGATGCCGATGGTGTCAGGCAAGGAGGGGACGCGGGAGGAGGTGCCTGTCGGATGGTTTTTGAAGGTGCTCCAGGGCGGGACGGGGCGTCTGGGGAACCTCGCCGACGGGCCGGACATCGGAGAGGCTGCCGGGGCGAAGTATCTGATCGTTTATTGCCAGCAGGGGGCATATGTTTTTTTTCCGGTCAAGCAGGGGGAGTCGGTCGATATCAGCGTGCGCGCAAAGCTGGGATCGCCGGCGGCGGTCTGCGCCGCCCAGCTCGGAGACATGGCGCAAAAGCTCGGGCGCTGCCTGCCGATGTTGCGGGACAGTTCCGGCAAACGGGAGGCGGTGGCGTTTTCGGAGCGCCAGTTGACGGGGAATCTCAACGGGCTGATCCGCCTTTCGGAAACGGCGCTGGGCGTCGTTCTTCCTCCGCTGCCGGAAGGCAGCCGCGCGGAGGTGATTCTTGCGAAGATCGAGAGTCTGCGGAACGCCTATCTGGATTTGATACGCCGCGATTCCAGTGCTCCGCGTCCGCCGTTGAGCGACAAGCCCGACATGCGCAAGAACTTTCTGGATCTGCTCCGCCAGTCGGACCGGGCCATTTCGGATTTGGAGGTGTCCGCGTATCTCGAATTCATGCTTTCCGCGCGATCCTCCCGGCCTGCTGCGATGCTGGCTTTTTCGGACAAACTTTCATTCTGAGCAATCGAACCCTCTTCATCCCCACATCCTATGCGTAAGCTCTTTGTGCCTATTATTGTTTTGATCATCCTGACCGTTGCCGCCCTTTTTTTTTGGCCGAAGGTGGCCAGTCACACTCCCGCGGAGCGGAAGCCGGAAAATCCGTTCTCCGAAGTCTGCGGTGTCTATTTTGGAACCAAGTGGGGCGGTGATTTGAAGCTCATAAACGCCCTGCCCGGCGGAAAGTTCTTTTCCACTTCGGACTATGGATACACCCCCGGGGAAGAATACACGCTGACAGCGAAAAAATTCGGGCTCACGGTGGACGGAGCCGTTCATCTGGTGGGACAGAATCCGGGACTCAACGTGGCCTGGAATTGCAGTGGCTGGCTGAGCGCCGGCGGCAGCACCCTTTGTGGTCTGGAATTCGAGAAGACGGAGCATCCGTCGAACCGTGCGGTCGTCTATTGGGGGGAGTTTCCTCCGAAACCGGGCACCTGGGGAGCCGCCATCCGGGATGCCGGAGGAAAGCTCATCAAGGTTCCGGTGGATGACAAGAAGGCGATTTATCCCTTCGACCAGACGACCATTGATTTTCCCGCCGCCGATGTGAAGACATTTTATCTGGGCTTCAAAGGTGGAAAGGACGGGGCGAAGGACCAGTTTGTTTCTGTGGAGCGGATCGATTTGCACCGTGCCGAGAAGGAAACCCTGGCCAACAAGCCGCTGGTCTGGCAGGGGGATTCCTACTTGGCCGGCTATGATTCGGAAAAACCCGGGACGCTGGTGGGCTTGCAGATCCTTAACTATTTCTTTCCGTGGGGAGTGGGTTACGAGGCAGGACGTTGTGCGTTGACGGACCTGGCCCCTTTCCTTCAGGTGGGAGACAAGCGGATCTCCGCGGCCCAAGGGGATTATCCCATATCGGTGGAAAAAGACGGGCGCACGCTGACATTGCGCTACACGTTGCGTTTTGCCCTTCCCGACGGGGGCGAGGTCCAGGTTCCGGCGACTGCTGTCTATGGCGTTGATCTCAAGGACACGATCCGCTTCCAATTCCAGGCAAAAAATCTTCCTGAGGGGGCGAAGCTGGGATTTGAGATGAAGGGCGCGCCCCACCTGTTCGGCAAAGCGGTTTTCCCGGTGATGGAAATCGGGTCGGGCCTAAACCTAGCGACCCCCGCCGGGCCCTTTGGAATCCGCGCCAAGGGAGCGAAGCAAATGACCGCCACCACCGGCGACCCGATCCGCTTTGCGTTCCTGGCCGACGGCCCGGATTTGGAAGTGGTATTGGCTCCGCCCATCGGGCCCAAAGGCGGCATCCAGCCCGACATGGTCAAATACACATGGTATCCCTCCAAGGCCCGGCAGGGCGACGAGGGCGTCGCGCCATTCCGCATGGAAGACCTCGAGCTGATTGAAACCGTCGATCTGTCCGATCCCAACAGCCCCTATGAGGTCTATGATCTCACGAACGATCCGATCATTTTGAATTGGAGAAAAAGCGGAAACAAATCCCTGCCTCAGCAATATGGCGCGATGAAGTATATCAACGAGCCGGACAAGGTGAAAGTGCCCCTGGGGACAGTGCTCGGCGAGAATTGCCGTGAGATCAGCAATCTGGATACCTGCTACTTCCGGGTTAATCTCAAGAAAACACACCTAGAACCCCATGTCCCCTACCTGATTGTGGTGGAGCATGCCTTTGACAAGGATCGCTTCGGGGAATTTCATGCGATCGCTCTGGACCCCTCGGGCCTCAACATTGTTGACAACAATCTGTGGCATGGACCCAATCCCTTGGGGGGAGTCTCCACGGGAGAGCCGCCTTACGAAGGGAAATTCAAGAAAGAGCCCACCCTGTTTTATCACAGCAAGCCCGTCCCGTATGGCAAGGATACCATGTTGTCGCTGTGTTTTTCCAACCGGGTCGGCATCGGGGATAGAAGCGATGCGGAACGTCCTTACGGACCCGCCGTGAAAAGCGTGAGCATTTACCGCGTGAAGAACATGCCCGAACTGCCCGATCTGAAGGGCCTCCTTCCTCCCGAAGGGCAGAGGAGGCATATCACCATGGGAACGGAATCCAGCGGCAGCCCCTGGGAGGTTTCCCAATATTCCAGGCTGGCCGGCTACGACTTCCTTTTCAGCAACCACCAGATGCCGAACCAGTTTCTCCATAGGACAACCTATGAGATTTCGCGTCCGGGATTTATGAGTTCCTGGCACGGAGCTACCTTGGAAGCCCAGAAATGGCTTTTCCAGAAAGCCGAGGAAAACCAGATCAGCTGCAAGATTCTGACACAGACCCTGCTGGCCTGCGGATTTGAGGGAACCGACCATTGCAGCTTCGAGGCTGCGAGCGGAACCAGTGGGGGATATTCCGTGCCCTTGAGCCCGACCCCTGAGGAAAAAGAGCTGCTGAAGGGGGCGTTCAGCAAGTCGCTGGCCGCGTTGGCTCCGTATAAATCTTTCGAGAACATCACGGTGATGACGAATCCCAGGTATTTGTTTAGCAAACGGAACCTGGATGATTTCAGCCGCGAGACCGGCATCTCCTTCGCATCCAGCCCGGTGGATCTTCAAAACCTGCAAACCCTGATGGATTCCGGAAAGGAAAGCGTCGAGGCGTGGAGCCGGTGGTCCAGCCAGAAACGCTTTGAGTATTACGATTGGGTGATCAAGCTGGCGCGGAGCTACAAGCCGGATATCTATCTGACGCTCAACCAACCGTGGGAGGGCAATCTCTTCCAGATCGCCTATCACAGCGCCAGCACCAAACAGGCGGCCCCTTATGTGTATTTCGACCCGGCCAAACTGAAGGCCCTAGGAATCGATACCTATGCGGACTTCCTGAGGCTCATCGCTCATGATCCCGCTTTGTATGCCAACAGCGACGGCATCACATTCGGTCTGGAGCGCGCGCGGATTCGCAACCACTCGGATCACTGGATCTGGCCGTCACCATACAAAGACAAGGGCTTTGAAACGATCCGGGATGGCTTCGGAGGAGGGATCTCCGTTTCGCTTCCGTTTTATGAGGAGGGTCCCAAGCCGCTGAAAGGCTGGTCCTGCAATTACGTGAGGGACCAACGGGGATACCGCCGGGACTTGGTGGAGGGTTTGCTCTACGCGAACGCGAGGGATTTCTTCATCGATACGTTCTACCAGTTTCCGTTCACATCGCGGCTCGCCGACACGCGGGATTTCGCGATTCCTTTCCGGTTGCTGCCGTCCGTCAAACCCGGGGAATACGAAGGGAAAATTTCCGACACGGCCGGTCAGGCTGTCATCCGAAAATACGGTGACCGCTACGGATTGATGAACGCCGGGCCTCTGGCATCATCCATTACTTTGGTTCTCCCCAAGGGGAAACAAAGCGTCACCGACCTATCAAACGGCATACGGCAGGAGCTTCCCATTTCGACAAACAGTTCGGGAGAACGCCAAGTGACGATCGCAATGGATCAGTGGTCTCTCAACACCCTCGAAATCAATTAAGCCCGTTGCATTGACGGGCGGGAGATCCTGATGAAGACCATATTAGCCGAAAAAATTATCCTGTTGGCGTTCATGGCGACGGCTTGTTCTGTCCGGGCCGGTGCTCCTGTGTGGTTTGAGGCCCCGGAGTTGCCAGAGGCTCCGAGGTTGGAATCAGGGCTGAAGGATCCCGCCTGGGCCAAGGCGTTGCGTGTGCCTTTGGAAAAATCGGACGGTGAGATCGGGCGGTTCACCACGGAGAGCTGCTGGCTTTATGCGGGCGGTTCGCTTTTTGTGGGCTTCAAGTGTGCCAACCCCGACTCCCCCCGGCTTCATGCGGTTCCTAATGTGCCGAGGGACCAACCCATCTATACCAAGGAAAGCATCGAACTCTTTCTGGGAAGCGCCGATGGTGATCTTTATTATCAGTTGATCGTCGATGCGCAGGGCAATGTCTTTGATGCCCGGACGGAAAAGCAAAAGGGGGGGACAGGTTGGGATGGGGAATGGAAGTCGGCGGTTTCTGTCGAACCGGGATACTGGACGCTGGTTTTTGAAATCCCCGCCCCCCTGCTGGAAACTCTGGGTGCGCCGAAGTCCTTTGTGAACATGGATGCCACCCGGCACGCGTTTACCCCGGACGGGGCACAGGGAGTGGCTGCGTCGATATTCCGGGCGGGAAATCAGAATCCCAGGAATCCGCTTCTATTAGGCCGGGTGGACCCGGCTATGCTGGGAAAAGAACTATTGCAGAGGGCGGAAGCGCTTGGCGGCGATGGCGGCCCCGAAATCGACCGACTCCTTGCGGCAGTGCGCTCATTTGCCGACGGATGCAATGGCGTGGGAACGGTGCCGCTTGCGCAATACCGTCCATATTTTGAGCGATTCACTGCCTTGAAACAAAAAATCCAATGCGCCAGGGAGGATCAGATTTTCCGCGTGATCTTCGGTCCCGGCCCGAAACGCTGACGCAATTTTTCGAGTTCAACCAACCAACAAAAACCAAATCCTATGTACGACATCTTTAGTCTGCCCGACTTCAAATTCCCTGAAAACTTCCTCTGGGGCAGCGCCACCGCCGGCCACCAGGTGGAAGGCGATAACATTCATTCCCAGCATTACCACCGGGAACTGCAGGGGATCTGCGATGAGCCATCCGGCAAGGCCTGCAACCACTATGAATTGTTCCGCGAGGATGTCCAATTGATCGCCGATCTCGGTCACCAGTCCTACCGGACCTCGATTGAGTGGAGCCGGATCGAACCCAGGGAGGGGGAGTGGGATCAGGCCGCTCTCGACCATTACAAGGAGCTGTTCGGTTTGCTGAAAGCCCGCGGGATCGTCACCTGGGTGACATTTTCCCATTTTACGGTGCCGCAGTGGTTCGAGGAGTTGGAAGGCTTTCGCAAGAAAGAGAACCTGCACTACTTCCTCCACTTTGTCGAAAAGGCGGGAAAATTCCTCGACGAATACGTGGACTTCTGGCTGGTGATCAACGAGCGGACCATGACCCTTCCCGGCTGGGAGCAGTATGGGTTCAATTCCATCCGCGCCCACGCGCAGAGTTACCATCTGCTGAAGACCTTTTCCAAATCCAAAGTGGGCTCGGCGCACATGGCGGTCCAACCCTACCCCAACCGCTACTACGACGAGTTGGACCGGGCCATGACTGCCATTCGCGACTTCCAGTATAACGGTGTTTTTCTGCACGCGATCCGGAACGGGGAGTTGATCTCACCCGGCGTCGATGCGGAGGACTGCCCCGAGGCGAAGGGGGCCAACGATTTCTGGGCGATCAATATTTACACCCGCGAGCTGGTGGACTCCCGTTCCAAGAACTTTTCCACGCACAGGTTCCCCCACAAATACCTCCGCATGGTGGACCAGAAGTTTTATCTGGAGGAGATGTATCCCGAGGGGACGACCGCGATGCTGGAGCGTCTGAAGGATTATCCGGTATATATCTCCGAAAACGGCTGCGCCTGCGACGATGACCGCTTCCGGATTGTCTATATCAGCCTCTATCTTTCCGCCATCCATGACGCCATTCTTCGCGGTGTGGATGTGAGGGGCTACCTCTATTGGTCGCTGATGGACAATTATGAGTGGTCGTCATTCAAGCCTCGCTTCGGGCTCGTGCATGTGGATTTTTCCACTTTTGTGCGCACGCCAAAACCCAGCGCCGCTTTCTTCAAGGAACTGATCGAAAACAACGGATTCAGCCAAGAGATCCTGCGCCGTTATCTCCATGAACTGCCGGTGCTTGCTCGGTAAGCTCGGACCCGCAGGAGGAGATCTTGATCTTGTCGATGAACTATTGACCCTTATACCATGATCAAACAACGGTGGCACATGTTTATTCCCGGCGAGTTTGACAGGCAGCCCCATCTCTATTGTGTGGGGTCGTCGTTGGAACGCAGCCCTGCCTATAGCAGCAAGGCCTGGGCGCTCCCTGACAGCGCCGCAGCTCGGCAGCGTTGCGTTTTACAGTATACGATCGAGGGGTGCGGCGCAATTTCCTACCAAGGGAATGTTTATAGAGTGGAGACGGGCAAAGCCTTCGTCTTTCCCAGGACGGTTTCCGATGCCTTCTATTATTATCCACTCCGGGAAAAGGCTCCATGGAGGTTTGTCTTCTGCGAGGTCTGCAACCTAAACGATGCCGTGGAGCAACTCAACGCCCGGCATGGTCCGGTTTACGAATTCGGGCAGGAGAGCTTTCTCATCCAAAAGCTTCTCGCATTGCTGGAGAGACAGACACAAAAGAATGCCATGCTCAGTTGCCGGGAAAGCTTCCGGATTTGCTCCGATATTCTCGAAGAGATGGACCGGATTGTGGAACTGAAGGATAGCGCGTGCAATGGGTCCCTGGCGACCGTTGCCCGCGATCTCATCTTCCGGCGGCGGGAGGAGGATTTTTCCCTGAGCGATCTGGCCGAAAAGCTTGGTGTCACCCCGGAGCACCTCTGCCGGGAATTCCGGCGGGAATTGGGCGTCCCTCCAAAACAATACCACAATCAGCTCCGTGCCAAGGCGATGCAGGAGTGGCTGGTCAACAGCAGCACGCCAACGAAGCAGATCGCACGGCAGTTCGGCTTCGAGAATACGACAAACTTCATCGCGTTCTTCAAAAAGCATACAGGCATCACTCCCGGAGAATTCCGGCAACGTTGATCAGCACTCCCATTATTCCAAATATGAAAACCAATACATTAGAAATTATCCGCACAGCGGCGTGTTGTGCTTTTGCTTACGGCGTCCTTTTATCCTCTTCGATGGCGGATCCTGTCATTTGGGGGGGCGGGGATGGAAACTATGACACGGCTGAGAATTGGGATGAAGGGGTTGCACCGAGGACTTGGGAAACGGATGCGTTGGCGGCCTCGGCCGTGATCAATTCCGGAAATGTCACCAAATCCACAGGGTTGGCGGTCAAAAATGGAAATTCATTGACGTTGAACGGCGGGAACTTCACATCGAGTGCACCCGGCAATGCGAACAGCTTCTGCGATGGCTCGCTCACCGTGAATGGCGGCTCATTGAGTGTTCTCGGGTTCGCGTTTGACGAGAAGAGTCATCTGACGCTCGCCGGAGGTTCCATCTCCGTGACGGGAGGAAATCTTCTGATTGCGGGAACGGTGTCCCTGCAGTCCGGGACATTCACTGCCAGCAATGATTTTCTCGTTAAAGAGGGAACGAAAATTTCGCTGAGCGGCGCGACCCTGAATGCCGACTATGTTGGCGTGGTTGGAAGCAATACTGTCTTCGATTTTTCCGCCGGAAAAATCAACTCGTCGCGGTTTGGTGCGGCACCCGACTCCTACCTCAATTTCACGGGAAAATCGACTGGAACTCTGGTCTTGAAATTTCCCGGTTACAAATTATCCGCCATCAACGATTTTTTAAAGAGCGGCCAAATCCGGTATGACGGAGCGATTGACAGCGGCCGTTTTGAGATTATTCAGGAGGACGATGGATTTACCATCACCGCAGTTCCCTGATTTGAACGGCTTTTCAAGCAGTTATGGCAACAGCCTCATGAAATATCTCACTCTATTTATCATCCTGACTATGTCTGCCAAAGAATGTCTATTTGCCAACCCGACGAATGGATCGCCTTCCACCGGAGGGATTGTGGAAGTGTCCCAATTTGGCGTGAAGCCCGATACCGGAGCCGACGTGACCGAAGGTGTGCGGGCGGCGCTGGACTATTGCCGGACATCGAAGGCGGCGAAGCTGATCTTTGCGCCCGGACGTTATGATTTTTGGCCGGACCGCGCCGCGGAGAAATATCTGTTCATCAGCAACAACGACGATGGGCTGAAGCGGATTGGATTTTCGTTGGTCGGGCAGGCTGGGCTTCAGATTGATGGGGGAGGGGCCGAGTTGTTGTTTCATGGTCCGATGGTGCCGTTTCTCATCGAGGGGGCGAGGGACATCCGCATCGAAAACCTGAAGGTCGATTTTACACGCCCCTTCCATTCCGAAGGGAAGGTTCTTGCGGTCAGTCCCGAGGCGGTGGATGTGGACATTCCCGAGGAGTTTCCGTTCGAGATCTGGAATGGTGTGATCGTTTTCACTGGCGGGGAAAAGGCGCCGGAAGAATCGATCCGCGGAAGAAAACCCACGATGGTCAAGCCTGTCGGAACGGCCCTGGCATTTGATCCGAAGCGTCGGGAGCCAGCCTACATGCTGAGCGACAAGGGTGGTTTGGAACATGGGGTTCCGGCGGAAAAGCTCGGCGACCGGCGTGTCCGGTTGCATTTGAAAGAGGTCAAAGCCAACGTCGGGGATGTGCTCGCTTTCGGCGCGGCGCGGCGGGATTACCCGGGCTTCGTGATCTCCGACAGCAGCGACATCCGCCTGGACCGGGTGACCTTGCATCATTCCGGCGGCATGGGGATCATCGCTCAGCGGAGCGGGAATCTCTTTCTGGATCATGTGAGGATCACGCCATCAGGAACCCGGATCATCAGCACGACCGCCGACGCCACGCATTTCACGAATTGTTTCGGCAAGCTGGAATTGCGGGATTGCCTGTTTGAGAACCAGCTCGACGACGCGACGAATATCCACGGTCTCTACGCGCGGATTGATGAGATCTTCGCACCGAACCGGTTCGTCGCACGACTGGTCCACCCGCAACAGGCCGGCGTCCAATTTTTGAAATCCGGCGTCCGTTTGGAACTCACCCACGGCCCAAGCCTCGAGACTTTCGGCGAAGTGACGGCGGAATCGGTCGAGCCGATCAACAAGGAACTCGCCGTGGTGACGACCCGGACGCCATTGCCCAAGGGTGTCGTGGTTGGTGATTCCGTGGCCGATGCGGATGCAAACACCGCAGATGTTCTCATCCAGAACTGCGTGATCCGGAACAACCGGGCGAGGGGGATTCTGCTGGGGTCGCGGGGGAAAATCCGGATCGAAGGGAACCAGTTTCATACGCCGGGATCGGCAATTCTTTTTGAGGGCGACGCCCGGCATTGGTTCGAGCAGGCGGGGGTCCGGGATGTCACGATTCACGGGAACACGTTTGACAACTGCAATTTCGGGGTTTGGGGGAATGCCTGCATCTCGGTCGGCTCCGGCATTGACAAGGAGTTCAGGAAATCCAGTCGATACAACCGAAACATTCTCATCGAAGACAACCTCTTCCGAACCTTCGATACCGGCCCGTTGGTCAAGATCTATTCCGTTTCGGGCCTGACCTTCCGCCGGAACCGGCTGGAAAAATCGACCGCGTATCCGCCCCGTCCAGATGCCGGATCCGAGTGGTTCATCCAGAGCGATTCGGACGGAATCAAGATCGAGGAACCGACGGCCGAGCGCCCACCCGAAAAATAACCCAACAAAGCAGCCAAAGAAATTCCATCCATGAAACGAACCCTTCTCTCAAACAGATTTTTCAGCGTGGCATTTGCCACGGTCATCCTGGCGGGACCGGCCTTCGCCGATGTCTATTTTGGCTGGGGGGGCGTCGCGGGCGCCAGTGCGCTCGGCGGTTACCGCGATTTCGGCAAGCAGGGCCGCTTCTTTTCCACTTCGGATTACGGCTTCGTGCCCGGCGAAGAGGATCAATTTTCGGCCGCAAAGCTCGGGCTCAAATGGGACAAGAGTCCTCCCGTGGTTCGGGGCCAGAACGCCGTGGCGGTTTCGCAGCTCGGTGAGGGTTTTTATGGGACGCCGTGGCTGAGCGGCGGCGGGGATTGCATCTTCGGCCTCGCGTTTGACGAGCCGCTCAAGCCGCGCTGGGAGAAAGATCCCGAGCAGCAATTTGCCGCCTTCCCCGACAAGACGCCCCGCTTCGAGCAAGCGGTGATCTACTGGGGCCGCGAGGTTCCCAAGCCCGGCACTTGGGGCGCGGGCCTCTTGAATGCCGAGGGCAAACTCCTGCGCGCCGAGGTGAACCATGAGCCGCTCTATCCTTACGACAAGAGCACCATCACGTTCCCGCCCACGACCGTGAAGAAGCTCTATTTTGGGGTCAAGGGCGGCGAAAAGGGCGACAATTTTGTCGAAGTCCGCAAAATCGCCCTGCTGATGCACAACGAGCCGCAGATCAAGAACTCGGTGCTCGTGGACCAGCCGGACGCCTACAGTGCCTATTATTCGACGGCCAAACCCGGCGAGATCGAGAAGCTGACCCTCAAATCGTTTTCTTTCCCCGGGCAGCAGCAGCACAATCTGTTTCTTCAGTCGCTCGCGCCTTTTATCGAAGTGGACGGCCAGCGGTTGCATCCCGAGCCGGGCGATCAACCCGCGAAAGTCACGCGCCAGGGAGACCTCGAAACCTTGACGTATCCGCTTGATTTCAAGCTCCCCGACGGGAAGACCGCGAAAGTGGAAGTCACGACGGCGTTCGGCGTCGATCCCAAGACGGCGATCAAGTTCGCGCTCAAGGGATCGGGCTTGCCCAAGGGGGCGCGGGTCGGCCTGGAAATGAAAGGCGAAGCACGGTATTTCCAGAACCTCGTTGATGATGGCGCGACGGTCGAGTCGGCGACCGGAATAATCGTCAGCACCCCCGCCGGGCCGGTTGCTCTTTCGTGGAAAGGCAACGGCAAGCTCTCCGCCACGCGAACGACCGAAACGGTGAATATCGACGTCCGCTCCGCCGGGGAAAACCTCGATGTGACGCTCGGCCTCCCCATCGGCGCGGAAGCCGGTGTCCAGCCCAGCATGATCAATTACACGACACGGCCCTCGCTCGCGGATCAGGGAGATCCGGGGGTCGCGCCGTTTACCTCGGATGACCTGGAACTGCTCGAAACGATCAACGTGGGCGATCCCAACGATCCCTACACGGTCTATGACATCACCAACGATCCGCTGGTCGCCAAATGGCGGCAAAGCGGCGAGGCGAAATTGCCCCGCAAATTCGGCAGCCTCGAGTTCATCAACGAACCCGAGAAGGCCAAGGTGCCCATCACCAAAATCGCCAACCAGCCGTGCCGCGACCTCGGCCCCAACGAGACCACCTATTTCCGCGTTAACATGAAGACCCATTTCGCGCCGCAGGTGCCGTATTTGGTGGTGGTCGAGCACGCCTTCGACAAGGAACGGCGCGGCGAGTTTCACAGTATCGCCGTGAACGGGGACGGCACGGACTGGCGCCAGGACGATTCACTCTGGCACAGCCCGTGTCCCTTCGGCGGCTTTGACACCGGCAAGGGACCGTATCCGGGCGGATTCCGCAATGAATCGGTCTTGGTTATGAGGCCTATAAAGAACGTCTGGGCGCCCGAGACCACGATTTCCCTCGTCTTTTCCAACACGCGAGTGAGCAGCTTCTTCAAGAATTTCGAGAAGAACCCGGACGGGCTCGCCATCAAGAGAATCTCCATCTACCGCGTCAAGCAGATCCCGCAGTTGCCCGATCTGCAACCGCTCTTGCCCAAGGAGCCGCGCCGCCACGTCACGATGGATGCCGAGAACTTCTCTCCGTGGTTCCTAACTGAAGCCCCTCGGATTTACGGGTTTGACGGCCTCTGGACACATCGCCAGCCTGCGGCGCAATTTCTCTACGGTGGAGGTTACGACATCTCCCGCCCGTCATGGGGAAACTGGGTGCATCCCAACTCGTTCCAGGCCAACCGTGCCCTATACGAAAAGGCCGCCCGCGAGGGGGTCAACGTCAAGACCACGCTCGGCTGGTTGCTCGACCTCGGCTTCGAGGGGACCGACCGTGGCAGCTTCCTCGGCTTCGGCTGGCTGCCCGGGCCGATCTGGGGCAGCATCCCGCTGAGCCCCACCTCCGAGGAATTGAAGCACCTCGGCTCCGCGCTGGACCGCTCGCTTGCGGCGTTGGCGAAATACCCGTCGCTGTCAGACATTGCTGTTGGCGATCTCCCGGTCTTTAGCCGTCGCAACCTCGAAGACTTCAGCAAGCAAACCGGCGTCGCCTTCAAGGCAGGGCCGCTGCCGGAGGACAACCTGAAACGCCTCCTCGAATCGCCGCAGCCGACGGTTGAAGCGTGGAGCCAATGGTCCAGCCAGAAACGGTTCGAGTTCCTCTCGTGGGTTCTGAAAAAGGCGCGCGCCTACCGCCCCGAAATCACCCTCTCTCTCAACCAGACGTGGTATTGCAACGGCACGCAGGGGATGTATTACGGCAACCAGTGGCCGTTTGACCCCGCCGGACTTCCGAACGCAGGCATCAAAACTTATGGCGATTTCCTGAAATTCGTCGGCATTGACCCCGCCCTCTACTCGAAGGATAACGGCTTCGTTTTTGGGGTCGATATGGAACCGCCGTTCCTGCTGCCAGGCCGGGGTTGCTGGCCGTTCGAAGGCTCTGCGGACGCGATCCGCGACGGCTTTGGCGGCGGGTTGAGCGTTTCGTTGAACAACTGGGATGAATCCCCAAAATCCCTGCAAGCCTGGGGGTGCAATTACATCAAAGACCAGAACGGCTTCCGCAAGGGGATCATCGACGCGCTGCTCCAGGCGAACGCTCGCGAGTATATCCTCCAAAGCTACTACTACGATTGCGCGCGGGGCCGCCTGGCCGATCTGCGCGAACTGGCCGTGCCGTTCCGGCTGCTGCCCTTCGCCAAGCCCGAGCCGTTCGCGGGCAAGCTCGAAGATTCCGCCAAGCAAGCCGTCATCCACAAATACGGCGACCGCTACGGACTGGTGAATCCCGGCGACAAGCCGACCGATGTGACGCTGACGTTGCCGGAGGGCGCGGCGACGGTGGCCGATCTTTCCAACGGCATCCGGCAGCCGCTGGCGGTCTCGGGGGACCGGACGGTCAAGCTCCGGATGAAGCCATGGAGCCTCAAAACCTTGGAGATCAAGAAAGCCCAGGAGAGCAAGTAATCCGATGAAAACGTTTCTCGCGATTTCATGGCTCTTCCTCGCGGCGTGCTCCGGCTGGGCCGCTCCCGGCGGGTGGTTCGACGCGCCCGTGCTGGAGCAGGCCCCCGATCTTTCTCTCGGGCTCGACGATCCCGCGTGGGCGAAGGCGCTCAAAATCACGTTCGCGAAACTGGAGGACGCGCCCGGCGACACCCAGAAATACCTGACCGAGGTTTACTGGCTCAAGTCGGGCGGCTCGCTCTTCATCGGCTTCAAATGCGTCAACCCGGCGTCGCCCAAACTGTGGGTGCTGCCCAAGCAACTGCGCGACTCCACGATCTACACCAAGGAGAGCGTGGAATTTTTTCTCGGCAACGCCACCGGCGAGCTGTTTTACCAGTTCATCGTGGACGCCGAGGGGAACATCTTCGACGGCAAGCTTGGTTCGCCCCAATGGGACGGCGACTGGAAATGCAAGACCGACCGCCGGGAGGGCTACTGGACCGCAGTCGTCGAAATTCCCGCGCCGCTGCTGGAGACCGTCTGGGCTCCCGGCTCGTTCGTGACGATGGACGCCACGCGGCACGCCTTCAACCCCGACGGCTCCGGGGCGGAAACGACCTCCATCACCTCTGCCGGGGTGCGTTCGCCCGAGAATAAAGTGTTCCTCGGGACGATCAACCCGGCGGCGCTGGGCAAGATCATTGAAAAAGGCGTCGCCGATTTCCGCGAGAACTTCAAGGGCGTCCCGCTGCCGGAATCGATCGCGGCGCGGATTCCCAAAATCGAAGCCTTCGCGGCAGAATGCCAAAATGCCGGCAACCTGACGCTGGAGCACTACCGGCAATTCTACGCGGACTTCATCCAAAAGGGACGGGAGATTCGCGGGCTCGAACAAGCGCTTGTCCTGGAAGTCGCCTTGAACCCGGGGAGGACGAATCCATGAAAACGATCTTCACGCTTTTGCTTTGCCTTGCCGCCTCGGTGGCATCCGCCTACGAGGGGACGTCTTTCCAGGCACTCATCGAGGTGGGCTACCCGGTAATCCAGCTTGCCAAGGAAAACTCCGCGGAAAAAGGTAATTGCCTGAATTACAGCGGGCCAAAACTCGACCAACAATGGAAGCCGTTCAGCTTCGTCTTCATACCGCAAGCGGATGGCACGGTCTTGCTCCGTTTCGGGCCGGCCGGCGTCGGCGACATACCATTTTATTATTCCGATATCAAGATCAATGGAACCCCTCTCGACAACAGCGTCTGGAATTTCTCTTTGCCCAGCGCGGAAGGACAACAAACGGGCTCTGTGGCCTCCAGTCCAGATGGCAAAGCTTGCCTTAAAATATACTTTGGATGCAGCGCATACTACTTCATCAAAGTCAAAAAAGGCGAGCGGATGGAGGTCTCGATGCGTGGCAAGTCCGGCTCGGTGCTCGATGCCTACATCAACAGGCTCTCCGACGTGGCGCGCAACCTCGACGACGCCGGCAAGATCGGTGTGCCCCTGCAAGGAGCGGCGCTCGACGTCGGCAAGAAACTGGCCGGAGAATTGAACCGCCTCTCGGCGCTTTCCGATACCAAGCTGCACGTCTCGGTGTCGCCGCTGGCGCCGGAGAACGCGACCTTGGAGAGCCTGAAGGCTAAGACGCTCGAATGGACGAACGCTTTTGAAGCGGAGAAAGCGAGAACCGCCAACGACGAGCGCCCCTGCCTATACGAGCAACCTGCCGACCGGACCGAACTCAAAAAACTCGTGGTTTCCGCCGTCCGGCAATCGGCGCAAGTTCAAACCGCCTGCCTTCTGGAATTCCTGCTCAAACGCTGATCACTCCCAGCCGCCCTTTTCCCGATGCCGATTCCTCCCCTTTCATCAACGGGGAATTCCGCAGGAAAATTGTCGCGGCGCGCGAGGCAGCAGTGTAAAACGCTCGCATTCCGCCAATGAACAAACTCGCAACGGCCCTCTCTCTCCTGGTGCTCGGGTTCGCCTCCTGCAAGAAAGCTCCGCCGCCGGCCGCCCGGCCACCGCGCCCGGTCACGGTCGCCTCGGCCGCAGCTAAAGACGTCCACCTCTACATTGACGAAATCGGCCGGTGCGTGGCGGTCGAACGCGTGATGATCCGCCCGCAGGTCTCCGGCCCCATCACCGCCATCCATTTCGCCGACGGGGCCGACGTGAAAAAAGGCGACCCGCTTTTTTCGATTGACCCGAAGCCATTTCAAGCGGCGCTTGACCAGGCGAATTCCGGCCTCACTCAGGAGGAGGCGAAGGCGGCGTTCGACGCGGCGCAACTCCAGCGCAGCCAGAAGCTGAGCGACCGACAGGTCGTTTCCCCGCAGGATCTGGACAGCGCGCGGAGCGCCAAACTCGCTTCCCAAGCCGGCCTCCTTACATCCCGCGCCCAGATCGAGCAGGCGGAAATCAACCTCGACTACTGCTCGATCAACTCCCCGATCGACGGCCGCGCCGGAAAACGCCTCGTCGATGCCGGCAACATCGTTACCGCCAACACGACCGACCTCTTGGAAATCCAGCGCCAGGATCCCATCTACGTGGAATTCATCATCCCCGAAAACCAGCTCAGCGAAGTCCGGCGCTACATCGCCAAGGGAACTCTCGAAATCGTCATCACGCTTCCCGATTACCCCGACAAGGCGCGCCGCGGGAAGCTGGACTTTCTGGACAGCGGCGTCCAATCCACCTCGGGCACGGTTTTGATGCGCGGCGTGTTCGATAACCAGGACCGCCTCTTCTGGCCGGGCCAGTTTGTGGAGGTCCGCATCCTTCTCGACAAGCTGCCGGGCGCGGTCCTCGTTCCGTTCGAGGCCGTCCAGACCGGCGCCAACGGCTCTTTTGTCTTTGTCGCCAACCCGGACCAGACCGTCTCGACACGGGAGGTGACCACAGGGCAGCGCCACGGGGCGGACATCGTGATCGCCAGCGGGATCAAGGAAGGGGAAACCGTGGTCGTCACCGGGCAGCTCGGGCTCTCGAACGGCGCCAAAATTTCCATCGTGGCGGACAAGCCGGTTTCCGGGAAATGAACGCCAATCTCACGGGGCCCTTCGTCCGGCGTCCGGTGATGACGACGCTGCTTGCTGCCAGCGTGCTGATCTTTGGCGTCCTGGCCTACCTGAACCTTCCTGTCAACGACCTGCCGGTGGTGGATTTTCCGGTCATCAACGTCACGGTGAATTACCCGGGAGCAACGCCCGAGGCCATGGCCAGCCTCGTGGCAACCCCGCTGGAAAAACAGTTCCTCCAGATCCCGGGCATCCGGCTCATCACCTCGACAAGCACCCAGGGGAACACGAACCTCACCCTCGAATTCGCCCTCGAAAAAAGCGTGGACGCCGCGGCGACCGATGTCCAGGCCGCGATCACCCAGGCGACAGGCAGCCTCCCGACCGACCTCCCCTCGCCACCCACATTCTCGAAGTTTAACCCGAACGACCAGCCGATCTTTTACATCGCCCTGACCAGCGACACGATGTCTGCCGGAAAGCTCTACGACTACGCTTCGACCCAAATCGCCCAGAAGATCAACACGATCCCCGGTGTCTCGAAGGTGGATATTTTCGCCTCCCGCACAGCGGTCCGCATCAAGGCTGACCCCTCGAAACTGGCATCCCGTGGGCTGACGTTTTCCGACCTGACAAGCGCGGTCGGCCAAGGCACGGCCTACGAGGGATCCGGCCAGCTCGATGGATCCTCCCGCACGCTCCTCCTGCAGCCCAAGGGGCAGCTCGAAAAAGCGGAGGACTACGCGAACATGATCCTCGCCGTCCGCAACGGTGCCCCGGTTTACGTCCGCGACGTCGCCACTGTTTATGACACCCTCCAAGACGAACGCCAGCACCGCGACATCTGGTTCCGGGGACACACCGTTCCCGCGGTAGCCATCGCGCTGGCCGTCTCCCGCCAGGCCGGGGCAAACGTGATCGAAACCTCGGACGCCATTAACGCGATGGTTCCCGAACTCCGCGCAAACCTCCCGAAGTCGATCAGCCTTTACGTCCTCTACGACCGGGCCCAGACGATCCGGGGCTCGGTGGAGGACGTCAAGGCGACGCTTTTCATCGCATTCCTCCTCGTGGTCGGTGTCATCTACCTGTTCCTCGGGCGGGCTACCGACACGCTTATCCCGGCGGTCGCGCTCCCGCTCTCGCTCTGCATCACGTTCATCGCCATGTCGGCGTGGCACTTCAGCATCGACAACCTCTCGCTCCTCGCCCTGACGCTCTCGATCGGGTTCCTCGTGGACGACGCCATCGTCTTTCTGGAAAATACGGTCCGGAGGATGGAAGCCGGCGAAAGCGTGCTGCAGGCCACGCTCGCGAGCGCCGGAGAGATCAGCTTCACGATTCTCTCGATGACGCTTTCGCTTGCGGCGGTCTTCCTCCCGCTCGTGTTCATGCCGGGGCTCCTTGGCAGGCAGCTCCAGGAGTTCGCCATCACGATCATCATCGCCGTCCTCGCCTCCGGGCTCGTTTCCCTGACACTCACCCCCCTGATGTGCGCGCGGATGCTTGGCGGGCATACCACCGGGAAGAAAACAAAAATGGAGCGACTGTCGGGAGCCGTGCTCACGCGCGTGGTTTCGGCTTACGGAAATTCCCTGCACTTCTTTTTGGAACACCGCTGGATTTCGCTTGTCGGCTGGGTGGTTTGCCTGGGGGGGACGATCCTTCTTTTTCTCGCGGTTCCGAAATCGCTGCTGCCGATCGGCGACAGCGGGTTTATCCGGGGCGTCTTTCAGACTCAGGAGGGGACTTCTCCCGCGCGGCTCCAAGAATACCAGAAGATCGTGGACGAGGCGCTCAAGGTGAACGAGGCGGTCGAGACCTCCATCTCTCTTACCGGTCTCTCCGGAAGGATTCCTTCGTCGCAAGGGATCGCTGTCGCCTTTTTGAAACCCGTCGGAAAACGCCCCCCGATCACCCAGGTGATCTCCGACATCACAAACAAGATTAACTCGGTTCCGGGCATCATGGCGTTTCTCCAGGCGAACCCGGTCCTCCAGATCAGCACCGGAGCCACTGCGACGACCCAAGGGAAATTTGCGTTCGCCGTCAGTGGAATCAGCTCCGCGCAGGTCAACAAAGCCGCCCAGGAACTCGTGGCCAAACTCCAGACCTACCCGGGCTTTCTCTTCGTCAATTCCGACCTCCGCCTCAACACCCCGAGCCTGCAAATTGACATCCTCCGCGACCAGGCGGCCAGCTACGGGGTCCCGGTTTCCGCCATCCTGGACACCATCCGCGGCGCCTACTCGCAGAACTATTCCTACCTCATCAAAAAGGCGAACGACCAATACCAGGTGATCGTCGAAACCGAAGACCAGCTCCGCAATGACGCGGCGGACCTCGGCAAACTCTACGTCCGCTCGCTCGGCGGAAATATCGTGCCCCTCCAGTCCGTCGTAAAGTGGAAGGAAATCATCGGCCCGCAATCGGTCAACCACATCAACCAGTTCCCGTCCGTCACCATCTTCTTCAACCTCACCCCGGGGACCTCCATCGGCGAAGCTGCCAAATTCGTGGAAAAAACCGCCGAGGAGACCCTCCCGCAGGGCGTCACAGGCAAGCTCCAAGGCGAAGCAAAAGTTTTTAAGGAGACCATTGCCAGCCTGGCCATCCTGATGATTTTCGCCGTCTTTTCGATGTATATCATCCTCGGCGTCCTCTACGAAAACTACTTCCATCCGGTCACGGTTTTAACCGCCCTGCCGGTCGCGGCTGTCGGCGGGCTGGCCTGCCTCTTCCTCCTCGGGCTCGAAGCCTCGCTCTACGCCTATGTCGGCATGTTCCTCCTCATCGGCATCGTCAAAAAGAACGGGATCATGATGGTCGATTTCGCCCTCCAGCGGAAGGCCGGCGGGATGGACAGCATTTCCGCCGTGCACGAGGCCTGCATCGAACGCTTCCGCCCGATCATGATGACCACCTGCGCCGCCCTGATGGGCGCCCTCCCGCTCGCCTTCGGATACGGGCAGGACGGAAGTTCGCGCCAACCGCTCGGCGCGATCATCGTCGGCGGCCTCATCGTCTCCCAGCTCATCACCCTCTTCGTCACCCCAGCCCTCTTCCTCGTCCTCGAGGACGTCCAGAAAAAAACCCGGGCGTTTTTCCCCTTGCCTTCCGGCCCAGCATAAGAAATTTTCCTTTTGCGCGACCGGGCGGACCACCTTTCTCATCGCCTTATGAAACGTTCCGAAATCAACTCCATCATGCGCGGCGCTATTGGTTTCCTGCGCGAACATCGGTTCTACCTCCCGCCATTCGCCTATTGGTCTCCGGAGGACTGGCGCGAGCGCGACACCTCCGAGATCGTAGCCCAGCAACTTGGCTGGGATATCACCGACTTCGGCTCAGGAGATTTTTCCAAGATAGGCCTCCTGATTTTTGCCCTGAGGAACGGCACCTACGAGGAACTCGCCAAGCCGCTCGGAAAGATCTACGGGGAAAAACTGCTGATTGTGGATCCGGGCCAGGTGACGCCCACGCATTTTCACCACCAGAAGATGGAGGACATCATCAATCGCGGCGGAGGCAATCTCGTGGTCCAGCTATGGAATTCCACGACTGACGATCAACTGGCGGACAGTCCCGTCACGGTGAGCTGCGATGGCATCCGGCGGACGGTGCCTGCCGGAGGGACGTTGACGCTGTCTCCGGGCGAATCGGTCTGCCTGTCGCAGCGGCTGTATCACAAGTTCTGGGGCGATGCGGGCAGGGTGCTGGTCGGAGAAGTCAACCGGGTCAACGACGACCGCATCGACAACCGCTTCTTCGAAACAGTGGGGCGCTTTCCGGAGATCGAAGAGGACGAGGCTCCGCTCCACTTTTTGACAAAGGATTACGCGACCTTCCTGCGAGGGTGATATGACCCTCATCACAGATCGGAAATCTTCTGATTTCTACTCGATGAAAACTGTTCTTGATTCCGCCTCGATGCGATTTTTCGCGGGCTTCACCGAAGCTTCCATTGAAGCCGCACGGGTCCGTCCGGGCGAACGGGTGAGCCGGGATCTCCCCGCCAACACCTCCGGCTGTACGCTCATCCGGCCGGGAGGGCGCGCCTGCTATCCCGCCGTCTGGATACAGGATTTCGCCATCGCGCTGGAAACGGGATTCGTCTCCCCCCATCCACCCGCTGCATGTGGAGTCCGTGGCGTGGATTTCCGAGCGCAAGGACATGCTCAGCGGGCTGTTCTTTATGCTCACTTTGGGGGCCTATCTCCGCTATGTTGAACGGCC
>Ga0316228_1000877_pt1 | contig 35643 bp, 30 predicted proteins | sample TBH18021metaG_FD_206005 | JGI IMG/M metagenome (GOLD analysis project Ga0316228, IMG submission 206005) | Freshwater microbial communities from Trout Bog Lake, Wisconsin, USA - TBH18021 | ecosystem: Environmental > Aquatic > Freshwater > Lake > Hypolimnion/Profundal zone | place: USA: Wisconsin... | reverse complement strand
GGTACTGCGCGAGCTCGCCCTTGATCTTGCCGGCGACCTTCTTCATCGCCTTGGTCTGGGCCGAGGAGCCCACCCGCGACACCGAGAGGCCGACGTTCACCGCCGGGCGGATGCCCTGATAGAACAGGTCGGTCTCGAGGAAGATCTGGCCGTCGGTGATCGAGATCACGTTGGTCGGGATGTAGGCCGAGACGTCGTTGGCCTGGGTCTCGATGACCGGCAGCGCCGTCAGCGAGCCGTTGCCGGCGGCGTCGCCCATCTTGGCGGCGCGCTCGAGCAGGCGGCTGTGGAGGTAGAACACGTCGCCCGGATAGGCCTCGCGGCCCGGCGGGCGGCGCAGCAGCAGCGACATCTGGCGGTAGGCCACGGCCTGCTTGGAGAGATCGTCATACACGATCACGGCGTGCATGCCGTTGTCGCGGAAGTACTCGCCCATGGCGCATCCGGCGAACGGCGCGATGAACTGCATCGGGGCCGCGTCGGACGCCGTGGCGGCGATGACGATCGAGTACTCCAGCGCGCCCTGGTCCTCCAGAACCTTCACGAACTGGGCCACCGTCGAGCGCTTCTGGCCGATGGCGACGTAGATGCAGAAGAGCTTGGCCTTCTCGTCACCGCCGGCAGCGTGGCCCGGCTTCTGGTTCAGGATCGTGTCGAGGGCGATGGCGGTCTTGCCGGTCTGGCGGTCGCCGATGATCAGCTCGCGCTGGCCGCGGCCCACCGGGATCAGGGCGTCGATCGCCTTGAGGCCCGTGGCCATCGGCTCATGCACCGACTTGCGCGGGATGATGCCCGGGGCCTTCACGTCGACGCGGCGGCGCTCGGTGGAGACGATCGGACCCTTGCCGTCGATCGGGTTGCCGAGGGCGTCGACGACGCGGCCGAGCAGGCCCTTGCCGACCGGCACGTCCACGATGGCGCCGGTCCGCTTGACGGTCTGGCCTTCCTTGATCTCGCGGTCGGAGCCGAAGATCACGATGCCGACGTTGTCCTGCTCGAGGTTGAGGGCCATGCCCCGCACGCCCGACTCGAACTCGACCATCTCGCCGGCCTGGACGTTGTCGAGGCCGTAGGCGCGGGCGATGCCGTCGCCGACGGACAGGACCTGTCCGACCTCGGAGACCTCGGCCTCTTCGCCGAAGTTCTTGATCTGCTCTTTCAGGATCGCGGAGATCTCGGCGGCGCGGATGTCCATACTCGGGCCTCTGTCGCTGATGCGTTTATGCGTGTTCGGGTCGGATGGGGGCGCTTACCGCGCGGCCCGCATCGCGAGGCGGATACCGTTGAGCTTGGTCTTGAGAGAGGCGTCGACCATGCGCGAACCCATCTTCACGACGAGGCCGCCGATCAGGCTCGGGTCGATCACGAGGTCGACGGCAACCTCGGCCTTGGCGATGTCGCGCAGCGACGCCTTGATTTCCTCGACCACGGCGTCGGACGGCTTCTCGGCCACGCGCACCTGGGCGCGGACGATGCCCTTCGAATCCTGGACCAGGCTCCGGAATGCCTCGATCATGTCGGGCAGGGCGAACAGCCGGCGGTTCGAGGCCGCGAGACGGATGAAGTTGCCGGCGAGACCGCCGATGCCGGCCTTGTCGAGCACGGCGCCGATGGCGCCGGCCTGCTCCTCGGCGCTGAACACCGGGCTGCGGACGAGGCGGCGGAGATCCGCGCTCTCCTTCAGCAGCGCGTCGAATTGATTGAGGGACTCGGCGACCGCGTCGACCTGGCGCTCGTCACGCGCGAGATCGAACAGGGCGGAAGCGTACCGGCCCGCCACGCCTGCGACCAGGGGACCAGCCTCGGAACCGTTCTGCGCCACCCGTCGCTCTCTTCTCTGGTTGCCCGCCCGCTCCGCGCGCTCCGGCAGGAGCGCGGTGCGTGACCGTTCGGGACGTGGGATCGCGCCGGCGACGGACAGGGTCGAGAACTGTCCTCGCGGCGCGGCGACCGCCTAGCATGCCAGCATGGCCGCACGCAACACGGTAGGCGCCGCGCGCAGCGCGTCACGACGGCGGAAGTGTGACGCAGGAGGCGCTCCAGGCGCGCCCCAGCATGAGGGGCTCAGCACGCAAGCCGGTCGCAGCGCCGGACGCTCGCGATCATCTTCGCCATGGCGCGGGCGCCGGGATGTCCGAGGATACCGCTGTTGCCGAGGACGTAGGACGGAGTTGCGTAGAGGCCGAGATCGGCCGCCATGCGCATCTGGCTCTTGAGCGCCGCGCGCACCTCCTCGCTGTCGGCGATCTCCTCGACCTCCGCCTGGGGGATCCCCAGCGTGGCGGCGACGGCGAGCGCCCCGGGCCCATCGATGCGTCCGGGCTTGCCGAGCAGCGTCTGATAGAAGTGCCACGCGGCCTCCGAGCCGAGCTTGCGCTGCACCGCCAGCATCACCTTGGCGGCCTGGGCCGATTGCGGTGACAGGATCGGGTTGTGGACAAGCCCGATGCGCAATTCGGGGTCGCTGTCGTGCAGGGCGACCACGTCGGCGGCGGCCTTCCGGCAATAGGGACAGTTGAAGTCGAAGAACTCGTAGAGCGTGGCACCGGCTTCCCGCGGGCCGACATAGGTGACGCCGCGCAGGGCCGGGATCTGCCCGGTGATCTCGCCCGGCAGGATCGAGTTCGCCACCGCCTTGCCGTCGTCGCCGGTCACTGGGACGCGCTGGCCATAGGATTGCGCCCGGACAGGCATCACGCCGGCACCGAGGGCGGCGACTGCGGCGAGGAGGAGGCGTCGCGAAACAGGCATGGAAGCAGACATGGGACTCGTCCGGGGCATCGCTGTCCCGCCCCGGCCGCGCCGAAGCGGGGCCGGACCAGAACCAGGGAGTCGAGTCGGTTTGATGGCGAATGGGCGTGAACGCGGCCCTACCGCAGCCCCTTCGGCCGCTCGCCGGCTGCCCAAGACAGCGCCTGCTCCAGCCGATCGTTGCCCCAGAACAGCTCGCCGTCATCCGCCAGGAAGGTCGGCGCCCCGTAGATCCCGCGGGAGCGCGCCTCCTCGACACTGACCCGCAGCTTGGTCTTGTTGGCTTCGGCGGCAGCGGCCCGCACGGTCTGCGTCCCGTCGAGGCCGAGCGAATCGAGGATCTCCGCCACCGCCGCCGGCTCCGCGATGGAGCGCCCCTCGGCGAAGCTGGCGGTGAACACCGCCTTCGAGAACGGCACCAGCCAGTCCTGGTCCTGGCCGAGGATGGCGACCCGCACGGCGCTGAGGCTGTTCTGTGGAAATTGGGCGGGGCGGGTCACCGGCGGCAGGCCGAGGCGCGCGGCCTCGCGCTCGACGTCCCGCCACATGTTCTTGCCCTTGGCCGCGTAGAGGTTGAACGGCGAGGTGGTCCAGCCCTGCGCGGCAAAGAGCGGACCGACCAGGAACGGACGCCACCGGATCGCCACGCCCGCCTCGGCGGCAGCCGCCTCGACGCGCATGGCCGCGAGGTAGGAGTAGGTGGAGGCGAATTCGTACCAGAACTCCAGAATTGGCTGGCGCGCCATAGACTTCGCTTCTCCGATGCACTCTCGCGGCGGTGACGACTGGCAACGCCGGCGCCGTTTCTGACACAGCCGCAAGGCCGCCGTGAGGCGAAACGCGGCCGATCCTCCGGCATCTGGGCTACGCGCGAGACGGCACGCCGGTTGCAGGCCGGTGATACCCGCGATAAGCCGCGGACGCCGAGCCAGATCCCTCGCCCAGTTCCGGAAGCCGCATGTCCGTCCCCGCGAAGAGCCCTGTGAAGAAGGTCGTGCTGGCCTATTCCGGCGGCCTCGACACATCGATCATCCTGAAGTGGCTGCAGACCACCTACGGCTGCGAAGTCGTGACCTTCACGGCCGATCTCGGCCAGGGGGAGGAGCTGGAGCCCGCCCGTCGGAAGGCTGAGCTGCTCGGCATCAAGCCCGAGAACATCTACATCGAGGATCTGCGCGAGGAATTCGTCCGCGATTACGTCTTCCCGATGTTCCGGGCGAACGCCGTCTACGAGGGCGTCTACCTGCTCGGCACCTCGATCGCGCGGCCGCTGATCGCCAAGAAGCAGATCGAGATCGCCGAGAAGGTTGGCGCCGACGCGGTCTGCCACGGCGCCACCGGCAAGGGGAACGATCAGGTCCGGTTCGAGCTCGGCTACTACGCCCTGAAGCCCGACGTGACGGTGATCGCCCCGTGGCGGGAATGGGACCTGCGCTCCCGCGAGCAGCTCATCGCCTTCGCCGAGCAGCACCAGATCCCGATCGCCAAGGACAAGCGCGGCGAGAGCCCGTTCTCGGTCGACGCCAACCTCCTGCACGCCTCCTCGGAGGGCAAGGTTCTGGAGGATCCGGCCGTCGAGGTGCCGGACTACGTCTACTCGCGCACCCTCTCCCCCGAGGAGGCGCCCGATCAGCCGACGCTCATCACGATCGGCTTCGAGCGCGGCGACGCGGTGTCGATCGACGGCGAGGCTCTGTCGCCCGCGAGCCTGCTGGCCAAGCTCAACGAGCTCGGCCGCGCGAACGGCATCGGCCGGCTCGACCTCGTGGAGAACCGCTTCGTCGGCATGAAGAGCCGCGGCATGTACGAGACGCCCGGCGGTACGATCCTGCTGCCGGCCCACCGCGCCATCGAGTCGATCACGCTGGACCGGGGCGCCGCGCACCTGAAGGACCAGCTCATGCCGCAATACGCGGAGCTGATCTACAACGGCTTCTGGTTCTCGCCGGAGCGCGAGATGATCCAGGCCCTGATCGACAGGAGCCAGGAGAAGGTCACCGGCACGGTGCGGCTGAAGCTCTACAAGGGCGGAGTCCACGTGATCGGCCGCGAGAGCCCGCACTCGCTCTACGACCAGGATCTCGTGACCTTCGAGGAGGGCGCCGTCGCCTACGACCACCGCGACGCGGCGGGCTTCATCAAGCTCAACGCCCTGCGGCTGCGCACGCTGGCGCAGCGCAAGAAGCGCGAGGGCTGAGTCCCTCGGGCCCGCCGAGCCCGCGAAGAGTCAGGCGGGCTCCCAGCGCCCGGCCGCCCGACGGAAGTCGCCGGGCCCGAGATCGGCGTAGCGCAGGAAGATCTGCAGGGCCGGCTGCAGCTCGCGATGGAGCCGGACCAGCCGCGTCTCCGCATCCTCGTCGTCGTTCGCGGCTGCCCCGGGCACGGCGGCGAGATGGCGCCGCATGACGGCGCTGTAGGGTTCATCATCGCCGTAGGGCCGCTGCGGATCGACGTGCGGAACCCCCTCCGCGGCGTTCCAGCCGACATTGAGCCGCCGGATCAGGGCGAGGTGCTCCGGGGTCACCGCGAAGGTGATGACGTCCGGCGTCTCGCCGGTCGCCGCGTCCCGGAAGACGTCGCCAACCGCGCCCGGATCGAGCTTCGCCAGGCCATTGTGGTACTGATACCGGCCCGGCTTCAGTTGCGCATTCTGGATGAAGACGGCGAGGCCGTCCTCGAGCGCCCGGTGCTCCTCCTCGGCCCCCTCGTCGTCGCCGGTGACGTTGGCGATGTCGCCGTCGCGGTCCAGGCTGCCGTAGGGCGCCGCCGGGTGGATGGTCGGCGCCCCCGGCTCGGCGCCGCCCCAGGCGACGACCATCCGGCGGATCAGGGCGATGCGCTCCAGGCTCAGGTCGTAGACGGCATCGCTCATCGTGTATCAGCCCCGGGTCCCGCGTTTCGAAGGCCCGTCTTACAGAGGGCTGCGGGCCCCTGCTACCGCCGCAGGCAGCCCGTGAGCCCGTCGACCTGTCCCATCAGGCCCTGGATCCGTGCGGCCCTGCGGCGCACGCCGGGCGAGGGCCGGCCGGCGCTGCGGGTGATCGGGTTCGGCAGGACGGCGGCGAGGAGAGCGGCCTCGCCCCGGTTCAGCCGGCTGGCATCCTTGCCGAACCAGTGCCGGCTCGCGGCCTGCGCCCCGTAGATTCCGTCGCCCCACTCTGCGACGTTGAGGTAGATCTCCATCATCCGGCGTTTGCCCCAGAGCGTGTCGAGCGTCAGCGCCAGCGGGATCTCGATGGCCTTGCGGATGTAGGACCGGCCCGGCCACAGGAAGACGTTCTTCACCGTCTGCATGGCGATCGTCGAGGCGCCGCGGTTCGGCGAATCCTCGTCCTCGACGACCTCGCGAATCGCGCCGAAATCGACACCGTGATCCAGGCAGAAGCGCTGATCCTCCGAGGCGATCACGGCCTGGGTCAGGGCCGGCGCGATGGCGGAGAGCGGGACTGGATCCCAGTTCACCGGTTGAAGCGTCACCCACCGCCCGAGCATCAGGGTCGACGGCGGCATCACCGCGCTATAGACGAGCGCCAACGTCAGCGCGAGGACGAACCCGACGGCGGGGAGCAGCAGCAGCGCTCCCACGGCCTGGCGGACGCGGCGGGAACGGCGCGGGCGCGCGAGTGGAAGGTCTCGACCTGCCGTCTCCCGCCTGCGTCGAGCCCCATCCACCGTGAGTCCGTCCCCGCCCAACTGACACCCGATTGGTTTTCGCAAGGCCAGGACCGGACGTAAGCCCGATGACCCCGACCCCCTCAACGCAGGCACCGACCGGTTCGGTCAAGGCAGTCACGCCGGCCGCCGATTTTACCCACAGGTTGACGGAGGTCGCCGGGACGGTCGAGACCTTCCTGGTCGAGCGGCTCGGCCCCACGCCCGGTGCCGGCGAGATCGCCCGGCCGCCGCGCCTGATGGAAGCCATGCGCCACGCGGTGCTCGGCGGCGGCAAGCGTCTCCGGCCGTTCCTGGCCATCGAGACCGCCCGGATGCTCGGCGGTTCGGAGGCCGCGGCCCTGGCCGCCGGGGCCGGCGTCGAGCTGGTCCATTGCTACAGCCTCGTCCACGACGATCTGCCGGCCATGGACGACGACGACATGCGCCGCGGCAAGCCGACCGTGCACAAGGCCTACGATGAGGCCACCGCGATCCTGGTCGGCGACGCCCTGCAGACGCTGGCCTTCGAGATCGTCGCCGATCCGACCTGGCAGCCGGATGCGCGCATCCGCGCCGATCTCGTGCTCGGCCTCGCCCGCGCCTCAGGCCTCGGCGGCATGGTCGGCGGCCAGCTCCTCGACCTGACCGCCGAGGGCCGGTTCGGCGCGGCCAACATGGACGTGGACGACACCCTGCGGATGCAGGCGATGAAGACCGGGGCGATCCTGGCCTTCTCGGTGGAGGCCGGCGCGATCGTCGGCGGCGCCGACGAGGGCCAGCGGGCGGCCCTCCTGCGCTACGGCCTCGCTTTGGGCCAAGCCTTCCAGATCGCCGACGACATCCTCGACCGGGAAGCCTCACCCGAAGCCATGGGCAAGGCCACCGGCAAGGACAAGGAGGCCGGCAAGGCGACGCTCGTCGACCGTCTCGGCATCGACGGTGCCCGCGCCGAATGCGACCGGCTCGTCGGCGTCTGCGAGGACGCGGTGTCGTCCTGGGGGGAGGGTGCCCGCGTCCTCCGGGATGCCGCCCGCTTCACGGTCGCCCGCAAGACCTGACCTTAGGCGGGGATATCCGCGCACGGCCTCGGCGGGGCCGCCATGCGAGGGCACGGCGGTCCTGTCGATCCATTATCGCACGCGCGGCGAAGCGGCCCAGGGCAGCGCACCGTCTCCGAGCGTGACGGTGCCGGATTGCGTCGCTCCGCTCGCGGAGGCGGATCCGCACTGCTTCGCCCGGATCCGCCTGACGCGCATCTGATGCGGCGCGTCGGAGCTTACGCGGCCCTCAGAGCCGGTTGTTCTTGTTGTGGACGTCGAGGCAGACGGCGGCGAGCAGGACGACGCCCTTGATCACCTGCTGGTAGTCGACGCCGATCCCCAGCATCGACATCCCGTTGTTCATGATGCCGATGATGAAGGCACCGATCACGACGCCCGAGACCTTGCCGATGCCGCCGGCCGCCGAGGCGCCGCCGATGAAGCAGGCCGCGATCACGTCGAGTTCGAACCCGACGCCGGCCTTCGAGTTCGCCGTGTTGAGCCGGGCCACGAAGATCATCCCGGCGAGCCCCGCCAACGCGCCCATATTGGCGAAGGTCAGGAAGGTGAGCCGCTCTGTCCTGATCCCGGACAGGCGAGCGGCCTTGATGTTGCCGCCGAGCGCGTAGATCCGCCGCCCGATCGTCGTCCGCGTGGTGATGAAGTGATAGAGCATCACCAGGGCGAACATGACGAGCAGGACGTTGGGCAGGCCGCGATAGGCGCTCATCTGATACGCGAAGGCGAGCATCAGCGTTGCGGTCACGCCGTTGCGGAAGATGAAGGACGCTAGGGACTCGGCCGGACCCTCCGCCCGGATCCGCGCCTGCCGGCGCCGCCAGTTCAGGCCGATCAGAAGCGCGGTGACGCCGAACGCGATCAGGAGCGCGGTCCAGGGCCCGGCGAAATTGGCCAGGAACCCCTTGGAAAGCAGCTGGAACACGTCCGGGAAGGGGCCGATCGAGGCCCCCTGGAGGAGCGCCTGCGTCAGGCCCCGGAAGACCAGCATCCCGGCCAGGGTCACGATGAAGCTCGGGATGGCGAGATAGGCCACGAAGTAGCCCTGTACCCCGCCGATGATCGCGCCGACCACCAGACACAGGGCGGTCGCGGTCAGCGGGTCGACCTGAAAGCGCACCATCAGCAGGGCCGCGAGCGCCCCGATAAAGCCGACCACGGAGCCGATCGACAGGTCGATATGTCCGGCCACGATGACCAGCAGCATCCCGAGCGCCATCACGACGACGTAGCTGTTCTGGAGGATCAGGTTGGTCAGGTTTAGCGGCTGGAACAGCACGCCGCCTGTCGCGACCTCGAAGAACAGCGTGATGACCGCCAGCGCGAAGATCAGCCCGTAGGCGCGCAGCTGCGCCATCGGCAGGCGTCCGCGCCGCCGGGCCTGCGGCTCGCCCGCGGCCGCGCCGCCCGTGAAGAGGTCGCCGCCGGGATTCATGGACTTGCTCGCCGTGATGTCGGTCATCCGTTCAGGCCCTTGGAGCGCATGATCGCGCGCATGATCGCTTCCTGGCTGGCCTCGGCCCGCGGGAACTCGGCCACGAAGCGCCCCTCGTTCATCACGTAGATGCGGTCGCAGAGGCCGAGCAGCTCCGGCATCTCGGACGAGATCATCAGGACGCCGCGCCCGTCCTCGGCCAGTTCGTTGATGATGCTGTAGATCTCGTATTTGGCGCCGACATCGATGCCGCGGGTCGGCTCGTCGAGGATCAGCACCTTGGGCTGGGTGAACAGCCACTTGCTCAGCACGACCTTCTGCTGATTTCCGCCGGACAGGTTCACGGTCTGCTGCGTCACCCCGAAGGAACGGATACGCATCTTCGTGCGGAAGCCGGTGGCGACCCGGTGCTCGACCGCCTCGTCGATCACCGCGGCAGTGGAGACCCCGGGCAGATTCGCGAGCGTCGTGTTCCGGGCGATATCCTCGCCCAGCACCAGCCCGAGCTGCTTGCGGTCCTCGGTGACGTAGGCGATGCCCGCCGCGATCGCCCGGTCGATCGTCGAGACGTCGACCTCCGCACCGTCGATCCGGACGGTGCCGCGGATGCCCTGGCCGTAGGACCGGCCGAAGAGGCTCATGGCGAGTTCCGTCCGGCCCGAGCCCATCAGGCCGGCGACCCCGACGATCTCGCCCCTGCGCAGGGTCAGGCCGACATTGCGCACCACCACCCGGTCGGCATGGACGGGGTGGTGGACCGTCCAGTCGCGCACCTCCATCAGCACGTCGCCGATCCGCGGCGCGCGCACCGGATAGCGGTTCTCCAGCGTGCGGCCGACCATCGCCCGGATGATGCGGTCCTCGTCGATCGCGCCATTGCGGCAATCGAGCGTCTCGACGGTGGTGCCGTCGCGCAGGACGGTGATCCGGTCGGCCACTCTGGCGATCTCGTTGAGCTTATGGGAGATCAGGATCGAGGCGATGCCCCGAGCCTTGAAGCGCAGCAGAAGCTGCAGCAGGGCCTCGCTGTCCGTCTCGCTCAAGGATGCCGTCGGTTCGTCGAGGATCAGCAGCTTGACCTTCTTGGCGATGGCCTTGGCGATCTCCACGAGCTGCTGCTTGCCGACGCCGAGATGGGTGACGAGGGTGTCGGGGCTCTCGTCGAGCCCCACCATCGCCATCAAGTCGCGGGCGCGGGCATAGACCCGGCCCTGGTCGATGATCCCGAACCGGGCCGGCTCGTTGCCGAGGAAGATGTTCTCGGCGATCGACAGGTAGGGCACCAGGGCGAGTTCCTGGTGGATGATCACGATGCCACGGCGCTCGCTGTCGGAGATATCCCGGAAATGGCCGGGCCGGCCCTCATAGGTGATGTCGCCCGCGTAGGACCCGTGGGGATAGACGCCGCTCAGGACCTTCATCAGCGTCGATTTCCCGGCGCCGTTCTCGCCGACCAGGGCGAGGATCTCGGCGGGCTCGACGGTGAGGTTGACGTCGTCGAGGGCCTTCACGCCCGGGAAGGTCTTGGAGATCCCCCGCATTTCGAGGACGGGCTGCATGCGGCGCCTACCAGCTCGGACTGCACGTTCGGACCCCGCGCCAGCCTTGGTGGCGCGGGGATGGGACCGGACGGAGCGGTCGCGCTCCGCCGCAGCGTCGATCACTTGAGCTGTTCGAGGGTGTAGTAGCCGGTATCGACCAGAGCCGACTTCCAGTTGGCCTTGGTGACGATCACCGGCGTCAGCAGGAAGGAGGGAACGATCTTCTTGCCGTTGTCGTAGGTCTTCGAATCGTTGACCTCGGGCTTTCGGCCGGCCTCCAGGGCGTCGATCATCGCCACGGTGACCTTCGCCAGATCCCGCGTGTCCTTGAAGATGGTCGCCGTCTGCTCGCCTGCGATGATCGACTTGACCGATTGCAGCTCGGCATCCTGGCCGCTGACCACCGGCAGCGGCACGGCGCCGGAGCCGTAGCCGACGCTCTTCACCGAGGAGAGGATGGCCGTGGAGATGCCGTCATAGGGCGAGAGCACCGCGTCGAGATGGGCGTTGCCGTAATAGGCCGAGAGCAGGTTATCCATCCGGGCCTGGGCGGTCGCCGGATCCCAGCGCAGGGTCGACACCTTGTCCATGCCGAACTGGCCCGACCGCACCACGAGCTTCTTCGCATCGAGGTAGGGTTTCAGCACCGACAGGGCGCCGTCGTAGAAAAAGTATGCGTTATTGTCGTCGGGCGAACCGCCGAACAGCTCGATGGTGAACGGTCCCTTTCCATCCTTCAGCCCGAGGGCGTCGACAATGGAGGTGGCCTGCTGGACACCAACCTTATAGTTGTCGAAGGTGGCGTAGTAATCGACATTGGGCGTGCCCCTGATGAGCCGGTCATAGGCAATGACCTTGACGCCGCGCTCGCTCGCCTTCGCCAGCACATCACTGAGGGTCGTGCCGTCGATGGAGGCGATCACCAGGATCTTCACGCCCTTGGTGAGCATGTTCTCGATCTGAGCGAGCTGCGTGGGGATGTCGTCATCCGCATATTGCAGATCCGGCTTGTAGCCCTTTTCCTTGAGCAGCCGGACGATGTTGTTACCGTCGTCGATCCAGCGCTGCGACGACTTCGTGGGCATGGCGACTCCGATCGAATCATCACTCGCCGCCTGCGCCGGTCCAACGGCGTGCCCACCCAGAAGCGACACAGCCAGAAAGAGCCGGGAAAACATCCATTTCGCGACCATGATTCCCCCCTTTATTCGAAATTGTTCGGCCTTATTCGCGTTTTTATGTTAGTTAATTCGATTTTTTACAGAAAATACAGTCATAAAAAAATGTGGAAACAACAATCAGCAGCAATCGATGTTAAGCGCTGTCGATTTAATCAGACGTGAGATCATTTGAATTTTCACCAACACCATGCAGAACTCTGACCGATTCGGCGACACGGTCTGCATGTGATCGATCCAGCCACAAAGGTCGTTATGCGAACCTGTCTTGCCCTCTCCGCGCAGGAGCCCGGTCGCAACCGGAACGATCCCGCCGAATGATTTGTATGAGTTATGGTTTGGGCCGTCAATCGGCGGGGCGATGTGATGCGCCAAAAAGTGCGGCCGTGGTCGCCTGGCTGAGCGGCAGACAGACCCGCGCGACGGCAATGGCCGGCGCATCGCGAGCCCGGAGCAAGGAGGGCTCCAACTCATGTCCTTCGCGTGGGATTCGCAGGCGGCGCCCGTGCAGTGCAGAGTGTCCGAGCGCCGGCCGGCCTCCGACCTGGGAGCCCCGTCGGAGCCCTCTCGACCGCGGAAAACGCATCCGAACGAGACTCACGGCGGCGGCTCCACCCGCGCCCTCAATCGGCGGTCATGGGCCCGAGAGCCCGTCCCGAACAGGCTCTGAAAGCCTGGTTCGGGGGCGCCTCCACGCGGGATCTCGGCGCCGGGGCCGGCTCAGCCGCGGCCGACGAACGGCATCTTGGTGGCCATGATGGTCATGAACTGCACGTTGGCCTCGAGCGGCAGGCTCGCCATGGTGAGAACCGCCTGGCCGACATGGTCCGGGTCCATCACCGCCTCGGCCCGGAGGGAACCGTCCGCCTGGGGCACGCCGGCCTTCATCTTGCCGCCCATCGGCGTGTCGGCGTTGCCGATGTCGATCTGGCCGCAGGCGATGTCGTAGGCGCGCCCGTCGAGGGAGGTCGCCTTGGTCAGCCCGGTCACGGCGTGCTTGGTCGCCGTGTAGGCGATGGAGTTCGGCCGGGGCGCGTGGGCCGAGATCGAGCCGTTGTTGATGATCCGGCCACCGCGGGGATCCTGGTCGCGCATGATCCGGAAGGCATGCTGCGTGCACAGGAACAGGGCGGTGAGGTTGGTGTCGACCACCTGCCGCCAGGTCTCGAGGGGCAGATCCTCCAGCGGAACCGCCGGGGCTCCGATCCCCGCATTGTTGAACAGCAGGTCGAGCCGTCCGAACTCCGCCCGCGTGCGGGCGAACAGGGCGGCGATCGAATCCGGATCGGTCACGTCGGTGGAGACCGCCAGGGCCCCGTGGCCGATCTGCGCGGCGACCTCGTCGAGCAGGGCCTGACGCCGCCCGGAGAGCACGACGCGCCATCCGGCGCCGGCGAGCGCCAGGGCAGCCGCCTTGCCGACACCCGTCCCGGCTCCGGTCACGATCGCGATCCGCTGTGCCTTCGACATGCATTCCTCCCGGTTTCGGCGTTGCTCCGCCTGTAGCGGATGGCCGACGCCGCGCGAAGGGATCGGCGTTTCAGATGCGGGAAGCGGTCACGGGGCGTACCGGCGCGCGCAGTGCGCTATGGTGGTGCGAAACACATCGGATACGGGAGGGGAACGGGACGATGGCGCTGGGTTCGTCGGCAGGCCTGCGCGGGACGATCAACGCGGTGGTTCCCGCGTGAGCGGACCCGAGATCCCGTTCCTGGCCGGCCTCGAAGCGTCGGCGGTCGCGGCCATACGGGCCCGCATGGTGCCGCTGGCGGTGCCGGGCGGCCGGACCCTCTTCGAGCAGGGCGATACCGGAGACGCGCTCTACACGCTGGTTTCGGGCGCGGTCGGCATCTCGGCCCGCGACCATGCGGGGCGGCCGACCCGGATCGCGCGGCTCCGACCGCCGGAGACCTTCGGCGAGATGGCGCTGCTCTCGGACGCGCCGCGGGCGGCCACCGTGATGGCCCTGCGCGATTCGCACCTCCTGCGGCTCACTCGCGATGCCTTCGAGGCGGTGATCGCCGAACATCCGCACACGCTCCTCTACTTCGCCCGGATGCTGGCCGACCGTCTGCGGGCGACCCACGACGGCTACTCGGTCCACCACGCACCGCGGATCTTCACGATCCTGTCCGTGACGGAGGGGCCCGATCCGGCGCGGGTGGCGCGGCAGCTCGCCGCCGCGTTCGACGCCCTGCTGCCCGGCACGACCGGCTGCCTCACCGACTGGCCGGAGGGCGCCGACGAGGCATGGTTCCAGGCCTTCGAGGGCGACCACACGCGCACGATCTTCGCGGCGCACGAAATCGACTGCCCCTGGTGCCGCCAGAGCCAGCGGCGCGGTGACCATGTCCTGCTCCTGGCCGAGCCCGGCGCAGCGCCGCGACCGGGCGTGGCCGCCTATCTCGAGCGGGTGCGCTCCGACTGGATCCGCATGGACCTCGTCGTCCTCCAGGATCCCGCGGCCTGCCGCCCGAAGCCCCTGCATCCGGAGGTGGCCGCCTTGCCCGCGGCCATGCGGATCCAGCTTCGGGACGGCAACCAGGGGGATCTGCACCGCCTCGCCCGGCTCGCCAGCGGCGCCGCGCGGGGCCTCGTCCTCGGCGGGGGCGGGGCGCGGGGGCTCGCCCATCTCGGGGTACTCAAGGCCCTCGACGAGGTGTCCTGCGCGCCGGATTTCGTCGGCGGGACCAGCATGGGGGCGATCATCGCGGCGAGCCTCGCCATGGGCTGGGGCGTGGCGGAGATCCAGGCGCAGATCGAGGCGTTCTTCGCCACCAGCAACCCGATCAACGACTACACCCTGCCGCTGCACGCGCTGACCCGCGGCGCCAAGGTCGATGCCGGCCTCGCCGCGCGCTACGGCGGCGTGCGCATCGAGGATCTCTGGCTGCCGTTCTTCTGCGTCTCGTCGAACCTGACCACCGGCAACACCATGGTGCACCGCTCGGGCGACTTGCCGAAGGCCCTGCGGGCCAGCATCGCGATTCCCGGCCTGCTGCCGCCGGTGCTCTGCGACGAGGGTGTCCTGGTGGATGGCGGGATGATGAACAACCTCCCGGCCGACGTCGCCGCCGGGCTGGAGCGCGGCCCGGTTCTGGCCGTCGATGTCGGCACCGACCGGGCGTTCCAGGACATGCCGCGGCGCGGTTGGAGCGGCAGGATCATGCGCAAACTGATCGGCTCGCCGCTGGCGATGCCGGGCCTGGCACCGCTGCTGCTGCGCGCCGCCACCGTATCGAGCGACGCCCAGAGCCTGATGGCGGCGGCCCACGCGACCGCCGTGCTCAAGCCCCAGCTGTCCGGAATCGATCTACGGGCCTGGTCGCGCTTCCGCGAATCGGCAGAGCTCGGCTACCGGGAAACCCGCGCCGGCATCGCGTCCGGCACGCTGGCGCGCTGGCTCGACCCGCTGCGGTGAGATGTCCGCGTGCGGCAGCGCACGGTCGCGGCCGCGGGACCTGTAACCCTGAGCCTGCGGCTCCGATCTCTTCCACACGACGTCCCCAAGACGTCTGTCAGACGACCTTTGGAGATCAGAGCCATGACCTACCTCGCCACGCCTCCCGTCGTCCCCGGTCGTGAGCAGGTTCGGGACGCCGCGGCCGACCGTTCCGCACCGCAAGCGCTGCTGCACGGCGCCGCCTTCGTGCTGCTGTGCCTCTGGACGCGCACGGCGCCGGACCGCCTGCGAGACCAGCTCTCTCCGGAAGCCGGCGCTTGCGCCACGCTCGGCTTCTGACCGGATCGGACCCGTGCGCGCACGCGTTCTCAGCCGGTGGGAGATCGACATGACGAAGTGGGAGACGCGATGCACGGCGCGGGCGTGAGATTCCGCCGGGTCGCGCTGCCGGAGGTCAGCCTGCACGTGGCCGAGGCGGGTTTGGAGACGGGACCACCGACTATCCTGCTGCACGGCTTCCCGGAATTCTGGTACGGCTGGCGCCATCAGATCGGGCCGCTCGCCGAAGACGGCCTGCGGGTCATCGTCCCGGACCAGCGCGGCTACGGGCTGAGCGACAAGCCGGCCGGGATCGCCGCCTATCACCTCGACCGGCTGGCAGACGACGTCCTGGCGCTGGCCGACGCCTACGGCGCCGCCACGGTGCGGCTGGTCGGCCATGATTGGGGCGGCCTCGTCGCGTGGTGGGTCGCGAGCCGCAACCCCGACCGGGTCGACCGGCTGGCGATCCTCAACGCGCCGCACCCCGCCGTGGTGGGCGCCTACATGCGGCACCATCCCGGCCAATGGCTGCGCAGCACCTATGTCGGCCTGTTCCAGCTCCCCCTCCTGCCCGAACGACTGCTCACAGCGGATCGCTGCCGAGCCCTGCGCCGCGCGCTGACGACGTCCAGCCGCCCCGGCGCCTTCACGAGCGCCGACCTCGACCGCTACGTCGAGGCGTGGCTGCAGCCCGGCGCAATGACCGGCATGCTCAACTGGTACCGGGCGCTGGTTCGGCTGCCGCGGGCGAGCCCGCCCCGGGTCCGGGTGCCGGTGCTGATCCTCTGAGGTCGGCGGGATACCGCGCTGCAACCCGGATTGGCGGAGGCGAGCCTCGCAATCTGCGACGCCGGCCGGATCCGCTGGTACGAGCAGGCCAGCCACTGGCTCGCGCACGAGGAACCCGCATCCGTCAACGCGGAACTCCGCGCCTTCCTGCGCTGAGCCGCAGGGCTCCCAGGAGATCACGCGCAGCGCCGGGCACGTTCCCTGCGCACGAAGTGCAGGTATAGGTTCAATGCACGGATGAGCCCCGACAGTGCCAACGTCGGCGCGGCCGAGTACGTGCGGGGAGCTCCGGTAATCCGCTCTCGATCCGAGAACCGCGCGATTCTTTTCGTTCTCTGATGCGGAACATGACGAGCATCAGTTTCTTACCTGGTGACTTACAAGAGCGGATCGGAGTTGCTCCACGATGTCTTTTCGTTCTCTTTTGACCGCGGGCGTGGTCTTCGGCGGCCTTCTGGCGGGAACGGTGGCCTCTGAGGCCGCGCCCGCGATGGCGCAGCCCGGCTTTGGCGGATCCGACATGGTCGAGACCGTGGCGATGCATCACCACCACCGCATGCAGCACCATCGGATGCACCGCCATCACTCGACCCGCCACGAGCGCCGGATGCGGCGCATGAACACGATGCGCCATGGAAACCCGAACGCCCGGAATCCGTCGCGCCCAGGCTACCAGCAGCAGCTCGGCAACACGACCGGCGGCCCGCGCTACTGAGGTCCGGACCGCGCCTGGATCCTGTGTTGTGCGTGTGTCGGATCCAGGCGCCATCCACCGCCGATGCGCCTTCGAACCGTCTTCTCCCCAGGCGCGTCGGCTCGCGCGGCCTGATTCGCCGGCGGCGCTCTGCTAAGAGGCGGCATGGCCCGAACCGCCGCCCGCCCCGCCTCCGACCCGACGCCCACGCCCGGCCTGGACCCGGCCGGCGCGACGCCGATGATGGCGCAGTATATCGAGATCAAGGCCGCCAATCCGGACTGCCTCCTGTTCTACCGGATGGGCGATTTCTACGAGCTGTTCTTCGAGGATGCGGAAATCGCCTCCCGGGCGCTCGGCATCGTCCTGACCAAGCGCGGTAAGCACGCGGGCAGCGAGATCCCGATGTGCGGCGTGCCGGTCGAGCGCTCCGACGATTACCTCAACCGCCTGATCGCCCTCGGCCACCGGGTCGCGGTGTGCGAGCAGACCGAGGATCCGGCCGAGGCCAAGAAGCGTGGTCCGAAATCCGTGGTCCGCCGCGAGGTCGTGCGCCTGGTCACGCCCGGTACGATCACGGAGGATAGACTTCTCGACCCGGCCCGCGCCAACCTGCTCCTGGCGATCGGCCGCCGGAAGACCGGGGAGGGGGCAGTCGCCTATGGGCTGGCGGCCGTCGACATCTCCACCGGGCGCTTCTCCCTGAGCGAGGTCGCGGGCGGTGACCTGTCGGGTGCCATCGCCCGGCACGACCCGCGGGAGATCGTCCTCTCCGAGGCGATCCACGCCGATCCGGCCCTCGCGCGGATCTGGCAGGAGAGCCGTGCCGCGATCGTGCCCCTGGCCCAGGCGGAGCTGGAGCCGGCCGCCGCCGAACGGCGCCTGCGCGAGCAGTACGGGGTCACGACCCTGGAGGGATTCGGCCAGTTCACCCGGGCCGAGATCGCGGCGGCCGGGGCGGCGCTGCTCTACATCGCCCGGACGCAGCTCGCGGCCCGGCCGCCCCTGGCGGTTCCGACCCGCGAAGACGGCGGCGCGACCCTGGCGATCGACGCGGCGACGCGCGCCAATCTCGAACTCACCCGCACCCTGTCGGGAGAGCGGACCGGGAGCCTGCTCGCGACGATCGACCGCACCGTGACGGCGAACGGCGCGCGGCTACTGGCCGAGCACCTCGCGGGCCCTCTCACGAACCTCGGCGCCATCGCCCGGCGACATGCGGCTGTGGCGCATCTGGTGGAGGACGCCCGCCTGCGCGGCGGCCTGCGCGACGCCCTCGCCCGGGCGCCGGACCTCGCCCGCGCTCTATCGCGGACCGGCCTTGGCCGCGCGGGCCCCCGGGACCTCGCCGCGATCCGTGACGGCCTCGCCGTGGCGAGGGATCTCGGCGCCCGCCTCACCGCCATTCCGGACCTGCCCGAGGATCTTGCCCGGCTGGCGGAGCATCTGGCCGAGGCCGATCCGGATCTCATCGCCACGCTGGCGGCGGCGCTCGCCGACGATCTGCCCCTCAGCCGTCGTGACGGCGGCTTCGTGCGCGCCGGCTATCATCCGGCAATCGACGAGGCACGAACACTGGGGCAGGATTCCCGCAAGGTGATCGCCGCCCTGCAGGCGCGCTATGCCGAGCAAACCGGCTGCCGGACCCTGCGGATCAAGCACAACAACCTGCTGGGCTACTTCATCGAGGTTCCGCAATCCGTTGGCGAGGCCTGCCTGAAGGGCCTCCAGAGCGAGTTCGTCCACCGCCAGACCATGGTGGACGCCATGCGCTTCACCAGCGTCGAGCTGGGCGAACTCGAATCGAAGATCTCGGGCGCCTCGGACCGGGCGCTCGCCCTGGAGGCCGCCGTCTTCGACGACCTCGCGGCCCGCGTCCTCGCCCAGGCCGAGGCGATCGCCGTGGTGGCCGAGGCACTGGCCGGTCTCGACGTGGCGGCGAGCCATGCGGACCTCGCCGTCGAACTCGACTGGCGGCGGCCCGTGGTCGACGATTCCTTGAGCTTCGTCGTCGTCGGCGGCCGCCATCCGGTGGTGGAAGCCGCCCTGCGGCGCGCGGGCGAACCGTTCATCGCCAATGATTGCGACCTCTCCGGCGATACGCGCGGCCGGATCCGGCTGATCACCGGACCCAACATGGGCGGCAAGTCGACCTTCCTGCGCCAGAACGCGCTGATCGCGGTGCTCGCGCAGATGGGCGGCTTCGTGCCGGCCGCCGAAGCGCGGATCGGCCGGGTCGACCGCCTGTTCTCGCGGGTCGGCGCGGCCGACGACCTTGCCCGGGGGCAATCGACCTTCATGGTCGAGATGGTCGAGACCGCCGCGATCCTCAATCAGGCGACGCGGCGTTCCCTGGTGATCCTGGACGAGATCGGACGCGGCACCGCGACCTTCGACGGCCTGTCGATCGCCTGGGCCTGCCTGGAGCACCTCCACGAGGTCAATGCCTGCCGGGCGCTGTTCGCCACGCATTTCCACGAGCTGACCGCGCTCGGCGACCGGCTGGCGCGGCTGGAGAACGCGACCCTGAAGGTGGCCGAGCATCGGGACGGAGTCGTGTTCCTGCACGAAGTCGTGCCGGGGGTCGCCGATCGCAGCTACGGCCTGCAGGTGGCGCGGCTCGCCGGTTTGCCCGGCAGCGTCGTGACCCGGGCCGGCGCGATCCTCAAGAGTCTCGAGACGGCCGAGCGGGGGCGCCCGGCCCGCGCCCGGATCGACGATCTGCCGCTCTTCGCCGCCCTCGCGCCACCTCCGCCGCCGGAGCCGACGCCGGAAGATCCGCTGGGCGCGATGCTCGACGCCATCGATCCGGACGCGCTGACGCCCCGGGAGGCGCTGGACGCGCTCTATCGGCTCAAGCGGGAGCGCGCGGCGCGGGGCTGAGACCTCGAGGCCGCGCGGTGGCGGCTTGGCCCGAAGCGCTTCAGACGGGCGCGGGCCAGAATCCGTCCGGACAGGCCGGCCCGTCGCGGCCGGCCCGGCGATCGGCCACGTAGTCGAGGGTGCTGGCCACGACGCGCTCGGAATAGGGTTTCGCGATCACCCCGATCGCGCCGGCGAAATCGGCCGGAATGCGCTTGGCGTTGGCGGTCATGAACACCACGGTGGTGCGCCGGTCGGCCGAGAGCGCGCGGGCGACCTCGATGCCGGTCGGGCCGTCCACGAGGTGGATGTCGACGAGGGCCACGTCGGGTGCGGTCGACCGGCCCATGGCGATCGCCTCGGTGGCATTGCCGGCGACGCCGACCGTGACATGCCCGAGATCATCCAGCAGACATTCGAGTTCGAGGGCGATCAGGGCCTCGTCTTCCACCACGAGGATGCGGAGCACGGCGTCCGCGTCGGCATTCCCGGTCCCCATGCGTTCTTCGTCCTCCCGCCCCGAGGCCACCGAGCTTGCGGCCTCAACGTCGATTTCTCAAGCCGGCTGCCGAATCGGGATCTGGATCTCGACGGTCGTGCCCGGACTGGCATCCGTCCAGGCGATCGTCCCGCGCATCTGCCGAACCACCATCTCCACGAGATTGCGCCCGAAGCCAGCCGGATTGGGGGACGCTGCGGCGACCCCGACGCCGTCGTCGCGGATCGTCATGCGCATGCCGGCATCGGTTCGGCGGGCGGTGATCGAGACGCGTCCCTCCCGCTCGCCCGGGAAGGCGTGCCGCAGCGCATTGGCCGTGAGTTCGTGGATCAGCAGCGCCAGGGGTGCCGCCATCGCGGCGGTCAACGCGATCGGCTCGACATCGGCCTCCACCCGGCGCCGCTCCGGGTCGAGGCCGGCATTCATGTCCGCCAGGAACTCGTCCGCGAAATCGCCGAGGTTGAAATGCGTACAATCCCCTTCGGAATAGAGCATCCTGTGCGCCGTCGACAGCGCGCCGATCCGCTCCGCCATGCTCTGCAGCGCGTCCCGCGCCTCGCCCTCCGGCGTGCGCCGGGCCTTCAGCAGCATCAGCGAGGAGATCACCTGAAGATTGTTCTTCACCCGGTGGTCGACCTCGTGGAGCAGGGCGGTCTTCTGCTCCAGGGCCGTGGTCAGGTCGTGGGTCCGGGCCCGGACGAGGCGCTCCAGCTCGTCGTTGGTGCCGCGCATCGACACTTCCATCTGGTGGACATGGGTCATGTCCGCCTGAGCGGCGTAAAAATAGGCCAGGCCCTCGGCATCGCGCACCGGGGTGATTGTCATCGCGTTCCAGAAGGCCGCCCCGTCCTTGCGGTAGTTGAGCAGTTCCACCGAGATCGGCTCGGCGGCCTCGACCGCCGCGCGGATGCGCTGCACCGTCGACCGGTCCGTGCCCGGCCCCTGCAGCATCCGGCAGTTGCGCCCGACGATCTCGTCGGCGGCATAGCCGGTCGCGTTCAGGAACGCGACGTTCGCCCAGGCGATCGGGTTGTCGGGGGCGCGGGCATCAGTGATGACCATCGGCGACGGGCTGGACGCGAAGGCGTCGACGAGCGTCGCGAGGGGCGGACCGGAGACGGATCGGACACTCAACGCATCATTCCACAATCAGGCGGTGCATCCGTCCGTCCGGCGGCGCCACCATCGCGCTCCGACCGCGGAACGTGGAGACCGCGTTAAGCAAGTTTCTACCAAGATTGGGGCGCAAGACAGCACGATCCAACGAAAACCGGTGCGGCGTAAGGCTGCCACGATTTCGCGAGATCAAGGCCACGAAGGCTCAGGAGTTCCATGCCATGGCGAACCAGCCACAGGCGATGCGTCGCTTCCGGCTCCGCGACATCGTCGAGGACCGGCGGATCGTGCTCATGCTGGCGCTCGGATTCTCCTCGGGCCTGCCGCTGCTCCTGGTGCTGGGGACCTTCACGCTCCGCCTCGCCTTCTCGGATATCGACGTGCGGGCGATCGGCCTGTTCAGCTACGTGGCGCTGCCCTACTCGCTGAAGTTCCTCTGGGCCCCCGCCATCGACCGGCTGAACGTGCCAGTCCTGAGCGCCCGGCTCGGGCGCCGGCGGGCCTGGATGGTGACCACGCAGGCGGCCGTCGCGCTGTGCCTGATCCTGATGGCCTTCTCGGACCCGAAGACCAACCTCGCGCTCCTGGGCCTCGGGGCCTTCCTGGTGGCCTTCTGTGCGGCCAGCCAGGACGTGGTGATCGACGGCTGGCGCATCGACGCCGCCGGCAGCGACTTCCAGGGCATCCTGGCGGCGACCTCGAATCTCGGTTACCGCCTCGGCCTGATCACGGCCGGCGCGGGCGCGCTGTTCATCGCCGCGTCCGGCGGCTGGACGCTGGCCTACCTGATCATGGCCGCGCTCATGCTGGTCGGGATGATCGCGGCCCTGCTGGCCCCGGCCTTCGACAGGCCGCGCGCGGTTCAGGCCGAGACGCCCGGCCGGTCCCGCTTCTGGTCGATGCGCCGCGCCGTGCTGGAGCCGCTCACCGAACTGTACGGCCGGTTCGGCGGCGCCCTCTGGGGCATCCTCCTGCTCGTAGCCCTGTTCCGGCTGCCCGACTTCCTGTCCGGCGTGATGGCGAGCCCGCTCTACCGGACGCTGGGCTTCGACCTCAAGGAGATCGCCACCGTCACCAAGCTCTACGGCATCTGGGTCGGCATCGCGGGCGGCTTCGCGGGCGGCTGGGCGCTCGCCCGGCTCGGCCTGTTCCCGACGCTGCTGCTGGGCGCCTTCCTGGCCGCCTCCTCGCACCTCGCCTTCGCGTGGCTGGCGGCCGGCGCGCCCGAGCTGTGGCGCCTGACGGTCGCCATCTCCGTCGAGAATTTCTGCGGCTCCTTTGCCGGCATCGTGCTGATCGCCTACATGTCGAGCCTCACCAGCCCGGCCTACGCGGCGACGCAATACGCACTGTTCTCCTCGCTCTATGCGCTGCCGGGCAAGCTGATCGCGGGCTCGTCGGGCTTCGTGGTCGCGGCGATCGGCTATCCGGCCTTCTTCGTCATGACCTCCCTCGTGGGCATCCCGGTCCTGATCCTCTGCGTCGCGGTCGGACGGCGCAGCGGGCAGGCGGAGACGGCGGCCGCGGCGCCGGCGCGAGACGGGCACGAGGCGGGGAACCGCATCCCGGGGGGCGAGCTTCCTACCACGGCGCGCGCCACGGGAGCGGCGTGAGCGGGACAGATCCAAGGATCATCGGATGAGCACGAGCGACCTCACCCTCGCCGGCGAGACGCTGCCGGCGGCGACTCCAGAGACGGTGCTGAGCGACGCGGACCTGGCCGCCCTGCGCCGCGCGGTGCAGGTGCTGGAGCGTCCGAGCCTGGCGGCACGGCTCTCCGCGGCGGCCGGCGCCCCCCTCGACATCATCGGCCGGTCGCTGCCGGCGCCGGTCACCGAGGCCGTCAGCCGCAGCACCGAGGCGGCCATGCGGGGCGCGCTCCACGTCGCGCTGGCGACGCTGCCGCGCAAGGAAGTCGTCGCGGCCGAGCGTGACGGCCTCGGCGCGGTCGCCGCGAAGGCCGAGGGCCGGATCGCGCGGCTGCTCGGCTCGGGCGACGCCAAGCACAAGGCGATGGCGGCGCTCTCGGGCGCGGTCGGCGGCGCGTTCGGGCTCGCGACGCTGGCGGTGGAGCTCCCGGTCTCGACCACGCTGATGCTGCGCTCGATCGCCGAGATCGCCCGGGCGGAGGGTGAGGATCTGGAGACCCCCGAGGGGGCGCTCGCCTGCGTGCAGGTCTTCGCCCTCGGCGGCCGGACCGCGGCCGAGACCGAGGCCGGCGCGGCGCTCACGGAGAGCGGCTATTTCGCCGTCCGCGCCGCCCTGGCCAAGACCCTGTCGGAAGCCGCCCGGTATGCCGGCAGCAAGACGCTCCTCGACCAATCGGCCCCCGCGCTGATCCGCTTCACCGCGCAGATCGCCGCGCGCTTCGGTCTGGTGGTCTCCCAGAAGGTCGCCGCGCAGGCGGTCCCGGTCCTCGGCGCCTTCGGTGGGGCCGCGGTCAACACGGCCTTCATGAACCACTTCCAGTCGACCGCACGCGCGCATTTCACCGTCCGGCGCCTGGAGCGCTCCTACGGGGCCGCCGCCGTGCGGGCCGCCTACGAGGTCGAGAAGGCGGCGCTCGGGATCGCTTGATCCGCCCCCGGTTAAGCCGCAAGGATCCGCCCCATCCGCGCGGGGCGGAGGGACGGAGGCGATCCTGATCGGCAACGGCGAGATGGTGGCCCGGCTGGCGCTGGCGGCCCTGTTCGGGAGCGTCATCGGGCTGGAGCGGGAGCGCCTGCTCTGGGCGGCCGGCCTGCGGACCCACATGCTGGTCTGCGTCGGCTCCTGCCTGATCATGCTGGTCTCGGCCTTCGGCTTCTCCGACGTGCTGGGCACCGCACACGTCGTGCTCGATCCCTCCCGTATCGCCGCGCAGGTGGTCTCCGGCATCGGCTTCCTGGGCGCGGGGACGATCCTGCTGCGCGGCGAGGTGGTGAAGGGCCTCACCACGGCGGCCAGTCTCTGGGGCGTTGCGGCGATCGGGCTGGCGATCGGCAGCGGCCTCTACGTGCCCGCCCTGGCCGCGACGGCGCTCATCGTCGGCATCCTGGCCGGGGTGAAGCCGTTCGAGGAGCGCTGGCGCGACCGGATGCGGGCCCAGACACTGCGGCTGACCGCGCGGACGGGAACGATCTCGATCGATACCCTGCAGGCGGCGACCGGCGAGCGCGCCTCGCGGGTCCGGACCTTCAAGGTCCATCCGGGCCCTGACCCGGACCACGACGAGGTGACGATCACGTTCGTGCGCCTGTCCCGGACGAGCTTCGAGGCGATCGCGGCGAAGCTGCGGGCGATGCCCGATGTCACCGCGGTGGAAGTGGCCGAGGAATGACGGCGTCCGGCGCAGCACCCTCCGTCATGGCGGGCGCCGCGCAGTGAGCCAGGGCAGCGCGATGCTGGCGGGTGTGGCGCGGCCGGATGGCTGCGCCCCGCTCGCTCAGACGGAGCCGAAATCTTCGATCGCGGACCGTCCGGGCCCGATGGCTGATCACGCCGCCCCGGCGCCCTCGCCGTCGAGGAACAGGCGGTAGGCCGGGTTCTCGGTCTCGTCGGTAGCCGGATAGCCGAGCGCCTCGATGACGGCGTCGAACCGCGCGCGCCCGGCCGGCGGCACCGCGATGCCGGCGAGCACCCGGCCGTAATCGGCGCCGTGATTGCGGTAATGAAACAGCGTGATGTCGAAATCCGGCCCGAGGGCATCGAGGAACTTCATCAGCGCGCCCGGCCGCTCCGGGAACTGGAAGCGGAACAGCCGCTCATGGGCGACGCCGACGGCGCGGCCGCCGACCATGTAGCGGACATGGACCTTGGCCATCTCGTTGTCGCTCATGTCGAGGACCCGATAGCCGGCCTCCCGCAGCGAGCCGATCAGCGCCTGCTTCTCGCGCTTGCCGCCGGTGATGTTGATGCCGACGAAGATCTGGGCTTCGGATCCCGGCGCGTGGCGGTAGTTGAACTCCGTGATGGCCCGCGGCCCGAGGGCGTTGATGAAGGCGCGATAGGCGCCGGGGCGCTCGGGGATGGTCACGCCGATCAGGACCTCGCGCTGCTCGCCGATCTCGGCACGCTCGGCGATATGGCGCAGGCGGTCGAAATTCAGGTTCGCCCCCGACGAGATGGCGATCAGCGTGCCGTCCCCGCCCTCGCGCTCGGCGTAGAGCTTGGCGCCGGCCAGGCTCAGCGCCCCGGAGGGCTCCGACACCGCGCGGGTGTCGTCGAAGATGTCCTTGATCGCGGCGCACATGGCGTCGGTGTCGACGGTGATGACCTCGTCGAGGTGTTCGCGGCAGAGCCGGAACGTCTCCTCGCCGGCCTGACGCACGGCGACGCCGTCGGCGAACAGGCCGACGCTGGGCAGGCTGACCCGGGTGCCGGCCGCCAGCGCCGCTGCCATGCAGGCGGCGTCCTCGGGCTCGACGCCGATCACCTTGGTGCCCGGCCGAAGGTATTTCACGAAGGTGGCGATCCCGGCGGCCAGACCGCCGCCGCCCACCGGCACGAAGATCGCCTCGATCGGCCCGGTATGCTGCTCCAGGATCTCCTTGCCGATGGTCCCCTGGCCGGCGATCACGTCGGGATCGTCGAACGGGTGCAGGAAGGTCAGGCCCTGCTCGGCCTCGAGGATCTTCGCCTGCGCGAGTGCCTCATCGAAGGCGTCGCCGTGCAGCACCACCTCGGCGCCGCGAGCCCGGCAGGCATCGACCTTGATCGACGGGGTGGTGCGCGGCATCACGATGACGGCGCGCGCGCCGAGCTTGGCGGCGGCGAGCGCCACGCCCTGCGCGTGGTTTCCGGCGGACGCGCAGACGACGCCGCGGGCGATCTGGTCGGGGCTCAGGCCCGACATCTTGTTGTAGGCACCGCGCAGCTTGAACGAGAAGACCGGCTGGAGATCCTCGCGCTTCAGAAGAACCGGCCGGCCGAGCCGCTGCGTCAGGCGCGGCATCGGATCGAGGGGGCTCTCGATCGCCACGTCGTAGACGCGGGCGGTGAGGATCTTGCGGATGTAGTCCGTCACGGTGTGGAGTCTCGGCCGATGTGCAGGGCTATGCCGGCCAGATAGACCCTCCGGCCCGCGGATGCGAGCGCGCCCGACGCGAGGCAGATCAGCCCAGTCGCTCGACCAGCGCCGCCACCCAGACGAGCAGGGCCGCCATCTGCGCCATGAAGGTGCCGGCGGAGGCGAGGTCCTTCACGGTGCCGATCATCGGATGATGCCCCGGATGGACATGGTCGCAGAGCTTCTCGACGGCGGTGTTGAGGAACTCGGCGGCCAGCATCAGCAGCAGGCTGCCCATCAGGGCGACGCGCACCCAGAGCGTCGCGCCGAGGAAGAGGGCGACCGGCACGCCCAGGGCCAGGAGCACGAGTTCCTGCCGCACGGCCCGCTCGGTGCGCGCGCCGTGGCGCAGGCCGCGCCAGGAATTCAGGAAGGCGAGAACCAGGGCGTTCATCGGATGGCCGTCTCCGGCACGGACCGGCTGATCCACTTGGCGAGCAGCGGGCCGGTGAGCAGAACCACGAACAGGCGCAGGGTCTGGACCGCCAGCACGAAGGAGACGTCGGCCTTCGAGCCGACCGCGATGATCGCCACCGAATCGAGGCCGCCGGGGCTCGTGGCCAGCACCGCGGTGAGGAGGTCGATCGGCAGAAGCAGGGTCAGGCCCCAGCCCCAGGCCGCGCACAGGGTGATGACCGAGAAGGTCGCCGCCAGGATGCCGGGCAGGGCCGTGACGGTCAGGCGCAGCGTCTCACGGGTGAACCGCAGGCCGACATAGATGCCGATGCAGGCATAGGCGAGTTCGAGGATCGGCACCGGCAGCGCCATGCGGACGAGCCCGGTGGCGTGGAGCAGGCTGCCGAGCACCATCGGGCCGACCTGCGCGCCGGCCGGGACACGCAGGGCGAGCGCCGCGCCCGCACCCACGACGGCGACGGCGAGCGTCGCGAGCAGGGAGAGCGGACCGGTCACCTCACCGACGCCGGCCGACGCTCCCGGAACCGGGGTTTCCATCAGGAAACGGGCGGCCAGCGACGCCGAGAACACCACCGCGGCGACGCGGACATACTGCATGAAGGCCACGAGCCGCGGATCGGCACCGAAATCCTCCGCCATGGCGACCATGGCGGAGGCGCCGCCGGGGGAGGAGCCCCAGGCCGCCGTGGTCCCGGGGAGCACGCGCAGGCGCGTCAGGATCCAGCCGACGAGCCCGCTGACCGCGACGGTCACCAGCACGACGGCGACGATGAGCGGCCCGTCCGCCAGCAGGGTCTGGGCGATCTGCCCGGTGACCGCGTGCGCCACGAGGCAGCCGATCGCCGCCTGCGAGGCCTGGAAGGCGGACCGGGGGACGCGCAGGCGCGAGCCGCCGACACCGAAGGCGATGGCCGCGATCATCGGCCCGAGCAGCAGCGCGGCCGGAAACTGCGCGCGCATGAGGCCATACGAGATGAGTGCGGACGCGGCGGCGAGGGCGGCCCAGAGGCCGATTGTGCGGAGAGGGGGCAAGGCAACCGATCGGAAGCGGCCCGCACGAGCCGGCAGGCGTCAGGCGCGCGCTATACCGCAATATTGGCCCTGTCACGGCAGAGTTTCGGCACGGCGCCCCCGCGCCGGGATCAGGGCTCGCGCGTCAGGGCCGCGAAGGCGGCGTCGAGGCGCGCCCGGGCCTCGTCCAGCCCCTGGCGGCGGGCGTCGAGCCATGTGCGGTCGGCCGTCAGCCGGTCCCGGGCGCCGGCCAGCATGCGCCGGACCTCCGCGGGTTGCGGTCCGCCGAGTCCCTTGGCAGCGTCGATCATGCCCCGCGCCGACAGAGCCGCCCGGAAGCGGGCCTCGTCGAGGGGCAGGTCCGGCTTCAACCCCGACCCGGCGGCGGCCTCGGCGTAGATCCGCCGCACCTCCGCGAAGGGCAGATCGGCCGGGCGCAGATCGTGGCCGCGGCCGTAGCTCACGAGTTCCGACGCGAAGTGGTGGCCGAGCCGGAACGGCACGTCCGCCTCGCGCTGGAGGGTGTCGGCGAGTTCGGTCGTGGTCGCGTAATCCGCCGCGACCTCGTCGGCGGCGCGCGCCCGGTCCACGACCAGTCCGTCGAGGACGCGGGTCCAGCGCCGGCACATCTCGGTGGCCTCGGCGAGCGTCCGCCCCGGCGGCTCGTCCTGGTTGCGCTTGTAGTCCGGCATCCCGGACTCGACGTTGTGGGCCATGATGACGAAGGCCTGCGCAGCGCCGACCACGTCGCTGGCCTTCATGCGCAGGGCATAGAGCGCCACGGGATTGCGCTTCTGCGGCATGATGCTGCTCGGTCCGGTCAGCGCGCCCTCCCGAAGCAGGATCCACGGCCGCGTCTGGTGATACTGAGCGTAGAGGTCCTGCGCGAAGCTGCCGGCGATTGTGGCGAGGTTGCCCGCCAGACCGGTCAGCTCCAGGCCGAGATCCATGGGCGCGAGCTGGCCGGCATCGTAGCTGTTCTCGACGGGCCCGTCGAAGCCGAGCAGCGCCGCCAGCCGGTTGCGGTCCACCGGGAAGCTCGACGTCCCGAGGGCGGCCGCGCCCAGCGGCGACAGGTTCAGCCGCGCCCAGGCCTCCCGCAGGCGGTCCGCGTCGCGGGCGAGCACGGCCGCGTAGCCCAGATAGAGGTGGCCGAGCGTCGTCGGCTGGGCCTGGACGCCGTTGGTATAGGCCGGGACGATCGTGTCGGCCTCGCGTTCGGCGACCGCCAGCAGGGCGGCCCGGGTCGCGTTCAGCGCCGCGGCGAGGGCGAGGAGGCGGTCGCGCTGCTCGAGCTTCAGGACGGTCGGGATGATGTCCTGGCGGCTGCGACCCGAATGCATCCGGGTGGCGTCGGGGCCGGCGATGGCGGTGATCAGCGGCTCGATCCGGAGGTAGTCGTCCGGCCGTTCCGCACCCGGCTTGGCGGCGTCGGCGGCGACCTGGTCGAGGGCGCGGGCGATGGTCGCGGCCAGAGGACGCGGGACGATGCCGGTCTCCACGCTCATCACCAGGGAGGCCCGGTCGATCTGATCGATCCGCGCGAAGCTGTCGGTCGGCGCGGCGCGGGCGCCGACGGGGGCCAGCAGCGCCAGAGCCCCCCAGATCATCCTGCGCCGCATCGGCCAGCTCCCCATGTCCTGACCCATCCTGATAGACCCGCCGGGCGCGTCCGTCCGCATCACGACCTCATGACGCGAGCGCCTCACCCCACCGCGTCGTCGCCCCGGTAGGCCGTGGTGCCGGGCGGCGCGTGCGCCCGGAAGAAGGCGGCGAGGCTCGCCAGTCCCGCGGCGCGCGGATCGCTCGCCCGCCAGACCAGCGCGATCGTCCGACCGGGACCGTCGACGTCGAAGGCGCGGGTGACCGTCAGGCCGCTGGGATCGGGATTGGCGGGCACCGCGAGGGCCGGAAGCAGCGTGTATCCGGCGCCGGCGGCCACCATCGAGCGGAGCGTCTCCAGGCTGGTGGCGTGGCGGCCGACCGAGGAGCCGGCGCCACAGGCCGCGATCGTCTGGTCGCGCAGGCAATTGCCTTCGTCGAGCAGCAGGAGGTCCGGCCCCGCAATCTCGGCGGCCGAGAGCGCGCCGCCCCGGGCGAGCGCGTGCTCGGACGGGCAGGCGAGCCAGAACGGCTCGACGAAGAGCGGCGAGACCGCGAACCCGCCGGACGGCAGCGGCAGCGACACCAGGGCCGCGTCGACGCGGCCGTCGCGCAGGCCCTCGACGATGTCGGCCGTCCGCGATTCCGACAGCGACAGCATCAGCAGCGGGTATTGCTCGCGCAGCGGCCGCAGCACCAGTGGGAAGAAGTAGGGGCCGAGCGTCTGGATCGCCGCCAGGACGAGCCGCCCGGTCAGCGGCGAGCCGCGGCCCTCGCTGGCGAGCGCCAGCAGCCGATGCGCCTCCGCGAGCACCACCCGCGCCTGCCGCACGATCGCCTGCCCGGCCTCGGTGAGCAGGACCCGGCGGTTCGAGCGCTCGAACAAAGTCAGGCCGAGCGCGGTTTCCAGCTTACGCACCTGCACGCTCAATGTCGGCTGGCTGACATTACAGCGCTCGGCGGCCCGGCCGAAATGCCCCTCGTCGGCGACCGCGACGACATATTCGAGATCCCGAAGCGAGAGGCCGGCCAGATTCATAGGCAGCGTCTATCAGAACCTTTGTGACGATGCATTTGCCTCTGGGTCACGCCGGGGTCATAACCTTTCACCAGAACGGTTCCAGGCTGGTCTCGGCCGCCGAGAGCCTTCGCAGAACGGAGAGACGGTACGCATGAGCGATCAACGCCCGATCCTGACCACTCGCCAGGGCCATCCGGTCCGCGACAACCAGAGCACCCGCACGGTCGGTGAGCGCGGCCCGGCGACGCTCGAGAACTACCAGTTCATCGAGAAGATCACGCATTTCGATCGCGAGCGGATCCCGGAGCGGGTCGTTCACGCCCGCGGCGCCGGCGCCCATGGCTGGTTCGAGGCCTACGGCAAGATCGGCGACGAGCCGGCCTCCAAGTACACCCGCGCCCGCGTTCTGAACGAGACCGGCGTGAAGACGCCGATGTTCGTGCGCTTCTCCACCGTCGCCGGCGCGAAGGAGAGCCCGGAGACCGAGCGCGACCCGCGCGGCTTCGCGGTGAAGTTCAAGACCGTCGACGGCAACTGGGACCTCGTGGGTAACAACCTCAAGGTCTTCTTCATCCGCGACGCGATCAAGTTCCCCGACATGATCCACGCCTTCAAGCCGGATCCGGTGACGAACCGCCAGGAGGCGTGGCGCTTCTTCGACTTCGTGGCCCAGCACCCCGAAGCGATCCACATGGTGACGCACCTGAAGTCGCCCTGGGGCATCCCGGCCAACTACCGCGAGATGGAAGGCTCGGGCGTCAACACCTACAAGCTGGTCAACGACCAGGGCGAGGCGGTGCTCTGCAAGTTCCACTGGATCCCCAAGCAGGGCGTCCGGAACCTGACCTCGCAGCAGGCTTCCGAGATCCAGGCCAAGGATGTCGGCCACGCGACCCGCGACCTGTACGACAACATCAAGGCCGGCAATTTCCCCGAGTGGGAATTCGCCGTGCAGATCATGCCGGACGGCCCGAACGACCACCTCTCCTTCGACCCGCTGGATGACACGAAGCTGTGGCCGGTGGACCAGTTCCCGCTCCTGCCCTGCGGCCGGATGGTGCTCGACCGCGTGCCGGACAACTTCTTCGCTGAGGTCGAGCAGTCGGCCTTCGGCACCGGCGTTCTGGTCGACGGCATCGACTTCTCGGACGATAAGATGCTCCAGGGCCGGACCCTGTCCTACTCGGACACCCAGCGCTACCGCGTCGGCGCCAACTACCTGCAGCTGCCGATCAACGCGCCGCAGCCCGGCGTGAAGGTCTATTCGAACCAACGGGACGGGCAGATGACCTACGGTGTCGACGGCACCGGCCCGAACAAGCACATCAACTACGAGCCCTCCACCCTGGCCGAAGGCCTGCGGGAGGCGCCGAAGCCCGCCAAGGACTATCATCAGCCGGTCCAGGGCAATCTCGGCCGCTACCAGACCTCGCGCACTGAGGACGACTACACGCAGGCCGGCGTGCGCTACCGCTCCTTCGAGGATTGGGAGCGCGAGGACCTGATCGCCAACCTCGTGGCCGACATGAAGCAGTGCCCGGAGCCGATCCAGCTGCGGATGGTCTGGCACTTCTGGCACGCCGACGAGGATTACGGTCGCCGGGTCGCAGAGGGCGCCGGGATCGACCTGGAGAAGGCCAAGGCCCTGCCGCCGCTGCCGGGCCGTGCCGCCCCGGGCAAGCGCCTGCAGTCCGAGACCTACACGGACGGGTCGCAGGCCCACCGGGTCGCCGCCGAGTAAGCCGCGCGCGTCGCGACCACGATCGAAGCCCCGCGCGGTCACATGGCCGCGCGGGGTTCCTGTTTGGACACCCGGCGGGGACGGCGATGACGTGTGTCGTGCAGCGCGGGCTCGGCCCGAACGCCGTCGTCGGCGGCATGCGGATTTCCTATCTGGCGCGCAGCGACGAGACGGGCGACGGCCTCGGCATCTATCGGGTCGACATGGATCCACGGACGCCCGGTGCCGGACTGCACCGCCACGCCCGGCTGACCGAGACCTTCTCGGTCGAGGCGGGCCGGCTCGCCCTGCATGTCAGCGATACGGACCACGTGCTCGGGCCGGGCGATTTCGCGCTGATCCCGCCCGGGATCGCCCACGCCTTCGCCAATCGCAGCGAAGAGCCGGTCCGCTTCACCCTGAGCTTCGCGCCGGCGCTGGGTCGTGAGGGCTTCTTCGAGGGGCTGGCGCAGCTGGCCGCGGAGGGCCGCCTCTCGGACCGGGTCGCGATGACCGACCTGATGGCGCGCTACGATCAGGAACCGCTGGCCGGTTTCGCGGGCTGGAGCGACGCCAGCGGCTGAGCCGCTTTCCCTCGCATCTCAGGCTCGGCCGCGCTGACTTTGCGGTCGCGGCCCGCGGCCAGGCCGATCAGGATCGCCGCGACGGCGATGCCGACGAACAGGGCCCCCGGCACGCCCCAGCCGCCCGTGGACTCATGGGCCAAGCCGAAGACCAGCGGCCCGAGGCAGGCGCCCGTATAGCCGATGCCCTGCGCCATGGCCGAGAGCCCTGCGGCGCTCGCCGCGTCGGCGGCGCGCAGGACGATCAGGGTGAGCCCGAGGCCGAAGCACCCGCCGATGCCGAAGCCGAGGGCGCCGGCAGCCGGAATGCGCAGTGAATCCGCCCCGAAGGCGAGGACCAGGAAGGCCACGGCGGTGAGGCCCGGGATGGCCACGATCCAGCCCCGCTGATCCCGGGCGCGAGCGGCCAGCATGGCGGTGAGGAGCGCGCCGGGAGCCTGAACCAGCGTGGTCAGCGAGGCGTAGAGCCCGGCATCGAGCGGCGTGAGGCCGCGTCCCTGCAGCAGCAGCGGCAGCCAGCCGAACAGGATGTAGGCGAGCGACGATTGCAGGCCCATGAAGCCGGTCACCCACCAGGCCAGCGGGTCGCGCAGCAGCCGCCCGGCGGAGGGCGCGGCGGTCGACATCGTCCGGCGCGCGAACGGGATCCACACGAAGGCGGCGACGAGCGCCGGCAGCGACCAGACCGCCAGGGCGGAGGGCCATCCGCCCCCGAGGGCGTGCTCCACCGGAACCGCCGCCCCGGCGCCGGCGGCGGCGCCGAGGCACAGGGTCATCGTGTAGAGCCCGGTCATCAGACCGCCGCTGCCGGCGAAATCGCGCTTCACGAGGGCCGGCAGCAGGACGTTGTCGAGGCCGATCCCGATCGCGGCGAGCGCCGTTCCGGCGAAGAGCGGCACGAGGCCGCCGAGGCCGCGAAGCGCCAGGCCGGCCACCAGGATCGTCGACCCGGCGAGAACCGCGAGGTCGGGCCCGATCCGGCGGATCAGCGGCGCGGCCAGCGCGCAGGCGATGCCCAGGCACAGGACCGGCAGCGTGGTGAGGATGGCGGCGCCTCCGGGACCGAGACCGGTGCCGTCCCGGATCGTCGCCAGCAGCGGGCCGACCGTGCTGAGCGCCGGGCGCAGATTGAACGCCACCAGCATCAGCGCCAGGCCGAGCAGGAAACGGTTCGCGCTGGTGCGCCCCGGGCTCACGGTCGCCGCCGCGCGATCACGGCACCGCCGAGGCAGGCGGCCAGCATCAGCGCGAAGGCGGCATCGCCGAACTGGCCATAGAGCGTGCCGCCGACGATGCGCGCGGGCAGATCCGCGTCGAGCCAGGTCTCCGCGTCCAGCCTCGTCCGGGCGACGATCCGGCCATGCGGGTCGATCACTGCGGAGATCCCGGTATTGGCGTCGCGCACGAGCGGCAATCCCTCCTCGACCGCCCGCAGGCGCGCCTGGGCCAGGTGCTGGCGCGGACCGGGGGTGTCGCCGAACCACGCGTCGTTGGTGACGTTCAGGATGAGCCCCGGCGGCTGCGGCGACGGCGCGGCGTGCCCGGCAGGCAGGATCGCGCCCGGGAAGATCGCCTCGTAGCAGATCGTCGCCGCCACCGGCGGCAGGCCCGGAACCGTCAGGATCCGCTGACCGGCGAGCGATCCAGCCGAGAAGCCGCCCGGAATGGCCACGAACTGGCGCAGGCCGAGGGCCCGCAGGGCTGCATCGAGCGGCCCCGGGAGGTATTCACCGAACGGGACGAGGTGGACCTTGTCGTAGCTGTCGGAAATCGTGCCGTCCGGCCCGATCACCATGACGGCGTTGAAGAAGCGCAGGCGCTCGCCCGGCAGCGGCTCTTCGGCGCGGGCCGCCCCGGTGATCAGCTGCTGCCCGGGCTTCAAGCCGGCCGCCACCTTGGCCAGGGCGTCGGGATCGCGCTGGATCAGGAACGGGAAGGCGGATTCCGGCCAGACGATGTGGGTCGGCTCGGGTGCACCCGCCTCGGTCGGGCGCTGGCTCAGCTCGATGTAGCGGTCGACGATATCGGCCCGGTTTTCCGGTCTGAACTTGGCATCCTGCGGCAGGTTCGGCTGAACGAGGCGCAGCCGGATTCCGGCCACGGCCGGATCGGGCGGGCCGAGCCGCTCGGCGCCGGCGAGGGCCATGCCGATGAGCAGGATGGCGGCGGCGACGCTCGGCCCGAACCGGTCGCGCGGAGTCGCGCCGGTGGCCAGGGTCGCGGGCGCCGCGCAGACGAGCACGGCCAGGATGCACAGGCCGTAGAGCCCGATCGTCGCGGCCCATTGCATCAGCCAGAGGTTCTGGGCCAGCGCCATCCCGAGGGTGTTCCAGGGGAAGCCCGTGAACAGGTGACCGCGCAGCCAGTCGGCGGCGCCGAGCCCGAAAGCGAGGGCGGCGACCCGCGCCGCGCCTCGGCCCCATAGCAGGCCCGCCGCGCCGAAGCCGGCCCCGTAGAACAGGCCGAGGACGAAGGGCAGGCCGACGACGCCCAGCGGCAGGGCCCAGAGGAACTCGTCGGCCTCTACCAGGAAGGCCTGACCCAGCCACCAGAGACCGGCGGTAAGATAGCCGAAGCCCCAGGCCCAGCCGACCAGGAAACAGGGCCAGAACCGCCGGAGGGTGGTCCGGTCGGAGGCGGCCCCGTCCTGCAGCCAGACCGCGACCGTCAGGGACAGGACGAGGGCCGGCAGGATGCCGTAGGGCGGCATGGCCAACGCGCCGAGCGCGCCCGCGAGCCACGCAAGCCCGAGTCGGCGCCAACCGGTCAGGCGCGCGATCGCCCGGACGGCGCCCGGCACGCGCGCGCGCTCAGGATCGGACATGGGATCCCGCATCGGCCCGCGCATGGATGCGCCGGCCGCCGCGGGCGACCGGGCGAAACCGTCCGCCGCACCCCTCACGCCGCGACCGTCACGGGTGCGGCGTCTCGGCGACCGGC
>Ga0316228_1000876_pt1 | contig 35707 bp, 39 predicted proteins | sample TBH18021metaG_FD_206005 | JGI IMG/M metagenome (GOLD analysis project Ga0316228, IMG submission 206005) | Freshwater microbial communities from Trout Bog Lake, Wisconsin, USA - TBH18021 | ecosystem: Environmental > Aquatic > Freshwater > Lake > Hypolimnion/Profundal zone | place: USA: Wisconsin... | reverse complement strand
TGCGGCGGTCGAGCTTGTGCTTCGCCTGAATCCGCTTCGACATATCTTTCGCGTCCTCTCGAGACCGAGAATGAGGAACGCGCCCTCCTTTTCCCGGACGTCAGGTCCAGGACGACAGGGCGGGAGGATCCCGCCCACGGGTGCGCGTGAAAACGCGACGGGGCCCCGTGCGGAGCCCCATCGACGGGCGGGTCTTTAGGGGACGGCGCCGCCGCGGTCAACCGTGAGAGGTCAGATGGACGAGTCAGTCGCGGTCCGGCGCGGTGCGCCCGCGGACGTGGAGGTGATCCGGGCGCTGGTCGAGGCGGCCTACACCAAGTGGATCCCGGTGATCGGCCGCCTGCCGATCCCGATGCGGGCGGATTACGCGCAGGCGGTGCTGGAGAACCGCTTCGACCTGCTGCTGGCCGGCCCGGAGCTCGCCGGGCTGATCGAGACCAAGGCGGAGGCCGACCACCTGCTGGTCGTGAACGTGGCGGTGGACCCGGCTTTCCAGGGCCGGGGCTTCGGCGTCAGGCTGATGCAGCGGGCGGACGCCATCGCGGCGGAAGCCGGGCTCGCGCGGCTGCGCCTTTACACCAACAAGAAGTACGTCGCGAACCTGCGCCTCTACGGCGCGCTTGGCTACCGGGCGGAGCGGGAGGAGCCCTATGCCGGCCCGGGCCGGACGCGGGACGACGACATCACCGTGCACATGGTGAAGGATCTCGCGGCCGACATGGCTGAGCGCCGGCAGGCCTGACTCTTCGACCCGGCCCCCAGTCATCGCGAGCGCAGCGAAGCGACCCAGGGTGGCGCGCCACCGCAGAGCGTGGCGCCGCTGGATTGCTTCGCTGCGCTCGCAAAGACGGCGTGTCCCCCCGGCCCACGGTGAAAGCCCGGTCTCCCGGCTCCCCTCAGGTCACCACGCTCGGCTCGGCCCGGCCGGTGCGGGGCTCGATCTCGGCGATCGCGCGGGCCGCCGCCGCCACCGGCGCCAGCACCTCGGCCACCGGCAGGTCGAGGCGGTCCGGCGCGTTCTCGTAACGCTCCAGGTAGACCCGCAGCGTCGCCCCGGCGGTGCCGGTCCCCGAGAGGCGGAACACCGCCCGCGCATCCTCGGCGAAGCCGATCCGGATGCCCTGGCGCTCGGTCAGCGAGCCGTCCACCGGATCGCGGTAGGCGAACTCGTCGGCGGTCGACACCGTGAGATCGCCGATCCGCGTGCCCGGCAGCCCGGCGAGCTTCTCGCGCAGCGCGTCCATCAGGCCGTTGGCGCCGTCCGAATCCACTTCCTCATAGTCGTGCCGGGCGTAGTAGTCGCGGCCGTAGGTCCGCCAATGCGCCCGCACCAGCGCGTCGGCCCGCTCGCCCGTGGCGGCCAGGATGTTGAGCCAGAGCAGCACCGCCCAGAGCCCGTCCTTCTCGCGCACATGGTTCGAGCCGGTGCCGGCGCTCTCCTCGCCGCACAGGGTGATGAGGCCCGCATCGAGGAGATTCCCGAAGAACTTCCAGCCGGTGGGCGTCTCGTAGGCCTTGATGCCCAGCGCGGCCGCGACCCGGTCGGCGGCGCGGCTCGTGGGCATGGAGCGGGCGACGCCCGACAGGCCGCCCGCGTAGCCCGGCGCCCGGTGGGCGTGGGCGGCGAGCAGCGCGAGGCTGTCGCTCGGCGTCACGAACAGGCCCGGGGCGACGATCATGTTGCGGTCGCCGTCGCCGTCGGAGGCGGCGCCGAAATCCGGCGCGTCGGGCCCCTGCATCAGGTCGAACAGGTCGTGGCAATGCACCGGGTTCGGGTCCGGGTGGTGGCCGCCGAAATCCTCCTTCGGGACCGCGTTGACGACCGTGCCGGCCGGCGCGCCGAGCATCCCTTCGAGGATCGCGGTGGCATAGGGGCCGGTCACCGCGCTCATGGCGTCGAAGCGCATGCGGAAGCCGGAGGCGAACAGACGCGACACGGCGTCGAAATCGATGAGCGTGCGCATCAGCGCGGCGTAGTCGGCCACCGGGTCGATCACCGTGACCGTCATGGCGCCGAGGCGGGTGTCACCGAGCCGGTCGAGGTCGAGGTCCGGGGCTTCGACGAAGCGGTATTCCGTCAGCGCCTTGGCCCGCGCGAAGATCGCGTCGGTGAGGGATTCCGGCGCCGGGCCGCCGTTGGCGGCGTTGAACTTGATGCCGAAATCGCCCTCCGGCCCGCCCGGGTTGTGGCTCGCCGACAGCACGATGCCGCCGAGCGCCTGGGCCTTCCGGATCACGCAGGAGGCGGCCGGCGTCGACAGCAGGCCGCCTTGCCCGACGAGAACCCGGCCGAAGCCGTTGCCGGCCGCGAGGCGCAGCGTCTTCTGCACCACCTCGCGGTTGAGGAACCGGCCGTCGCCGCCCAGCACCAGGGTCGCGCCCGCCTTGTCGGGCAGGGTGTCGAAGATCGCCTGGACGAAGTTCTCGACGTAGTTCGGCTGCCGGAACACCGGCACCTTCTTGCGCAGGCCGGAGGTGCCCGGCTTCTGGTCGGGGAAGGGCGTGGTGGCGACGGTGGTTGGAGTCGTCATGGACGGGCGTCTCCCGGAATCTTGCGCCTCCATGCCCGTGCGGAGGCGCGGCGTCACCAGCCCGGGCGACAGGGGCGGGCTTTTTTCACGCGGTTTCGCCGGATCAGGCGACGGAATCCGCCGCCTGTCCGGCCGGCGGCGCCGCGGGGCGTTGCGCCTGCCGACAGCCCTCGGTTGAGTTACCCCAGCCGCCACGCAAGGCGGATCGGAGGAAACCATGGCGGACAGACGCGCGCAGACGGATGCGAACGGAGTGCCTCCGGGCAAGGAGCCGACCAGGGGCTTGGCCCGGCGCCAGCTGGTCGGGGCCCTCGCCGCCGGCGTGGCGGTCGCGGCAACCCCGGCCCCGGCGGCCGCCCCGTCGGGCCGGCTGACGACGGAGGAGTTCCGCCTGCCCTGGAGCGAGCCCGGCGTCGACATCTACGTCCGCAACAAGCGCCCGGCCGGGACCGACCGGTTCCCGGGCGACCGGATCCTGCTCTACGTGCACGGCTCCACCTACCCATCCTCCACGGCCTTCGACCTGCCGCTCGGCGGGATGTCGCCCATGGACTACCTCGCGGGCCTCGGCTTCGACGTCTATTGCGTGGACCTGCCGGGCTACGGCCTGTCCGGGCGCCCGGCCGCCATGGACGCGCCGCCGGCCGACAACCCGCCGCTGATGCGGACCCCCGACGCCGCCAAGGTTGTGGGGCAGGTCGTCGACTTCATCCGGAAGCGGCGCAACGTCGAGAAGATCGACCTGATGGGCTGGTCCTGGGGGACGTCCACCATGGGCCTCTACACCAGCACCCACAACGAGGCGGTCAACCGACTCGTCCTCTACGCGCCGCAATGGCTGGCGCGCACGCCCGGCCTGATCGGCGGCGGCGGGCCCGTGGGGGCCTATCGCAGCGTCAGCCGCGACAGCGCCCGGGCGCGCTGGCTGACCGGCGTGCCCGAGGACAAGAAGGCCGACCTGATCCCGGCGGGCTGGTTCGACCAATGGGCCGACGCGACCTTCGCCACCGACACAGCAGGAGCCAAGCAATCGCCGCCGGTCCTGCGCGCCCCGAACGGCACAGTGGCCGACAAGGACGCCTACTGGGCGGCCGGCAAGCCGCTCTACGACCCGGGCGAGATCCGCGTGCCGGTGCTGATCATCCACGCCGAGTGGGACGCGGACCTGCCGAGCTATCAGGCGCAGGAGTATTTCACCAAGCTCACGCACGCGCCCTACAAGCGCTTCGTCGAGCTGGGGGAGGGCACCCACACGGTGATGATGGAGAAGAACCGCATGCAGTTCCTCCACGAGGTCGGGGCCTTCCTCACGGAGGCGGACCCGCAGGCGCTGAACTGAGCGGCCGTGCCCGGGGGCCGGCCGTTCCCATACCGTTGCCTCATCCTGAGGTGCCCGCGCCAGCGGGCCCCGCAGGCGGGCTCCAGGGATCGCGCGGCCGGCTGGAGGCCTCCTGCGAGGCCTCCGCTCCGGCACCTCAGGATGACGGCACGAACAGGTGGGCTCGGGGCGGGGCGGCCAGCCCGGCCGCCCCGGCGGCCGAGCCCTATTCCGCCGCCTGCCGCGCCGCGTAGCCCAGCCGCTCGTTCAGCGCGCGGATCAGCTTGGCGGCCGCCTCGGCGATCACCGTGCCGGGCGGGAAGATCGCCGCCGCGCCGGCCGCTGTCAGCGCCGCGTAGTCGCCCGGCGGGATGACGCCGCCGATGGCGATCATCACGTCGTCGCGGCCCTGCTCGGTGAGCGCCGCCTTCAGCTCCGGCACCAGGGTCAGGTGGCCGGCCGCCAGGGACGAGACGCCGACGATGTGAACGTCGTTCTCCACCGCCTGCCGGGCGGCCTCCGCCGGGGTGGCGAAGAGCGGCCCGATATCCACGTCGAAGCCGAGATCGGCGAAGGCCGAGGCGATCACCTTCTGGCCGCGGTCGTGCCCATCCTGGCCCATCTTGGCGACCAGGATGCGTGGCCGGCGGCCGTCGTTCTCCTCGAACGCCTCGACCAGCGCCCGGACTTCCTCGACCACAGGCGACATGCCCCCCACCTCGCGCTTGTAGACGCCGGAGATCGAGCGGATCTCGGCGCGGTGCCGGCCCCAGGCCTTCTCCAGGGCCTCGGAAATCTCGCCCACCGTCGCCTTGGCGCGGGCCGCCTCGACGGCGAGTTCCAGCAGGTTGCCGGCGCCGTCGGCGGCTTTCGTGAGGGCGTCGAGCCGCGCCGTCACGGCGGCCTCGTCGCGCTCGGCGCGCAGGCGCTTGAGCTTGTCGATCTGCAGGCGGCGGACATTGCCGTTGTCGACCCGCAGCAGCTCGATCGCCATCTCGTCGTCGGCCCGGAACTTGTTCACGCCCACGATGGTCTGGCGGCCGGAATCGATCCGCGCCTGGGCCCGGGCGGCGGCCTCCTCGATCCGCAGCTTCGGGATGCCGGCCTCGATCGCCTTGGCCATGCCGCCGAGCCCGTCGACCTCGCGGATATGCTCCCAGGCACGCGCCACCATGTCGGCGGTGAGCTTCTCGACGTAGTAGGAGCCGCCCCAGGGATCGACGATCCGGGTGGTGCCGCTCTCCTGCTGCAGGAACAGCTGGGTGTTGCGGGCGATCCGGGCCGAGAAGTCGGTGGGCAGGGCCAGCGCCTCGTCCAGCGCGTTGGTGTGGAGCGACTGCGTGCCCCCCTGCGTCGCCGCCATCGCCTCGATATTGGTGCGGGTGACGTTGTTGAACACGTCCTGGGCGGTGAGCGACCAGCCCGAGGTCTGCGAGTGCGTGCGCAGGGCCAGCGACTTCTCCGACTTCGGATCGAAACTCTTGACCAGCTTCGCCCAGATCAGGCGCGCGGCCCGCATCTTGGCGACCTCCATGAAGAAGTTGGTCGAGATCGCCCAGAAGAACGACAGGCGCGGGGCGAACTGGTCGATGGTCAGCCCGGCCGCCAGCCCCGCCTTGATGTACTCGACGCCGTCGGCGAGCGTGTAGGCGAGTTCCAGGTCGTTCGTGGCACCGGCCTCCTGCATGTGGTAGCCGGAGATCGAGATCGAGTTGAACTTCGGCATGTTCTTCGACGTGTAGGCGAAGATGTCCGAGATGATCCGCATCGATCCCTTGGGGGGATAGATGTAGGTGTTGCGGACCATGAATTCTTTGAGAATATCGTTTTGAATGGTGCCGGCGAGCTTCTGCGGCGGCACGCCCTGCTCCTCGGCGGCGACGATGTAGAGGGCGAGGATCGGCAGCACCGCGCCGTTCATCGTCATCGACACGGTCATCTCGTCGAGGGGAATCCCCGAGAAGAGCGTGCGCATGTCGTAGATCGAGTCGATCGCGACCCCCGCCATGCCGACATCGCCCGAGACGCGGGGATGGTCGGAATCGTAGCCCCTGTGGGTGGCGAGATCGAAGGCGACCGACAGACCCTTCTGCCCGGCCGCGAGGTTGCGGCGGTAGAAGGCGTTCGAATCCTCCGCCGTGGAGAAGCCGGCGTACTGCCGGATCGTCCAGGGCTGGGTGACGTACATGGTCGGGTAGGGGCCGCGCAGGAACGGCGCGATCCCCGGATAGGTGTCGAGGAACTCGATGCCCGCCCGGTCCTCCGGCCCGTAGCGGCCCTTCACCGGGATGCCCTCCGGCGTCATCCAGGGCTCGCCGAGTGCCGGGGCCGCGATCGCGAGTGATTCGCCGGCGAGCGGGATTTCGGCGAAGTTCGGGATGCGGGAGGTCATGGCGTTGACTCGTTGTGGCGTTTGTCACGCCATTATAGACGCGCGCCTCACGCGGGCTACTCCCCCGCAGGTCTAGGACCGTGGCCGCCCCGCAGGAGGTAGACCACGGTCCCGGCCAGCATCAGCGCCATCCCGTACCACGTGATCGCGTAGACGAGGTGGTTGTTGGGGAAGGCGATCACCGTGAGCCCGCCCACCGGCAGGCCGCCGGGATTGGGCGTCGCGTCCGCGTCCACGAAGTAGGGGGCGACGTCGGTCAGGCCCCGGGCCCCCGCGATCGCCGCCACGTCGCGGGAATACCAGCGGTCGTCCTTGGGATCGTTCGAGCGCAGGAAGGCGCCCTTGGGTTCGGTCAGCCGCAGGAGACCGGTGACCGTGGTCTCGTCCGCCACCTGCCCGGCCGCGCGGGTCGCCGGATCCCGCCGATCGCCGGGCACGAAGCCGCGGTTGACCAGCACGAGGGTCCCGTCCGGGCGCCGCAAGGGCGTCAGCACCCAGAACCCGCCGCCGCGCTCGGTGACGGCCTGAACCAGGGTCTCGCGACCGTGCAGGAAGGTGCCCGAGAGGGTCACGTGCCGGTAGGCGTCGTCGGGGCCGACGCGGGGCCACTCAGCGGGGCCGGGAGCCGGCACGGGCGGGGCGTGGACCCGGGCATCGACCCGGGCGATCAGGTCGAGCTTCCAGGCCCGCCGCTCCACCTGCCAGGTCCCGAGCCCCAGCAGCACCAGGAAGACGATTCCCGCGCCGATGCCGAACACGGCGCGCCGCAGCAACGAGATCGGGGCCGGGGAGGGGGCCGAGCCCGGATCAGCCCCCCCTCCCGACCCCGCGGGCCTCATCTCCGGACGCGCGCTCAGCGGGCGTTGTTCATGACGTCGTGGGCATCCATCGGCATCATGTTGTGGTTGAGGTGGTACATCACCCACACCGAGCCGGCGAGCATGATCACCACCAGCGTGATGGTGAAGATCAGCGCCATGAAGGTCCAGCCGCCCTCCGACTTCGTGCTCATGTGCAGGAAGTAGATGACGTGCACGACCATCTGGACGCCGCCGAGCGCCAGGATGACGAGCGTGGTGACGAGGCTGTTGTCGAGAACGTTGCCCATCACCAGCCAGAACGGGATCACCGTCAGGATCACCGACAGGACGAAGCCCGTCATGTAGCTCTGGAAGGTGCCGTGCCCGCCCTCGCTGTGGGCGTGCGAATCGTGCGTGTCCTGACCGTGGCCGGTGAGGCGGTGTGCGTCGGCGCTCATTCGAGCACTCCCATCAGGTAGACGACGGTGAACACGCCGATCCAGATCAGGTCGAGGAAGTGCCAGAACATCGACAGGCACATCAGCCGGCGCTTGTTCTCGACGATCAGGCCGCGCTTGCTCACCTGCACCATCAGCACGACGAGCCACAGGATGCCCATCGAGACGTGCAGGCCGTGGGTCCCGACCAGGGTGTAGAACGACGACAGGAACGCGCTGCGCCAGGGCGGCGCGCCCTCGTGAAACAGGTGGACGAACTCCCGGATCTCCAGGGCCACGAAGGCCACGCCGAACAGCCCGGTCACCGCCAGCCAGATCTGTGTCTGCTTCACCCGGTTCCGGTCCATCTCCAGCATGGCGAAGCCGTAGGTGATGGACGAGAACAGCAGCATGGCGGTGTTCACCGCGATGCCCGGCAGGTCGAACAGCTCCTTCGGCGTGGGTCCGGCCGCGTAGCTGCGCCCGAGCACCCCGTAGGTCGCGAACAGGGTCGCGAAGATGAGGCAGTCGCTCATCAGGTAGAGCCAGAACCCGAGCATGGTCGAGCCCTCGGAATGATGGCCCTCCTCGTCGGTCTGGTAGAAGACCGGCGCCGCGGCGCCGGGGGGTGCAGTCTCCGCGTGCATCATCGGATCACGCCATCTCCAGTTCGCGCGTCCGCTGACCTTCCGTCCGACTGACGACGTCGGCGGGAATGTAGTAGTCGCGATTGTAATTAAAGGTGTGAGCGATCGCGACGACGAAGATCGCCACGAAGCTGAGCGCTGCCAGCCACCAGACGTACCACACCATGGCGATGCCGAAGGTGAAGTTCAGGGCCGCCAGGATCGCGCCGGCCGCGGTGTTCTTGGGCATGTGGATCGGCCGGTAGCCCTTGAGCGGACGGTCGAAGCCGCGGTTCTTCATGTCCCACCACGCGTCGGAATCGTGGACCACCGGCGTGAAGGCGAAGTTGTAGTCCGGCGGCGGCGAGGAGGTGGACCATTCCAGGGTCCGGCCGCCCCACGGATCGCCGCTGAGGTCGCGCAGCTTGTCGCGGTTCCGGATCGAGACCACGAACATGATGATCTGCGAGGCGATGCCGCAGGCGATGAGCGCCGCGCCGATGGCGGCGATCACGAACCAGATCTGCAGCGACGGGTCGTCGAAATGCTGCATGCGCCGGGTCACGCCCATCAGGCCGAGCACGTAGAGCGGCATGAAGGCGACGTAGAACCCGGTCACCCAGAACACGAGGGCCATCTTCCCCCAGAACTCGTCGAGCTTGAACCCGAAGGCCTTGGGGAACCAGAAGGTCACGCCGGCGAACATGCCGAACAGCACGCCGCCGATGATCACGTTGTGGAAGTGCGCGATCAGGAACAGCGAATTGTGCAGCACGAAGTCGGCCGGGGGCACCGCCAGGAGGACGCCGGTCATGCCGCCGATCACGAAGGTGACGATGAACGCCACCACCCACAGCATCGGCACCTCGAACCGGATCCGGCCGCGGTACATGGTGAACATCCAGTTGAAGATCTTCGCACCCGTCGGGATCGAGATGATCATGGTCGTGATCCCGAAGAACGAGTTCACGTCCGCGCCCGAGCCCATGGTGAAGAAGTGGTGCAGCCACACGAGGTAGGCGAGGATGGTGATGACCACCAGCGCGTAGACCATCGAGGTGTAGCCGAACAGGCGCTTGCCGCAAAAGGTCGAGGTGATCTCCGAGAACACGCCGAAGGCCGGCAGGATCAGGATGTAGACCTCCGGGTGACCCCAGATCCAGATCAGGTTGAAGTACAGCATGGCGTTGCCGCCGAGATCGTTCGTGAAGAAATGCGTGCCGACGTAGCGGTCGAGCGACAGCATCGCGAGAACGGCCGTGAGGATCGGGAAGGCGGCCACGATCAGGATGTTGGTGCAGAGCGACGACCAGACGAAGATCGGCAGCTTCATCATGGTCATGCCGGGCGCCCGCATCTTCACGATGGTGGCGATCAGGTTGATCCCTGAGAGCAGCGTCCCGATGCCGGCGATCTGCAGGGCCCAGATGTAGTAGTCGACGCCCACGCCGGGGCTCATCGCCGCCCCGGAGAGGGGCGGGTAGGCGAGCCAGGTGGCGCGGGAGAACTCGCCGACGAACAGCGAGACCATCACCAGCATGCCGCCGGCGACCGTCATCCAGAAGCTGAAATTGTTGAGGAACGGGAAGGCGACGTCGCGGGCACCGATCTGCAGCGGCACCGCGAAGTTCATGAGCCCCGTGACGAACGGCATCGCCACGAAGAATATCATGATCATGCCGTGGGCGGTGAAGATCTGGTCGTAGTGGTGCGGCGGCAGGAAGCCCTGCTCCTGGCCGAACGCCACCGCCTGCTGCGAGCGCATCAGAATCGCGTCGGCGAAGCCGCGCAGCAGCATCACGCCCGCGAAGATGCAGTACATGATGCCGATCTTCTTGTGGTCGATCGACGTGATCCAGTCACGCCACATCGGCCCCCAGAAGCGGTAATAGGTGATGACGCCGAGGACGGTGAGGCCGACGACGGCCACGCCGGCGAAGGTCGCCTGCAGGATCGGCTCATGGTAGGGGATCTGCTCGATCGTAAATCGACCGAAGAGCAGCTGCTGGAGGTCCAGGTTTGCGAACATGGGATCGGCCCGTTCAGTGGGTTCGACGGCGACCGCCGGTCATGTGTGTGGAGTCCGCTGTCGTCACGCGCGGAATCATTGGTTCTGCTGCTTGATCATTGGTTCAGCTGCTTCGGGGCGATCTGGCCGCCCTCGCTCTGGCCCTCGCCGGAACCCTTGCCCTGGCTATCGGGCGCCTTCTGTTCCCGGACGTCCGGGTTGCCCATGTCGGGCCGCGGCTGCATGCCCTGGGGCTGAGTCTGGCCGTGCGGGGCGGTCTCCGAGGCCGGCGCCGTGGCGCCCGGTCCCTCGACGCCGCGCTCGGCGAGGCGGTTATCGTACTGGAGCCGCTTGTAGTTCTCGGCGGCCTCCGCGCCCGAGGCACCGCCCTGCGCGTCGATCTTCACCATCTCGCCGACGCACATCTGGTCGGGTCGGGGGCACATGCCGATGATCCGGTCGTACAGGCCCTTCATGTAGGACTTGTAGAGCCGCGCCGGCTCCGCCTCGCTCGGCTCCTCCAGCTTCAGATAGGCCTCCTGGGTCAGCTCGCCGCCCTGGGCCTTGGCCTTGGCGATCCACTGGTCGAAGCTCTCGTTGGTCAGGCCGTGGAACTTGAAGACCATGTTGGAGAAGCCGGCGCCGCTGTAATGCGCCGAGCGGCCCTCGTAGGCGCCCGCGCGGTTGACCACCGCGTGGAGCTGGGTCTGCATGCCCGGCATCGCGTAGACCATGCCGGCGAGCGTGGGCACGTAGAACGTGTTCATCACGTCGGTGGCGGTGATCTTGAAGCGGATCGGCCGGTCCACCGGCGCGGCCAGTTCGTTGACCGTGGCGATCCCGTATTGCGGGTAGAGGAACAGCCACTTCCAATCCATGGCGATCGCCTCGACCTCCAGCGGCACGGTGCCGGCCGGAACGTCGCGCTTCGGGTCGATCTTGCTGAGCGGCCGGAACGGATCGAGGGTGTGGGTCCCGATCCAGGTCAGCGCGCCGAGCGCGATGATGATCATCAGCGGCGCCGTCCAGATCAGCACCTCGAGCTGCGTCGAATGGTGCCATTCGGGATCGTAGACCGCGTCCTCGTTGGTGGCGCGGTAGCGCCACGCGAAGATCAGCGTGAAGGCGATCACCGGGACGATGATCAGGAGCATCAGCCCGGTGGCCGCCAGCACGAGGTTGCGCTGCTGCTCGGCCACGTATCCGGCCGGATGCAGGACCACGAAGTTGCAGCCGCCGAGCAGGGTCAGGAGCGGCAGGGTCAGGAGCGGCAGGAGGCGCCGCCCGCGGCCGCCTCGGCGCGTCGCGGTGTCGGTCCTGTCCGGTCGATGGGTCTTAGAGGTCACAGCACGCGTCTCGTTATCCCATGCCGCTGCCGCGGCGCTTCTGCCGTGCCGCGCGAGGCGGCGTTCCTGTCAGCCAACGGGTGGCCGGCGGCCTGCGCCGCCGGCCGGACCGGCTACATCTGACGCATTTCCGAGCGGTCGGTGAACAGGGCCACCAAGCTGCAGACCGCGCCCGACAGGAGGTACACGCCGATCATCGCCAAGCCGTAGCGCTGCGAGAGGAACAGGGCCACGAGCGGTGCGAAGCCGGCGCCGAGCAGCCACGCGAAGTCGGAGGTGAGCGCGGCACCGGTGTAGCGGTAGCGGTTGCCGAGGCGGGCGCTCACCGCACCCGCGGTCTGGCCGTAGGCGAGGCCGAGCAGCATGAAGCCGATCGTGACGTAGATGGTCTGGCCGATGGCGCTCTCGCCGAACAGGAGCGGCGCGATGATGCTGCCGACGGCGAAGAAGCCGATCAGCGAAGAGCTCATGATCAGGCAGTTGCGGCGGCCGATCTGGTCGGCGATCAGCCCGGAGGCCGCGACCGCGCCGGCGCAGACGATAGCACCCGAGAATTGCACGATCAGGAACTCGCCCGGCGAGCGGGTGGTGCTGTTCAGCGCCAGCCACGCGATCGGGAAGATCGTCACGAGATGGAACAGCGCGAAGGCGGCGAGCGGCACGAAGGCGCCGCGGACCACGTCGCCCGCGTGGTGACGGAACAGCTCCAGCGCCGGGACCGGACGCAGCCGGTCGAGGTCCATCATCCGGGCGAACTCGTCGGTGGCGACGAGACGCAGCCGGGCGAACAGGGCGACCACGTTGATGGTGAAGGCGCAGTAGAACGGGAAGCGCCAGCCCCAGTCGATGAAGTCGGCCTCGTCGAGGTTGACGAGGAAGAACGCGAACAGCGCGCTCGCCACCATGAAGCCCAGCGGCGCGCCGAGCTGCGGGATCATCGCGTACCAGCCGCGGCGCTCGCGCGGGGCGTTCATGGCGAGCAGCGAGGCGAGGCCGTCCCAGGCGCCGCCCAGCGCCAGGCCCTGCAGGATCCGCAGGCCGGCCAGGATGTAGACCGCCGAGATGCCGATGCTGTCGTAGCGCGGCAGGAAGCTTACCGCCGCGGTCGAACCGCCGAGCAGGAACAGGGCCGTGGTCAGCTTGACGCTGCGGCCGTGGCGCCGGTCGATCGCCATGAACAGCACGGTGCCGACCGGCCGGGCGATGAAGGCGAGGGCGAAGATCGAGAAGGCGTAGAGCGTGCCTTTCAGCGGGTCGACGAAGGGGAAGAAGACCTTCGGGAAGACCAGCACGCAGGCGATGCCGAACACGAAGAAGTCGAAGTATTCGGAGGCGCGACCGATCACCACGCCGATGGCGATCTCGTTGGGATGGACCTTGTGGTCTCCCATCGCCTGCTGGGCGTCGCGCTCCAGGCCCGTGACCGTAGGGGTGTTCGCACTCATCTCTGATTGTCGCCCTCGCCGCGCGCCCGTCGGGACGCCTTGGCCGGAACTGCCTCTTGCGGCATGTCCAGAGGTATCGCAACCGGCTCCCGACGCAAGTTCACCCACTGACGCATGCATAGCACCGCGCGGTCGCGGCCACCGGCGGCACAACGGGGCGAGGACCGCTCACACGCGGTAATGCGCCGAATTCCGTGACAGGTTGATGTTGTAATAGGGGTCGGAGCGCAGCTCCGGGCCCCAGCGGTCGAGCATGGTCAGCACCTCGCCCTCGAAGCGCTTCTGCTTCTCCGGCGTGTCCTCGGCCCCGCGGCTCTTCGACTCGTGGTGAATCAATTTGGCGAAGGGCGTCCAGACGATCCGGTAGCCGGCCTGGCGGATCTTCAGGCAGAGATCGACGTCGTTGAAGGCGACCTTCAGGGCCTGCGCGTCGAAACCGCCGACCTCCGCGAAGACATCCGCCCGCATGGCTAGGCACGCGCCGGTGACCGCCGAGACCTCGTGGGCGATGACCATGCGGCAGAAATAGCCCGGATCGGCATCCGCGACGCCGAGATGGCTGTGGCCGGCCACGCCCCCGATCCCGAGGACGATGCCGCCGTGCTGGATCGTGTGGTCCGGATAGAGGAGCTTGGCCCCGACGGCACCGATCTCCGGGCGCACCGCGTGGCGCACCAGCTCGGCGAGCCAGCCGGGCTCGAGCACCTCGATGTCGTTGTTGAGGAACAGCAGCACCGCGCCGGTGGCCGCGGCGGCGCCGCGGTTCGACAAATCCGAGAAGTTGAACGCTCCCGGCACCGGCACGACGCGCACCCGCGGATCGTCCCGGTAGCGGGCGAACAGCGCGGCGGTCTCGGGCTCGCGGCTGTCGTTGTCGACGATGATCACCTCGATGTCGGGGTAATCGGTCGCGCCGAGAAGCCCGTCGAGGGTCACCGACAGGATCTCGGCCCGGTCCCGGGTCGGGATGATCGCGGAGACCCGCGGCGGCGGTGCCGGCAGCGGCCGGATCAGGCGGTTGAAGCCCCCGGGACCGCGCTCCGCCCGGCCGCCCCAGGGCGCCACGACCTCCTCCAGGGCCTGCAGGCGCGCGGCCTCCGCCCGGGCGAGCGACCGGTCGGAAAAGGTGCCGGAGCCCTGCGCGGCGCGCCAGTGATAGAGCACCCGCGGGATGTGGCGGATGCGGGCGGGGTCGAGCCCGTCGGTCAGCCGCAGCAGCAGGTCGTGGTCCTGGCTGCCCTCGAAACCCGGACGCAGGCCGCCCACGGCGCGCAAGGCCTCGGTGCGCACGACCGTGAGATGGTTGATGTAGTTCTGCGCGTAGAGCAGCTCGCGGTCGAAGCAGGACTTGAAGTGGGGGTCGAACCGGCGGCCGCGCCCGTCGATCTTGTCCTCGTCGCTGTAGATCAGCACGAGGTCCGGATCGCGGCGCAGCGCCCGGGCGACCTCGTACAGGGCGTCCTCGGTGAGCGCGTCATCGTGATCCATGAAGGCGCAGACCGCGCCCCGGGCGATGCCCAGCGCGTCGTTGGTCGCCCGGGCGATGTGGCCGTTCTCCGACCGGGTGAGGACGCGGATGCGCGGGTCGGCCTCGGCCGCCCGGCTCAGGATCCGCGGGATCTCGGAGCGCGTGGAGGCGTCGTCGACGGCGCACAATTCCCAGTGGGGGTAGAGCTGCGATCGCAGCGACGCCAGGGCCGCCCGCAGCACCTTCGGGTCGGGATTGTGGACCGGCATCAGCACGGAGATCAGGAGCGGATCGGCCCAGGCGGCGATCTCGGCGGCGATGCCGTCCCGCTCGGCGCGGCGCAGCGTGTGGGTGCCGAGCCAAGCCTCGTAGCCGCTCACGCGCCGGTGGCGCAGCGCCCGGCCGAGGAAGCCCCGCGCCCGCACCTTCTTGCCGAGGATCCGCCAGGTGAGCGCCTGCATCGTCAGGCCGGGCTCGCGCAGGAGGCCGCGGGCGGCCAGGACCGGCCGGGCGAGGCGGCGCACGGCGATCCGGCGCAGCCGGACCGGGACGCGCCCCGCCGGATCGGCGACGCGCAGCTCGACCACGTCCTGGGGCAGGCAGCCGATCCACGCGAAGGCGCCGCCCCCCCGGGCCTCCTGGGGCAGCAGCGTGCCCGGGCGCCCGTCGGGGCCGACGAAGCTGATGTCGGGCAGGGTGTCGCGGGCCTCGGCCGGATCGTTGGACAGGATGATCTCGACCCAGCGGCCCGCGAGATCCGGCAGCGCGACGCGCAGCCCGTCGGAGCCCGCCCGCGCCGCGAGGGGGCGCCGCTTGCCCCAGAGCCCCGTGACCTGCGCCGTCGGGAGGCGGAATTCGGGCACCGCCGGCACGGTCGCACGCACCATCAACTCCAGCTCTTGTCGACCGAGGCCTTCACGGCATCCGACATGGCCACATCGAACACGATCATGTCCTCGACCGCCTTGACGCTCTTCAGGCGCTCGGCCAGCGCCAGCGTCTCGGCCGGCACCGGGGGCAGGGCCGGGATCGGCGTGCTGATCCCGAGGCGATCGAACAGCGTCGACGCGAAAGCAGGGAAGCGGGTCTTGTGGCCGACGATCCCGACCCGGGCGAGAATCTCGATTGCGGCGATCGAGTTGCCCGGATGGAGCCGGTCGTCCGGCATGCGGGTGCCGAGCTGGCGGGTCAGCGGGTTGTAGAGCAGCCGGTAGGCGGATTCGGGCAGCATGCGGAAGAAGCGCTTGAGGCTCTTCACGTCGGAAAAGTCGTACCCCTCCGCGAAGGCGGCGGCCTCGGTCAGGGGACCCAGGCGCCAGCTGCGCGCGGGATCGGCGGCATCCGCCGTCCGGGCCTTCAGCCAGCGCATCCGGGTCGCCATCTCGATCTGCGGGTCCTGGAGCAGGATGGCCGTGACCATCAGGTCCGGCGTCATGAAGTTCTCGTAGCGCGGGATCGTCACGGCACCCGACAGGAAGGCCGAGGGGGCGGCCGGGCCGGCCAGCACGCAGCTCAGGATCTCGTCCGGCAGCTTGTGGATGCCGAAATAGCAGTGCTGGAAATACGGGAAGAGCGCCGTCTGGAGCACCGTCTCGGGCTCGATGCCGGTGTTGATCAGCATGGTCCGCAGCCGGACCTGACCCTCGGCCGGCATGCGGCGGTAGACCAGCACGTTGGTGTCGGCGTCGTAGAGTTCGAGCCGCGGGATCTCGGACAGCCCCGGCACCTCGGCCTCCGTGACCACGAAGGTGCATTGCCCGGTGGCGTGCCAGCCGTTGCGCTTGAAGGCCTCGTCGATGACGCTGGCCGGGACCTCGGCCACGCGCCGTCCGTCGACCGCGACCACGACCCGGCTGATGGCGAGGGGATTGTCCGGCACGATCCAGCCGCGGATCGAATCGCCCTGATCGTGGTCGATGAAGTAGCGCATGTCCTGAAGCGTGAGGCGGCGGCATGCCGGCGCCCTATGTCCGCCCTGTGTGGCGGCCCGGCCGGATGCCGAGCGGCAGGGCCATAGCGCATTTTTCCGTCGGCGTGCACCAGGGCGGCTTCGGCCTGGTGCCGGATCCGCGCCGATTGATCCGACCGGCCCGGTATTTCCGTCCTTAAACCCTTGATCGAGAACGGCGGATCCGATCGGATCCCGGTGCGATCCGATCGGCACGCGCTCCCGCCGGATGCGCTCGATCCCTCCCGCCATGCAGGTTCCGCTTGCGCCCTCGCCGGGCAGCCGCTATAGGCCCCGCCCACCGGAGCTGCACGGCTCCGGCCCGGGCGCGTAGCTCAGCGGGAGAGCACTACCTTGACATGGTAGGGGTCACAGGTTCGATCCCTGTCGCGCCCACCATCTAACCTACGGAGGTTGGATGGTTTTCGGACCGGAAATGGTCATCGGCTCAGTTCTCTCAGGTTCAGCGAACCTGAAACGGGTTCGGCGGACCTCATCGGCAGGTTCGCGTGGCCACTGCCCTAACCGTCCTCGAACCCGGCACGGCTGCCGAGATCGCCGATCAGGAGATCGACCCGGTGCTGGCCGCCCGCGCGGCCGAGGCGCGGAGTTCGGACAAGCCGGCGTGGAAGCGCAGCGTGGTCCGGACCGGGATCCTGCTGGCGCATCCGATGAAGAGATGACCGAGTGATCCTGCCTCCGCTCCGCCGCACAGCAGCCGACGCGCAGAAAGTCGCCGCCATCGTCCATGCAGGGCAGACGGATAAGGCGGGCAGGCCCTATCTGGAGCACTTGGCGCGGGTGGCCGCTGGCGTCCTCAGGCTATCCGAGGGCTGCCCGTTCTGGTCGGACGAGGAACGGGATGAGGCGGTGCAAGCCGCGTGGCTGCACGATGTTGTTGAGGACACGAGCTTCGGCTTTGCTGGCCTGGCCAAAGAAGGCTTTAGCGACAACGTGCTGACCTCCGTCGCCATGCTGACGAAGCCGGGCGGGACGGTCTCCTACGCGGCCTGGATCAGCAATATCGCGAAGGTCGGAACCCTTCGAGGCATCCTCGTCAAACTTGCCGACCTCGAAGACAACAGTGATCCCGAGCGGCTGGCCCTCCTCCCGGAAGAGACCTGTCAGCGACTCCTCCGCAAATACGAACCGGCCAAAGAAGTCCTACGAACAGCGGCTCGGGCAAAGGGGTGGCAGGCGGCATAGCTGGCGCGCATGCCGAACGCTCCCTCGCCTCGAGGTGCCCGGCCGCCCCGAGCCATCCGCCAGCGCGCTCGCCGCGCCGGCATTCCCGGTCGAGCGCGGTCTGCGCATACACGCACCTGGCGACCGATCGCCCTGCGATCGGCGAACGGCACCGGACCCTGAAGCGGTGGCGCTCCGCGGCGGCACCGCACGGGTCCTCACCCTTTCGGCCCGGTCCCACAACTCGACTTCGGGAGGGCACGGCAGCGTTCGATCCAACTCCGCCGCCAGGACAGCCGCCAGCGCTTCTCCAGAGCGCCCGCTCGCTCGTCGTCCGGCACAGCCGCACGACCGCTTCAATTTTCCTGGGCTTCGCGAAGCACAGCGCGGACCTGCCCAGCCGCAGCAGCAAGCACGGTTCTTTGCACGGATCCGTCCGGGCCATCCTCCGCAGAGGATCCAAGCCTGTAATTGATACGGTTCTCGACCGCGTGCAGCAATTCGCGAGCGGCGTCGTCTTCGATGCCGCGCAGCGTCTGCGCGAGATCGAGATATGCGCTTCGCATCAGGCCAAAGGCCAGGCGCGTCGCGACTTCATCCGCACTCGGCATCGTTTCAGTCATGGCGTGCTCTCTACAAAACACGCTCCCCAGAGATCGAATTCTATAAACTCTCGAGATAGGATTGTAAATACAGATTTAGACACAACTCCGCAGCCGGAGTGCAGGTCTCTCCGCAGGCAGAAATTTAACATAGGACAATGATCAGACGAGGCGGCAGCCGCGTCCATTTCCGGGGTTCGCGGACAGGGTGATCGGCCCTTCACCCTGACGAGCGGTGAAGGGCTCGCGGCCTGCGCACGAGCCTCTCAGCACCGGCCGGTTCCGCGAGCGAAGCCGGACCGTCCGGAACGATGCGCCTCAGCGGCGCATCGGACCCGTCCTGGCTTGGCTGCGGCATAGCCCAAGCCAGAGCTGCGATGACGGCATGGCTGAAGCCAACGCAGAGCAGCGCCGCCCCGATAGGACGGGCGGGTGCGCGCTGACGCCATGCGCGCTCCACCAAAACGTAATTAGCGCGCCGAGTCAGGATCGCCAGCAGCGGGAAGAGGCCGAGCAGCATCGCATTCATCGCCTGCCCCACCTAGTGACCGGCGAGCTGTCGGAAGGCGAGGAGATCGAGCGCGTCGTGCGGGGGCTGCGTCAGGCCGCCCCGCTCGCTGGGCGCTTCGCCCGTCACGGCAATTCGGTGCGCGGCGGGATCTTGCCACGCCGCCACCGTGCTCACGGTCCCGAGAGATGCGAGCCAGAGGCACGTCAGCCCGCAAAATATCTTCCACCGCCGGGACCTGTGACCGCTGCATTCATGAGCCAGAACGTCGCGCGGTGCGGCCCGGTTCACGGCGGTAAAGCCACTGAGCATGGTATCCTCCATCTCGCCCGGCGTATTCGGGGCACCGATGAAGGGGTAAGAGGCTCGATTTACACGACGATGTCTTGTTTGTTGCGACTGAAATCCGAATTACTGGGATGCTCTGCCGCTGCGCCTGTTCCGCTATCAGCTTTGGCTCAAGGCTGTGCGGGGACGACATGATGCTCGCCTCTTCCGTTCAGCATGGTGAGGCGAGCGACGGCACGAAACGCGGCTGTCTCCTCGTCCGTCCGGATGGACGGACGGACCAGTAAGAGCGACCAAGACCGCAATGGCCGTGCAAGTGATCGGGTATGCGGCAGACTTTAAGATTCAGCCTCGACCTCGTCATCGCCGCCGGTCGCACCGACTGCTGGCCCCGGCCGATAGGCGTCCAGCGCCGCATAGGCATCGGTATCGGTTAGCCCCAGCCGCTCCATGTCGGTCAGGAGCGCCAGGATGTCGGCGTCAACCGGCTCGCCGGCCTCTTTGCTCTCGATCAGGGTATTGACCAGTTCCAGGTCGTTGATGGACGTCGCGCTCGGTTCATTCGGATCGGGGAAGGCCATGGTCGGTCTCTCGCAGGATAGCCCTCAGACCTAGGTCACCCGCCTGTGCCCGGCTACACCCCGCACCGGTCTCATGACCTGCCCGGACCAGCAACATCGGCCACCAGCGCAGGAGGTTTGCCGGGACCAGCAGGCCTCCCCGCCACCGAGGCCGCGGAGCAGTGTAGGGCCAAGTCGATCTCAGACGCTGATGTCGACCACACGCTTCTGCGGAGCGAGGCGCGCCTGGCCATCGGCCTGCGTCGCGATGCCGGCACGCGCAGGCTCGGGCACCTCCATCGTGACGGTATGGAGGCCCTTGCGATGTTCGAGCGCGGCATCGGCTTGCGCCGATTGGATCATCCCTGTCGCCGCCAAGGGTCCAACGGTGTTGATCGAGGTGGTGATCGTCATGGTTCGGACCTCCTCGCGGAGGATCAGACCATGGAATCGATGATCAACCCGTTTTGCCGATGCATTCAACTTGAGGGGTTCCCACGATCAAGCGGAAACGCTGCCGGCCGTCCTGTGCAAGACATCGCCCGAGCTGTCACCGGGGCGGAGCGTCATCAGCCCGATGCTGGCCGATACGACCGCGAGCACCAGCAGCAGAAACAGGGCCTCTCGCAACTCCGCCGCGTGTCCCTCGGCGTCTCGGAGGGCAAACGCCCCCACGGCGAGCAGCGTGATCAGCGCGACCGGGACGACGAGAACGATGGGCATCGGGCGCTCCTGGCGAGCACATAACGATAGCTTGAACCACAAGTTGCCAGGCGGAGCGACTTTTGATGCATCCCTGCCCCGAAGCTCCTCCTGCCACCGACCGAGGACGAGTTCCTCGCCACGACGGTGCAGCCGGGCGCGAGCGTCCCCTTCGGCGGGGCGATCCGCGAGGATAGCGCCGCTGTGCCGCCAATGGCCTCTGGGATCCAGTCGGCCGAGCGACTCCGCTCGTCCACCCTGTCGCGGCGTCGGTGGAGACCGAAGCCGCTACGGTATCGCGGCCCGGTCGAGGGCCGCGCGGCGCAGCCGACAAGCGGCATCCCGGACGCGGCCCATCCGGTCCCGCCGTCCGTCCGGCCGCAGGCGGTCACAGGTCATCGCCGCCGCGTCCAGCGCGGCCGAGGCGGCCGCCATGAGGGCCAGCGCCGTCGCCGAACCGACCGAGATCAGGAAGAAGATCGTTGCGATGACTTGCGGGGCGGTCATGGCGCACCTCCTCGGGTGCCTTGAGATGATGGTCGACACTTATGGCTGCCGCGGACGGGATTGCGTGCGGACGAGCACGGGCCGTGCTGGGTCGAGCGAGCCACGCGGGCGCCGCGACGCCCGTCATCGCGGCCGTGGCGGCGCGCGCTCCGTACAGGAGGAGAATCTCAGCTCCATCTTCCGGCCATCGCGCGCTACGACTTCGCAGGGCTGGTTCAGGAACAGGGCTATCGAGATCAGCCGGACAGCGCGCGGCGGCATCGCCTCCGGCTGAACTTCGATCCGCGCACCGGAGGTCCTGAGTTCCCAAATGAGACAATCACAGCATTCCTGTGGATCCCCAAAGAAGATCTGCCCGGTCTTGAAGGCCGGCCTCCAGGGCTCTTCCGAGCGGTTCTCGGCCATCTCGATCTCCTGAAGAACCGAGTGTTTCAACCCTTAACGACGCGCTGAATTCCAGTTCATTCCGGGCGCGATTTCCGTATCAAACAACACATCCGGCAGCGTCCCGGCCGCGTGGGCCCGGCTACGGAAGGCCCACCGATCGACCTAGCTGTGCCCGGCCCGGCGCAGGCCGCCCGCGGCGTTAATAACCCAATATCGGCCCGCAGCAGGATTAAGCTTTTGTTAACTATTATAAACAGTTTAGTCGGATCAGAATTCTATCGACAGGGAGCAGGGGATCCGTGAGCGAGCTGCAGAGGCTTCTGAACGATCCTCGATTTCGGCCCGCAGACAGGACCAAGCGCAGCGTCGGCGCCGCGGCCGAACCCGATCTCGGCAACGTCCTGCGCGTCGTCGCGTCGATGCACCCACGGACCGAATGTCCGAAGCCCTCGGCCGCGCCGCAGGATTGGGACGCGCTCATCCATCGGGTGCAGGCTGCCGCCCGCCAGGCGCGCGTGATTGAGGCCCAGGCCCGCGAGCGGGAGGCGCGCATCGAGCAGGTGCTGGATCAGGTCCGGGAGGAGATCCATGCCTCCAACGAGCGCGCCCGGATGGCCGAGATGCAGGCGCGCGAAGCCCAGCTGCGCGCCGAGGCGCAGATCATCGCTGCCGAAGAGCGCGCCAAGGCCGCCGAGGCGCGCGCCCGTGCCGCCGAGGACCGTGCCCGGCAGGCCGAGGAATGGCTGGACCGTGTCCAGCAGGCGATCCTGTCCGAGTTCTCGGACCTCACCGAGCAGGCTGCGGCATGAGCGGCGCTGCCCGCGCGCGGGCCGAGATGACGGAGCCCCACCCCTTGGCCCATCCCTTGGCTCATCCGGTCGGGCCGCATGAGGACCATGTCGCGCCGATCGACCGGGTCGTGGCGCTGTTCTCCGGCGCCGCTTCGGCCGCTCCCGCAGCGCCCGCGGACGAGGACGACTGGTCGGCCTCCCTGTCCGCCGTGCGCGGCGTCGCGGCGCGGGTGCGCGCCCTGCAGGCGGACGCCCGCGATTCCGTCCGGGAGGCGCAGAGTTCCGTGCGCGCGGCCGAGACGGCGCGCCGCGCCGCGGAGGAGCGGGCCCGCCACGCCGAAGCGCTCCTGCAGGCGGCGCTCGTGCGGGCCGAGCAGGCCGAGGCGCAGGCCCGCGCGGCGGCCGAGCGGGCCGAACGGGCCGAGGCCCAGAGGGTGGAAGCGCGGGCGTGGCTGCGCCGGATGCACGAATGCATGGTCAACGAGTTCGGCGCCCTGTCCCGGGCGGCGGATCAGCCCTGAGCCGGCTCGCAACGGCGCCCGAATGTCCGCCGGGCTACGCCGAGGCCGGCGGAGCCATGACGTCGACCGCGTGCTGCGCCCCGGCATAGGGCCCGGTGCGGCCGTGATACACCGCGATCTCCAGCTGCAGGATCCGGATGCAGGCCTCGGACAGGTCCGGCAGCAGATCGCGCCCGCCGCCGTCGACCGGTGTGATCTCGGGGAGCGGGCGCGCCTCGCTGTCGGTCACGACGACGTCCTGCTCGGCCTGAAGATCGCGCGGGTTGATACAGTAGCGCGCGGGCATCCGGTCAGTCTCCCGCAACCGATCCACGGTGCGCCGCCGTAGGACAACCGTGCAAGACTCCGATGAAGAGCGCCGGCCGCCGCGAGCCGGGCCGGCCGCGCCCCGTGCGGTGCACGTCCTGCAGATTTTACCACGGCTTGTGCAATTACGAGCACTCGCCTTAATCCAACGAAAACAACTCTCAAGCCAAAGAAACCTGATCTCGTCGCCTCGACACCGTCCGCCTGGCAGGATCGCCGTGACCCTCAGCCTCGTCCTCAGCACGTCCCTTCCGCTCCTCACCGGGGCGGTGGCTCTGTTGTGGGCCGGGTTCGTCGCTCCGGAGCGGGAGGAGCATCCGGACGTGCCCAGCGCCCGCGACCTGCGCACTTGGTGAGCGCCGGGAGCCGGCCGAGCGTCCCCTCGGGACGCGTTCGGGAACGACGCGCGGGCCTTGCCAGGCCATGCTCAAGGGCGCCCTCGGCCGGACCGTCCGCCCTGTCGGCGGAGAACGGCCCGAGAGGCTCGACACCCTGTCCCGGACCGCTTTCGGGGCAGGCGCCCGGCGCGCTATGACGCAACGGACGCCCTCGCGGCGAGGGCCGGCTCACGGAGGCTTTCCATGGATCTCGGCTTGAGCGGACGGCGGGCGCTCGTCTGCGCGTCGAGCAAGGGCCTGGGCAAGGGCTGCGCCCTGGCCCTTGCCCGCGAAGGCGTCGCGGTGACCATCACGGCCCGCACCGCAGAGACGCTGGAGCGGACCGCCGCGGAGATCCGCCGTGAGACCGGCGCCGCGGTGACCCTGGTCGTGGGTGATATCGCCACCGAGGCCGGCCGGGTCGCCGCACTGGCCGCCTGCCCCGAACCCGACATCCTGGTCAACAATGCCGGCGGCCCGCCCCCCGGCGATTTCCGCGACTGGGACCGCGACGCCTGGATCCGGGCGCTCGACGCCAACATGCTGGCGCCGATCGCGCTCATCAAGGCGACCGTCGACGGGATGATCGGCCGCAAGTTCGGCCGGATCGTCAACATCACCTCCGCCGCCGTGAAGGCGCCGATCGAGCATCTCGGCCTGTCGAACGGCGCCCGCTCGGGGCTGACCGGCTTCGTGGCCGGGCTCGCCCGGAAAACCGTGCGGCACAACGTGACGATCAACAACCTGCTGCCGGGCCCCTTCGACACCGACCGGATCCGCAGCAACGCCGAAGCCGGCGCCGCCAAGGCCGGCACCTCGGTTGAGGCGTTTCTGGAGGCCCGGGCCCGCGACAACCCGGCCGGCCGCTTCGGCCAGCCCGACGAGTTCGGCGCCGCCTGCGCATTCCTGTGCAGCCGGCAGGCGGGATTCATCACCGGCCAGAACCTGCTGATGGATGGCGGCGCCTATCCCGGCACGTTCTGACGCGGACCGGCCCGCCGGGCCTTGCGCTTGCATGGGCGGCCCGGACCATGACGCGGTGAGGATCATGAGCATACGCGAGACCGTCGAGGCGCGGCTGGCCCGCATCGCCGAGGGAGACCCGGCGGTCTTCACCCGGCTCTACCCGGCCGAGGCGCGCGCGGCGGCGGACGCCGCGGATGCGCGCCGCCGGGACGGCATCTCCCTCGGCCCCCTCGACGGCACGATCGTCTCGATCAAGGACCTGTTCGACGTGGCGGGCGAGACGACGCGCGCCGGCTCGATCCTGCTGGCGGACGCAGCGCCGGCGCGGGCCGATGCCCCGGTGGTCGCCCGCCTGCGCCGGGCCGGCGCGGTGATCCTGGCCAAGACCAACATGTCCGAATTCGCCTTCTCGGGTCTCGGCCTCAACCCGCATTACGGCACCCCCGGCAACGCCGCCGATCCGGCGCGCATCCCCGGCGGCTCATCCTCGGGAGCCGGGGTCTCGGTGGGGCAGGGGACGAGCGACGTCGCGATCGGGTCGGATACGGGCGGCTCCGTCCGGATCCCGGCCTCGCTGAACGGCGTCGTGGGCTTCAAGCCCACCGCCCGCCGCGTGCCCCTGGAAGGGGCCTTCCCGCTGTCGTTCTCCCTGGATTCGCTCGGGCCCCTCGCCCGGACGGTGGCGGAATGCGCGGCCGCCGACGCCGTGATGGCCGGCGCGGAGCCCGTGCCGCTGGAGGCGTTCCCCGTCGCGGACCTGCGCATCGGCGTGCCGCGGGGCCTGCTGTTCACCGAGACGGAGCCGCTCGTGGCGGAAGCCTTCGAGCGCGCGCTGGCCTGCCTGTCCCGGGCCGGCGCCCGAATCGTCGACCACCCGATCGACGATCTCCTCACCGCGATGGACGCGGCCCTGCCGGACGGCTCCCTCGCGGCGATCGAGGCCGCGGCGATCCACGCCGATTGGCTGGACGGCGAAGCCGGCCGCTACGACCCGCGGGTCCACCGCCGCATCGTGGCCGGCCGGACCGCAACGGCGGCGCGCTATATCCGGACGTTGCGCAGCCGGGCCGAGCTGATCGCCGCCTTCGACCGGCATCTCGCCCCGATCGACGTGCTGGCACTCCCGGCGACCGCCACCACGGCGCCGCTCACCGCCCCTCTGGAGGCGGACGACGCCGCCTTCCTGGCAGCCAATCGCCTGATGCTGCGCAACACCGCCTTCGGCAACTTCCTCGACCTCACCGGCCTGTCCCTGCCGATGCCCGGCCTGTCCCGGCCGGCGGGGCTGATGCTGCTCGCCCGGCACGGGCAGGACCACCGGTTGCTGGCGATCGGGGCCGGGGTCGAGGTCGCGCTGGCCGGCTGAGACCCGGCTGGCGGTCACGCTGGGCCGATGCCATCCGGCGGGCCGATGAGCCGTGCTGCGCATGCCGCGCCCCCGTCCCGAGCCGTCGCCGGCGCGCCGGCTTCGCGGCACCGCCGCGTGGAGGGCGGCGCGAGCCGGATGATCGAGGCCGGATATCGGTACAGTCCCAGATCCCACCGCGACCCGCAGGGTCGGTGCGTTCTGAATGTCCGCTCATTCTACGGCCCAGGTCCGGCCGTCTACGGACCCCGCTCCTGAGGGCGTCGGCGCTTCGATCGAACGTGCACCGACCGCTGGCGCCGCGATTGCCGCTGGCACCCCGTAGCGCTACCCAGACCCGCGGCGGCGGCGCTGCTGCCGCCGCGATGCCGTATCCGGAGACCTGTGACGATGCGCGCCCTGCTGACCACCCTCGCAACCGTGATCGCCCTGACGACGGGGGCGGCGGCGCAATCCGTGCCGGAGCCGCCCATCCAGAGCCCGCAGGACGCAGCCTGCCGTGAGCAGGCGCGGGCCCAAATCTTCAGCTACCCGAACCCGAACAATCTCAGCCTGTACGACCTCGGCTCGCAGATCTGGCACCTGTGCATGGCGTCCTATCACGGCCGCGGTCCCAATCCCGGCCGCACCGAGCAACGCTTCTAGGGCGGCGTCGAACCGCGTCACCGCCGCCGGGACGGCAGATCGTGATCACCGGCGGCGTCCTGGCGGAGGAGACGCGCGCTCTCCGCGCCAACGACCCGCCTGCGGGCTATGCGAGCAGGGCCCGCGCTGGAGCGGGTCGAGGCCTGCCCCGGGATGGCTCGTCCCCGGCTCCCGGCCCTGCGAGTGCCCGCCCGCGATCGGGCCACCGCATTGCCGGGCCGCGCGCCGTGGTGCACCCTGCCGGCGATTCCCGGGCTCGGACCTCGCCCCGAGCCGCCGCCCCGGAATCGCGGGACCGCCTGCGCCGGGCGGCGATCCCGGGACCCGACAGAGCCGGCCGGCAGGGAGCCGTCGCATGAGCGCAGCCACACACTCGACGGTCACGGACTGGGATGCAGGCCGCGCCGATCACGCCGCGATCCGGGCGATGCGCGTCGATCTCGCGGCCGCCTACCGTCTGATCCATCGCCTCGGCCTCGACGACAGCATCTACACCCACATCTCGGCCCGGCTGCCGGGGGGCGGGCACCGGTTCCTGATCAACCCCTACGGGATGCGCTTCGAGGAGGTGACACCGGAGAACCTCGTCACGGTCGACATCGACGGGCAGGTGCTCGAGGATCCGATGGGGCTCGGCATCAACCCGGCCGGGTTCACGATCCACAGCGCCATCCACGCGGCCCGCCACGACGCGATCTGCGTGCTGCACACCCACACGGTGGCGGGCGTGGCAGTTTCCTGCCAGGAGGAGGGGCTGCTGCCCCTGAACCAGTGGTCCATGCAGTTCACGGGGCGGGTTGCCTACCACGCCTACGAGGGCATCGCCCTCGACCTCGACGAGCGGCAGCGGCTGGTGGCCGATCTCGGTGACAAGCCCGTGATGGTTCTGCGCAATCACGGATTGCTGACCTGCGGGCGCACGGTCGGCGAGGCGTTCCGGCTGATGCACAACATGGAGCGGTCGTGCCGGGCGCAGCTGGCGATCCAGGCGGCGGGCGCGCCGGTGATCCGGCCCTCCTCCGCCATTGCCGCCAAGACCGCTGGGCAATACGCCGCCGGCTACGACCGCGTCGCGGTCCAGGGGGCGCCCGACAACGAATGGGCAGCGTTCAAGCGGATGCTGGCGCGGACGGATCCGGATTTCGCGCAGGGGTGAGGGTCCCGAAGGGGGGCGCCGCGGCAGCCTTCGAACCGACGAACGCGCGCCGGCCCGCGACCGCATCCTGAGGTGCCGGGAGAGCGTGGGCGGTCCCTGGTCGGCCTGCCCAAGCGCGTGCGATCAATCTGTTCTCGCACGAGGGCGGGGCTCGTTGCACCTCGCATAGACCGCCGGCCCCTCACCCCTCGGCCCCGGCCCCGCTCGCGCGGTAGGTCTGCTTCAGGAACGCGATGAAGGCCCGGGTTTTGGCCGGCACGAAGGCGCGGCTCGGGTAGACTGCGAAGATGCCCGCCGAGGCCGCCGCCGTGTAGGCGGGCAGCACAATCTCCAAGAGCCCGTCGCGCAGTTCCGCATGCACGTCCCAGGTGGACCGGAGCGCGATCCCGAGGCCGCCGATCACCGCCTCGCGCACAACCTCGTTGGAATGGGTGCGCAGGGGACCCGCCGCGCTCACCGTGCAGGGACCCTCCGATCCGATGAGCCGCCAGGGATTCTGGTTCTCGGTGGCGAGGCAGACATGGCCGCGCAGATCGTCGAGGCTCTGCGGCCGCCCCGCCGCGTCGAGGTAGCTCGGCCGCGCGCAGAGGACCCGCCGCACCGGCGCGAGGCGCACCGCCGTCAGCCCGGAACTCTCCAGCGCGCCGACCCGGATCGCGAGGTCGTAGCCCCGCTCGACGATCGACTCGAAATCGTCACTCAGCTCCAGGTTGAGTACGAGGTCGGGGTGGAGGGCGAAGAAGGCCCGCAGATGCGGGACGATGTGCAACCGCCCGAAGGAACTCGGTGCCGTCACACGGAGCGTCCCGCGCGCCCGCGTCGCGTTCTGCGACACGAGGCTCTCGGCCTCCGCAATGGCGTCGACGATCGGGGCGATCCGCTCGAAGAAGGCCGCGCCGATATCGGTCGGGGCGAGACGTCGCGTGGTGCGGTGCAGCAGGCGCACGGCGAGCCGTTCCTCCAGCCGCTTCAGCCGCTTCGAGACCACGGCCACCGATAGGCCGAGTTCTGACCCGGCCTGGGTGAGGCTGCCGGTCCGGACCACGCGGGCGAAGATCTCCAGGTCGCTCTGGTCGTGCATTCTCAACGCAGCGGAAAAAATCAAACTCCTTTTGCCGCCTTTTTCGCAGGTGCCAAGGGGTCTATCGAGGGAAATCAAAAAAATTTCACGGGTCATTCGACTTTTTCTGATGGCCCGTGCCCGTCGCATCCCAGAGGATCGCCATGTCGAATCTCGTCGTCGCTGAAGACCTCCGCACCTTCCTGTCCGAGGAGGCGCTGCCCGGTACCGGCCTCTCGGCCGATCGATTCTGGTCGGGCTTCGCGGCGATCGTCCGCGATCTCGCACCGCGCAACCGGGCGCTGCTCGACCGGCGCGACGACCTGCAGGCCGACATCGATTCCTGGCACCGCGACCATCGGGGCCGGCCACACGATCCGGCCGCCTACGCGGCCTATCTCACGCAGATCGGCTACCTGCAGCCGGAGCCCGGTCCTGTCCGGGTGACCACCGAGAACGTGGATGCGGAGATCGCCGAGATTGCCGGCCCGCAGCTCGTCGTGCCGATCTCGAACGCCCGCTACGCGCTCAACGCCGCCAATGCCCGCTGGGGCAGCCTCTACGATGCCCTCTACGGCACCGACGCGATCCCGCAGGACGGAGACCGCGCGCCCGGCACCGGGTTCAACCCGGCCCGGGGCGCCGCGGTGGTGGCTAGGACCAAGGCGTTCCTCGACGCGACCGCGCCGCTCAGCGTCGGCTCCTGGGCCGATGCCGTGGGCTTCTCGGTGACCGGCGGCCGCCTGGCCGTGGACCTGGGCGCCGGACGCAACGCCGGCCTGACCGGCGCGGCGGCGTTCGCCGGGTTCACCGGCACCTCCGAGGCGCCCACCGCCCTGTTGTTGCGCCACAACGGCCTGCATATCGAGATCGTCATCGACCGCACGAGCCCGATCGGCCGCACCGACCCGGCCGGCATCGCCGACGTGGTGCTGGAGGCTGCCCTCTCGACCATCATGGACATGGAGGATTCCGTCGCCGCCGTGGATTCGGCCGACAAGGTCGCGGTCTATCGTAGCTGGCTCGGCCTGATGCGCGGCGATCTCACCGCCAGCCTGTCCAAGGGTGGCCGCACGATCGAGCGTCGGCTCGCCGAGGATCGGACCTACACGGCCCCAGACGGCGGGCGCCTGACCCTGCCGGGCCGCTCGCTGATGTTGGTCCGGCATGTCGGTCATCACATGTACACCGACGCCGTGACTCTCGACGGCGCCGAGATCCCCGAGACGATCCTCGACGCGGCGGTGACCGCGCTGATCGCCCTGCACGATCTGAACAGCACCGGCCCCTTGCGCAACAGCCGGACCGGCTCGGTCTACATGGTCAAGCCGAAGCTGCATGGTCCCGACGAGGTCGCCTTCGCGGTGGAGTTGTTCGGGCGGGTCGAGGCGCTGGTCGGGCTGGCGCCGCGCACCCTCAAGATCGGCGTGATGGACGAGGAGCGGCGCACGACGCTGAACCTCAAGGCGGCCATCGCGGCGGCCGCGGAAAGGCTGTTCTTCATCAATACCGGCTTCCTCGACCGGACCGGCGACGAGATCCACACCTCGCTCGAGGCCGGCCCCGTGGTCCGCAAGGATGCCATGAAGGCGACCGCCTGGATCCAGGCCTACGAGGACGGCAACGTCGATGCCGGGCTGGCCTGCGGGCTGCCGGGCCACGCCCAGATCGGCAAGGGCATGTGGGCCGCCCCCGACCGGATGGAAGCGATGCTGGAGGCCAAGGGCGCCCATCCGGAGGCCGGCGCCAACACCGCCTGGGTGCCGTCCCCGACCGCCGCGACGCTCCACGCGCTCCATTATCACCAGACCGATGTCCGCGCCCGCCAGGCGGCGCTCGCCGGCCGGACGCCCGCGTCCCGCACCGCCATGCTGACCCTGCCGTTGGCCGAGGGCGCGTTCGCGGCGGAGGCGGTGCGGGAGGAACTCGACAACAATTGCCAGGGAATTTTGGGCTACGTGGTCCGCTGGATCGACCAGGGCGTCGGGTGCTCCAAGGTGCCCGACATCCACGAGGTCGGCCTGATGGAGGACCGCGCGACGCTGCGGATCTCCAGCCAGCACATCGCCAACTGGCTGCGCCACGGGATCGTGGACCGGGAACAGGTCGCCGAGTCCCTGCGGCGGATGGCGGGTGTGGTCGACCGGCAGAACGCGGGCGATCCGGCCTACAGGCCGATGGCCCCGGGCTTCGACGGGCCGGCCTTCCGGGCCGCGGAGGCCCTGGTCTTCGAGGGCGCGCAGCAGCCGAACGGCTACACCGAGTTCGTCCTGCACCGGTTCCGCCGGGAAGCGAAGCGCCTGGGGGTCTGAGGCCGGACCCGATCCGGTTCCCGGAGCGCGCGATGCGCTCCGGGACACGCCCTGACGGTGTCGGCGCCCGGTCAGCCTATGCCGGCAGGTCGGACCGAGCCACCGCGTCAGCGACATCGTCCTCCTCGAAGCCGGATCCCCTCAGCGCCGCTTGCGCGTCATCACGTAGACCAGCAGATTGGCCACCGCCCGGTAGAACTCCGCCGGGATCGCCTGGTCGACCTGGACATGGTCGTACATCGCCCGGGTCAGGGCCTTGTCGACGACGACCTCGATCCCGCTCTTCTCGGCGATCTCGCGGATACGCAGGGCGATGAGGTCCGCGCCCTTGGCCAGCACAACCGGGGCGTCGTTCTCGCTCTGGTCGTAGCGGAGCGCGATCGCGTAGTGCGTCGGGTTCGCCAGGACCATCGTGGCGCGGGGCACCGCGGCCATCATCTGCTTGCGCAGCCGGTCCTGCGCCAGTGAGCGCAACCTGGCCTTCACCACCGGATCGCCCTCGGTCTGCTTGAACTCGTCCTTCAGCTCCTGTCGCGACATCCGCAGATCGCGCTGCCAGCGCAGGCGTGACCAGACTAGGTCGCCCGCCACCAGCGCGATGGTCGCGACGCTGACGGCCGAGATCAGGCGAACCGACAGGGTCAGCAGGAACTCGGGCAGGCCGATCGGGTCCACAAACATGACGTTCACGATCTCGTGCCGGTCGGCGCGCAGGACCATGAAGGACATGCCGCCGACCGCCAGGAACTTGAAGATACTTTTCCCGAACTCGACGAAACCCTGCTGGCTGAAAATCCGCTTCCACCCGCTGGCGGGCGAGATGCGGGACCATTGTGGCTGGATGCGATCAAACACGATGCGGGGCGCGTTCTGAAAGATCGAGGCGGCGATCCCGGCGACGAGCAGGATCACCAGCACCGGCAGCAGAAACCGGCCCATTTCTAGGGCCAGGGCGTGGACGAGGCGCGTGGCGTCCGGGCTTGTCTCGACGCTGAAGTTCCGCGGCTGCTCGAGGAGCAGGGTGAGCCGCTGCACGAACGGAGCACCCTGATCCCGCACCACGAAGACGAGGAAGATCAGCAGGCCCATGATCGAGGCGAAGACCGGCGCCTCGCGTGAGAACGGGGTGTTGCCCTGCGCGAGCGCATCGCTGATCTTCTTCTCGCTCGCCGCCTCGGTTTTGCTCTCCTTGTCGTCCGACATCGCGCCGCGTCGTTCTCGGGTGTTCTCCGCCGAGCGGCGAACCGACGCGGCGACGGGGTGCGTGTTGCCACACGGGCGAAGGATCGGGCCGGACCGCCGCGCGACCGGTTCCGGCTCTAGCGAATGTAGGTCTCGTCCATATCGGCCGGGCTGAGTTCAATCTCGCCGCGGGCCGCCATCTCAAGGGCCTGATCGGTGATGAAGCGGCGCGCCTCGAGCACGTCCCGCTGCGTGGCCGGCTCGCCGCCCTCGAGCTCGTGCTCCACGAGGCGCCGGACGCGGGCGGTCAGGGCCGTGAGCACGACGTTGCGCAGCGGTGCGCTCGTACCCTTCAGCGCGAGAAGGACCTTCTCGTGTGGGATCTGATCGAACAGGGTCGTGCGCGCGCGGGGCGTAAGATGGATGATGTCGTCGAAAGTAAAAAGCAGGCTTTTCAGGATTTCCGCCGATTTCGGGCGCGACTGCGTGAGGTTGTCCAGCACCTCCTCCATGCTCTGGCGCTCCATCTTGTTGATGATGTCGGCCATCCGCGAATGGGTGTCCGCCGCGGCGTTGCGCGCGAGGTTGATCATGAAGTCTTCGTGAATCGTCTGCTCGACCATCTTCATCGTGGTCTCGACGATCGGCTTGAATGTGAGCATCCGCCGCATCACGCCGTTGCGCAGCGGGGCTGGCAGCTGCGCCATCACCTTGGCGGCGCAGGCCGGCTTCACCTTGGACAGGATCAGCGCCACCGTCTGGGGGTGCTCCTTCCCCGCACAAGTAATTCCGGGGGACTCCCCGGCACTTCATAAGGCATGCCATAGCAACGCATATTCTAATTGCGACGTTTCAGGAAATTCTCTAACATTCCCTCAAATTCCTACTTATGACGCAGGTAAGCGCGAGGGTAGAGATACCATGCATGGTAAGCTCACAGCGCTCGGCGTCGCTCGATTGAAGACGCCCGGCATGTACGGCGATGGGCATGGACTGTGGCTTCAGGTGACAGGCAAGGGCGCCAAGAGCTGGATCTTCCGGTTCACCCTGTCCGGCCGGTCGCGGGAGATGGGCCTAGGCTCCGCTCACACCTTCGGCCTCGCCGAGGCGCGGGATCGGGCACGCGAATGCCGGAGGCTGACCGCGGACGGGATCGATCCCATTGAGATCCGAAAGGAGAAGCGTCAGCAGGCAGAGCTAGAGGCCGCTAAGTCCGTCACGTTCAGTCAGTGCGCCCAGGCTTACTTCGAGGCCCACAAGACGGGATGGCGCAACGCGCATCACCAGAACCAGTGGTCAGCCTCCATGGAGAACTATGTCTATCCGGTCTTTGGTCATCTGCCGGTGCAGTCGATCGACACGGGGCTGGTGGTGAAGGTTCTGGAGCAGATCTGGGCCACGAAGGCGGAGACGGCAACGCGGGTACGGGGGCGGATCGAGGTGGTGCTGGATTGGGCGACAACCCGAGGCTACCGGCGCGGCGAGAACCCGGCACGCTGGAAGGGCCACCTCCAGAACCTGCTGCCGAAGCGGTCGCGGGTGCAAAAGGTGAAACACCATCCGGCGCTTCCCTTCGACCAGGTACCTGCATTCATGGCCGCTCTCGCGAAGAGTAAGGCGGTCACGGCCCGGCTGTTGGAGTTCACGATCCTCACAGCGGCACGGGCGGGCGAGGCAACAGGCGCTCTCTGGTCCGAGATCGATTTCGAGGCTGCGGTCTGGACATTACCAGCCGAGCGAATGAAGGCCGGCGTCGAACATCGCGTACCGCTTTCCGAGCCGGCTCTAGCCATACTGAGGCAGATGAAGGGTGCAGATCCTTCTCTGATTTTCCTCAGCTCCCAGAACAAGGATCGTGTCAGCGGCAAGTTGATGCGCGATCTACTCGCCAGACTGAGGGGAAAGGGCCTGACGGTTCACGGTTTCCGATCATCGTTCAGAGATTGGGTCGCCGAGCGCACATCGTTCTCCAGCGATTTGGCCGAGATGGCATTGGCGCACACGGTGGGCGACAAAACTGAGCGCGCCTACCGGCGTTCCGACTTGTTCGAGAAGCGGCGCGAGTTGATGGATGCTTGGGCAGCTTGGTGCGATGCGTGAGCTTCCTATCCTCAAGCCAGATGGCAGTTTGGATGACAATCTAGTCGGGATTGTACAATCCCACATGATTTACCCAAATGATCTCGGCAGCACAGAAGAAGATATTTTTGTACATAGGTATCGCAGACTGACAGGATATCGTGACACCGAACTTGGTCGCTATTTGGAAGAGCAATGGCAAAAGGCAAAGCTCGGAGGCATGCAAGCCGCAAGCATTCTCTACACGATCGTTCAGTTTTCAACCCACCGTCCAGATTTGGATGTAGGGGTTAGAAAAAGCCAGTTCATGGTGCAGGATGAGCTTGAGCATCAGTACAGAGATGCCAGAAAAGAGAAGAAATCTCCTCGCAATTTGGCCAGGAGCGAGAGGACCGTCGACAAATTTTGGTTAGAATACAAGGATAGTGCGCATCTGTGGGCAGCTTTGATGCTGCTCATGAACGAGAATTCCAACCGTCCTGGCGTGGACTTCCGATTGCTCCTATCCCTCTCAGAGCAGATGGTGCGACTTGCTGAGCCTTTGGTTTCCGACTGGAAGCCTTGGCGAGTACCTGGTGCACTCCACCTTCCCAACGCCAAGCTGAATATTTTCAAGCCAGACGACGACGATGTTGCTCGTGCCATGAGGTACAGAGCGCAACGCTGACAGCGCAATCGCCAGCCGAGGTGGTGCAGTTGCAAATTGCACCAATGGTGCGCGGCCTAATCCAGTGCAACTGTCTACCCGTCCCCACGGATCTCCGGGGATTAACCAAAGGACAGCCACGATGAACTGCAGTGTTCAGGCGGCGCAGGGAAACCTGCGCGCGCCAACGGGGAAGCTTTTGCATCGTCGCCTCGACGCTCAGCATACCCTCAGCGTCAGCAACACCACGTTCCACCGGCTGGTCGAGCAGGGGAAGCTAAAGATCGTCCACATCGGCAGGGCGAGCTATGTCACTGATGAGAGCCTGCGCGCCTACGTCCAGTCACTGATGATGGAGGCCGCGTAGACGAATGGCTTCCAGAAAAGGTGAAGCCCGCACGGCGGTGGCACGCCAGCGGGCTTCGGAATTGTCGTTTCGCATCGACCCTTCCGATATAGCGCCTCACACCCTCGCGGTCCATAGGATTAGCACTCGCTACGGCGTCTCACCGGCCCACGCGGCGGTGATCTGCGAACTCGCCTTCCAGCACTCTGATAGCTGGAGGGCAACGCGATGAGCGTCAGCACTCTCACTCAGATCATGCGCGAGACCGACGCCCGGCTTTCCGCAGCACGGGACGCCGATGAGGTCCGCCGCATTGGTATCGATCACGTCCGCGCGCTCGGCGCGGATTTGGCGACCACGGCGTACCTGCGGCTGATCGCGGAACCGGAGCGGACGGCCGAGCAGCAGGCAGAGTTCCTGCAGCAGACGATCGCGGGTCTGTTCGCCTCCATCGAGGACTCGTTCGCCAGTCAGGGCGTGCGGGACGTCACACTGCTCAGCGATCACCTTGAGGCGGCCGATGTCGGGTTCGTCGGCCGCCTCGATGAGCTGTTCTCCGTCGTTCGGATCGGAGGGCACGCATGAACGCGCCGCTCCATACCCCAGAAAGGGCGGCTATGGCCGCCCACACCTTCGACGCTGTCGCCGAGGCCGCAGCCATCGCCGAGACCTACGCCCGCACGGCCGCCGAGTTCGCGGCCATCGGTGACGCGAAGGGCCTCGCCTACGCCTTGCGGTGCGCCACCAGCGCGATCCTCAACGCGACGGAAATCGCCATGACGCTCCGTCCCACCGGCTCGCGTGGAGGTGCCTGATGTCAGAACGCGCCTACAATGGGCCGGTCCTGGATTGGCCATCCCCCGCCAACGAGTCACGCAAGCGGACGGGCGGCTCGT
>Ga0316228_1000861_pt1 | contig 36275 bp, 28 predicted proteins | sample TBH18021metaG_FD_206005 | JGI IMG/M metagenome (GOLD analysis project Ga0316228, IMG submission 206005) | Freshwater microbial communities from Trout Bog Lake, Wisconsin, USA - TBH18021 | ecosystem: Environmental > Aquatic > Freshwater > Lake > Hypolimnion/Profundal zone | place: USA: Wisconsin... | reverse complement strand
CTTTGAGACGGCGTCGTGCGTCTTGGACAGTTCCTGCACGTCGTTGATGCCGGCGGCGAGCGGGTCGTGATACACCTGCGAGGCGCCGATGCGGATCATGTGCAGCATGACCTGCGCATCCTTGGGATCGTTCTTGTCCCAGCCGTTGTGCAGGGCCTCGCGGGTGCGGGCGAGCCCCACGGAGGAGATCAGGCGCACGGCAAAGCCGGCCTGGAGCAGGCGCCAGGCGATCGGGCGGTGATAGTTGCCGGTAGCCTCGAAGCCGCAGGTCACCGGCTGACCGAGGTCCGACAGCAGCGCGATCAGACGGTCGTGCTCGGCGCGGGTGTTGAGGACGCTCAACCGGCGTCGTCGGCCGGAGCCGGGCACCTCGATGAGGACCTCGTTGCGGGCCTTGGCGACGTCAATGGCTACGAGAACGCCGGCCGGCGGCGTAAGCTGTGGTCTGGTCATGGTCGATCCGTCTCCGGAATGAGGCTTCGAACACCGTCACTCTAGAGACCTGCCGATCGACCATGACCGCCCAGGGCGGCGCGCTGCGCTCAGCATGGCTTCGCGCGCCGCCCCAGAGCCGTCGAGCCATATTCCTGATGTGCTATGGCCCTGAGTTCATCGCCAAGTCCGTGCAGGCTTGGATCACCGGGGTTGGCGCCAAGACGGCCTACATCACCCCCGGTTCACCGTGGGAGAACGGCTACGTTGAAAGCTTCAACGCCCGCCTGCGGGACGAACTCCTGAATGGCGAGATCTTCTACACCCTCAAGGAGGCACAGATCGTGATTGAGAGCTGGAGACGGCACTACAACGCCGTTCGCCCCCACGCTTCACTCGGATACCGCCCGCCAGCCCCGGAGGTGTTCGTGCCAGCCTTCACCGCTTGGCCGGCTGCGCTCGCCCGACCGGCTCCGCCGGCCAAGCTACCCGTGGTGAAGTGGCCCACCGCGCACTAACTTTGCTTCTGGACCACCTCGTGGGGGCCGATCAATCCTGCGTCGAAAGCTCGCGCTCTGTCGTCCTCATCGGCAGCGTCCAGACGCCGCCGATGAAGGCCTCCTCTCGGTCTACCCTGCGCGGTGGCGTAGGGCCAAGAGCCGCGCGTTCAGCACAGCCCGCAGCTCCTGAACCTCGGCATAGGCGGCCTCGGTCCTCTCAAAAGCGCTCAGTCCGTCCCGGCGGATCTCGCTGGTGAGCGTTTCGATCCGCCTCACCGCCTCCAGGTAAGTCGGGGGCAACACAGGCTTCTCAGGTAACGGTGTCATGGTCGATCTCCATAGTGGTCGGTCAGTGTTGATTATGTGGACGAGGCTCGATCCGGGCGGACACCATGCCGTCCCGGAACTGCAGCAGGATGCGGTCGGACGCGCGGGCCTCGTTCGCTGCGGCGATGACGCGGCCCGTATCCGCCGCGATCACCAGCGTGGGCGCTTCGGCCGAGAACGCGTCGCCCATCGACCCCGGGCTCGGATCAACATTGAGTACGGTTGAGGCGGCGGCCGGTCCGCGCGGCTCGGCGGCACAGGCGGCGATGGCGAGGAGGCTCTGCTCCATCTCCCGATCGAGCGAGCGCAGCTGCTGCTCCGCCTCCGCGATGAGACTGTGGAGCGCCTCGTCGAAGGCCTTCACCGCACGCGCGAGCGCGATGCGCCCGGCTGCCTCGATCTCGTCTTGAACCGCGGCCTCATAGGCCACGAGCGCGCCGCTTGCGCGGATGCCCGTGCGCTGGACGAGATCGCGCACCAGCGCGGCGGCTGCCGTCGGAGTCGGCTCGCAGCGGGCAGCCACCTCGTCGAGAGCTGTGCGGCTCGTGCAGGCATGTCCCAGCCCGACGATGAGGCCCGGGACCTTCTCGGCCGTCGCCGCCTGCGCGACCGCGTGGGCGTTCAAGGGTGCGAACCCGCCCACCGGTCCGCCGCCTCGCGCCAGGATCGTCGCCGCGAGCCCGTGCTCGGCGTGCAAGGCCGCGACCCGCACGAGGGCATCGGTCAGCGAGCGCTCCGCACTCGGACCCTCGAATTGGGCCCAGACGCGATCAATCCGCAGCAGGCCGGCCGCCTCCAGATCCTGCAGCTGATGCTCGATGTCCCGACGGGCGTCACCGAACTCCGAGACGACGATCGCGATGCGCTGCGGATCCTCTGGCTCGACCCAAGTGCCCGGTCCGAACGGCAATCGCTCCGCCCGCAGCCGCCGCAGCGTCGTCTCGCGGTCGAGCACCGCCTCGACCGGGCTCTCGCCGATCGAGAGCAGCGCGATCACTTTGGCCTGCACGCCCGCCCCGCGGCCGAACCGGCGGCGCAGGCCGGTGCGCAGGACCAGCACGACAGTGCGGTTGACCAAGGTAGCCGGATCGAAGCCGTCGCCGCGCTCGGCCCGCAGCGCATCCAACCCTGCCGCGTCGAGGCGCGCCTTGAGGCGCGGCGGGTCGTTGCTGCCGCTCGCGTGATCGGCCTCGCCGAGCAGCAGCACGTCTCCGTTCCCGACCGGCTCCGCCAGGAGCACACAGGCGCGCACGGTGTGCTCGCCGGTCAGCCGCTGGCGCAGCCAGCCGAGCAGGTCACGAAGCTCGATCGCCCTGACTGGATCGGGAGCCGGCGGTGGATGGGGAGGGGTGACCGTACCCTGCACGCCAGAGGCCCGGGTGACCGCCTGGCATGATGGTGCGGCTCTCCAGCCGCGGATCTGATGATGACGCATCGTCTACCGGTGTGATCTACGAAGGAGGGATGTCGATGCCCGGGGCCAACAGCTGTGCCGCTCGGCATCGCTCACGCCGAACGCGGACACCCCGCGATCCGACATGAGCGACACGAAGCGGCGACCGAGGGCCGAGAGGGCACTCAGAACAGCGGCTTGCCGCCGGGGCCGCCGTTCGTCTCATTGGGAGCGGAGCTCTGGCTCGCGTCCTCTGGCGGAGACGCGCCAGTCGGCCGGCTGAGCCGGCCGCTGACCTGCTGGCTGATCGTCTCGATCCAGGCGTCGATCGCGTCGAGATCCTCGAACGCGCTGCCCAGATCGGTGACGATATTCTCCAGCTCCTCGAGCCGGCCGCTCTCGACGCGCTGGCGCACCAGCTCCACGTGAGCGAGCCGCTGCGCGATGGTGCGTCGGACGGGTGCCGGGGTGTCATCGGTGGTCACGATCTTTGATCCTTTCAGTGTCGCGTGGCCGGCGGGAGAACCTCGTCCAGACGGCAGGCCACGACGCCGTCGGAGAGGAGCAGGTCGAACCGGTCGGCCGCGCGGATCGCGGCCGGGCTCGTCAGGGGCTGGCGATCGCGCGTGATCACCAGGGCGTAGCCGTGCCGCAGCACGTGCTCGGGGCTGAGGTCGTGCAGCGCCGCGCGGGCGCGCTGCAGCTGTGAGCGCAAGCTCGCGAGCCGCCGGTGCACGGCGGTAGCGAGGGTCAGGCGCGCGCGCTCGCGATCGTGACCGTGCCGCGACAGGCGCGAGGCGCACGCGTGCTCCAGGCGGGTGCGACGCAAACCGCGATCGTCTAGAATCGCGACGCGTTGGCGGGTGCTCAGCGTGAGAGAAGTGCGTCTCCGGAGCAGCTCCTGCCGCAGGCGCTGCGGCAGGCGCGCCGCGCTCGCGTTCAGCGCCTCGGCCTGTGCCGCCCGCTGCCGGGCGAGGGCTTCGACCGCTCCGGCGAGCCGAGCCTGGCCGGTATCAAGTGCGTTGCGCAGCTCGTGCGCGGCGGCCCTGGAATGCTGCAGTCGTGCCGCGGCGCTCGAGCTGACTGCCACGTATCGCGCACTCAGGGCGGGTCGCAGCCGCGCGTCACAGAGATGCCGGATGGCGTGCCGCAGGGCCGTACAGCTCGACCGAGCGGTCGCGGCCCGCTCCCGCAGATCCGCGCGCACCACCTCGGCGGCGGCCGTCGGGGTGATCGCGGCATGGTAGGCGATCTCGTCGAGCAGGCAGGCGTCGTCCGCGTGCCCGAGCCCGGTCACGATACGCACCGGCAAGCGGCAGGCGGCGCGCAGCACGGCCGCGTCGTTGAGCGCCATCAACCCGCTGGCTCCGCCACCACCGCGGACGAGCAGCAGCAGATCCAACCCGTCGCGGCCCGCCAGCTCGGCCGCCCCCGCCAGAGCCGCGCACAGGGAGGCTGCGGCGCGCGGGCCCTCGAACACGGCCGGTATCCAGCTCAGTGCGAGCAGCCCGGCGTCGGCCAGCGGTTGGAGGGCGCGGGCGACGTCGGTGTAGCCGGCTCCCTGTGAGCCGATCACCGCGATCCGAGCCAGATCGGCCGTGGCGGGCAGGCGCCCCTGCCGGCCATAGTCGCCGGACGCTTTCAGCGCCGCCCGGAGACGCTCGACCTCGCGTGCGACGAGGCTGCGCACGTAGTCCGGGTCAAGACCGAGTACCTCCGCGGATAAGCCGTACTGGCCATCGAAGCGCAGGCGCACGCGCAAGATAACCTCGGCGCCGTCCAGACTGAGTGGGTCGAAGCCGCTCCCGAGCGTCTCGGCGATGGTTCGGCGAGCGCGCGCCGGCAGCCAAGCCTCGATCCGCACGGCCGGACCCGTCCCGCCCGTCTCGCCGAGCTCCAGTCCGTGACCTGTGGCGCGCGCCCGCACCTTGAGTACGCTGCCGGTGAGACGGAGCTCGCCGGCGAAGTGCGCCTGCACCAGACTGCTGACGCCGTCGACGACGGCGCGTACGCTGTACAGCGGGAGCTGCGGCGCTCCAGCGGCCGAAACCGGCGGCCGAGCGCCCGCCTCCACTCTGCCGCCCGCAACGGGTGCTGGACTGCTGCTCACGGCCGGCGAGCGAGGTGGGCCGTTGCCACCGCGCGGTGGCCTGTCTTGTGTCATTTGGGTCGTCCTTCTGGGTTTTGTGAGCACCGGGGGTGCGCAGATTGGGCTGCTGTTCGCCGTCGTTCTTCCGGGGACCGCGCGCAGGCGCTCGCAGGCGTCTCGGCCGGTCGCGCTCCGGGTTCAGGCGAGCGCGGCGAGATCGGTGACGATGGCGCGCAGGTCGAAGCCGCGGGTCAGCCGCAGGTCGAGGGCGAGGCGCAGCTGCAACTGTCGCAGTTCCTCGGGATCGACCCGGCCGCCGAGGCGACGCTCCAGGCGGTCGAGCACATGAGCTGGAAGGCTCGCTCGCAGATGAGGGGCGGGGAGGGGCCTCGGCCCGACATCATCGCTGAGGCAGACCTGGAATCCGCCGGGTGTGGCGTCCAGTCGAACCAGGGTGGTCTCGACCCAGGAGCGCTCGTCCTGTGCGTCGAGCAGGGCTCGGCGGCAGCGAGCCAGAACCTCGGCCAAGCTCGGAGCGGGCGCGCACGAGCGCGAGCCGCGCAAGGGCTGCGCGGCCTGAGATCTGTTCTTCATGGGTGGGGATATCCGGCGAGAGGGGCGAAGGCGCTCAGGCAGGCGGCCAGTCAGGCGCCCGTGGTACCCGCTGGTCTTTCAGGGAATTGGCCCGAGAAGCCCTCGCTCATCTCTCTTCAGATCGTGTGTTCACCCAGTTCCATGTGCAGGGCTGGATCCGGCGAGGGTCCGGCCGAGATCAGGACCTCTCGGCTGCGCGCTCGCCGACGAGCTCGGCAAGGAGGCCGTCTACCGCCTCGTGCACGACTGCCTCGGAGACTTCCTCGTAACGCAACCCGCGCACCATGCACCGGGGAGGCGCGCCGGTGGCAAGTCCCCCCGCGAGATCGGTCTGCATCCGGACAGCGCCCGCGAGCACATCGCCGTAGAAGCCGACAAAGGCGGTGGCGATTATGTGATCGATCGCGTGCCAATTGATCGGCCCGCGGGCGAGGAGCAGGCGGACACCTGGCGTGAAGGGGAGGGTGGGCGCCTCGCCGTGATCGTCGTGGACGATGCGATAGCACCAGCCCTTTCGAGCCGCCGTTCGTCCGGCTTGCCGCATCGCGGGTTCGATGATGTCTCGCACCAGCCCCGCAAAACGGCCGGCCGCAGCGTCGCACGCACTGAGTAGAGCGGGATGTGCTTGCGCGAGGTCCGCCCTCATGCGGCGACATCGGTGGAGGGCCGCCGCACGTCCAACCTCCAGGATGTGCTCCGTGGGCAGGGCGTCGACCTCGCCCCACATAGATGTGTCATTCACCACCGTGTCCTCCTCGGGGTTTTTTACGAACTAACCCACGGGAATTCTCATCTTCCACTCTGCGGATGAGGAGCAGCAACCACTCTCCAGCGTGCGAAGCCCCTGTCCCGAGGATGCGCAAGGGCCCGAACTTCAGTGAACGAGGCAGTGAAGTCTTGGCCCATCTCGATCTGGATCTCACCGCCTGTGTAATCTGCCTCGTGCGAACTGCCGCTTCCAAACGACCATACCCGACGCGTCGTCATGAACGGAACGCCGGCCAGGAACGGCCGCCTCCGCCGGTTTTGTCACCCCGCCGACTGACGCACCGCCGATCGAAGATCTCTGGTGGGTCGAGAGCATCGATCTCCCCGACCGCGTGTTCCGAGTCACTCGCCGATCAACGCTCGCGACCGCGATCGCGCGATACCCTGCGCTTCGCTGGCCGCCTCGCGCCGATGATCCGGATCTCCGGCTGAGGTTCGGTCGACTTTTGCTTTGTGGGATGCTTGTCCGGTTCAACCGGAGGTTTCGGCACGGTGAGGGCTGTCCTGTCCCGTGCATCCATGATCGCGGCGATGTCCGGACCTGCGCTCGTCCGTTCGGAATGCTGGCCGGTGCCGCGCTGTGCGGTCGGCCGCGCTCCTGCCACGGTCGGCGGCGGCGTGGGGGCGGCAGTGCATGTGTCAGACGGCACCGGGGCCGGATCGGCTGATCGTGAAGCGTCGGAGTTACGAACGGGCGTTCCCGCAGGTCGCGCGGGAGTCGGTGCTGCTACGGGTTCGGCCGACTGGACGTGTCGCGCAGGCGTATCTACCGGTGTGTTTGGACGCGTCACCGCCGGTCCGGGCTGCGGCGGCGTCGCTGACGCGCGCGCGGCTCGCTCTTGCAGGGACGACATCGGCCTCGAGTCGCGAGCCTGGCTAGGCGCTGGCGCGGCCTCGGTCTCTTGGGCCTCTGTGCCAGCTTGGGCGGCACGCACCATGCCCGCGTTCGGGTTCGGCGGCGACGAGGCCTGTGTCTCGGCGTGGGCACCATCTGTCGTCGCCCGGTACGCTCGGCCGGCGTCAGTCGGGGCTGGAGATGCCTGCGTCGAGGTGGGATCTGGAACCTGGTCACGCCTATGGGCTGCCGGCTCTTCCCGAGCGATCGTCTTCTGCGACGACGGGCTCAGCTCTGCCGTTGGGGGTCCTGCGGCCGGCCCCTTGGACGGGGGCCTCTGAACCATCTCGCGCTGCGAGGGCGCTCCGCGGCTCCGAGCTTGGCCGACTAGGTTTGCCTCCAGCAGCGGGTTGGGCGGCCGCGCTCGAAAACCTGTGCGATCCGCCATGGACGTTTCACCCTCCGGTCGGCCCGGCTTGTACGGGGTTCGGCTGGGCTCGGCGCCGGCCGTCTCGGATGTCAGCGAGGCCGGCTCCCTATGACTTTGCGGTGGCCTCGCCGGTCGGTCCGTCGGTCCGGATCCCGTCTCCCGATCGGAGGTCTTCGGCCGGTCCTGCGTGGCCGTGAGCCGGTCCACGGTCTGGCGGATCGCATCGAGGATCTGAGGTGCATCGCGTTCGGCAGCTTGGCGGAAGCCGTCTTCCAGCGCGACCTTCATCGCCTCCTGGCGAGCAATCCTCTTGGGATCGTCCAGCGCCTGCAACGGTTCATCGCTGTAGCGCTTGACCGTGTTCAGAGGCCGGCCCGGCGCGGCAATCCACGCCTTCAGCTCCTGGACGGTCAGACGGACGTTGTTTTGCGCTGCCTGGGTCCGTCGCCCATTATCCCGATCGAGCATCAAGGCCCCGTCGTAGAGCGTCGTCAGAAAATCCGCGATCTCGCCCCGGCGGCTCATACCGAACAAGCCCGCGCCGGCAATCGGGCGATCCTCCGGAGGTGCGTCGAGCGGCAGCCCCTTCTTCTTCCGGGTTTTTTGCTCCTCCTTGTCAGCGGCGGTCATGATCAGCTTCGGTCGAGAAGCGATCCTGTCGGTCACGAGGCGTGTCAGATCCTGATGCAACTCCGCCAGTGCGAGCTGGAAGCTCGCCTTCACACCGAGACCCTTGAGGCGCCGAACTTCGGCGACCCGGTGAGCTCCGTAGGCGTGAGGCGCGACGAGCCGGGCGGCATGGTCGCCCATGGCTTCGATCGAGGCCTGCCGCCGGCGTGCGCGCGCCTCGTGCTCCTTCACCATCCGGTCGTGGACATTGTCCCATTGTCGGCGGGCGAGCACCGGGCCTTCCTCGGTCAGCTCGCCCTTGCGCTCCTTGTTGAAGGTGCGCGAGTTGATGTGCTTCAAGGGCTCGAGATCGATGCCCATGCTCTCGTAGGTGCCGAGATTGTACCGCTTCGACAGGCCGGCATCCTCGAGCGCGCGGTTCGAGACCGTCTCCCAGTGCTTGCGCAGTTCCGTCATCCAGTCCCGATCGTTCGTCTCGCGCAGCCGATTCTGTTGCTGCGTGCGGATCAGGTGTTTGGTTCGGTTTTTCCAGATGACCTCTTCCAGGATCTCGAAGTCCCAAACCTCCTTGCCGCTCGCGGTCGCGACCTTCGCCGCAGGTCTGTCGTAGTAGGCGACGTGGACGTGGAAGTTCCGAGCGTCGTTGTTGGTGTCCGGCGCGTGGATCACGGCCCAGTACGGAAAGCCCTTCTCGGCGAGCTTCTGGGTAAAGTCGCGCACGATCTGCAGCCGCTCGCGGCCGTCGAGCTCGTGCGGCAGCTCCGCGATCACGCGCGTTTGCGTGCGTCCCCCACGTCCCGGCGAGATCTCAAGCGGAGCCCCGGTATCAAGGCCGACCGCCCACTGGTGCACGGCGAAGGCCTTGTCGGTCGGGAGCTTGATGTCGAACGGCTCGCCGTCGTTGCGCGCGAGCGCGTCGCGGATCGGCTTCTGCGCCGCGACTGGCGCGCTCTGCACGGCCTTGGCCACGCGCGACCACCACTCGGGATTGTCGCCTGGCTTGATCGTGATCCGGTCGCCCTTGGGCGTGGCTTCGGCCTCCTCGACTGCCAGCCAGAAGCGCGTGCGCTCCTCGACGGTGTCGCCGATCGTGCCGAACGAGGCCTCGTCGAGGGCGTCGAGCTCGTCATCGGTGACCGCGCGCCCGGGCTTGCGCTCGATCCCCTCGGCCGCTCCGGCGCGCTCAATATAGGCTTGCTGCGCGACGGCCGAGCGATCCAGACCACGCCGCTCGATCTCGGCGGTGAAGGTTTCGCCCTGAAGCCGCTCCTCGCCGCGCTTCTTGATCTGCTCGGGCGCGCCCTCGCGCTCGACGTAGAGCACGTGCGCGGCCGCGCGCGATCCCGTGACCCGCCGACCGCCGCGCGCCGCCCTGATCATCTCGCGGATCGGCGAGGTCTTCGAGACCGAGGTCTGCGAGAAGTGGCAACTCGTCTCGCCCGCGGCCGAAATCGGACGCTCGCCGCCGCGCACGCGGTCGCCGAACCGGACGCCCGGGTTGTCGTACGCGCGGTCGATCGCCGGATGCACGCCGGGGCTGCGGCTGAACGCCGAACCCTGCGCGCGCGGGGCAACGGTGATTGCGCCGTAGCGAACCTTGGCCGGCATCGCTTGGCCGGCCCGCTGGATGTTCATGTCGAGGCCGCCGAAGGCGCGAGCTTCACTCCTGCCGACGGCGAGGCCGGCCACGCCCAGACCTCGCGACAGCGCGGTCGAACGCTCCAGGACCAACGAGAGGTTCTGGAGCGTGCTCAAGACGAGCGGGTTCGGGTTGAACAGCGCGGCCATCGATCCTCTCGTGAGGAATCAGCTTAGCAGATTTGAGCAGTTCAGACGAACCGAGCGATTCATCAGAACGCTCTTCTGAGCCGTACCTGCGGCCTTGATACGGTCTTCTTCGGCCGCAACAGGAAGATCAGCAAAGGCTCCGTGTGGCCTTATGGGTGCCGCGTGCTGCAGCAGATGAGGGCGCGTCAGCGTCCATCCCCAAAAGTCCGACAGCAGGCGTAGGGCGGCTGTACACTGATTTCCCATCATACCCGAGCCGGATCCGAAACGCACGTTAGATCCGGCCCCCCAGCCAGGGAGGTCAGGCGCAAGCTTGGACGAGCGAGCCCGCGGTCAGTGGGCCCGGGACAAGTCTCACGAACTCCCATGCGCAGGCATGGCGAGGGGTAGGACGATCCGAAACGGGGATGCCCGTTTGATCGATCAGGGAGGTTGAAATTGGTATCGAAGTCGGCCCGGAGGGGCCTTCAGTTTGTGAGTGCCCGGCAGGGTGCTAACGAACTGAGGAATTGAGCCATCGAGCTTGCGAGCCCTGGATCGTCGGATCCAGGTTCTCCTTGGGTGCTTCTGAGGTATCGTCCTCCTACGGGACATCGGCGACCGCCAGGCTGGGCTGGACGGTACAACCGGGTCGCTGCGGCATGTATGCGGCCGCTGCCGAGGTCCCGCGCGGTGAGAGCCGGCACTGCAAAATCATGCTGGCGCAGATACGGTTGCGTCAGCAGGGAGGCTGCACCGTCTCAGATGGCGCTCGGAAATCGCCGCTAGCTTTGCGGATTTGTACCAATACTCACGCGTCGTGGGAAAACTTGATGCGATTGTCTAATTGATTCAAATATTTATTGGACGCACCATTATCGCAGGACGGATAATTGCACTCGCCCGACAGGACTGACTGGTTGTTCATCGACGGCCTTCCGTGGCGGCTACCATTATTCCGAGCTCAATATATTTTAGCTGATGCCCTTTGTGGAGTCCTGATAATAGTAGTCATCGCTCGCCGGCTTACCGAAAAAGCGGATGGCCGATAATGGTAGCAACAGGGCGTGAATAGCTGTGCCAGAGGGAGGCCCATCTCACGTCGGGCGGCCAGGACAGAGTCGGGTTCGGCGGGCGATGACGCGAGATGGCGCAGATCGAAACGACGGTTCACAGCGATCCATCGATTGACCGCTACCATTATTTCCCACCAAATTGACGGCAGTCCCGCCCACAAGGTACAACCTTGGCCATTTCGATGGAGTTAGATCGAGGCGATCATGGCGGATGCGGGACCACGCAAAGGCCGTGAGCGATTTCGCTATCACTACGGCTGCGCGTCTCCGAAGCAGTACCTCGCACAATGCGAGAGGCGGATCGCAGCCGCACCAGGCCGAATCGCAAAGATCCAGGCCGACCTCGCAGAGGCGCAACGGAGGGCCACTGAGCAAATCGCTGCGGTCCAGGCCGAGGTGAGCGACGCTGAGCGCAGGCGCGACAGCATGAGATTCATGCTGGACGAGAATGGACGCTACGTCGGGTCTAGGCTGCCCGCGATGCGGGAGAGATACGGATTAGATCCGGAGGATTTGCCCAACCAGTCGAGCAAACGGCCTCGAGGGCGACCGCGAAAGGACGGCCGACCGCCTCAGCCGCGATCCGAGGAAGCGCGCACTAAGGATCGCGCGCGTCGGGCAGCGAAATTGGCACTAAAAGCCACCATCTCGCACAAACCCAAGAAGGCACGTCAGCGCACGACGACTTCCTTGATCTCGGATACACAGGGTCAGCAGATCATTGAGAGCCCCCCTCTCCAAATCGATGGAACTTCCTCGGTTGGCATCACGGAAGGAGAAATCGCCTTAATCGATCGTGACGCCACGTCAGGGGCATCATCAATCGGCACGGGTGGAGACGAACTCGGGCCGGCCGCGCCGCTCGCTCCGGCGCCGCCCCTGTTGTTGGTGTCGCTCGGGCAGCAAGTGGAGCACCTGCTCAACGGGGTCGCTGATGGCGACAACCTGCCGACCGAGATGCTGACGCTCGCCGATAAACTCGTCGACGTGTTCACGCCGGAAACGGACGCCGAACGGGTGACGTCGCGCGATGAGAGCCGGTGGCCCCCAGAGTATGTCCCGACTTGGGCGGACCTTTGGGATCCAGATCCGCGATCCCCTCTGCCGATGATTAACGACAGCCATTTGATAATTGCCTGCAGATCGGGACCTGAGCGGATCAAGCTGTGGCCACTGGCGATACAGCGCCGTGATACCATCAAGGCCTTGATGGAACGCGTCGCCGTCGGCGAGCTGACCTTCGAGCCAGTTTCGATGGAACAGGATGACCTTGAGCGCAGCGTACGGTGGCTGGTATTCAGAAATGCGGATCACGACTGGCTATTCGACTTGAGCCGCCACGAGATCCGACGCTACACGCAGGAACTTCTCGATGTGATACCGTGGCCTCCTGGCTTGTCGCGGGTGGAGCTGCTCGAGACCTTCGGTTGCGAACAGGACCAGCGCCAACTTCCCAACATGTCGTCGTATGGGCGGCCACCTCTATGGATGGTACCGGAGGAAAACTGGATCCACGCCGAGCACTTCGGGCTCCGTCATGCGTCCGGAGTGGATCCCGCGTACAAGGACCGACCGCGCCCCCAGCGTGTGCTCGATGGCACCGTCCAGCCATGTAGAACGACGCGTAGACGCGAGCGCGACCTGTCCTCCGGATCCACGATGCCGGCCCTTCCGCTGCCGGATCTCGCCGCGCTCTACAGCTCGGCCGAGCGCGGGAACCGACTTCTCGAGATGAAGCCGGACGCTCGGACAGGCTATCTCAGCTTCGCCTACCCCGCCGATGTCGTGCGCGCGGAGTTGGCGTGCGGAGAGACAGTGCGTCTCGGCGTGGGGCATCTTCAGCTGCAAGCGGAGTGGTGCGGGACGGACCTGATCCCACTGGATCCCGGCCTCAGCTTGGCACGGGCTGATCGCCTTTCCGGGCTGGCGCGCGAGACGGCGGAAAACACCGGTCTCAGCGCTCTGACGATCGCCTACGGGATCGCCTTCTACGGGCCGGGAGACCCTAAACTCGCCGCGCCGCTGGCGGTGTGCCCCGTGGCGCTCAGCCATGATGGCGAAGCGTTCTACCTCCGCCGTACAGGCATACCGGAGTGGAACAAGGAGCTGCTCGCTGTCCTCGGAGTCGACGACGCGAGTCTACCGATCGATCCGCTGGCGTGGGAGCCGACAGCTCACAAGGCCGCAGGTATCTACACCATACTGCCGATCGCGACTCTCGGCATCTTCGACCTGGCGCGCCATCTTCACGGGAGGCAGCTCGACCCACGGCAAGACCGGGACTTGTTGGAGCATCCGCAGGTGCGGCGACTGCTTGAGGGCCGGACCGAGCCGGTGTGGCCACAGCAGCCGTGGCGCACGGTCACGACACCGACGCAGATGACGGCCTCCCTCGATCGATCACAGGCCGACGTCGTCGATGCCAGCCGCGAAGGCCTGAGCTTCGTGGTCGAGGGCGGCCCGGGAACTGGTAAGACGCAGACGATCTCACACATCCTGATCAATGCCGCCGCGGATGGCCGGTCGGTGCTGTTCCTTACCGGTCGGCTCAGCGCTTTCCGATCCGCTCTGACGCGTCTCGGCTCGGTTGCCGACGACTGCCTGCAACTCTACGGCGTGGACTGCGATCCCGCACGCATCGCCGCATGGTGCGGCATCGAGCCGGGCGCAACAGTACGCGAAACGCTCGAGTGCATAGATGCAGACGCACACCCATGCGTCGTGATGGCGACACCGGCCACTTATGTCACGCACGTCCCGCCCGAGTGGGGCTTCGACCTTCTCGTGGTCGACGAGGCGTCGTTGATACCGCTCGCCTCGGCATTGCCGGCACTGGCGGCCTGCACGCAGATCATCATATGCGGCGATCCCAATCAGATGCAGCGCGATCCACAACCGTGGGTGCTGTTTGATCGAGAAAAGCCGTACGTACAACCCGCGACGCTCATCGACGCGGCGATCGCGGCCGGCATGCCGAAGGCCACGCTGACCCACCACTATCGATCGCGCCACCCCCGGCTGATGCACGTCTCGAACCGGCTGTCGTACGGCGGCCGGATGTGGATGTGCCCGAGCCCATCGACGGACCACAACCTCGGCTTTTTCGCCTCGCGCGTCGATGGCACGTTCGACCGAAAGGCGATGACAAACTTTGTCGAGGCGGAGGCAATCGTCGACGAGATCGAGCGATACACGGCGACCGGGGGCCGAGGCTCGATCGGTGTGATCACGATGACTCAGCAGCAGCGTGACCTCGTCAGAAGCCTCGTCACGGGTCGCGGGCTTGATTGCGGGAAAGGAGCGGAAGGGGAGGAATTGCTCATCGCCGACTACAACGGCATCCAAGGCGAGGAGCGCGACGTCATTCTGGTCTCGATGACGTTCGGCCGGCGCCCAGGGGAGGGAGCTTGGCCGATGAGCTTCGGCGCCATTTCGATGCCGGGAGGCGAGAAACGCCTCAACGTGATCATGACGCGCGCGCGGGAGCGCATGGTGCTGTTCACGTCCTTTCCAAAGGAGGCTGTCGAACCGAGCCGCTGTGCAGGTCATGCGAACCTTTACACGTATATGCTGGCTGCAGAGAGGGCATACTGTGATGAAGGAGAGCCCTGGCATGATGGGATAGTGAGCTCTCACATCAAAGGACAATATGAAGCCGCGCTATTCGGCAATGCGATCGGCCTCAGAAAACCAAAAACTGACCAGTTCGTTGCAGTCTTGTACATCACCGGCCGAACCGATGAGCTCACTGAGCGCTCTGAGATTGCGCAGTATCGCAAGCTGGGCTGGATCTTGGTAGAGGTATCTCAAGACGAGCTGACAAATGCGCACCAAGACTACTCGATCATCACAGACATCAAGGACAACATACGAATATCTATTGCCAATCCTACACGCATTATGGATTTTAGCGAATTTAGAAGGAGGTAATGAACTCGGATCTTAAAGCGGGTCAGTCAGGCTCGGGATTGCTGCGCAGTGACTGCTGCCGATCTCGGCCCATGGTATGGCGACGCGCCTCCACGGCAGACTATCAATATGTCAAATCCACGTCGATGGACCTCGACGACTTGGCTCGCGGACACTCGGGGCCGCGCCGATGCACTCCAGTGTTGATCGGCTCTGAAGCGCGGCAACACTGAAGACGATTTGCACTCCGACATCACCATCAAAATGTGAAGTGCAATGAAATCTCGATCTATACCGATCGCCGCTCTATCTCAAACCAAAACCTGTGCGCGCATCGCGGATTTTACCGTCCCCAAATGATGGACAATCCGCGTGAAGAACCGATTTTCGGGCAACTGCATTCTTAGCTGTGCAAACACGTGGCGAGCAATCATTTTTAGAAAGTGGCTTCTGCTCGTGGAGTACTCGAGATGGGCGCAGAGCAACCGACCAAACATGGATGTGATGCGCGGGTCCGCTTTCCGTAGCGAGCTCGGAATAGTGGACCTTCAACGCAACCTTTTCCAATGCCTTACGATGACCCTAAGCAGAAGGTCGCAAGGTCCGCTTTCCGGCATTCCAGTTGGTCAGCTTTGGCAACTTCTGGCCGAAAGCGGCTGGTCCGCTTCGGAGACGATCCACCGGAATAGCGGACATGGGCCACGTCGCTGTACGCACGACATCCGGTAGGCACGAGAGCTGCTCCCACTCGTCATCCCAGTGCGGTGTGGCTACGGTCCTCCGCGCTGCCTGCACGAGAAGCCGCGCCGATGCCCGAGATCCGCTCCTCCGTCTGCCCCCATGACTGCCCGAGCACCTGCGCGCTGGACGTCGAGGTGCTGGACGGGGCGCGGATCGGGGCGCTGCGCGGGGCCGACAACCCGTACACGGGCGGCGTGATCTGCAACAAGGTGGCCCGCTACGCCGAGCGGATCCACCATCCGGACCAGGTGCTCCACCCGATGCTGCGCACCGGCGAGAAGGGCAGCGGCCTGTTCCGCCGGATCGGCTGGGACGAGGCGCTCGACCGCGTCGTGGCCGGCTTCAACGCGGCGACCGAGCGCCACGGCAGCGAGGCCGCCTGGGCCTACAGCTCGGGCGGGACGATGGGCCTCGTGCAGCGCGACGGCATCTTCCGGCTGCGCCACGCCCTGCGCTGGTCCGGCCGCAAGGGCACGATCTGCTCCACGATCGCGGGTGCCGGCTGGACCGCCGGCTGCGGCCGCATCTCGGGCTCGGACAGCCGGGAGATGGCGGTCGCGGACCTCAACGTGCTGTGGGGGACGAACCCGGTCTCCACGCAGGTCAACGTCATGTCCCACGTCACGCGCGCCCGGAAAGAGCGCGGGGCGAAGCTCGTGGTCATCGACCCGTACCGCACCGGGACCGCGGCGGCGGCCGACCTGCACCTCGCCGTCCGGCCCGGGACGGACGCGGCCCTCGCCTGCGCGGTGATGCACTGCGCCTTCCGCGGCGGCCATGCCGACCGCGCCTACATGGCGGCCTACGCCGACGACCCGGAGGCGCTCGAAGCGCATCTTGCGTCGCGCGGACCGGCCTGGGCGTCCGAGATCACCGGGTTGACCGTCGCGGAGATCGAGGATTTCGCGGCGCTCTACAACGCTACGCCGCGGGCCTACATTCGCTGCGGCTACGGCTTTACCCGCGGGCGCGGGGGTGCCGCGGCGATGCATGCGGTGACCTGCCTGCCCACCGTCACCGGCAAGTGGCGGCACGAGGGCGGCGGCGCGCTGTTCACCAACAAGGGCATCTTCGCCTGGGACAAGTCGCTGATCGAGGGCACGGCGCTCCGGGATCCCACGATCCGGGAGCTCGACATGAGCCGCATCGCCAGCGTCCTGACCGGAGACGCGGAGGCCCTGCAGGGCGGCCCCAGGGTCCACGCTCTGCTCGTGCAGAGCGGCAACCCCGCCTCGGTCTGCCCCGACAGCAACCGGGTCCGGCGGGGTCTGATGCGCGAGGACCTGTTCACCGTCGTGCACGAGCAGTTCATGACCGAGACGGCGCGCTACGCCGACATCGTGCTGCCGGCGACGATGTTCTTGGAGCACGACGACATCTACCAGGCGATGGGCCACAGCCACATCCAGATCGGGCTAGCGGCCATCGACCCGCCCGGCGAGGCGATCTCTAACCACGACCTCGTCTGCGCGCTGGCGCGGCGTTTCGGCCTCGATCACCCGACCTTCGCGATGACCGCTCTGGAGCTGGCGGACGCCACGCTGCGCGCCTCCGGCTATCCGTCCGCGGCCGAGCTGGCGGAGCGGCGCTGGCTCGACGTCCAACTGCCGTTCCGATCCGCCCACTTCCTCGACGGATTCGCGCATCCAGACGGCCGGTTCCGCTTCCGGGCCGACTGGCGGGCTCTGGGGGATACGGAGGGCCGGCTGTCGCCGCTTCCCGACTGGCTGCCGCTGATCGACGGTGCGACCGGCGACCGTCCCCTGCGCCTCGTCACCGCTCCAGCGCGGCAATTCTTGAACTCGACCTTCACGGAGACGCCCAACGCCCGCAAGCGCGAGGGCCGACCGCAGGTGTTGATCGCCCCGGAAGACGGCGTCCGCTTCGGGGTCGAAGACGGGGCGCTCGCCCGCCTCGGCAACGCGCGCGGCGAGGTGGTGCTGCACGCCCGACACGTGCCGGGCCAGCGGCCGGTCACCGTGGTGGTCGAGAGCATCTGGCCCGCTGCCGCCTTCGGAGGTCCCGGCCACGGCATCAACGTGCTGACCTCGGACGAGCCTGCGCTCCCGTCCGGGGGCGCAGTCTTCCACGATACCGCCGTGTGGATGCGAGCGGAGGCTGAGGCCCTGACGACGGTCGCGGCCTGACCCAGGCCGGACCGGGCGACATACCGGATCAGTATTCGCCGTCGAACGGGTGCAGTTGACCCGTGCTGGCCCTCAATTCTGTCGCTGGCCGAGAGCCCAGACATAGGCTGCCACGGCCTTCAGGTCGGCCTGCGACAGCTCCACGCCGCCCATCGGCGGCATCGCGTTCTGGTGCTCCTTCGGCTCGGGCACGCCGGTGGCGATCGTGTGCTCAATGCCCGCCAAGCTGCCGTCGCTCCAGAGCCAGTGGCCGCTGGTGAGATCGGCTCCGACCGGTGAGCCCTTGCCGTCCGAGCCGTGGCAGCCGCCACAGGTGGCGTCGGCTACCTCGCCGTGGAAGATGCGCTCGCCGAGCGCGACCTGCTCGCGCGTTGCGCCCTTCGGCACTGGCAGCGCGGCGACCGTGCGGCCGGCATCCGGGTGCATTCCCTCCGGCGGTGGCACCTCCGCTGACGCGGTCGCGGCGTTCTGTGGGCTCGGCGCGGCAGCGACCGTCGCGTTCGGATCGCTGCCCGTGTAGGTCACGCGCCAGATGCGGCCCTTCACGTCGTCGGAGATGTAGAGCGCCCCGTCCGGTCCGACGGCCAGGCCGGACGGCCGGTACTCAGCCCGGCCCGGCTCCTTGACGGCTCCGGCGAAGCCGTCGGCGAAGACCACAAAGTCGCCTGCGGCTTTGCCGTCCTTGAACGGCTGAAAGACGACACTGTAGCCACCCTGCGGGCCGGGCGCCCGGTTCCAGGAGCCGTGGAAGGCGATGAAGGCGCCGTCGCGATAGGCCTTCGGGAAGCTCGTCCCGGCCCCAGATCCGACATAGAATTTCATGTCGTTGGGCGCCCAGTGCGCCGGGAACCACGCGACCGGCCCCTGCCGATCGGCGCACAGCCCGACCTTGTGACCGCCGTCGCCGCCATATTCCGGAGCCAACACCAGCTTCTTCTGCGCTGGGTCGAAGTAGCATTCCGGCCAGCCGTAATCAGCGCCCGGCTTGAGCTCGACCACCTCCTCGGAGGGGAGCTCATAGCCCTGCTTGGCCGTGTAGAGCTTCGGCCAGTCCTCGTGGAGCTGGTCGCGCCCGTGCTGGGTCGAGAACACCCGGCCTTGCGCGTCGAGCGCGATGCCCTCGCCATTGCGGATGCCGGCCGCATACCGCTCGGCGGGCGAGAACGTCTGATCCCGCCCCTTCGCGTCGTAGCGCCAGATACCGCCGCGGGTCTCCTTCTCGGTGCAGGGCTCGTTGCCGGGCGAACCCGGAACGCGGTTCTTCTCCTCGCAGGCATTCGTCGCCGAGCCGAGATCGACGAGGAGATCGCCCTTCGGCGTGATCGCGAACGGGTGCATCGGGTGGTCGCCCGTCAACGGTAGGCCGGAGACGACGACATCCCCTCTAGCCCTGGGCGCTACCTCGCCTGTCTTCAGGGGATAGCGCATGATGCGGTCGTTGCTCTCGGCGTAGATTGCCCCCTCGTACACGACCAGCCCGGTGCCGCCGTGGCCACCCTCAGCTGGGCTCTCGCCGAAGCGCTCCGTGACGTCGGCTTTGCCGTCGCCGCTAGTGTCCTTGAGCGCGATCAAGAAGCCGCCCGGCGGGGGCGTGTCGTTCTTGTAGTATCGGCCGCTCCAAGTGTTGACGTAGAGCGTGCCATCTCCCGCCACGGCCATCTGCCGGGCATGGCCGATGTTGTCGGCGTAGATCGTAGCGCAGAATCCGCTCGGCAGGCTGAGGCCACCCGTGCCGCCCTTGCAGGTGGCATCGGCAGCGCGGGCCGGCATGGCGGTCGACCAAGCGGCCAAGAGGGCGGCTGTTGCGACGCTGGCGGACAGAACGCGGGTCGACGAACGGATACGACGCATGGTGTGTCCTCCCGGGGTGATGCCACAAACCACGGTTGCAAGATCTAGGGCGGATTCGGGTGAGGAACTCGCAGACAATGCGATCTGGGATCCCGTGCGGTCGCCCCCATCAACGGGCGGCCAGCGGCACCGTCAGCACGCGAAACGGAAGTTCGGGCTTGCTGTCCTTCCGCGCCGGGTCGTTGATGACGGCGAGCTGCCCAACCGTGATGAAGGCAGTCGGCCCGAGCTGAGCGACACCTGTGACGCCGCCGGCGACGCCGTCCTTCAGGACCTCCACCTTCGCCGTATCTCCGGCGAAGGTCACTCGATCGAGCCGACCGCCACCCTCGGCCAGAAGGAAGGAGCCGTCTCCAAGAGGTCGTAGGCCGTCGGCGAGCACCAGCGGTCGCGACGGTGTCAGCGGCGTGACCGCACCGGCCTGCCCGTCCTTCACATCGATCCGGAACAGCTTGGCCTTGGTGAAGGTGTCGACGTAGAGGTTGCCGTCGATGCCGAAGGCGATGCCGTCGAGTCCGGCTTCCTTGCCCACGGGTGCGAGCAGCGGGTCGCTTTTCCACACATCCAGATTCTGCGAGCCAGGCTTCAGCCGCAGGATCTGCGGTCCCAGCGTGTTTGTCACGTAGGCCGCCCCGTCCGGGCCGATTGCGATGTCGTTGCAGATCGCCGGGCTGACGGGGAACGGCGCGCTGACCTTGCCGGCGCCCGTCTTCAGGTCGAAGCCCTTCAGCGCGGCGCCCTTCACGTCGCTGGGCCCCTTGATGCCGAGCGCGGAGAGGTCGTTCGAGCATACCCAGAGCGTTCCCGATGCCTCGTCGGCGAGGACGCCGAAGGTCGAGCGTGTCTCGAAGTCCCCGGGCGTGATCCAGACCTCGCCCGAGGCCGCGCCGGGCTTGATCCGCGTAACGCCGCCGCCCGCGAAGTTGCTGACGTAGAGCGTGCCATCTGCGGTGGCGGTGATGCTCTCGGGGTAGGCTGCCTCGCCGGGCAACGCGACGTCCTGCTGGGCCGCCATCGCAGGTCTAGCGGATGCCTGCATGAGGACTCCAGCCAGAAGCATGAGACCGACTTTGCGAAACACCGTGCCTCTCGAAGGTCCACCGCAGGTTTCTGTTCGCATCATCGCTAAACCTTTGCTCGGCCGTACACATGGCTGCCTGAGCCCGTGGTAATCAGCACGTTTCCTCTCGACGGCCGGGGCACCCAACAGGATTCTCGGGCGCGACCCACGCAGGATCAGGCCGGCAGGACGGCGTGCACGAAGCTCGCGAGGCTGGCGCTGCGGACCGGACGGAACGGCTTGCCGCTCGTCTCGCAGACGCGCTTCACCATGCCGGTCGCCTCGTGGCTTACGCACTCGACCGGGAACAGGACGAGTTCGCTTCGGCTGACGAGACCGGGCAGCAGCGCCATGCTGTCGTCGATGCCGCCGTCGTGGCTGAGAAGCCGCCCACCACGTGCTTCGAAGAACCGGCGTAGCTGCGCCACCTGCCGCGGACGTCCGCCGACATAAAGCAGCGTGCGTTCCGCGAAGGTTTCTCCGTCTGCCATACGACGGGATGACGCGCCGGTGGCGATCGGCTCGTTCGCCGCTGCCAACATAGCTTCGACCGTACTCAGCTCCGCCTCGACGGTCCGACGGCGGGCAGTCTCGGCTTCGAGATCGGTGCTCAACTTGCCCGCGGCATGCACCAGGACCGCCACCTTCTCCTCAAGCGCCTCCGCGTGAGCGCGCTCGCGCTCCAGATGCGCGACCAGAACCTTGTCCCCCCGATCGGTTTCGGTCGGTACGGCGACGCGGGCGATCGCCTGCTCCGCCTCGATGGCGCGGTTGCGCACACTGAGGCCATCGCGCTGCTCCATCAAATCGAGGATGCGCTGCTCCAAGGCGGCGATCCGCTCGTCTCGCTCGACCAGATCGGCTTCCAGCTGGCGCAGGCGGCAGATGTCGGCCCGGTTCGACTGGCCGACGAGGTGCGAGAGCATGTGCACCTCGCCGAACACCTCCTGGACCAGAGCCCAGTCGGTCGCCGGGTGCGTGATCGCTGCCCAGTAGGCGCCGGGGATCTCGCCGCGCTCGACCGAGGCCTTCCAGAGCGCCCGGACCGCATCCGCCGTACGTTCCTCAGCGAAGCGCTCGATCTCCCGCTCGTGCCGACGATCGAGAGCCTTCTGGAGCAGACGGCCGCCGCCGTCCTTGCGGCCGGCGATCTGGACGATCTCGCCGTGCAGGCGGTGCTCGCTGATCGTCCGCGCGTCCGGCCGCCCGAGCTTGGCTAGGATCGCGCGGGCCTCGGCGTTGGTCAGGCAGGTGCCGACGATCGAGCAGTGCAGACTTTCGGCCAGCTCCCAGATGCGGTCACGCGGTTTGTCCGCGGGGTCGGCGACCTGAGGCGGAACGAACGTCGAATGCCCTACGGATGAGAGGGCCCGCAGAGCAGGCCCATGGAGGTGAGCGAGTGGCGGCACCGGCGTCTCCCAAAGCGCTATATCCGTTCATATATAACACTCTGCCAAAACTTGCCCGACCTGCAAAGGGGGACGCGCGCCGCGCGATGCGGGCAACTACGTCCCGGATCAGTTGCAAGGCTCCGCCGCCCGGGCACTGGCGGTCAGAAGCGTCCGTCCAATCTCTGCGAGTTGGTCGTGCGCAAGGCTGAAGCCGAGCGCCGTTGCCCCGACGCTGAAGACGAGGACTGGATCGCCGCGCCCGTCCGCGCCCAGAGTTATGAGATCGACAGGAAACGGCCGGGCAGACGTGACGCAAGGCTCCTGATCCAATCCACTCCGGATCAGAGCCTGCCGGCCCAGGGCAATCAGCAGCGCGACCACGGGCTGCACGTCGTCGCGGGCTAGGATGATCTCGTTCACCTCGTCATCGTCGACGACGATCTGCAGGCGCACGCGACCGCCGTCCGAGCTCGGCTCGCCCCAGACCCGCGTCACGAGCGGCATGTGACCTTCCTTCCGGCGGCGTGGGTTCGCCCGGTGTGGTCGACCAGCGTTCGAACGCACGCCGGGCTATCCGGACTGCCTGACCGTTATATCCAAATAAATATACCGATCAACTCGAAGGCTTCGCCAAGCGTTCAGGAACCGCTCGATGGGGCCGAGACAGTTCCTGTCCGGATCCGCCGGTCAGGAGTCTCTGCGCACGACCGGGGCAATCCGCGCCAGGAAGGGTGAAGCGACCCGCTCGGCTGCCTGCTCGATGGCACGGTAGTGGGCAACGAGATCGGCCCCGAGGGCCGACAGCCTAGCTCCGCCGCCAGCCTTCCCGCCGATCTGCGACTCGACCACCGGTTGACCGAATCCGGTGTTCATCTCCTCGATGAGCATCCACGCCCGTCGGTAGGACATGCCGAGGGCTCGCCCGGCCGCCGAGATCGAGCCGTGCTCCGCGATCATCTCCAGGAGTTGCACCTTGCCCGGACCGACGCGGATGTCGGGCGCCAAGTCGATCCGAATGCTCAACCGGGCCATCACCACATCCCTCGATCCCACAGCGTCACGACCATCTGCACGCACCGCTCCCATGCACGAAGACGGTTGCTCGTGCGTCCCATCGCTATATCCTGTCGGATACATCGCGTGGATGCATGCCGTCCAAGCCTCATGGCTGGCTTCTGCTCCGATATGCGATGGCAATAGGGAGATAACGAGCCATGAACGTCCGTGCTGACATTCCGGCCCTCTCGCCGACCATCCCACCCGCGATCCGCCAGTGGCTGTCGAAGGACCGCACGCTCCTCATCGACGGCAAATGGGTGCCCGCCCAGTCCGGGAAGACCTTCGATGTCACCGATCCCGCGACCGGCGAGGTCATCGCCAAAGTCGCCGAGGGCGACAAGGCGGACGTCGACGCTGCCGTGAAGGCGGCCCGCCGGGCCTTCGAGAGCGGCCCGTGGTCCAAGATGACGCCCTCCGCTCGCGGCCGCCTGCTGCACCGGATCGGCGACCTGATCCTGGAGCATGCCGACGAGCTGGCCGCTCTGGAAGCCATCGACAACGGCAAGCCCAAGGCCGTCGCCAAGGCCGCCGACGTCACCCTCTCGGCCGACATGTTCCACTACATGTCCGGCTGGGCCACCAAGATCGAAGGCAAGTCGATCCCGATCTCGGCGCTTGCGGCGCCGGGCTCGGACTTCTTCTCGGTGACTCGGCCGGAGCCGATCGGCGTGGTCGGGCAGATCATCCCGTGGAATTTCCCGCTGTTGATGGCGGCGTGGAAGCTCGCACCGGCACTGACCACCGGCTGCACGGTCGTGCTCAAGGTCGCCGAGGAGACGCCGCTCTCGGCGCTGCGCCTCGGCGAACTGATGCTGGAGGCCGGCCTGCCGGCCGGCGTGGTGAACATCATCGCCGGCTTCGGCGAGACCGCGGGCGCGGCGCTGGCCGGCCACCCGGATGTCAACAAGGTCGCGTTCACCGGTTCCACCGAGGTCGGCAAGCTGATCGTCAAGGCCGCGGCGGGTGACCTGAAGCGCGTATCGCTGGAGCTCGGCGGCAAATCCCCCAACATCATCCTGCCCGACGCCGACCTGTCGCTGGCCATTCCGGGTGCCAACGCGGCGATCTTCTTCAACCACGGCCAGTGCTGCAATGCCGGCTCGCGCCTGTTCGTGCATCGCTCGATCTTCGACAAGGTGGTGGACGGCATCGCGGCGGAGGCCGGCAAGATCAAGCTCGGCCACGGGCTCGATGACGGTACCGAGATGGGTCCGCTGGTCTCCGCGGTCCAGTACGAGCGGGTGACCGGCTACCTGGAGGCCGGCCGTAGCGAGGGCGCGAAGGCGATCAGCTGCGGTAACACTGTCCCCTCGGGCAAGGGCTACTTCGTGCCGCCGACGATCCTCACCGACACCAACCCCGGCATGAAGGTGGTGCGCGAGGAGATCTTCGGGCCGGTGCTGGTCGCCACGCCCTTTGACGAGGTCGACGACGCGCTGATCGCGGAGGCCAACAACACGGTCTACGGGCTCGCCGCGGGCGTCTGGGGTAAGGACACGGGCCGCGCCCAGCAGATTGCCCACCGGCTCCGGGCGGGCACGGTATGGGTGAACTGCTACCACGTCTTCGACGCCGCGCTGCCGTTCGGCGGCTACAAGCAGTCCGGCTGGGGCCGTGAGATGGGACAAGCGGTGCTGTCGAACTATCTGGAGACCAAGGCGATCACCACGCGACTGGGAACGCTCTGACGGTCACGCTGGCCCCGTCTGATCGAGGGGCCGGCGGCGTTCCCGTCAGAAGCCGGCGACAGTGTCGAACCGGACGATCTCGACGCTGTCGCCGGTACGAACTGCGGGCGCCGACGGCGGTCTCACGACGACGGCGTCGGCGGCTGCCAAGCCCGACAGCATGGCGTTGTCCTGCGAAGGAAGCGCTGTGAAAGTCAAACGACTGTCGGCCTCCCTATCGAGACGGCCGCGAAGAAAGGTCGTTCGAGGTCCGACCGCCGCGAGAGGGATGCCGAGGATCGCCAGCTCACGAACCGCGTCCTGGCGGCCGGCACCACCGAGCAGCGCTATGGCGGGCTTGAGGAAGACGAGTGCGGCGATCATCGCGGCGCAGGCGTTGCCGGGCAAACTGAGGATCGGAAGCGATCTCACGGTTCCGAACAGCGTCGCCTTCCCTGGTCGCATCCGCACCTTGTGGAACGCAGCCTCGAAACCCAGTCCTGCAAGCGTCCGGCTCAAGAAGTCGAAATCGCCGACGGATGCCCCGCCTGATGTCACCAGAAGGTCCGCATCGACGGTCGATAGGATCCGAGCCAGGGCATCGGGATCATCGCGCACGATACCGAGGTCGATCGGTATGCCGCCCCAGGCACGGACGAGGGCTTTCAGCGTCGGCCGATTGGCGTCGATGATCTGTGCGCCGCCGCCGGGCGTCAGCGCTTCGGACAGCTCATCGCCCGTCGACAGGACGGCGACACGAGGCCGCTGATGGACGCGGGTGTGCAGGTATCCCGACGCGGCGAGTAGTCCGATGTCGCGCGCGTTCAGCCGGCGTCCCGAAAGGACGATCCATTGCCCCCTCTTGAAGTTGCTTCCGGCGGCCCGGATGTGGCGATGCGGCTCAGCGCCTGACAGGATGATGACTCGCCCGTCGATCTCTTCCGTGAATTCCTGGACGACCACAGTATCGGCACCCGGTGGCACAGGCGCTCCTGTAAAGATCCGGTGGCAGGTGCCGGGCAGGAGCGGAGTCTCGGCGAGATGGCCGGCCTGGATAGTATCGACACACGGCAGAGGCGCGGCGGTGTCTGTCCAGCGCAAGGCGTAACCGTCCATCGCCGCCACTGCGAACGGCGGCGCGTCGAGCCGTGCGGGCATGTCGACGGCAGCCACACGGCCGAGGGCGTCGTCGAGGAGAACGCTCGCGGTGCCCCCCGGCCGGAGAACAGCCGCCATCCGGTCAAGCGCCTCCCCAATGTCGACTAGGGCGCCGCCGCCCTCCATCGGGTTCGTCACCTGCACGTCTTCATCCTCCGGAACGCATGTTGGGATCGCGGCCAGGACTACCCTGGGTTATGCATGATCGTATATAGCGCTCCGGTAGATCGGGCACGCGTGGCTCACGCGCCTTGGCTTGTCGATCCCGCACAATCAGGAGAGAGCATGTTCCAGTGCACTGGCTACGCCGCCCAGACTGCCGAGACGCCGCTCGCCCCCTTCCGCTTCGAGCGCCGTGATCCGGGTCCGTCCGACGTCGAGATTGAGATCCTGTACTGCGGCGTCTGCCACTCGGACCTGCATCAGGCCCGCAACGAATGGCAGAACACACTGTACCCGTGCGTGCCCGGCCACGAGATCATCGGGCGCGTCGCCCGGGTCGGGGCCGAAGTGTCCGACCTGAAGGCGGGCGACCTCGCGGCGGTCGGCTGCATGGTCGACTCCTGCCGCGAGTGCGAAAGTTGTCGCGAGGGTCTGGAACAGTATTGTCAGCCCGGCTTCACCGCGACCTATAACGGCCCCGAGCAAGGCACGGGTGCAAACACGTTCGGCGGCTATTCAAGCCACATCGTCGTCGAGCGGCACTTCGTCCTGCGCGTGCCGCAGGGCCTCAACCTCGCCGGCGTCGCTCCGCTTCTGTGCGCGGGCATCACCACCTACTCGCCGCTAAAGCGCTGGGGTGCCGGACCTGGCAAGAAGGTCGGCATCGTCGGGCTCGGCGGCCTCGGCCACATGGGCGTGAAGCTCGCCCACGCAATGGGCGCCCGCGTCGTCCTGTTCACGACCACTCCGGGCAAGGAGGTCGACGCCAAGCGGCTCGGAGCGGACGAGGTGGTTATCTCAAAGGATCCCGACGCAATGGCGGCGCAGGCCGAGAGCTTCGACCTCATCATCGACACAGTGGCGGCCGAGCACGACATCAACGCCTACCTCTCCCTGCTCAAGCGCGACTGCACGCTCGTTCAGGTCGGCGCCCCCGAGAAGCCGCTGCCGGTCCAGGTGTTCAGCGTGATCTGGCGCCGGCGCAACTTCGCGGGGTCGCTGATCGGCGGCATTGCGGAGACGCAGGAGATGCTCGACTTCTGCGGCCAGCACGGCATCACCGCCGACATCGAGATGATCCCAATCGATCAGATTGAGACCGCCTATGCCCGGATGTTGAAGAGCGACGTGAAGTACCGCTTCGTCATCGACATGGCCTCGCTGCCTAAGGCGGCCTGAGGCATATCGTCGAAGCGCTATCCCCGCATTTGAACAGGAACTGCCGCCGCATGCACCGTCTGATCCGCTCCGGCCTGATCGCCGCCCTGCTCCTCGCCGCGGGCGCTGCACAAGCGGCCGAGACCACGACGGTGTTTGCGGCGGCCAGCCTCAAGAACGCCCTGGATGACGCCGGCAAGGCGTTCACGGCGCAGTCGGGGATTGCCGTCCGGTCGAGCTACGCAGCATCGTCCGCGCTCGCCCGGCAGATCGAGGCCGGAGCGCCGGCCGACCTGTTCGCGTCGGCCGACCTCGAATGGATGGACTACCTCGCCAAGAAGAACCTCATCCGCCCGGACACGCGGGTGGACCTGCTGAACAACCGCTTGGTCGTGGTGGCGCCCAAGGACGCGAAGGAGACCACGATCGCCTTTACACCGGAGGGGTTTGCCAAGGCTCTTGGCACGGACGGGCGCCTGGCGACAGGCGAGGTCAACTCCGTGCCGATCGGCAAGTACGCCAAGACTGCCTTCGAGAAGCTTGGCCTGTGGGTGAGGATCCAGCCCCGGCTCGCCCAGGCCGATAACGTTCGGGCCGCCCTAGCCCTCGTCTCGCGCGGCGAGGCGCCGCTCGGCGTCGTCTACGAGAGCGACGCGAAGTCCGATCCGAGCGTGAAGGTCGTGGGCGTGTTTCCGGCGGACAGCCATCCGCCGGTGGTGTACCCGTTCGCCGTCACCGCGGACGCGAAGGGCGACGGGGCGAAGCGCTTTCTGGATTTCCTCCGGAGCGCGGCGGCCAAGCCCTTCTTCGAGGCTCAGGGCTTCAGCGTCATCGACGGCGGCAAGAACTAGCCGGCCCGGAAAGGGCCAGGAAGGCGGACATCGTGAAGATCAGCGCGCGCAACATCATCAAGGGCACCGTGACCGCGATCGAGAAGGGTGCCACCACGGCGCACGTCAAGATCGAGATCATGCCCGGGCAGGTCGTCACCGCCGCCGTCACCAACGAGGCGGTCGACAGTCTGAAGCTCGTCGTCGGCGGACCGGCCTACGCCGTGATCAAGGCGTCCGACGTCATGGTCGCCGTCGACTGACGATGCCCGGATCCCGCGCCCTTCTCACCGTCGCACTGACGGTTTGCTGCATCGGCCCGGCGGTTGCCGAGGATGCGCCGGCCTGCGCGAGCTTCGCGTGGTCGGTGGCGCGGGATCGCGCCGCGTTCGCGGCATCCGACCTGCCCGTGCTCGCCTCCGGATCGACCTTGCCGGCTGACACGCGAGCCGTGCAGGTGACGTTGAAGCCGGCGGCGGAAGTCATGCTGTCGGTCCAGTCCGAACGGACGGCGAAGCCGGGGACCTTCGCGGGCTTTATCAGGGCCACGGTGCCAGCCGCTGGTACTTATCAGCTGACGCTGTCTGACGATGCCTGGATCGACGTCAGCCAGGATGGGCGCACGACGCTCAAGCCCGAGCGCATCAGCGGCAAGGCCGGCTGCCCGGAGGTCCGCAAGAGCCTGCGTTTCGCTCTCGACGCCGGCCCGGTGACGATCGAGATCGGCCGCGCGCCGAACCCGCAGATCAAGCTCGACCTCTTTCCAGCGGAGTAGCTGCAATGACCGTCCTTCCCGGTTGCCTCAAGGCCCGCTGATCGGCCCGAGTTCGTGGCGGGCGAAGATCGCATGCCCGCTCTCGAAGACGAGGAACAGGGCAAGTGGCGAGCCTCCGCTCTGTCCAGCCCGGATGAATGCATCAGAGTGGCTTAGAAGCACGTCTGCGGTTCGCGGCGCCGAAAAGCCAAATGGCATGACGCAAACGCAAGCTTGGCATTTTCCCAGCACCGTTGCTCCCAAGCCCTAGCGTTGTATTCAAATAAGCATAACGTGTGCGTGCCGTCGTAACCGGCCGCTTGACGAGGCAACTGCCTCCACACGCATTCACCTTGGAAACTGGCGAGCTATGGCCGTCCGCGATGACAACTCCGATTTCGCGAAATTTGCCTCTCCTCCTCCAGGTCGAGACCCGGCGAGCGGCAAGGTTGTGCTGAGCGACCAAAGTGGCTTAGCAGACGAACGAATGAGCACCTCCAGAATTATGGCGGCGACCCACGCGATCGTACCTCCGCAGCGCCGGCTCTCATCAAGTCGGCAGCGCCTTGTAACCTTTCATGAGTGCCCGAACTTGATCTTGTTCGGGATTTTCCTGGCTACATTATTGTGTGCCAGTGGAGCAGCCATTGCCCAACCGGCGACGTCCAGCTCCTCAAGCGTCACATTGCCGGAACTTGAGGTAACCGGCGAGGCCGCAAGAGGTGTGATGGAGATCCCCTATGCCTCAGCAGCGCGGCTTGACGCGAAGACTGTAAAGGGCGGACCAATTCCAGGCCGCCGTGGCGGAGCAAAATCAGGCCACTGGCAACGTGCAGCCTGAACGAAGAAGGGGCCCGATCGGGCCCCTTCTTCGTTCGTCGCCGATCGTAAGGGTCAGGCCGGCGGGATCTCGCCCGTCTCGGGGTCGTGAGGATCGGCGGTGGCCTGGTTTTGCTCCGCCCGTTCGGCCCGGCCGCGCCGGCTGCGGGAAGTTTTGAGGCGGTAGCTGTCGCCGTTCAGGCTCAGGATGCTGACGTGGTGGGTCAGCCGGTCGAGCAGCGCGCCGGTCAGCCGCTCCGAGCCCAGAACTGACGTCCAGTCCTCAAACGGGAGGTTCGAGGTCACCACGGTCGAGCCACGCTCGTAGCGCTGCGAGAAGACCTCAAACAGCAACTCCGCTCCCGTCGACGACAGCGGCACGTAGCCGAGTTCGTCGACGATCAGGAGCTTTACCGCGGCCAGCTCACGCTGAAGCCGGAGCAGACGACGCTCGTCACGCGCCTCCATCAGTTGGTTGACCAGCGAGGCCGCGGTGGTGAACGTGACCGAGAAGCCCTTCTGGCAAGCCGCCAAGCCGAGAGCCAAGGCGATGTGGGTCTTGCCAGTGCCCGAGTTGCCAAGTGCGATGACGTTCTCTCGGCTGAGGATGTAGCCACAGCGGGCCAGCTCCAGCACGAGCATCTTGTTCAGGCTCGGGATCGCGGCGAAGTCGAACGTGTCGAGGCTCTTCACTGCCGGGAAGCGCGCCGCCCGGATGCGGCGCTCAACCATGCGCCGCTCACGGTCGATCAGCTCCAATTCAACCAGCCGCAACAGGTAGCGCGGGTGGTCCAGGCCGCCCTGGGCGCACTCGCGGGCAACCTTGTCGTACTCGCGCAGCACCGTGGGTAGCTTAAGCTGCTTGAGGTGGTGAGCCAGCAGGACGCCCGGCGTCGTCTCGTCGCGCGCCGGGCTCATGCGGCCACCTCCGGCACCAGCACGGCATAGTCGGCAGCCACGGTGGTCCGCACCGTGGTTCTGGGCAGGTGCGGATAGGCTGCCAGGTCGAGCCGGGGCGGTCGGTGCTCGAGTCGGGCCAGCGCAATCAGCTTGACCGCATCGAAGCCGATCGCCCCGAGCCGGATCGCCTCCGTGACGGCTGCGGCCACCACGTCCTTGGGCATCGCCTCCATCAGGCGCAGCACCTGGATGAACTCGCGCTTGCCCCGGTTGCCCATGCGCGCCTCCAGGAGATGGCGCAGGTGCTGGAACGCCTCGGGCAGATCCCAGCCCTGGAGGGCCGCCGCTTGGTCGAGGGCGTTCGGCTTGGTCTCGATCAGCGCGAGGTAGTGCAGCGGCTCGGACACGAACACGCCGGTGCCGTAGCTGCGTTCGTGCCTGGCGATCTCGATCCCGCCGCACAGGATCACGACCTCGTCGACGAAGCCCTTCACCAGCACGTTCCGGAAGCCGTAGGCGGTGGGCACCGAGTAGTCGTTGCCGTGGTAGCGCACCAACGCGGTCGAGGAGACACGACCAGCCCGCGTCTCGCACGGCTCCAGCGGGACCGCCGGCAGGGCGCGCAGGACCGCACGGTCGGCCACGAGCCGCGTACCGATGAGCTCGGCATACCGACCGGCACAATCATCCTGCCGGACTCGGCAGCGTCGCTCCAGATCAGTGTTCAGCGCCTCGAACGAAGCTGCCTCCGGAGCCGGGGTCATGAAGTTGGACCGGGCGAACTTGACCAGCCCTTCGACTTTGCCCTTGTCGTTGCCCCTGCCCGGACGGCCGAAGCGGTCGCGGAACAGGTAGTGGCTCACCAACTCGGTGAAGGCGCGCGTGCGCTCGCGCTGCCCGTCGCCGCAGATCTTGGCGACCGCGACCTTCGTGTTGTCGTACAGGATCGACAGCGGCACGCCCGTGAAGAAGGCGAAGGCGGCGACGTGCCCGTCGAGGAACGCCTCGGTGGTCTCCCGCGGATACGCCTTCACGAAGCAGGCGTCGGAGTGCGGCAGGTCCATGCAGAAGAAATGGATCTTGCGACGCACGCCGCCGATCGTGGCCACCGCCTCGCCGCAGTCGAGCCTTCGCATGGCCGGGCGGGTGGGCCAGCGGCACGAAGGTCTCCCGCCCCTGCGACCGGCAGATCCGCACGTGGTCCTTCACCACCGTGTAGCCGCCGGCATAGCCGTGCTCGTCGCGTAGACGCTCGAAGATCCGCTTGGCCGTGTGCCGCTGCTTGACCGGCGCAGTCCGGTCCGCCTCCAGGATGGCTGTGATCACCGGCAGAAGAGGCCCAAGCTTCGGCTTCTCGACCGGCTTCGAGCGCGTATAGCCCGGCGGCAGAGAGAACCGGCACATCTTGGCTATCGTCTCTCGGCTCAGCCCGAACACGCGAGCCGCCTCACGCCGAGAGTTGCCCTCGATAAACACGAACTGCCGAACGGCCGCGTAGACTTCCACGGCAAACATCCCCAGCTCCTCTCGAAAGAGAAGCTTCTCCAATGGCCGGCTTTTACGCCGCCCGCATCAGCACGACGCCGACGCTCCAGTGGATGGTTTTGTCACCGCCCTACACACCCGGATGCCGTCGACCGCCTGCCGGCGTCGCTCGGGGGCTACAAGTTTCCCAAGGCGACGTCCGCCAGAACTTGTTTCTCCAAGGACAAGTCGGCTACCAGCCGCCGCAACCGAGCGTTCTCGCGCTCCAGATCCTTCATCTTCCGCGCCTGATCGACTTGTAGGCCGCCATACTCCTTGCGCCAGCGATAGTAGCTCTGCTCGGAGATCTCGGCCTCCTTGCAGGCGAGGGCCAAACTCTTTCCCTGGGCTGTCTGCACCTCAATCTGGCGCAGCTTCAGCACGACCTGCTCCGCACCCGTCTTCTGACCTCGCCGCATGTCCGACTCCTCTGGTCCTGGCTGATCCTCTCAATCAGCCCGGTCCAAAGCCAGCCGGTCAGGTCAAAGGCAAGCGGCGCATGTGCCCGAGGCGATCACGTTCGCCACCAAGCCGCAGCTGGCGCTGACCATGATCGAGCGGGCCATCCAGGCAGAGGCGCCGTTTGCCTGGGTGGCGGCCGACAGCATCTACGGCGTGGGCGAGATCGAGCTGGCGCTGCGGCGGGCCTACAAGGGCTACGTGCTGGGCGTCACCGGTCAGCACCGCTTCTGGTCCTGGGACACACACCTCGACGTCGCGGGTACCGCCGCGGAGATCGCCAAGGGCATCCCCGACCAGGACTGGCTGCGCCTCTCGGCCGGAGCCGGAATCAAGGGACCACGTCTGTTTGACTGGGCCTATCTGCCGCTGGCCACGCTCCGGGCCGACGCGCTCGACGCAGCGCTCGATCAGAGCTTGTGGACGCGCGGCCTGCTGGTGCGGCGCAGCCTATCGGACGGGGCGCTGGCGTACTTCACCACCTGGTGCCCGGCCGGCACGCCGGTCGAGAAGCTGGTGATGGTGGAAGGCCGGCGCTGGGCGATCGAGGACGCGTTCGAGACCGCCAAGACGGAACTCGGGCTGGCCCACAACGAGAGCCGCTCGTGGCACGGCTGGCACCGGCACGTCAGCTTGGTGATGCTGGCCTTCGCGATGCTGGCGCGGGTGCGCCGGCTCGCCAACGGGCCACCCCCAAAAACGACGCTCATCGCCAAGCTCGCCGGTGCCGTGGTCCATCCAAGAGATCCGGCGCGTGGCGATGCGGCTGGCGCAGCGGCGCATTGAGCCCGCCCTCGTGTTCGCCTGGTCAGCCTGGCGGCGCGCCCACCAAGCTGCCGCTCGACAGGCGCATCTCAGGAGAAGGATGCAACTGTAATGCTAGGACGGGCGCAATCCCGAGTGTCTGGTTCCGAGCATCGAGTCAATGTCGGTTGTTGGCGCACAGCGGCTACGACGGCGAGGCGATGGACTGGGCCGTCGCGCTCAAGGCCCAGGTCGATGACTGACGCGCCGGGCGAATCGCGCGCTTCGACCAGATCGCCGGCCTCACCGTCGTGACTTCAGGTGTAGCCGCTCGGCCCTCAGCCGGCACAGGGTCATCTCGCGATCAAGTACCGTCTCGACCGGGACCTCACCCACCGACAGCAGCACCATCACCCTGGCCTTCACAAAACGGTCTCGCGGCCGAACCGGAGACGCAGTTCTGTGCGTAGGCTGCCCCTAAGCCCGGCTGTTCGACCATTTCAACGTGAAAGCGGTCCGAACCACTGCTCAGTCCTGACCGACGCCACGGGCGGAGGCGACGAGGCCTGAGCCAGCACACGCCAGCGATCCTTTGAGGCTGTCCGACATCCTCGCCAGGACCAATCGGCATGGGTATCTGCGTCAGATTGGCTCAGTCCAGTTGCAACCCGCTTGGCGGAACTTGGTCTCTCCTCACCTCGGCCCTTTCTTGGATTATTCTCGTCGGTTCTCACCAGATCTAGATCATTACCCGGTATCATCATAAGTAATAATCAAGACATAGAGAGCGCTAAACGTGTCTTCCGCCATATATGAAAAGCAATTCACGATTGACTTTGCACAAAGATCATTTATTTAAGAACATACAACAGAGTCGCGAAATCCTTTATCGGCAAATATGAAGTACCATAGAAATAACATGCCACAAATATTTGCTCTAATCCTGTGAGAGTCCGATGAATATCATGCTTGCCGGTCATCTTGAACGAAGTCATGCGCTCGGAAGCAAGCGAGACCGCTTCCGTCCGGTGCTGGGGCGGGAGCGTTTACAGCACGCTGATGCGTTCGATCCCTACAGATCGTTTTTTCATCGCTCGGCCATGATGACGGCGCTCAGTGCCGCGCACGTACAACATCTGGATCGCTCGCCGCCCGGCGAAGAGATCGTCTCCCATCGGGGAAAAGACGGTCGGATCTACGACTCGATCCTTCGAGCAGAACTCGAGGACGACGCGCTGCGTCTGGCGAAAATCGCGGTGGCTGCGGAGGCGTTCTCAGACACGACGGCGGAGATGATGCGCCTGCGCGCCCCTGGTGATCCGCACAAACCCAACCTCATCCATCATGTCGAGGACATTTTGTTCGCTGTCCTACATGCATGGCAGACTCGGTCGACACTGGTTTTGGCCGAGTGCGATCGGCAGGTTCTCGTCGAGTTACTAAACTGCGTACTTGCCAATGGCATTGCGCTCCCATACGGCATCCCCGATCTTCGCAAAGCGAGAACATCCGATAGCAAGATGTCGGGCGCTATAGCAAACCTGGAGCCCAGCGACTACAACGATCTCAATGCAATGCTGGAAGACTCTGCAATCCAGACATACCGACAACGGCTGAGCCAGCTCTCGGAGAGCCACACGGTCAACGTTGGAATTTTACTGAAAGCGGCCTTGGAAGAAGCCCGTAGGAACAGCCCGCGAATCCGCGAGGCGCCGGCCGACATCACGCTCTTGTCGACCCGCGTCAGGACCATCGATACCGTCGACCTCGACGCCGTGGAAATCGATCCATTTGGATGGGCGAACCGGAAGCCTTCTAAACCGAAGATGCACATCATCGTGCTCGCCAGCTCACGTTGTTTGGGCTGACGCTGTACGGAGCAGTCGGGCCAAATTTAGCAAAATACAGAACTGACGAACCGAGTAAAACTGCAGTTTTGATCTAAATCTTAGCCCCTCGTCAATATATAATAAAATAACCGCCAATGTTATCTCCAGTAAGCGGGACGTTATGTGAGCATGAATTATTGACGAAAACGAGATGCAGCCTTCTAAATTAAATTCATTGTTATGAGCAAGGCGAGCAGATCGGCACAATATCTCAAAAGGAAATAAGCCCGTGACCATCTCCAAGGATGAGTACGACGCCCACGAAGCCGCTTGGCCGTTTGAGGAGGTTCTGAAAGCCGGCCGCGTTGCCGCACGAGCGCGACAGCAGCGCTTCTTAGACTACGTCGCGGACACCGATCCGACTCTATCCGCTGCCCTAACATCGGAGACCGCACGCTTTGATGCACTGGCGTGCACGGTGATCGAACCGGCAATGCGCGCGGTCGCCGATGAACTGACGCAGAGCGGTTGGCACATCTCGGTAATACGCGACGATGGTCTAGACCGCCTAGCGCCGTTCGCCACACCGGGCATCCGCTTCTACTGCAGTCGCCACCCACCGCGGATCGCGACAGGTGATTGGATCTGGCCGCCTGTTTTTATCGCCTTCTATGGCTGTGTGCAAACTAGAACCGTGCGGATGCGTGTTGAGACGGATGAGGTTAATACGCGCGCCGCTCCACTTCACGATAAAACACTGGTCGCCTATCCTGATCTCACAAGCGATGCTGTCCGCGCATTGCTCGTCAACTTCCTTAATCAACTGTAGTGCAAGGCGGTGGTTTCCACTGCTCAGTGCAGGCTTGCAGAGATCACTGTCTCGAGTGTGGATTAGGCAGCCGTGGGGGGATGGGAGCAAGAACGCGTCTGCGGTACAGCACCAATTGAGCTGCGCCGCGGGCGGAACTCGGCGACCGATCAGGCCAACGTTCGATGGGGGCCTGTCGCACCCCATTCCCATCCGGTTCAACGGCCGATCAAATCGCCGCCTCCCGTTGATCGGCCTCAACGAATTAACTTGAATCTCGCTTTTCCCGCAAGGCGTGGTTCGAGGTCGGTTTTGCCGACGCTGAGCAAGGATGAGAGTTCGACGCCTTCTCAAGCGTGTCAACGGGCGCCGAAGTCTGGTTCTCCATCACTTCGTGTGGTGGGTCAGACGGTGTTGAGGACGCGCTGACGCAGGAGTTCGAAGCCGGCGCGGCCATACATCTG
>Ga0316228_1000860_pt1 | contig 36286 bp, 31 predicted proteins | sample TBH18021metaG_FD_206005 | JGI IMG/M metagenome (GOLD analysis project Ga0316228, IMG submission 206005) | Freshwater microbial communities from Trout Bog Lake, Wisconsin, USA - TBH18021 | ecosystem: Environmental > Aquatic > Freshwater > Lake > Hypolimnion/Profundal zone | place: USA: Wisconsin... | reverse complement strand
GCGGTGATCGCCACGACCTTGTCGTCGGCATCGGCCGCCTTGATCAGGCTCTCGCCGAACACCCGCGTGTAGGCCGGCGCGTTCGGCTTGGCCTTGGCCTGCACGCCCGAGACCACGTCGAACTTGACCACGCCGTGGTAGCGGTCGGCGCTCGCTTCCGCCGGCGCGTAGCCCTTGCCCTTCTGGGTGACCACGTGCAGCAGGATCGGGCCGTGCTCGGCGTCGCGGACGTTCTTGAGCACCGGCAGCAGGTGGTCGAGATTGTGCCCGTCCACGGGGCCGACGTAGTGGAAGCCCATCTCCTCGAACATGGTGCCGCCGCCGACCACGAGCGAGCGGGCATATTCCTCGGCCGCGGCGGCGCGCTGGTAGAGCGCCTTCGGCAGGAGCTTGCCGAGCTGCTTGGCGGTCTCGCGCAGGGACTGGTAGGCGCCGCCCGAGGCGAGCCGGGCGAGGTAGGCCGACATGGCGCCCACCGGCGGGGCGATCGACATGTCGTTGTCGTTCAGGATGACGATCAGGCGCGAGTGCAGGGCGCCGGCATTGTTGAGGGCCTCGTAGGCCATGCCGGCCGACATCGAGCCGTCGCCGATCACCGCGATGGCGTTGCGGCGCTTTTGCGGGCGGTTCTTCTGCTTGGCGGTGGCGTTGTCGAGGTCGCGGGCGACCGCCATGCCGAGCGCGGCCGAGATCGAGGTCGAGGAGTGGGCCGCGCCGAAGGGATCGTAGACGCTCTCGCTCCGCTTGGTGAAGCCCGACAGGCCGCCGCCCTGGCGCAGCGTGCGGATGCGGTCGCGGCGCTCGGTGAGGATCTTGTGCGGGTAGCACTGGTGGCCGACGTCCCAGACGATGCGGTCGTCGGGGGTGTCGAACACGTGGTGCAGCGCCACCGTCAGCTCGACCACTCCCAGCCCCGAGCCGAGATGGCCGCCCGTGATCGACACCGCGTCGATCATCTCGGCGCGCACCGCATCCGCAACCGCCTGAAGCTCCGACTCCGGAAGACGCCGCAACGCCGAAGGAGACGGGACACGATCGAGAAGTGCACTCTGCTCGGGGGAAATCGCCACGGCATCAACCTCTAACGGATGGGATCGGTTTGACCGCCGAGCCTCAGGACATGTCGAGTGGGGCGACGCCCTCGGGCCGCCCGTCGGAGCCCAGCGTGATCCGCTGGATCCGCGCCTCGGCCCGCTTCAGCAGCGCCTCGCAATGCTTCTTCAGCACCTCGCCGCGCTCGTAGATCGCCACCGATTCGTCGAGCGGCACGTCACCGCGCTCGAGCCGGCGGACGATTTCCTCGAGCTGTTCCAGCGCCTTCTCGAAGGGCAGGTCGCCGGCGGCGGGGGCCACCTCGGGTCTGCTCGCACTCATCCCAGATACTTCCTTTGGGGGTGGTTGTACGGCGCGATCCCCGGTGCCCACAACCCAGGGAGCCAGTCCGCCGGCCGGATCCGCGTCGTTTTGGGGGCCGGCGGCGACGTTTGCGCCACACTTGGTTCACGTCAGCGCCAGGCAGAACGGCGTGCCCTCGAACGCGTCGGCGCCGCGACCGATGCGCGCGATCGCCGCGACCATGCGGCCGTCGCGGTCGAGCATGCGGTCGGCGATCGCCACGAACAGGGGGTTGGGCGTCGCCGAGGGCGAGGCGGCCCGCAGGGCGTCGGCGATCGCCGCCTCGTCGCGCTCCGGCGCCAGCGCGCAGGCCGCGATATAGGCGGCGGCCGTCGAGCGGCTGATCCCGGCATAGCAATGGATCACCAGCGGCTTCTCCCGCGGCCAGGTCCGGACGAAGTCGAGGACCCGGGCCACATGCTCGTCAGCCGGCAGAACGTGCCCGTCGCGCGCCGCGGCGATGTCGCTGACCCCGATGACGGCATGGTTCCCGGCGTCGATCACGGCCGGACGCTCCAGCGGCGTGCCGACATTGATCAGCGTGAGCACGTGGCTCGCGCCGGTGGCGGCGACGGTTTCGGGCAGGCGCGAGAGCGGACAGACGTGCAGGGTCGGCATGGTCTGGCGCCAGTGACCTGCGATCGTGACGGATCGAGGGCGGAAACCCGTCAGTTCGGGCACAGGGCGTGGAAGCGCGCGAGGAAGCGCGCCTCGGCCGCGGCGGTCGGCCAGGGCTCGGCCAGGGCCACCACCGGTTCGGGCAGCTCGACCGAACCGCCGAAATAGCGCTCGGCCTCGTCCCGGGCGAAGCCGGCGAGGCGCACCGCCTCGACATGGGCGGCGATCCGGTCAGCCCGCTTCACCAAGCGGGCGAGCGCCGGCGACGGGGCGGTCAGGCCGAAGCGGCCGCGCACCGCGGCGAGCAGGCGCAACTCGACGCCCCGATAGGCATCGCCGATGGCGGCCTTCAGCGGCGAGATGATGTCGCCCACGACATATTCCGGCGCGTCGTGCAGGAGCAGCTCGAGCCCGTCCCGGTCCGTGCAATCGGGGGCGAGGTGGCGGCCGACCGCCTCGACCAGCAGGCTGTGCTGGGCCACCGAGAAGACGTGCGGCCCGCGGGTCTGGCCGTTCCAGCGGGCGACGCGGGCGAGGCCGTGGGCGATGTCGGCGATCTCGATATCGCCGGCCGCCGGGTCGAGGAGGTCGAGACGCCGGCCGGAGAGCATGCGCTGCCAGGCGCGCGGCGTCCCGCTCACCGGGGCCGCCCCCGTTCGGCGCAGGGCCCGTGCCGGTGACAGCCGACGAGATGATCGTTGACCATGCCCACGGCCTGCATGAAGGCGTGCACGATGGTCGGCCCGCAGAAGGAGAACCCTTCCGCCTTGAGAGCCTTGCCGATCGCCCGGGAGACCGGCGTCTCGGTGGCGATCTCCGCGCGGGTCCGGGCGGTGCCCTGGATCGGCCGGCCATCGACGAAATCCCAGAGGAAGTGGGCGAAGCCGGGGCCCCGCTCCTCGATCCGCAGCCAGGCCCGGGCGCCCGCGATCGTGCCCTGGATCTTGGCGCGGTTGCGGATGATGCGGGCGTCGGCCATCAGACGCGCCACATCGTCCTCCGTGAAGCGGGCGATCCGCTCCGGATCGAAATCCGCGAAGGCGTCGCGAAAGCCCTCGCGGCGGCGCAGGATGGTGATCCACGACAGGCCGGCCTGGAAACCGTCGAGGATCAGCTTCTCGTACAGGGCCCGGCCGTCACGCTCGGGCACGCCCCATTCGGTATCGTGATAGGCGACATAGAGCGGGTCGAGGCCGGCCCACCAGCAGCGCGGGCAGCCGTCTGGATGTTCGATCAGGCCGGTCTCGGACATGCGGCCACGTTAACGAGAACAGGAGCGGAACGCCACCGCCGGAACGACGACCAAGCGGACTAGCTTCCGCGGTCGCTTCGACGGCCCGGGACGCGCCGCGGCCCCGCACGCCAATCCGCCGCCCTGCCCTGCGGTCTTACCCGGCCGCGCTCGTCGCCACGTCCGGCATCGGGAAGGTCGCGCAGGCGGGGCGCTCCAGCGTCACGGGGTGGTCGCCCGCAAGCGGGGTCTCGCCTGAAGCCAGCGCGTCGCCCAGGCGATCGAGGCGGACCATGGCGAGGCCGCGGTTTCCCGCGGCGCTGCCCGTGGTGCCGAGCACCTTGCCGCCGGCCGTGATCCCGGTCCCGGGTGCGGGCGCGGTGTCGGGGTAGGTCGCGGCGAGGATGCGGGTCCGGGCCGTGCCCCGGTGCTGCATCCGTGAGACCACTTCCTGGCCGACATAGCAGCCCTTGCGGAAGTCGACGCCGCCGAGCTGATCCATCAGGGCCTCGTGGGGAAAGGCGTCGCCGAAGGCATAGTCGCGTCCGCCCTCCGGCACGCCGAGGGCAATCCGGTGCGCGTGGTAATCGGCCTCCCCGGCGTCGGCCGAGAAGGCACCCGCGGCGGCGTAGAGCCGGGCGCCGAGATCGGCCGCGCGGGAATCGGCCAGAGCCTCGGCGGCGGGCGGCGTCGCCCCGGCCCAGGCGGCCGCGACCGCGACGGTCGGATCGACGGCAATCGTCGCCTGCGCACGCAGGCGGTAGAGCGTCAGGCGCTTGGCAAGGTCCGTCGCCCTGTCGGCCAGCACGTCCAGCCGGAAGCCGTCCGGGATCCGCGAGACTAGGAAGTCGAACAGGATCTTGCCCTGCGGCGTCAGCAGGGCGCCGAGGCGCGCCTCACCGGGCTGGAGCGTCTCGACATTGCAGGTCAGGACGCCCTGGAGCAGCGTCGTGGCGTCCGGTCCGATGACGGTGACCAGGGCGCGATCCGGCAACAGGGCGACGGGCATGAGGGGAAGTTCCTTGGCCAGAGGGCGGTCCGGCGTGCCGAACCGCGAGCCCGGGACGTAGTCGCTGACCGCTCCCGCCTCAACCGTCGCCGCTCACGTCCTCAATGCTGAAGGGTTGTGGTGAAGGCGCCCCCGCGGATGCGCTCCGGGAATCCTTCGGCGTAGCGGGCGGTGGCTTCCTCACCGTACGTGGTCACCAGTTCCTGGAAGGCCGCGAACAGGGCGGCCTGGGCCATGCAGTCACCGTCGAGACCATCGAGGCAGCCTTCCGCGAACGCTTCCGAGACGTAACTCAGCGCGACGCGTTTCTCCTCGACATCGACCTCGATGGGGGCGGTGTGAGAGCTGTGCTGCATGGCCCGATACTTCCATTGCGCCGGACACGGGGCCCGGCGGACACTGGATGATAGGCGGGTCCCGGCGGCTCGGCCAGCCGAGAATTTCGGATCGGTTAACGCGAGCGCTCAAATCTGATGTTTCGCCGGCATCGTCGGTGCGTGTGTTGCGCCTGCATCACCCCCCGAAACGCCCGGCCAGGGCATGCGACAGCCGGTCGCCCTCGGCGACGTACCGGGCGGCCGCCTCGTGGGCCGCCGGCGTGCAGACCCGGTAGGTCAGCGCGTAGCCGCGGTAGCCGCGATTGTAGGCGCCGGCCAGCCGGTCGCGGCGGACCGGCGTCACGCCCTCGGACTCGATCAGCGCCTTCATGCGGGCCGGCCAGTCGGCCGCATCCGGCGCGCCGCAGAGGCTCCGCAGGAAGGCCAGCGCCCCGATGATCTCGGACATGCGCATCAGGTCGCGGTCGTAGGGCGCGGGCACGTCCGCGGGGGCGGTCGCCTCCTTGGGCGCCTCCTTCGGGGCTTCCTTGGCGGGCGCGCCGCTCCGGCCGGAGCGCTGCTGCGCCAGGGCCGGCGCCGAAACCGGGCCGGCCAGGACCGCCAGCAGGCACAGGAGGGTCGTGGAGCGCCTCACGCCGTCGCCTCCCCGGCATGCAGCGCCACCCGCGCGAAGGCTTCGCGCAGGGTGTCGGCCAGCCCGGGCGTGGTCTGAAGGGTCGCGACCTCCGGCAGCGTCGCCCACCGGGTGCCCAGGGCCTCGGGCCCGGCCACCGGCTCGCCGCCGCACCACAGGGCGGCGTGCGGGTGGACGACGTAGTGATGGCGGGCCCGGCCGGTCTCGTCCCGGACGATGATCTCGGTGGGCGAGAGCACGCCGACCACCTCCGCGGGCAGGCCGACCTCCTCGGACAATTCGCGCAGGGCCGCCTCGGCCAGGGATTCCCCCGCCTCCACGAGGCCGCCCGGCAGCGTCCAGACGCCGCGCATCGGCTCGTTGGCCCGCGCCGCCAGCAGGACCCGGTCGCCGCGGATCACCGCGATCGACGCGCCCACGAAGGGCCGGGCCGGGAACAGGCGGCTGTCGGCCTCCGGCGCGCCCGCACTCACGGCTTGCCCCCGTCGGGTGCCACGACGGCCACCCGCCCGTCGGCGAGGCCGACGAGCAGCCGCGCCGTCGCGCCCTCGCCGAGGACGACGATGCCGGTCTCGGCTGGAGCCGGCACGGGCAGCCGCGCCCGTTCATGCAGGCCGCCCTTGGCCGTCACGAAGGCGATCTCCGGGCGGCCCGCCACCGGCAGGACGAGTTCGGGGCTGCCGCCGGCCGGGGTGGTCACGGCGAGATCTGAATCGCCGTCGCCCGCGGCATAGCCCGCGGCCTCGCCGGCGGGCTCGATCCGGTCCGGCCGCAGCGTCCAGAGCTGCACTGTGCCCCGGGCGCTGACCGTCGCGGCCTGGAGGTCGCCCGCCCCGGAGAATTCCGCGATGCCGGCGATCTTCAAGGGCGGGTCGGGCTGGGGTGGCGTGCGGGCCGTGATGGCCCAGGGCGCGGCGGGGTCGCCGGCCGGCCGGTCGATCAGGGCGAGGCCGCCGGCATCCGCGCCGGACAACGTCGCCGCCAGGAGCGCTGGGCGACCGCCGAGGCGCAGCAGGCGCGGCCGCAGGGGCGCGAACACCGCTTCGCCCCCTGCCGGCACCGTTGCGGTGGCCACGGGGACGGGCTTCGGATCGGCGCTGACCGCCATCGGCTGGCGCTCGCGAATCGTCAGGAATGCGGCGGCCGCGCCGCCATCGGGCGCGCGGCTGCGTCCGGTCAGATAGGCGCTCAAGGGCCCCGCGAGCGCCCGGCGCGAACCCGGCAGGGCCCCGCGCGGCGTCTCGGCGGCAGTCAGCCCCTCGACGGCCTCCTTGCCGATCGGCCGCACGGTGACGCTGCCCTCGGCCAGGGCGAGCACGGCGCCGCCCTCGTCGCCCCAGACCACGGCGATCGGTGCGCTCTCCTCGTCGCCGGCCTGCTGGCCCCCCGTCCGCTGGCTCCCTTTGGCGCCGGTGATCGGCAGGAGCCCGGAGGTCGCCACCGAGACCGCGGCCTCGCTGCGCGAGCCGCGCAGCGCCCGCACCTTGAAGGGCAGGTCGAGGATCCGGATCCCGGGTTCCGCCCGCGCGCCCGCAACGGGGGCCGCGGACAGCACGAGGCTCAAGACGAGGCCGAGCCGCATCCGGCCCGGCACCCGACGCGAGGCCGCCGCGTCCGAGGGAGCCCGCACCCTGGTCAAACGTGCTGACCGCCGTTGATGTGGAGTTCGGCCCCGTTCACGTAGGAGGAGGCCTCGGTGCACAGGAAGTAGATCGCCTTGGCGACCTCGTCCGGGGTGCCGAGCCGGCGCTGCGGGATCTGCTCGACGAGCCTCTCGGTACCCGGGGACAGGATCGAGGTGTCGATCTCGCCCGGCGAGATCGCGTTCACCCGCACCCCGAGCGGCCCGAAATCGGCGGCCATCTCGCGGGTCAGACCCGCCAGGGCGGCCTTCGAGGTGCCGTAGGCGGCGCCCGCGAAGGGATGGACGCGCGAGCCCGCGATCGACGTCACGTTGACGATCGAGCCCTTGGCCTGGGCGAGCTCCTCGCGCAGGCCCCGGGCCAGCAGGATCGTGGCGAAGAGATTGACCTGGAAGACCCGCTGCCAGACGTCGAACTCGGTGGCGAGGGCGCCGAGGCGCTGGCCCTCCGGGCCCTTCGGCGAGATGCCGGCATTGTTGACCAGCGCGTGCAGCACCCCGCCCTCGGCGGCGAGCCGGCCGCGCACCTCCTCGACGGCGCGGACCGTGTCCTGCGCGTCGGAGAGGTCGACCTGGAGATGGTCCTCGGGGCCCATCTCCCAGGGGCAGTTCTCCGGGAAGGCGTGGCGCGAGCAGGTGATCACCCGCCAGCCCGCGGCCGAGAAGCGTTTGACGGTGGCGTGACCGATGCCCCGGCTCGCGCCCGTGAGCAGCATGATGCGCCGGCGTTCGTTGACGGGGAGGGCCAAAGCCGTAAGCCTCGCTGGCGTTCCAAGGATCGCAGCCCGATCGGGCGCGGTGCGTGCCGGTGAGCCTCAATGGTCTAGGCGCACGGGAACCGGAAATCCAGAGCGCGCCGCGGGTCGGGGCGGCGGCAGGAGAAAGGAAACACATGGCCAGCGGGCAGACCAGCGCGGAGCGCATGCCGGAGATCCCGGCCGACGGACTGTCGGAGGCGCAGGCCGAGGCCGCGGCCTCGTTCCAGGCCGAGCGCGGCGTTCCGGTCTTCGGGCCGTTCGTGCCGCTCCTGCGCAGCCCCGAGCTGATGCTCTGCGCGAGCCGGATGGGCCAGTACCTGCGCTACGGCAGCGTCCTGCCGCTTCGGATCAGCGAGTTCGCGATCCTGGTGGTCGCGCGGGAATGGAGCCAGCCGGTCGAATGGGCCATCCATCACCCGATCGCCCTGAAGGCCGGGGTCGCCCCCGAGACCGCGCTGGCGCTGGCCGAGGGACGCCGCCCGGACACGATGAGCGCCGACGAGGCGCTCGCCTACGCGTTCTCGACCGAGCTGATGCACAACCGCGCGGTGAGCGACGCGACCTACGCGGCCCTGGTGGCGCGGTTCGGCGAGCAGGGGGCGATCGACCTCACCGGCATCAACGGCTACTACGCGCTCCTCGCCATGACGATGAACGTCGCCCGCACGGCCTTGCCCCCGGACGGGCCCGGGGCGCCGCCGCTGCCGCCGCTGGTGGGATAGGATACGGAGGCCGCGTTCGCGCCGGCTTCTCGTGCCGGGACCGGGCGCCGGGCGCGCCGCGCGGCGGCTCCCCCGAGCGCCGCGATCCCGCACCGCTTGTGGCGCCGGCCGCTTCGGTCTAACCGTCCTCCCCGTGCGGGCGCCCGACATGCCGCCCGCCCATTCCCGAAAACCCGGCCGGACGAGAGCCATGGTCGCCCATATCCGCGCCGATTCGGCGCCCAAGCCCACCGACCCGGCGCTTGCCGGCGCCCGGATCCTCGTTGTCGAGGCGCGCTACTACGACGCGATCGCCGACGAGCTCCTCGCCGGCGCCCGCGCGGCCATCGCGGCCGCCTCCGCGCAGGCCATCGTGGTCACCGTGCCGGGGGCCCTGGAGATCCCCGCCGCCGTGGCGATCCTGCTCGACACGGGATCCTACGACGCCGTGGTGGCGCTCGGCTGCGTCATCCGCGGCGAGACCGGCCACTACGACATCGTCGCCGGCGAGAGCGCCCGGGCGCTCATGGACCTGTCGGTGCAGCGCCGCGTGCCGCTCGGCAACGGCATCCTCACGGTCGAGACCGAGGCGCAGGCGCTCGCCCGCGCCCGGGTCGCCGAGATGAACAAGGGCGGTGGCGCCGCCGAGGCCGCGCTCGGGGTGCTCGCCCTGAAGCGCGCGGCCGAATCCGCCCGCCCGCGATGACGGATACCGCAATGACCGGGACCACCGACACCCAGCCGGAGACCGGCGCCGAGGCCGCCGGCACGGCCGCCAAGATCAGCCCGCGCAGCGGCGCGCGCCTGGCCGTGGTGCAGGCGCTCTACGAGATGGACATCTCCGGCAAGGGCGTGCTCGACGCGCTCGCCGAGTTCGAGGCCTTCTGGATCGGCCAGGAGGTCGACGGGATCGCCCATCCCCAGGCCGAGACCGCCTTCTTCCGCGACCTGCTGCGCGGCACGGTCGAGGAGCAGCGGGCCATCGATCCGAAGCTCGACCAAGCCCTCACCCAGGGCTGGCCGCTGCGGCGCATCGAGATCGTGCTCCGGGCGATCCTGCGCGCGGGCGCCTACGAGCTGATGTTCCGCCGCGACGTGCCGGCGGCCGCGGCGATCTCGGAATATGTCGACGTGGCCCACAGCTTCTACTCGGCCGACGAGCCGGGCCTCGTCAACGCCGTCCTCGACCGCGTCGCGCGGGAGGTCCGGCCGGGCGAGGTCGGGGCCCCGAAGGCCTCCGGCAAGCCCGGGTCGTCCAAGCCTCTCCCCGGCAAGTCTTCGGGCGACAAGTCTTCGAACGACAAGTCGTCCACCGGGAAGGCCTGAGCCTTGGCCGGGCCGGCCCGCGCCTCCGAGGAGGGGCTGATCGCCCGGTACTTCGCGCCCCTCGCCGGGCCGGGCGCCGACGGGCTCCGGGACGACGCCGCCACGCTGACGCCCGCACCGGGCCATGACCTCGTCCTCACCGCCGACGCGGTGGTGGCGGGCATCCACTTCTTCGCGGAGGATCCGCCGGCCTCGATCGCCCGGAAGGCCCTCGGCGTGAACCTCTCCGACATCGCCGCCAAGGGCGCGGTGCCGCGCGGCTTCCTGCTCACGCTGGCGCTCCCCGACGACTGGACGGAGGACTGGCTCGCCGGCTTCGCGGCGGGACTCGGCGCGGCGGCCGCGGAGGCCGGCTGCCCGCTCCTCGGCGGCGATACGGTCCGGTCCGGCGGGCCGGCGCTGATCTCGGTGACCCTGATCGGCGAGGTGCCGACCGGCGCCATCGTCCGGCGCCACGCCGCCCGGGTCGGCGACCGGATCTGCGTCACCGGCACGATCGGCGACGCCGCCCTCGGCCTGCGGCTGCGCCTGGAGGCGGCGGCGCCCTGGGCTGCCGGCCTCGACCCGGCGCTGAAGGCCGCGCTGGCCGACCGCTACCTGCACCCGCGCCCGCGGCTGGCCGCCGCGCGGGCGGTCCGGCGCCACGCCTCAGCGGCGATGGACGTGTCCGACGGCCTCGCGGGGGACCTCGCCAAGATGCTGGGCGCGGGCCGCACCGCCCGGGTGGCGACGTCCGAGGTGCCGCTCTCGGAGGCCGCCCGACGCGCCTGCGCGGCGGAGCCGGCGCTGATCGAGGCGGTCCTGACCGGCGGCGACGATTACGAGATCCTCTGCACCGTCGCGCCGGAGCGGCTGGAGGCCTTCCGGACCGAGGCCGCGGCGGCCGGGATCGCCGTCGCCGCCATCGGCACCGTCACCCCGGGCGACGGGCCGCCGCGCTTCGACATGCCCGATGGCGCCGAGCGCGTGTTCAAGGCCGGGGCCTTCAGCCACTTCTGAGATCCGGGTCGTCCGGAATCGTGCGGCGATGGGGCTGAGGGCTCCGACCCGATGCCCGACCGGGCGCCGGACCTCGTCGCTCGTCTGCGCGACGACCGGGAGATCCCGCGGGCGACCGGATCCGGCCATGCCGGGCGCCTGGGACACGGCACGCCGCGGCACGCATGGCAGATCGCCCTGGATCCCCCTGAATCGCCGGCGCGTGCGTCGGAACCGGATCAGCCCTCCACGCCGCTCAGCGCGGACGCGCGCTGGATAGTGAAGAGAGGGTTCATCGGCTCGCCGTCCGCGTCGCAGCGCAGGCGGTGGGGCGCAATCCGCCGGCGGGCAGCCCGGATCCTGCAGCATAATGCCGAGCCGCGGGTCCTCTGGATCTTCTCGCGCCGTGACATGAGACTCAATCCCTGCCCGCGAGCGCCAACGCGGCGTTTGCGCTCACCGGCGAAGTTTGGCAATCAAGGCATTGTTCTGGGAAGGAAAGCCCCGAATCCGAGCACCACGTCCCATGGCCGTCGTCCGGCGGCCAAGCTCGACAATCACAAGCCCACGCCAGGCACGATAATGACAAGGACGGTCGCATGATTCCCTTGGTTCTGATCATCGTGGGCGGGCTCTGTGCCGTCGCCTACGGCATCGTCACGATTCTCGATGTGATGCGGCGCGACGCCGGCACGCAGCGGATGCAGGAGATCGCCGCCGCCATCGCCGAGGGCGCGCAGGCCTATCTGCGGCGGCAATACACGACCATCGGCCTCGTCGGCGTCGTCCTGTTCGTCCTCCTCGCGGTGTTCCTCGGGATCAAGGTCGCGGTCGGCTTCCTGATCGGCGCCGTGCTGTCGGGCGCGGCCGGCTTCATCGGCATGAACGTCTCGGTGCGCGCCAACGTCCGCACGGCCCAGGCCGCCTCGACCTCGCTGGGCGGCGGCCTCGACGTCGCCTTCAAGTCGGGGGCGGTGACCGGCATGCTGGTGGCGGGTCTCGCGCTGCTGGGCGTCGCCCTCTACTACCTGTTCCTCACCCGCGCGGCCCATCTCGAGCCGTCGAGCCGCGAGGTGATCGACGCCCTCGTGGCGCTCGGCTTCGGCGCCTCGCTGATCTCGATCTTCGCCCGCCTCGGCGGCGGCATCTTCACCAAGGGCGCCGATGTCGGTGGCGACCTCGTCGGCAAGGTCGAAGCCGGCATCCCGGAGGACGATCCCCGCAACCCCGCCACGATCGCCGACAATGTCGGCGACAATGTCGGCGACTGCGCCGGCATGGCGGCCGACCTGTTCGAGACCTACGCGGTCACGGTCGTCGCCACGATGGTGCTGGCCGCGATCTTCTTCTCGGGTCCCACGGGGAGCGGCCGCGACGTTCTCGAGCCGATGATGCTCTACCCGCTGGCCATCGGGTCGGCCTGCATCCTCACCTCCATCGCCGGCACCTATGCGGTGCGGCTCGGGGCGAACCAGTCGATCATGGGCGCCCTCTACAAGGGCCTGATCGCGGCGGGCGTGCTGTCGATCGCGGCGATCGCGGCGGTCAACATGACCCTGCTCGGCGGGTTCTCCACGAGCTTCACCACCTCGACCGGCGTCACCTTCACGTCGGCCGGCCTGTTCGGCTGCGCGGTGATCGGCCTCGCGATCACCGCGCTGATCGTGGTGATCACCGAGTATTACACGGGCACCAACTTCCGCCCGGTGAAGTCGATCGCCGACGCCTCGGTGACCGGCCACGGCACCAACGTGATCCAGGGGCTGGCGATCTCGCTCGAATCGACGGCGCTGCCGGCCATCGTGATCGTGGCCGGCATCATCAGCACCTACGCGCTGGCCGGCCTGTTCGGCATCGCCATCGCGGTCACCGCCATGCTGGCACTGGCCGGCTTCATCGTGGCGCTGGATGCCTTCGGACCCGTGACCGACAATGCCGGCGGCATCGCCGAGATGGCCGGCCTGCCCTCCGAGGTGCGCAAGTCGACCGACGCCCTCGACGCGGTCGGCAACACCACCAAGGCGGTGACCAAGGGCTACGCCATCGGCTCGGCGGGCCTCGGTGCGCTGGTGCTGTTTGCCGCCTACACGTCGGACCTGAACTACTTCATCGCCAATGCGAGCCCGACGCAGTACCGCTTCTTCCAGGGCGTCAGCGTCGATTTCTCGCTGTCGAACCCCTACGTGGTGGTGGGGCTGCTGCTCGGCGGGCTGATCCCGTTCCTGTTCGCCGGCATCGCCATGACGGCGGTCGGGCGCGCGGCGGGCGCGGTGGTGGAGGAGGTCCGGCGCCAGTTCCGGGAGAAGCCCGGGATCATGCAGGGCACCGACCGGCCGGATTACGGGCGCGCGGTCGACATGCTGACCCGCGCGGCGATCAAGGAGATGATCGTCCCCTCGCTGCTGCCGGTCCTGTCGCCGGTGGTGCTGTTCTTCGTGATCCAGTTCATCGCCGGGAAGAGCCAGGCCTTCGCCACCGTGGGCGCGAGCCTGCTCGGCGTGATCCTCACCGGGCTCTACGTGGCGATCTCGATGACCTCGGGCGGGGGCGCCTGGGACAACGCCAAGAAGTACATCGAGGACGGCCACCACGGCGGCAAGGGTTCCGACGCCCACAAGGCGGCGGTGACCGGCGACACGGTCGGCGACCCCTACAAGGACACTGCCGGCCCGGCGGTGAACCCGGCGATCAAGATCACCAACATCATCGCCCTGCTGCTGCTCGCCGTGCTGGCGCATAGCTGAAGGGTACCAAGCCCGAAGTCCGATTCCGGGCCCCGAAGGTCCGCACTTTGATGAGCGACGGTGACAGGGCCGCCCGAAGACCGGGCGGCCCTTTCCGGTCCGGTTCGAGGCCCTGGCCCGGCAATCTCAGCCCGATCGACCATCGCCCCCGGCGCCGGCTCGGACCGTCTCCCGGCAGATGCAACCGGACCATCGTTCCGTGTCCCGCAGCCGCGACGAAGGTGCCGGCGAGAATCCATCGGAGCGCGCCTGATTGGGTCGCACCGCCTGCCGACAACAAACGCCAATATGACATGTTACAGCTCATATTCATTCGGCACTTTGTCAGATTTCAAAGTATTCCTAGGGAATGAACTGATCGGTGGCATGAATGATGTACGTTTCTAGACTGAGGCTAACGGCACCTTAGAATCCCGGTGAGACGATACTGCGTCTACCGAGAGCTGCCCCATGTTCCGCAAGCCCGCCTATCATGAGACGCAGGCCATCCTCGACGCGCTCAAGCGCTCATTGGCCATCATCGAGTTCGGAATGGATGGTACCATCCTGCACGCCAACCCGAACTTCCTGGCCGTCGTCGGCTACGATCTCGGTTCCCTGCAGGGGAAACATCATCGAGTCCTGATCAGCGACGATATGGCCGACAGCCCGGACTATGCCGCGTTCTGGTCGAGGCTGCGGGCCGGCGAGTTCGCGTCCGGCGAGTTTCTTCGGCGCGCACGGTCCGGCGCGAAAATCTGGCTTGAAGCGACCTACAACCCGATCCTCGGCGCCGACGGCAAGCCCTTCAAGGTCGTCAAGTTCGCCAGCGACATCACGGCGAAGAAGAACGAAACCGGCCGGCTGCTGCGGATGATCGACGAAATGCCGGTCGCCGTCATGACCGCCGACCCGAAGAACGATTTCAAGATCGACTATCTCAACAGCACCTCACGCAAGACGCTCGAGGCGATCGAGCAATACCTGCCTATCAAAGCCGCGGAGATGATGGGCAAGTCCTTCGACGTCTTCCATAAGAACCCGCACCACCAACGGAACATGCTGGCCGATGCGAGCCGACTGCCGCATCGGACTAAGATCAAGGTCGGACCCGAGACCCTCGATCTCCAGGTCTCCGCCATCACCGACGCGGACGGTGCCTATGTCGGTCCGATGCTGACGTGGTCGGTCATCACGGCACAGCTCGCCATGGCCGAGGAGGTCACCGGCGTCGTCGATGCGCTCGGGACCGCGATCGGCGAGATGAAGGATTCGGCGCAAGGCTTGAACCGCTCGGCTGACGCGGCGAGCGATCGGGCCAACTCCGTGGCCGCCGGATCCGAGGAGATGACCAGCTCGATCCACGAGATCTCGGGCCAGGTCGGGCGGGTCTCCGAGCGCACCCAGCAGATCGCCGACCAAGCCGCCGCGACGGATGCCACGGTGCGCAACCTCGCGGCCAATGCGGGCGAGGTCGACGCGGTGGTGGGCATGATCAAATCCATCGCCGACCAGACCAACCTTCTCGCGCTCAACGCCACGATCGAGGCGGCGCGCGCGGGTGCCGCCGGGCGCGGCTTCGCGGTCGTGGCCACGGAGGTCAAGGAACTCGCCGGCCAGACGGCGAAGGCCACCGGCGAGATCACCCACAAGGTGCACGCCATCCAGAAGGCGACCGGCGAGGCCGTGACGGCGATCCGCCTGATCACCGACGAGGTCGCCGAACTCTCGAAGCTGACGCTGGCCATGGCGAGTGCCGTCGAGGAGCAGGCCGTCTCGACCCAGGAGATGTCGGCCAACATCACCGGCGTCTCGGCTGCGGCCGGGGAGACCGGGCGGCTCGCCGAGATGGTTCGGCAGATCTCCGATACGCTCGCGGCACAGTCCGCCGGGCTCGGAGCCAGCATGGAGAAGTACCTCAAGGCGGGTTGACGGCGGCACCAGCCCGCCCGTCGCACGACCCGCTGACGCGCTCCCGAGCGGCCCGAGGCGGGACGTGGCGCGGTCGGCCCATCGGAAACACACCAGCGTGCGGCGGCCTTGCGGTGAACAAGCCGTGCCTTCCGCATGGGATCATGAGCCGGAGGGCGCGGGCTTCAACCCGGCCCGAGCCGGGACCGAACGGACCCAGGCCTCTCAGCGACCTGGCGGCTCGTGGCTTTACCGTGAAAGGCGATTTCAATTCCCGTGCCGTGCATGTTCACGAACCCCGCGATCACATCCATCGACGGCGACGCGGTGATCGCGCGCTCGGACGCGCAGGCCAGTGACGGGCTCTTGCAGAGTGCGGCGCCTCGCAAGGCGCGACCATCGCGTGTCGGCCCGGATCAACTTCATCCGGGATGCCGCAGGCGCACGGGCCAGCCGGTGAGCGCGCTCTTGAAGAAGACGCAGGGCGAACGCCTCCGCCTGATCGGGACACGCAACCGTGCAATGGCGATCGACGACGCGAGAAATCTACTTCTGGAACGGTTGGGCCTCATCCAGCGGATCGGGGCGCCGCGCCTGCATCACCTGCGTGGGCATCCGCTCATCGAGTGGACCATTACCGATGCCGGTATGGCTGCGCTCTCGGAGATCAGGGCCGCGACACGCCGGAACTGAGGCGCGAAGGATCGGGCAGGCAATCCCGTCGAACCTGGCCGAAGGGGCGGCCTCCTGGACCGAGCTCGCGGAGTTCCGGGGCCGCACGGTGATCCAGATCAAAGCGCTCAGCCGCCGGATGGCCCTTTCTTGCCGGAGCCCCATGAGGCGGACGCCCAACACGGGAGGCGATGATGGCCGACGTGCATGTAGCCGAAGAGCTTTGGTCGACGGGCATGCTGCCCGAGGGCATTCTGGAGCGGTGGTTCGTGGCGGACGGCGCGCGGGTGCGGGCCGGCGAGGCCGTTGCCACCGTGCGCATCGGCGAGGCGCGCCACGACATCACCTCGCCAGCCGATGGCCGCCTGACACTCCTCGCGCCGATCAACGAGGTCGTCGATCCCGGCTGCATCATCGCCGAGGTCCACGCCTGACGCCCCGCCGCGATGGTTCCCATACCGGTCGTGGCGCGGCGCCGGGCCGCGCGTGGCGGAGGCAGGTCATGACCCGCATGAACGCGGCCCGTCCGCGTCACCGACGTGGCGGACGGGCGCGATCCTGGTCGGCATCCTCCAGCATACCGCCGGCATCGCCCTGATCCTGACGGCGTGGATGCTGGCCGTCAGCGACCGGGTCCGCGCGGCCGGATCCGCGGTCCTGCCGGGCCTGCTGATCGTGATGCCCTACGGTGCCAACCAGATCCGCGTCCGGGCCGTGCTGGAACGGGTGATCCTGCCCGTCGGCCTCTGGACGCTCGTCGCGCCCTCGCGGTGACCGACGACATCCTCAGCCTCACGGGGATTGAGGGCCCGGACCCCTGAGGCCCGCCACGGTGAGGCGCGGCCGCCCCTGCCGGAAGAGTCACACCGTATCGGCCGGTGCAGGACGCCCCGGCCGGCCTATGATCCGCGCAGGTAGCTCAGCGGCCGGCCGGTATCCGGATGCGGCAGGACACCCATCGGGATGTCGTACACGGCGCGCAACGTGTCGGGATTCATCAGCGTGCCGGGCGGCCCGTCCGCGACGAGGCGGCCCGAATGCAGCGCCAGGATGCGGTCGCAGACGCGGGCCGCCATGTTGACGTCGTGCAGGACGACGACCACGCCGAGCCCGTCCCGATGCGCCAGGTTCCGCACGAGGGCGAGGATCTCGACGGCGTGGGCGACGTCGAGCGCCGAGATCGGCTCGTCGAGGAGCAGGCAGGCCGGCTCCTGGGCGACCATCATGGCCAGCCAGACGCGCTGCCGCTCGCCGCCCGAGAGCGTGTCGACGAAGCGGTCGGCGAAGGCCGCGACGCCGGTGGCGGTGAGCGCCCGCAGGACCGCCTCCCGGTCCCGGGCGGCGACGCGGCCGAGGGCGCCGTGCCAGGGATAGCGCCCCAGCGCCACGAGTTCGCGGACGGTCATGCCCGGAACCGGCGGGAGAACCTGCGGCAGGTAGGCGACCTTGCGCGCGAAGGCGCGGTCACCCCAGGCGCCGAGCGCGCGATCCGCGAACGCGATCCGCCCGGCGGTCGGCGCCTGCTGGCGGCCCAGCAGCTTGATCAGGGTCGATTTGCCGGACCCGTTATGGCCGATCAGCCCCACCACCTGCCCCGGATGGATCACGAGGTCGAGGGGGTGCAGCAGGGTCCGCCCGGGGAGGCCGAAGCTCGCGCCGTGCAGGGTGAAGAGCGGGGTGTCGCCGGCGGCGGCCGCCCTCGGCGCGCTCCGGGGAGGCGCGAGGGCCGGCGCATCGAAACCGTTCATGCGGGATTCCTCAGGCCGCCTGTCCCCGCCGGACCCGGCGCGGGGCGCTCCGGCAGGGGGCATGCGCCGCAGAGATTCTGGTCGGGGATGAGGTAGCGCAGACAGCAGACCTTCCGCGTCCGCCGCGGCGCCGGGCCATCCGCGGCGCCCGCCGCGGGCAGGTAGCGGATCGGCTCGAACAGGGGGTTGGAGGCCCCCGCCCGGCGTCGGCTCGTCAGCACGTGGGCGGCGGCCGCATGCCCGGTGCGGCCTGCCGGCGCGAGCCCCTCGGTCCGGCGCACCACGAACTCGAAGATGTTGCCGGCGTTGCTCCAGAGCACCCGCGGCGCCACGCCCGAGACCGCCGCGAGGGCGCCGATCAGGGGCGCGAGATGCCCGTCGATCAGCGCGCCGAAGCGATCCGCCGGTGCCCGCACGCCCGCGTCGCCCGCGGGATCGCCATGGAGCTTGAGCGCCCGCGTCAGCCCGCCTTCGTCCGGAATGACCGCGATCGTGTCGAGGGCCACGGGGAGGACGAGGTCGAGCACGATGCTCGCGGCGAGGGTGGGCACCACCAGCATGGCGAAATGCTGCTTCGCCCAGATCGAGGCGACCGCGCGGGGCTCCGGCTCCGCGAAGGTGCGGGCGAAGCGATCGAGCTGTCCGGTCAGGACGGCCGGATCCAGCAGGTCGGCACCCCTGACGGAGGGGCGGGCATCCTCCGCGGAGACGAGCCGGTCCCGGTAGCCTTCGAGCGGGCCGACGAACAGGGCGTTCAGCGCGGAGAGGGTCATCGGCGCAGCATGAGCCAGACGAAATAGGCGCCCCCGAGGGTCGTCGCGACGAGGCCAGCGGGCAGCTGCCAGGGGAAGGCCACGACGCGCCCCAGCCAATCGGCCAGCACCATGATCAGCCCGCCGGCGAGCGTCGCGGCCACCAGCTGCTCGGTCGCCCGGTTGAAGCCCAGGCTGCGGGCGAGGTGCGGGCCCATCAGCCCGACGAAGCTCAGCGGACCGACGAGAAGGGTCGAGGCGCCCGTCAGGACCGCCGCGACCGACAGGACGGTCAGGCGCGTCCGCGCCACATCGAGCCCGACGGCCCGGCCCGTCTCCGCCCCGAGCGGCAGGATCGTGAGCCAGCGCGCGAGCAGCGGCGTGACCGCGAGCATCGTGGCCGCGCCGAGGCAGGCCAGCGCGGCCTCGGTCGCGGTGGCGTTGTAGGTCGAGCCCGAGAGCCACGTCAGCAGGGCCGCGGTCCGGGGATCGGCCGTGGCGAGGAGGAGCGCGATCACCGAGCCGATCAGGCTGGTGAGGGCCGCGCCGACCAGGAGGATCCGGGCGGACGCGTAGCGCGCCCGGCGCCCCAGCGCCAGGACCGCCAGCAGGGTCCCGAGGGCGCCCGCGGCCGCCGCGGCCAGCATCGCGGCCGAGCCGAGGCCGGGGGCGAGGAAGAGGACGAGCACCACCACGAGCGCCGCGCCCGCAGAGACGCCGAACAGCTCGGGGCTCGCCAGCGGATTCCCGGTCAGCCGCTGCAGCAGGCCGCCGGCATAGGCGAGCATGGCCCCGGCCCCCAGGGCCGCCAGGGCGCGGGGCGCCCGCCACGCCAGGAGGGGACCCGGATCGGGGCTCCACAGCCAGCCCTGCGCATCCCGCCCCACCGTGAGCGACAGACCCAGGGCCGCGAGCGCCAGGATCGCGAGCACGCCGATGACGCCCCACGGCCGGAGGAGCCGGACCGGAACGGGCCCCGGCGCCGGCGGGGCCTCGCGCGCGGTGCGCAGACCGAGGATGAGCCCGACGAGCAGGGGCGCGCCGACCAGCGCGGTGACGGCGCCGGTCGGAACACCGCTGCGGCCGATGAAACGCTGCACGAGCTGGTCGGTCAGGACGAGCAGCACCGCCCCGGCCACCGGCCCCCACAGCAGGCGGTCGCGGAGCCGGCGGGCGCCGCCGTAGCGGGTCAGGGCCGGCCCGGCCAAGCCGACGAAGCCGATCACCCCGAGAAATCCGGTCACGCTGGCGCCGACCGCGACGCCGAGGGCGAGGGCGGCGAGCCGCGTGCCCGCGGTGGAGGCGCCGAGTCCCCTCGCCCCGGCCTCGCCGAGTTCGATCAGCGTCAGAGGACGCGCCAGCAGGCCCGCGGCGAGGGCCGCGAGGGCGAGACGCGGGGCGAGGCCGCGGACGCCGTCCCAGTTGTTCTGGTTGAGCGCGCCGGCCTGCCACGCGTACAGGTCGGACAGGGCGTCGAAATGCGCCAGCACCAGCATCCGGTTGGCCGCCTCGGCGGACAGCCCGATCACCAGCCCGGCGAGGATGACGGCGGACGGCGCGTGGCCGCGGCGCCCGCTCAGCAGCAGCACGAGGCCCGTGCACAGGGCCGCGCCGGCGCCCGCGACCGGCTCGTAGCCGGAGACGAGGAGGGCCGGCCCCCACAGGGTCGCGAGGGCCAGCGCGAGCTTGGCGCCCGCGAAGACCCCGAGCGTGCCGGGCTCGGCCAGCGGATTGTCGAGCACCTGCTGGAACAGCACCCCGGCGAGGCCGAGGCCGCCGCCGGCCAGGATGGCCATGGCCAGGCGCGGCAGCAGGCTGTCGCGCAGGATGAGCTGCGGGATGTCGCCCTCGGTCGGGTGGAACAGGGCGGCCCACCATTGCCCGGGCGGGAGAACGGCCGCCAGGTTGGCGTGCAGCAGCGCGGCGCCCGCGAGCAGCGCGAGGGCGAGCAGCGCCGCCCCCCGCCGGCCGGTCGCGGTCTCGGACCGCCCGGCCCCCGCACGCCGTGCTCCGGCCTCCACAGCGCTCACGCCGGCCCCTTCCCGAGGGCGGCGGCGACCTGTCGTGCGAAGCGCGCGGCCGAAGGCAGGCCGCCATTCGGATGGACGACCGGCAGGCGGATCACGCGGCCCGCGCGCACGGCGGGCAGCGCGCGCCAGATCGGGCTGTCGTCGAGGCGCGTCAGGGCGCGCGCGGTCTCCGCGCCCCGGTCGAAATGGATCAGCGTCGCGTCCGGCACGTCGGCGAGATCCTCGACGGCGGCCAGGACCGTGCCGGCGGCGCTCTGCCGGCCGGTCCAGGCATTGGTCAGGCCGAGCCGCTGCGCGACGGCGCCGACGGTGCTGCGCGAGCCGAAGACGGCCAGCTGCCGCCCGTCATCGCGGAAGCGGCAGATGTAGACGGGGCGCCCGGCCGCGCCCGCGAGGTCGGCGCGCGCCTCGGCGAGCGCCGCGTCGGTCCCGGCGATCAGCGCCCGCGCCCCCGCGCCCCGGTCGGTGCGGGCGCCGATGTCGCGGGTCAGCGCGTCGAGGTGATCGATCGGCTCCCGCGTGCCCGCGACGATGGGCAACGCCGCGACCGGGGCGATCCGGGCGAGCGCGACCTGGATCTGCGCCTGCCAGGGGGCGGCGAGGATGAGATCGGGGGCGATCAGGCTGAGGAATTCGAGGTTCGGCTCCTGCAGGGGGCCGAGATCGAGGACGGAATCCGGCAGGGGCGGCAGCGCGATGAGCTTCTCGTAGAGCGGCCGGTTGGCGATCGCCACCGGGACGAGGCCGATGGCGAGCAGCGTCTCGGCGAACAATCCATCGAGGGCGACGACGCGCGCGGCGGGCGCTCCGGCCGAGCCGTCGCGCCGCGGATCATCGGATCCGCCCGCCCGGGCGGCGCCGAAGCCGCCCCAGACGGCGCCCGCGACGAGGCCCGCGAGGAGGGCACGGCGCTCGCGTCGCAGCCGGCTCATCGCCCGGCCCCGACAGGAAAGCGGCGGCTGAGGGCCAAGCGAGGGGCCTGCGGGGCGGCGGCACGCATGGCGGCACTCTTGGCCGCACTCATGGCGGCACTCATGGGCGCACTCATGGATGCGCTCCCTGGCGTGCCCAGACCGGGATCCCCCCGGCCGCCGGCGGCCGCGCCGGGGCGACCACGCCCCCGCGCCGGTCCTGATCGAGCAGGCTGTCGACGATTTCCTGCGCGCGGACCGGCAGGACCGAGAGCAGCGTGTCGCTCAGACCGTGCGAGGTCTCCGAATAGCCCTGCACGTAGATGCGCGGGGTGAAGCCGGGGCGCGTCGGGACGCGGTAGTCGCGCGCCAGCTCCGATCCGTCGCGATAGGCCGCGAGCGGCTCGAGAATCGCCGGGTTCGGGTCGCGTTCATATCCGGTCGCCAGGACGATGCCGTCGTAGCGGCGCTCCGCCTCGGTCTCGGCGTACCGGTCGAGGGTCCGCAGCCTGATCCCGTCCGCGTCGCCGCAGGCCGAGAGGATCTCGCTGCGCGGCCGAAGCTGCAGGCGCTGCGGGCCGGACACCTTCTCCCGGTAGGCGATCACGTGGAGCGCCTTGAGCAGGTCCGCATCGATCACCGCGTAGTTCGTGTTGCGATAGCTGCGCACGATCGCCGCGCGGCGCTCGCTCGGCTGAGCGTAGACGAAGTCGGTGCGGTCGGGGTGGAAGATCGCGTTGACGAACGGGGTCGCGTCCGAAGGCTTGAGGGCGTGGCCGCGGAACACGAGATCGACCTGCAGATGCGGGAAGCGGGCGTGGAGATCGTGGCTGATCTCGGCCGCGCTCTGGCCGCCGCCGATCACCGCCACGCGGGCGCCCGGGCGCGACAGGTCCAGCGGGCCGCCGGGACCGCATCGATCGACGTGGTCGAGGTAGCGGCTCGAATGGCAGAGCCGGGGATCGCACGCCAGGGCGGCGAAGGCCGCGGGCAGGTGCGGGGCGCCGCCGACCGCGAGGGCGAGGTCGCGCGTCTGACGGCGGATCTCGCGGCCCGCGGCGTCGCGGGCGACGACCCACAGGGTCTCGACCGCGCCGTCGGCTCCCAGCCCCGGCTCCACCGCGACCACGGTCTCGCCGTAGTCGCACCGGTCGGCGAAATGGTCCGCCACCCAGCGGAGATAATCGTTGAACTCGATTCGACTGGGATGAAACGTTCCGAGATCGATAAAGTCGTGCAACCGCCCCTGGCTGTGCAGGTAGTTCACGAAGGTGAGCGGGCTCGTCGGATTGCGCAGCGTGACGAGGTCCTTGAGGAACGAGATCTGCATGTCGCTGCCCGGCAGCAGCATGCCGCCGTGCCATCGGAAATGCGGTTGCCGCTCCAGGAAGCGGGACCGGAGGCCGCGCGCCGCCGGGGTCTCGGCCAGGGCGATCGCCAGGGCGAGGTTTGACGGCCCGAAGCCGACCCCGATGACGTCGTAGGGTGGCGCGGCACGCGGGGTCATCCGGTCGTCTCCTCGTCCGCGCATGCCGCCTCGATTCCCTTCCCCGCCCCTTCCCTGCCCCTTCCCTGCCCCTTCCCCGGCTCCGTCAGCCGCCGCTGGTCGGCCCGCAGGTCAGCCGGCGGCCGGCACAGCCTCGGGAGACGCCGCGACAGTCCGGCGCCGGCGCAGCGAGTCGCGCGCGGATCCGGCCCGCTGCGGCGCCGGGAACACCCCGCGTCCCGCACGGGAGATCCGAGCCGCGCCGGCGGGATCGGCCGGAGGGAATCGCAAGCTGGTTCGCACGCCCCTTCAGACCGCGTTCCTCGCCGCCCCGGGGTCACGCCGCACCCGGTGGCCGCCCTGCCTAGCGCAGTTCGCCGTATTAATTCAAGGCGCCAAAGCAAAGATTGAGACCATCGGACAGTAATGAATTAAATTAGAACATTTCAAATATGTAGAATCACCCTTGAGTCCGGCGATCTTTTGGTCATGTTATGCGCCAACAAGCGAAGTTCATTGATTCACTGGCGGGACTGCTCGCAGCGCTCACCTGAACGGGATGCATCGATGGCGTTCGATCGCGAAGATACGCTGTTCTACGTGGTGGTGAATCACGAGGAGCAATACTCGATCTGGCCGAGCTACCGCGACATACCGGACGGATGGCGCGCGGTGGGCGAACCGCGCGCGAAGGCCGATTGCCTGTCCTACGTCGACGCGGTCTGGACCGACATGCGGCCCCTGAGCCTGCGCCGGCACATGGAGGCACAGGAACGCGGCGCCCCTCATCCGGATTCTCGGGACGCGCGCGACGGCGCGCAGGCGTGACCATGCCGGAGCCGATTCGGCTGTTCTGCCTGCCCTATGCCGGCGCGAGCGCCGCATTCTTCGCGCAGTGGCGCCGGGGCCTGCCCGCAGCGATCGACGTCAGGCCGGTCGAGCTGCCGGGGCGCGGCGCCCGGATCGGCGAGGCGCCCTACACCGACCCGCGGGCGCTGACGCGGCACCTCGCGGACGCGATCGCCGGTTCCGTCACGGGGCCGTACGCGCTGTTCGGGCACAGCCTGGGGGCGCTGCTCGCCTTCGAGCTGGCGCACGAACTCCCCGCCCGCGGGATCGCGGCGCCGCGCGTCCTGTTCGCCTCCGGATGCGCCGGGCCGGCCGTGTGCGACGGGGCGTTCTTCCGGCGCCCGCGCAGCGACGCGGATTTGCGCGCGGTTCTCTCCGCCTACGGCGCGACGCCGCCCGAGGCGCTCGCCGACACCGCCCTGATGGCCCTGGTCCTGCCGGTGCTCCGGGCCGATTTCGCGCTGCGCGGCGCCTACACCTACGCGCCGCGCCCGGCGCTGACCTGCCCGATCCAGGCGCTCGGCGGGTCGCGCGACGACATCGCGCGCGCCGACCTCGAAGCCTGGGGCCGCGAGACGCGCGGCCCCTTCGACCTCGCGCTGTTCGAGGGCGACCATTTCTTCATCCACGCGCAGCGGGCGCCGGTGCTCGACCGCATCGGCCACCGGATCGGCACGCTCGCACAAGCCCGGGCTGCGGCCTGAGGCGGGAACGCCGCTCCGCAGGCGGCGTGCGCAGCGGCCCGCCGACGAACGGGACGTCACCAGGGAGAACGCCATGATGGAACTCGTGACCAGGCCCCTGCGGGACGAAGGGCCGTTGCCGCTCCTCGTCACGCCCGCGGCGGGCGCCGAGGGCGCGACGCTGGCGGACGCGCTCCCGGCGATCCGCTCCGCGGCCGCGGCGCATCTCCACGCCGCGGGCGGCCTGCTGCTCCGCGGCTTCAGCCTCGACGGGCCCGACGCGTTTCGCCGCTTCGCGGCCGGCTTCGGCCACGACCTCCTGAGCTACGAGTTCGGCTCGACCCCGCGCAGTCCGGTGACCCAGGGGGTCTACACGTCGACCGAATACCCGCCCCACCAGCACATCCCCCTGCACAACGAGCAGGCCTACGCCCGCGACTGGCCGATGAAGATCTGGTTCTACTGCCAGCAAGCGGCGCCCGTGGGGGGCGAGACGCCGCTGGCCGACAGCCGCGCGATCTACCGCGCCGTGCCCGAGCCGATCCGCACGCGCTTCGCCGAGCGGGGCCTGATGTACGTGCGCAATTACGGCAACGGTCTCGACGTGGCCTGGGAGCAGGTGTTCGGCACCCGGGACCGGGGGGCGGTCGAGGCCTATTGCGCCGGCCACGGCATCACCTGCGAGTGGAAGCCGGACGGCGACCTCCGCACCCGGCAGGTCTGCCAGGGGATCGCGCGCCACCCCGAGACCGGCGAGCCGGTCTGGTTCAACCAGGCGCACCTGTTCCACGTCTCGAACCTCGAACCGGAGGTGCGCGCGACCCTCCTCGACATCGTCGACGCGCCGGACCTGCCGCGCAACGTCTATTACGGCGACGGCAGCCCGATCGCCGACGCGGATCTCGACGCGATCCGCGATGTCCTGGCCGCCCACACCATCGTCTTCCCCTGGCAGTCCGGCGACGTGGTGATGCTCGACAACATGCTCACCGCCCATGCGCGGACGCCCTTCAAGGGCCCGCGCAAGGTCGTGGTGGCGATGGCGCAAGCCGGCCGCGCGCAGTGAGGGCCGCGGCGGCAGCCATCGCCGATCCCGGGGCCGGGGCCGCCCTGTGGCGCGCGCTCGCCCGGGGCGCCCGCGCCCGGCTCGTGCTGGCCGGCGCGGCGAGCCTCGTCGGCGGGGTCGCCACGACCGGGCTGATCGTGCTCATCAACGGGGCGCTCCACGCGTCCGAGCCCACCCGGGCCGACCGGGTCGCGTCCTTCGCGGCGACCGCCCTCGTCGCCTGCGCGGCGCTCGTCGTCTCGCGCGCCCTCTTCGCCGATCTCGGGCAGCGCGGCCTCGCCGATCTCCGGTCCGCGATCGCCGAGCGCGTCCAGGCCGCATCCTTCGCGGATCTCGAGGCGGTGGGCAGCGCCCGGGTGCAGGCGCTCGTGACCGAGGACGCCAATCAGGTCGCCAATCTCTTCACGGCGCTGCCCGTGCTCGTCACCAACGGCGCGGTGGTCGCGGCGACGCTCGCCTATCTCGGCTACCTCTCGATCCCCCTGTTCCTGGCCTCGGCCGTCACGATCGCCCTCGGGGCGGCCGGCTATTCCGCCTGCTACGGCCGCGTGATGCGGCATCTCGGGCGGGCCGGGTCGGAGCAGGACCGCCTCGTCGCCCATTTCCAGGCGCTCCAGGCCGGCGCCAAGGAACTGCGCCTGAACCGGAGGAAGGGGCGCCACTTCCTCGACGCGGTCCTGGCGGAGTCCGTCGCGCGCGTCGCCGACCACCGCCGGCGCGGCCTCGCCCTCCTCGCGCTCGCGGCGGGCTGGGGCCGCATCCTCTTCCTGGGGCTCGTCGGGCTCGCGCTGTTCCTCCCCGGCTCCGGCGCGCAGAACCCGGCCGTGACGACGGGATACGTCATCGCCCTCCTCTACCTGATGGGGCCGCTGGAGGCGGTCCTGAACACGATGCCGCTCGTCAACCTCGCCCGCGTCGGCGCGCGACGGATCGAGACGGCCTTCGCCGAACTGCCGCCCGAGCCGGTCGACGAGCCGGGGATCCACCCGGCCGCGCCCGTGCGCGCGGCCACCGTGACCCTGCGCGGCGTGACCCATCACCGGGCCGATCCGCGGACCGGCGACCGCTTCGCTCTCGGTCCGATCGACCTGACGCTGCGCCCCGGGGAGATCACCTTCCTGGTCGGCGGCAACGGCTCCGGCAAGACCAGCCTCGCCCGGGTGATCGCCGGCCTGCACCCGCCGACCGGCGGGACGCTGAGCCTGGACGGGCGCCCGGTGGAGGGGGCGGCCCTCGCCGGCTACCGCGCGCATGTCGCGGCCGTCTTCTCCGATTTCCACCTGTTCGAGACGCTGCTCGGCCAGCCGGACGCCGCGCACGAGGCGCAGGCCCGGGCATGGCTCGCGCGCCTCGGCCTCGACGGCCGTGTCGGCCTGCGGGACGGCGCCTTCTCCACCCGCGACCTCTCGACCGGCCAGCGCAAGCGCCTCGCCCTCCTCGTCGCCTGCCTGGAGGACCGTCCCGTCATGATCTTCGACGAATGGGCCGCCGACCAGGATCCGGAATCCCGGGCCGCCTTCTACGAGACGATTCTCCCGGAGCTCGCCGCCGAGGGCCGGACGATCCTCGTCGTCACGCATGACGATCGCTGGTTCGACCGGGCCGACCAGATCGTGAAGCTCGAACGCGGCACCGTGGTGGAGCACCGGGCGGCCGCGCCCCGCATCCGCGCGGCGGGAGCCGGCGCATGAGCCGCGCGCGCCACGCAGCATCCCCGCGCCAGCCCGATCCGGCCCCGCCGGACGACAGCCTCGTCGCGATCCTGCGGGGGCGGGCGGCGGCGACGCCCGAGCGGCTGACCCTGCGCTTCCTCACGGACGGGCGCGCGGTCGGCGCCACCCTCGACTACGCGGAACTCGACCGGCGGGTCCGTGCCCTCGCGGCACGCCTCCAGCGCGACGCCGAGCCCGGCGCGCGGGCGCTCATCGCCCTGCCGAGCGGGCCGGACTACGTCGTGGCGTTCTTCGCCTGCCTCTACGCGGGCCTCGTCGCCGTGCCCTGCTACCCGCCGGAGGCGCGCGATCCGCACCATGCGGCCCGCCTCGCCCTGATGATCGCCGACATGGCGCCCGATCACGTCCTGACGGATCGGGCGAACCGCGAGACCGTGGCGGCAACCTGCGCGGGCGCCACGGTGCGGGACATCGTCTGCGTCGATGCGGTCGGCACCGCGGGGGCGGCGGCCTGGCGGCCTGTCCCCTGCACGCCCGACACCCTCGCCTTCCTCCAGTACACCTCGGGCTCGACGGCCAATCCCAAGGGGGTCGAGGTCACCCACGGCAACATCGTCGCCAATGCCCGCTGGCTCGCCGAGGCGATCGCGCCGGGCGCCGACGACGTCTTCGTCTCCTGGCTCCCCCTCTATCACGACATGGGCCTCATCGCGGGCCTCATCGAGCCGATCTTCGCCGGCACGCCGCTCGTGCTGATGAGCCCGCAGGCCTTCCTGTCCCGGCCCGCCGCCTGGCTCGAGGCGATCGGCACGCATGGCGGCACGATCAGCGGCGGCCCGGACTTCGCCTACCGGCTGGCCTGCGAGCGCGTCGGTGCCGCCGCGGTGGCGGGGCTCGACCTCGGCGCGTGGCGCATCGCCTATAGCGGCTCCGAGCCGATCCGCCCCGACACGCTCACGCGCTTCGCCGCGCGCTTCGCCCCGGCGGGCTTCGCGCCGACGGCGCTCAATCCCGCCTACGGCCTCGCCGAGGCGACCCTCCTCGTCACGTGCAAGCCCCGGGGCACGCCCTGGCGCCGGCTGAGCGTGGCGCCGGCGCCGCTCGCGGCCGGCCGCGCCGTCGCCGACGAGGCCGGGATCGCCCTCGCGAGCAGCGGACGGCCGATCCGGCCCGCGCATCTCAGGGTCGTCGATCCGCGTTCGGGTCTCCCCTGCCCCGCCGGCACGGTCGGCGAGATCTGGCTCAGCGGCCCGTGCATCGCCCGCGGCTACTGGCGGAACCCGGAGGCGACCCGCGCGACCTTCGTGACCCGCGACGGCGCGAGGTGGCTGCGGACCGGCGACCTCGGCTTCCTCGACGGCGGCGAACTCTTCGTCACCGGACGGCTCAAGGACCTCATCATCCTGCGCGGCCACAACGTCTACCCGCAGGACGTGGAGACGGCGGTCGAGGCGCGCGTGCCGGCCCTCCGCCCGGGGCGCATCGCCGCCTTCGCGGTCGAGGGCCCGGCGGGCGAGGGTATCGGGATCGCCGCCGAGATCGGCCGGAGCGCCGCCTCCCGCGCGCCGGAGATCGCCGCCGCGGTCGACGCCGCGCTGGCGGAGGTGCTGCGCGAGCCGGCGGACCTCATCGCCCTGCTCGCGCCCGGCAGCCTGCCCAAGACCACGAGCGGAAAGCTCCGGCGCGGCGCGTGCCGGGACGGCCTCGCGGCGGGCGACATCGAACCGCTCCATCTGTACCGGCGCCAGCAGGGCGGCGCGTCGCCGGACGAGCCGCCCCGGACGCCGACGGAGCGCGCCCTCGCGGCGATCTGGTGCGACCTCCTCGGCCTCGACCAGGCCTCGCGCGGGCGCGGCTTCCTGGAACTGGGCGGTCACTCGCTCCTGGCGATGCGCGCCGTCGACCGCGTGCGCGCGGCCTTCGGGGTCGCCCTGCCATTGCGCGACCTGTTCGCGGCCCCGACCCTCGCCGACCTCGCGGCGCGGATCGACGCCCTGCCCCGCGACGCCGCGGAGGCGCCCGCCCTCCTGCCGAGCGCGGAGGCGCCGGTCCTGTCGCTCGGCCAGCAGCGGCTCTGGCTGGCGGAGCGGCTCGGCGATCCGGCGGAGCGCGGCGCCTACGTCATGACCGGGCACATCCGGTTCGCAGGCCCCCTCGAGCCCGACCGGCTCATCGCGGCGCTGCACCGGGTGATTGCGCGCCAGGCCGTGCTGCGGACGGGCTATCCGATCGCCGAGGACGGCCTGCCGGAGCCCCGGATCGCCGAGACCGTCACCCTCGATATCCCCCGCGACGACCTCGCGGGTCTCGATCCGGCCACGCGCGAGATCCGGGTCGCCGAGAGCGCGGCCGCGGAGGCGCGCAGGCCCTTCGATCTCGCCCGGCCGCCGCTCCTGCGCGCGCGGCTCCTGCGCCTGGCCGCCGACGACCATCGCCTCGTCCTGGCCCTCCACCACCTCGTCGGCGACGGCTGGTCGGTCGGCGTGCTGCTCACCGAACTCGGGGCCGCGTATCGCGGCGCTGAGGCTGCGCCCCTCCCGGCGCAGTACGCGGATTTCGCGCGCTGGCACCGGGCGGCGGTCGAGCAGGCGGCGGCCGCCGAGACCGCCTTCTGGCGGGGGCATCTCGCGGGCGTGCCGGCCCTGCTGCCCCTGCCGACGGATCGGCCGCGGCCGTCCGTCCTGTCGCAGGCCGGCGGCTCCGTCCGCTTCACGCTGCCCGGGCCGCTCGTGGCCCGGCTCTCGGAGCTGGGCCGGACGCGCGGCGCCTCGCCCTTCGTCGTCCTGCTCGCGGGCTTCCAGGCCCTGCTCCACCGCCTGAGCGGGGCCGAGCGCTTCGTCGTCGGCACGGACGTGGCGGGGCGCCCGGTGCCCGCCCTGGCCGGGCTGATCGGCTTCTTCGTCAACGTGCTGCCGATCCGCGCGCGCCTCGACGGCGCGCCGTCCTTCGCCACGCTGATCGAGCGCGTCCGCGACGACGTTCTCGCCGCCTTCGATCACGCCACCTTGCCCTTCGACCGGATCGTGGACGCCCTCGCCATCCCCCGCGCGCGCGCCCGGCCGCCCCTCGTCCAGGCCCTGTTCGTGATGCAGAACGCGCCGCCCGGCGATTTCGGCGTCGCGGGGATCACGGCCGAGGTCAGGGCCGCCGGCGCGCACGGCTCGAAATTCGAGATGGCGCTCTTCCTCGACCCGCCCGAGCCGGGGGGCGGCATCGCGGCCGAATGGGTCTTCGCCACGGCGCTGTTCACCCCGGACCGCGTCGCGCGCCTGGCAGAGGCCTACGCGGCCCTGCTCGCAGCCGCCGCCGCGACGCCCGCCTCCCCGCTCTCCACCCTACTGCCCAGCTTGCCCACGCTCTTGCCGGCGCTCTTGCCGACGCTCCCGCCCTCACGAGACCCGGAGGATTCCGTCATGTCGAACGCCGCCTCGCCGCTCCCCCGCGCCGGCCGCCTGGAAGCGAAGCTCGACAAGCTCAAGGGATTGGGGGCGGGCAAACCCGCCGCGGCGGAAGCGGGCGAGCCGGCCCGCCTCTCGACCCTGGCGCCCGGACGCGACTTCCCCCTCGTGATCGAGCCGCTGTCGGCCGATGTCGACGCGGTCGCCTGGGCCGCCGCCCAGCGCGGCTGGGTCGAGGGCAAGCTGCGCCGCCATGCCGGCCTCCTGCTGCGCGGCTTCGGCATCGCGAGCCCGCAGGAATTCGAGGCCTTCGCCGAGGCGCTCCAGCCCGGTCTCTACGGCGGGTACGGCGACCTGCCCAAGAACGACGGCGGGAAGAACACCTACCGCTCGACGCCCTACCCCGAGCGGGAGATGATCCTCTACCACAACGAGAGCAGCCACCTGCATGCCTGGCCGCGCAAGCAGTGGTTCTTCTGCCAGCAGCCGTCGCCGGTGGGCGGCGCGACGCCCATCGTGGATTGCCGGGACCTGTATCGGCGGCTGCCGCAGGAGATCGCCGCGCGCTTCGAGCGCCTGGGGCTGATCTACGTGCGCACCTTCACGGAGCGCTTCGACGTCGACTGGCGCCGCTTCTTCCACACCGAGGATCGCACGGCCGTGGAGGCCCGCTGCCGGGCCGAGGGCGTCGACTTCGCTTGGCTCGACGCGGACACGCTCCAGACCCGGACCCGGTGCCCGGCGGTGATCACCCATCCGCTGACCGGCGAGAAATCGTTCTTCAATCAGGTGCAGCTCCACCACCCGCGGTGCCTCGACCCCGAGGTGCGCGCCGACCTCCTCAGCCTCGTGGGGCCGGAGCGGATGCCCCGCGACGTGCTCTACGGCGACGGGACGCCGATCGAGGACGCCGTGATGGACGAGGTCGGCCGCCTCTACGAGGCGATCGCCGTGCGCTTCGACTGGCGCCCCGGCGACGTGGTGATGCTCGACAACATGCTCGCCGCCCATGCCCGCGACCCCTACGAGGGGCCGCGCCGGATCGTCGTCGCCATGGGCGACATGGTCGCGCGGAGCGCGGTCTCGGGAGCGGCGGCATGAGCGGCACGCCGATGACCGAAGCGCCGGGCGCCCTCATGCCGGACACCTTCGAAGCGCCGCCCACCCGGGCGCTCACCCCCGAGCAGCGCGCCTGTCTCGACGAAGCCGGCGCCGCGCCGAACCTCGTCGCCGAGACCGACCTTCCCGGACCGGTCGACGCGGACCGGCTCCGCCGCAGCCTCGACGCGGTCGCCGCCCGCCACGACGCGCTGCGCACCGCCTTCGTGCGTGTGCCGGGCTTCCGCGGCTTGCGGCAGGCCGCGGTCGAGGCGCCCGGCGTACCGCTCGATTCCGGCACGCCGCAGAGTGATGGCACGCCCTCCGGCCTCGCGCCTGAGCACGGGCGGACGCTCGCCGCCGTCCTCCTGCCGGCCGCGACGCCGCGCCTGCGCCTCGTCGCCAGCGCCCTCGCGGTCGATGCCGGCAGCCTCGACCGCATCCTGTCGGAGGTCGCGGCCGCCTACGCCGCGGGCGCGGCGCCGGTCCCCGGTCCCGAGACCGCGAGCTACGCCCAGTACGCGGCGTGGCGCGAGGCGGTGGCCGACGACGACGCGGATGGCGAGGGCCGGGCCTATTGGCGGGACCATCTGGGCACGGGCGCTCCGCCCCTCCGATTGCCCTATCGCGGCGCCGGGAGTGCCGCGGGGGCGGCCGCTCCGATCCGGCTGAGCCGCACCGTCGACGCCGATCTCGCCGACGCCTTCGCGCGGGCACTGGCCCGGCCGGACCTCGCCGCGGCAGGCGCCGAGGCCGTCCTTCACGCCGCGTGGTGGCTGCTCCTGTCCCGCCTCGCCGAGCGGACGGAGATCCTCGGCGGCTGGGTGCACGATTGCCGCCGCGACTACGCGGTCTTCGCCGGCACGGTCGGCGTGTTCACGAAGACGCTGCCCCTGCGCCTCGCCCTCGCGCCGGAGACGAGCGTCTCGGCCGCCGCAGCCGGTCTCGCCGCGCGGCTCGACGAGCACCGCGCCTTCCAGGAGCTCTGCCCCCTCGAGCCGGCCGGCGACGACCACCGCCCCGCGGTCGGCTTCGCCCTCGCCGCGCAGGGATCCGCGCAGGGGCGGCGGCTGCCGGGGCCCGCCGGGTTCGAGCTCTGCCTGGAGCCGGCCCTCGACGCGGAGGGACGCCTCGCCGCGCTGACGCTGCACGCCGACCCGCGCCGCTACGCCGCCGAGGCCCTGGACACCCTGCTCGACCAGGTCGAGACGCTCCTCGCCCGCCTGCCCGGCAAGGCCGCGACGCCCTTCGCGGCCTACCCGCTCGTCGGCGCGCGCGAGGAGGCGCGCCTCCGCGCCTTCGGCCGGCCCGTCCCCCGCGCCCTGCCCGCGGAGACCCTTCCGGTCCGCATCGCCCGCCACGCGGCGGCGGCGCCCGAGGCGCCCGCCCTCGTTGGCGCCGGCCGCTCCCTGTCCTACGCCGAGCTGGAGGAGCGCGTCGCGCGCCTCGGCGCCTGGTTCGCGGCGCGCGGCGTCGGTCCCGAGCGCGTCGTCGCCCTCGACCTGCCGCGCTCCGTCGACCTCGTCGTGGCGATCCTCGCGGTCTGGCGCGCGGGGGGCGCCTACCTGCCCCTCGACCCGGCCTGGCCGCAGGCCCGCCGCGACCGCCTGATCGCGCTGGCCCGGCCCACGCTCACCGTAGCGCAATCGGCCGATGCCGCTGCCGGACGTCATGCCCTCGGCGCGATCCTCGAAGGCCTCGGCGAGGCTCGTCGCCCCGCCGAAGCCCAGGATCCCTCCGACATGGCCTGCCTCATCTTCACGTCGGGCTCCTCCGGCACGCCGAAGGGCGTGGTGATCGAGCACGCCCAGATCCGGACCTACGTGGAGGCTGTCATCGACGCCCTCGATCTGTCCCGGCACGGCCGCTTCGCGCTGACCTCGACGGTGGCGGCCGATCTCGGCAACACCATGCTGTTCGCGGCGCTGCGGCTCGGAGCCTGCCTCGTGGTCGCCGACGAGGCCGAGATGGCCGACGGCCCCGCCTTCGCGCGCTTCCTGCGCGCCAACGCCATCGACTGCGCCAAACTCGTCCCGTCCCACCTCGCCGCCCTCCTCGACGGCGTCGAGGCCCCGACCTTGCCCGCGCTGCTGGTGCTCGGCGGCGAGCCCAGCCCGGCGGCGCTCGTTCAGCGGATCCAGGCTGCGGCTCCGACGACGCGCATCGCCAACCATTACGGTCCCACCGAGGCCTGTGTCGGCGTGATGGTGCATCCGGACGCGGCAGATGCAGCGCCGGACGAGAGCCTGCCGCTGACCCGTGTGCTCGACGGCAGCGAGGCCTACATCCTCGACGCGGCGGGCGCGCTCGCCCCGACGGGGACCGCCGGCATGCTCCATCTCGGGGGCGCCCAGATCTGCCGCGGCTACCTCCCGGGCACGGAGACCGGCGGCGAGGGCGCGTTCTCGCCCAACCCGTTCGGAGAGGGGCGGCTCTACCGCACCGGCGACCGGGCTCGCATGCTGCCCGGCGGCCGCCTCGTGCTCGCCGGGCGGGCCGACGACCAGATCAAGCTGCGCGGCCACCGCGTCGAGCCGGGCGAGGTCGAGACCGCGCTGGCGGGCCTTGCGGGCGTGCGCCAGGCGGCGGTGCGTCCCTTCACCTTGCCGGACGGCGCGACCGGGCTCGCAGCCTACGTGGTCACCGATCCCGAGCGGACATCGGCCTCTCTTCTCGCGGCGCTTGCCGAAGGCCTGCCCGCCGCGTGGCTGCCCGCACCGATCCTCCGCCTCGACAGCCTGCCGCGCCTCGCCAGCGGCAAGATCGACCGTGCCGCCCTGCCCCATCCGGACGCCGTTGCGGGCGGCGGCGTCCAGCCGCGCACGGCGCTGGAGACCGTGCTCACCGACGCCATGGCCGACCTGCTGGGCTTCCCCGCGGAGCGCCTCGGCGCCACGGGTGACTTCTTCGCGGCCGGCGGCAATTCGCTCCTCGTGATCAAGCTGACGGCGCGCATCCGCAAGCTGCTCAAGGTCGAGATTCCGCCGAGCCTGGTCTTCGACCACAGCACGCCTGCGGCCCTCGCCGCGGCGCTCGGTGCCTATGCCCCGCCGGACCGGATCGAGGAGACGGCGAGCCTCCGCCTGGAACTCGCCGGCCTGAGCGAGGCCGAGCGCGCCGGCCTCGCCGGGGCCGGCGCGTGACCGGGGTGGCTTTGCGCGATGCGGCGCGGCGCACGGCCCTCGCCCGCCTGCTCCGAGAGGACGCGGAGGAGGTCGGCGGGATCCCCAGGCACCCCGGCGGCCCGGCGCCCCTGTCGTTCCCGCAGGCGCGGCTCTGGTTCCATCAGCGCTACGATCCGGCGAGCCCGGCCTACCACTCGACGCGGGCCTTCCGCCTCACCGGCCCCCTCGACGTGCCGGCGCTCGAAGCCGCGTTCCGGAGCCTGATCGCCTGTCACGACATCCTGCGCACGGTGCTGGTGGATACCGCGGACGGCCCGCGCCAGATCCTGCGCGCGCAGGTGCCGTTCGTCCTGGAACGCATTCCGCCGCTGGCCGGGGACGCGCGTGCGACGCTGCGCGCCCTGAGCCGCCGCCCCTTCGACCTCACCGGCGGGCCGCCGCTGCGCGTCGTCCTGTCGGAGGCGGACCCGGCGGGAATGCGTGTCCTTCTGGTGGTGATCCACCACATCGCGGTGGACGCGTGGTCGACGGCGCGGCTCTTCCGGGATCTCGCGCAGGCCTACCGGGAGGCCCGCGCCGATCCCGCACGGCTCGGGCGGCCGCTGCCCACCCCGAGCCTGCGCTTCGTGGATTTCGCCGCATGGCAGCGCGCCCGCTTCGACGGCGAGGCCGGCTCCGCCGTGCTCGAACGCTGGCGCCGCTACCTCGGCGACACCGTTCCGATGTTGGAACTGCCCCTCGACCATCCGCGCCAGCCGTTGGCGAACCGCCCAGGCGGACGGGTGGATTTCACCCTGGCTGCCGACCTCGCCGGTTCGCTCGCCGCTTTCTGCCATTCGCATGCGTGCCCGCCCTTCGTGGCACTGCTGGCAACCTGGCAGGTGCTACTCGCCCGCCTGAGCGGCCAGACCGATTTCGCAATAGGCGTGCCGAACGCCGCACGCACCCGCCCCGACCTGCAGGATCTCGTCGGCTTCTTCGTCAACACGCAGGTCTACCGCGTCCGCCTCGACGCACGCGTGAGCTTCCGCGATCTCTGCGCGCGGCTTCGCGGCGAAGCGATGGCCTTCCTGGCCGACGATGACGTCCCGTTCGAGCGCGTCATCGCGGAGACTCAGGTCGCGCGCGATACCGCGACCACACCGATCTTTCAGGCCGCCTTCAACTTTCGTCCCAGCCGGGACACAGCCCCGCTCGACCTCGACGGCGTCGCCGTCGAACGGATCGACGTCGACGTGGCGAGCGCGAAATTCGACCTTGCCCTCGACGTCGCCGCCGACGGCACCGGCATCGATTGCCAGCTCGAATACGATGCCGCCCTCATCACGGACGCCACCGCGCGGCGCTGGCGCGACGGCTTCCTCGCCCTGCTGCGTGCCCTCGTCTCGGCACCGGACCGGCCGCTGCACGAGGCGAGCGCGTGCACGGCCTCCGACCGGGCGGTGGTCCTGTCGGCGAACGCGACCGCACGGGCCTATCCGGAGGGCGCCGGCGACGTGCTCGCCGCCTTCGCCGCCCAGCTCGGTGCCGA